>Ga0207866_1002758_pt1 | contig 12142 bp, 13 predicted proteins | sample HigsolmetaAR203D_FD_184835 | JGI IMG/M metagenome (GOLD analysis project Ga0207866, IMG submission 184835) | Ionic liquid and high solid enriched microbial communities from the Joint BioEnergy Institute, USA - AR20-3-D (SPAdes) (version 2) ...
TTGGAGCGAAGCATGCGACCACCGCCTATTTACAGTATAATCTTATTATACCACATTAACGCGGTGATTTGTTAAAGATTTTGGCGATAAAGAAAGCCTGTTGAGGGTTTTTCAACAGGCTGAGGGCGAATGGCATTGACCATTCGCCCTCAAATATTCATCCTTATAACTTCAGAAGATCCCGGAATAAACTCTCCAGATCGTCGACCGTCGCGAGCCCGTTCACCAACACCCGACCGTCGGGCTTGAGCCGGACCTCCAGCCGGTTCGGGATCTCTGTCAGCCGGTCCTTCAGATGCGCGTAACGATCCGTCAAAAAATGATACCGCTGGTTCGACGATCCGACCCACGGGCGGCTCGTGTCCAGCTTCTCCCGCTGAAAAGGCCCGTCAATGAGCAGATCCGTCACGTCCAGCAACGCCAGCGCGTCCGGATCGCCCGACTGCCGCAGGTTCTCCAGCAGGTATCCGGTGAAGGTGACGACGGACAGCCCTTCCCGCTTCACGATCCGGCCGAGCCCGGCCAGCGCCCCGGCCTGGGCGAACGGCTCGCCTCCGAGGAAGGTCACGCCCTCGATGTCCGGTTCCCGCAAAATCCGCTCCGCGAGTTCCTCCACCTCCACCTCAAAGCCCCCGTCCTCCGGCCAGGTGAACGGAACCGCGCAGCCCGGGCAGCGAATCGGACAGCCCTGCACCTGAATGCATGCGCGGATGCCGGGGCCTTCCACCCGGGTTCGCGGGATGAACTGATGGATGCGCAGCTTCATCAATAATCCACCACCCGGCCGCGCGGCGGCGGAGGAGGAGAGGACGGCGATGCTCCGGGCAGCGACGCCGTTGAATCCGGTTCGCGCGATGGCGGAACATCCTGCGGGTCAGAACCAACGGTCACCAGCGGACGGAGCCTCGCCGCCGCATGCGGCGGCAACCGCAGCGTTTCGAAGAACTCGTCCGCCGTGCGAAATCCCCCGTTGGCTTCGCGGTACCGGATCGCCTTCTTGGCCAAAATCACGCCCACTCCCGGCAGATCGGCCAGCTCGCGCTCCGCGGCCAAATTCGGATCGACGGTCTTCGTCTCAGGGCCGGCCGCCGATAGTTCCGGTTCCGTCCGAATCGGTCCGGGCGGGGGCGGAGGAACGATGTTGCCGGGTTCCTTCCGCTTCCCGGATTTCTCGTCATCCATCCGCTCCAGAATCTTGGAATCGACGCCCAAAGCCCGGGCTTCCATCAGCGTGATGTACTGCGCCCAGCAGACCAGTCCGTGAAAAATGGACCATACATACAGGATAATGGCGCCAAAAAAACACAATATTCCCGTAACGGTCCCCATCAATGCGTGATATCCGTATTGGTCATATACAACGGGAAGCGAGTAAACGAACCCCAGCAGAACCCACGAAAAGCGCCTCGCCCTTATGCCGATATAGATAAACGCCGGCCCGGCCAAATAAAACGTGAACAGCAGCGGCACCCACCAGGATTGCGCCAGTTGCCAGCCGCACCCTTTGCGGGTCACGGGCATCCCACCTTATCGCTTCATCGCGTTCGAATAATCCACCTTGCGTCCGCGGTCGGAAGGCTTCGGGAGCGCCGCGAACCGGGCCGACTTCCGCAGACGAACGACCTCATGGGGTTTCAGCCCGAGAAATTCGCCGACCTGTTCGGGGGAAGCGAAGCCTCCGATCGCTTCCCTCTCCCGGATGATCCGCGCGGCTTGATCCGGCATCAGACCCAGAACCTCGACCAGTTCGTCGCCGGATGCGGCATTGATATCGACGAGATGCGCTTCCGACTCGGCAGGCACGCTTCCGGACGGATGACCGGCGAACGGTGCGCTGCCGGTTCCCGGCGGCGGAGGCGGCGGTGGAGGCGGCGTCGCCGGTCCGCCGAGCAGCGCGGAGAGCTCCGGAACCTGGGTGAATGGCACCCAGTCCGCCATCCCCTGCTTCCACGCGAACGTCGGTCAACTCAAATGATAGGTCGCCGTTTCGGTTGTCCAGTCGTTATGCCCATACAGACCCGACTCGCAGATCGCGAGTCCGTGCTTTCCGCTTCCGAACACCGTGCAGTCCACAAACGCGATGACCTGTTCCCCGTCCGGAATCTTCATGCTTTTCGCCGCGTTTGCCAGCTTCCTGGCCGGTATGTCGCTCCCCACATGATAGCCATGCCCTGAATATTTCGAGCAAATTTCCGAAATGCCGCTCAACAGCAAGGTCAACACGTCCTTCAACCGTTCACGTTGATCGTCAGCACGATCGAGTTGTCGTCCAGCACCTCTTCGCTTTCAACGCGCATGCGCTTCTCCGCGACACGCGCCATCAGCTTCTCGTACACGGCCGCCTGCAGGGCCCGCTTGTAGTCGTCGTCCAGATTGGCCAGATGCTCGCCGATCTTGCGCGTGTCGGCGGCGTTCCGGATTTCGGCCTGATACGGGCTGCCTTCCTCGGTGCGGCGGAAAATCATCACGGCCCCATCCACCCTGCACTCGATCTCGTCGCCGCGCCGGACCGGATTTGCGCCGTAGGCTTCCAACGTTCGGAACAGCAGCTCACCGTCGCGGAAATTGGACGGATAGAGGTACGCGGGCGCCCCCGACTCCGTCGTCGGCTTCGTTCTCGTCTCCGGCTCCCGGACCGTCTCCTCCGTCTCCGTCGGTGTGCCGATCACATGCCGACCCGCCGCCGCGTTGACGTCTTCGATGAACTTCCGGATCTTCTCCTTCGGAAAAGTCCTCCGGCCGATCTCCGCCACCCAGCGCCTGTTCACATACTCCCAGTAAAAGAACCGGTCTTCGTCGATGTACGTCACGAGGCTGCCGAGGTAGCGCCTCGTCTCATAGCCCGCTTTCCGCACCGTCTCGATCAGCTCGCGCTTGTTGGCGAAGGCGGTCAGATACACCCCGCGGGCTTCCAGCCATTCGTAGAAGTACTGCTCGCCTTTCTTCTGGCGCAAGGCGAGCGCCTGGGGCACCAGAAACATGGACACCGACATGCCCGCTCTCCTCCTCTTTCAGTAATCCACGACACGGCCGCATGCATGCTCCCGACTCCGCCGTCCGCCCGGCCCGCCCCGTCAACCGTTCACATGGATCGTCAGCACGATCGAATTGTCTTCCAGCACTTCTTCGCGCTCAATGGTCATGTTCTGTTCGGCAACGCGCGCCTTCAACCGATTGTACACGGCTTCCTGCAGACAGCGCCGGTAGTCGTCGTCGAGGTGCGCCAGATATTCGAACACCTTCTGCATATCCGGCGGGTTGCGAACCTCGACGTGAAACGGGCTCCCTTCCTCGAACTGACGGAACACCAGCGTCGTATCCGCCAGCCTGCAGCTTATGCCGCCGTCTTGACGGACCGGGTTGGCGCCGAGCTCCTTCAGCGCCCTGAAGAGCAGTTCCCCGTCACGGAAACCGGTCGGGAACGTCTCCGGATTTCCGGCGGCTTCCTGCCCCGTTGTCCCCGGCTGCGCCGGTTCCCGGAGCTGCGGGAACACCGTCTGGCCGGCCGCGTCGTTGATCGCCGCCATGACGCCCTGCGCCGCATGTTCGGGGATGTCCCTGGTGAACAGCGCCGTCCATTTTCCCCTGATCCGTTCCCAGGTGAAGTACGTCGTTCGTCCGGCATCCAGATAAGTCTTGTTCAACCCGCCGGCTTTCTCGATGTCGTAGCCGGCCGCGCGGACAATGCGCGCCAGCTCGGCTTCATCCCGAATGGTGGTGGGATGCTGTACCTGCATGGAACGGACCCACCGCTGAAATTCGATCTCGCTCAGGACCGCGCGCAACGCGATGGCGGCGGGAATGAGCGCCAGTGACACCGACATGTGCATTCCTCCCGATGGTCAAGTCAGGCCCGGCTGGCGTCGTCCCGCTCAGTAGTCCACCACGCGGCCTCCGCCCGAAGGCGGCGGGGGCGAAGACGGCTCATCCGACGCAGGGCCGCAGGTCAAGAGCGGACGAAGGCGAACGACGGCATGCGGCTTCAAGCCCAATACTTCGAAAAATTCGTCCACGGACCGGAACCCCTGATTGGCTTCGCGATGCTGAACCGCCTTCTTGGCCAGAATCGCGCCGATTCCGGGCAATTCGGCCAGTTCGCTCTCCGACGCGCTGTTCACGTTGACGGGCTTCGTCTCGCCAACCTGCGGCGCCGGGGATGCGGAGATGTGCGCCCCCGTTCCCGCGGCATCGGACGGCTGCCCGGCCATCGGCGTCTGTCCGGCCGGGAACGGCTGCCCGGCCGCGTAAGGCTGTCCGGCAGCATACGGCTGCCCGGAAGCATACGGTTGTCCGGCCGTCGGCGTGTGGCCGAGTCCAGGCGCCTGCCCGAATCCGGGAGCAGATGGACCGTACGGCTGCGCCTGCGTGAACACGGGAGCCTGGCGGAACGGACCATCCGTCCGGGCGGCCTGCGGTCCGGGGGCGTCGTATACCGGATTCACGCCGCCCGACGGCGCGATCCGGCCCGTCGACCGGAGATACGCTTCCCAGGCCGCCGCCTGCCGCGCTTCAAGGCGCCGAAGATACTCCCTGCTTACCCGCAGACCGTGAATCAACGAGGCGATAAAAACGGCCAGCATGATGAGGCCAAGCACGCCGAACATCTCGGAATCGGGCGGAACGGGTTCGAAGATGACCAGAAACAGCGGATAGGCATACACCACGCTCCAGCCGACCCAGCGCCAGGTTCGCGTCCTGAGGCCGATGTACAGAAAGGCGACCCCGTTGCCGATGACGGTGAACAGCAACAGAATCCACCAGGATTGAAGCACCTTCCAGAGCAAACTTCTTTGGGGCACAGACATCCCACCTTGTTCGTTTATCTTGCCGGCGCGGTCCCGGCTGATTGTGCGCCGCTCCCCCTATTCAAGCCGGATCCGGTTGTCGACCTGCTGCCCCAGATCCACCTGCTCCGTCTCGTAATATTCGGCGGTGTATTCCGAATCGACGACTTCCGCATCCAGGAGCTGCTCCAGCACCTCGATGTAGTCCATGCAGCGCCGTCCCTTGATCCCGATCGTCTCCGCCTTGATCGTGCCGTCGGGGAAAATTTGCACGCGAATGCGCTTCGGTTGCGTCATCGTTCCCTGCCTCCCCGCAAGTCAGAAATCGACGGCCCGTCCGCCGCGCGCCGACCGGATGTCGGATTCGTCCGGATTCGGCGGCGCGATCGCCTCGACCGCTTCGCTCTTGTATTCCAGCCGGTCCTCGTGCGCCGTGGCCGCGACGGCCCGCACGTTCGCCCACTCGCGGATGCTCTGGATCTGCTCGAATTGCGTGACGGAGAGCGGGACGGTGTTGCGGATCGCTTTTTGAAAATCGGCCAGCGTGACGCTCCGATCCTCCGAGAACGCCTCGAACAGCCCCGAAATGACGATCTGCTCCAGTTCCGCGCCGACGAATCCTTCGGTCATCTCCGCGAGCACGTTGAGCGTCCCTTCATGCAACTCAAATTCGCCGATCACCTTCGGATCCTTCAGCCGCTTGGCCAGATGCACCCGGAAGATCTCCTTCCGCTCCTTCCGGGTCGGCAGGTCGACGAAGAAGATTTCGTCGAACCGTCCCTTGCGCAGCATTTCCGGCGGCAGCGCGTGGATATTGTTCGCCGTCGCGATGACGAACACCGGCTTCGTCTTCTCCTGCATCCAGGTCAGGAACGAGCCGAAGATGCGGCTCGACGTGCCGCTGTCGCCGTGACCGGACATGCCGCTGAACCCCTTCTCGATCTCGTCGATCCAGAGGATGGACGGCGCGATCGCCTCGACCGTCTTGATCGCCTTGCGCATGTTCTCCTCGCTGCTGCCGAGCAGGCCGCTGAAGATCTTGCCCATGTCGAGCCGGAGCAGCGGAAGCTGCCACATGGCGCTGACCGCCTTAGCGATCAGGCTCTTGCCGCAGCCGGGGACGCCGGTGATCAGCACGCCCTTCGGGGCCGGCAGGCCATAGACCGCCGCCGAATCGAGCCACGACTTGTTGCGCTTCATAAGCCAGCGCTTCAGATTCTCGAGGCCGCCGACGTCCTCGATCTTGAGGTCCGTCTTGATGTACTCGAGGATGCCGGACTTCTTGATGATCTGCCGCTTCTCCTCCAGGATGACCTCGACGTCGCTCACGTCCAGCCTGCCGTCCTTCACCATCGCCCGGGCAAAAGCGTTCTCCGCCTCGTGCAGCGTCAGTCCGAGCGCCGCCTTCGCGAGCCGCTCCTCCTCCTCCGGGGTCAGTTCGATCGTGATCCGGCCGCCGCTCTTGTTGGCGTCGATCATTTCCCTGAGCACGGTCTTGATCTCCTGGAACGTCGGCAGATCGAAATCGACGATCGTGATCTCCTTCTCCAGTTCGGTCGGCAGCTCGAGGACTGGACTGATGATGACGACGTTCTTCGGGCTCGCGCTGCGCTTGAGCGAGGGCAGCAGGTCGCGGATCTTCCGGATGACCTGATGATCAGGCTGCCGGTGCATGGAGCCGAAATAGATATGGAAATCCTTCAGCACGAACACCGCCGGGTGCTCGTACGATTCGATGAATTCGAGCGCCTTGAGCGGCGCCTTCGTCTCTTCCCTGCCCTTCTGGCCCTCCTCGGCCAGGCCGTTCGTGATGCTCCAGGTGAACACCCGGCGAACGGTTTTGATCACTTTCTCGTTCGTCGCCGCGGACCGGATGACGGAAATGGCCCGCTCTTCCTCCCAGGTCGGAATATAGAGGAAGGGGAACCGGGCCCGCATCAGGTTGGCGATGTGAATCTGAAACTCCGAGATCGAAGATTGATCCATGACAGCACGCGACCTCCGGCAATTGAAAATCGACAAATCGTCCCTATTGGGATTTCGACAATAGGGTTGGGTATCCCTTCACCTGCTGGTACATTATTCCCAAATCAGCGTGATCCATTTTATGATGGAAGATCTACGGATCAGCCGGACCGTTCGTTTCAGGATGGAGGCAAGACGCCGGGGCGCCGTTTTGGAAGAAAAACACAGCATCGCGAGTTTCTGTTCCAAAATTCTTTAAAAGTCAATCATGACATCGGGTTACCTTGGCATGGCTGGCGGTGTTGCATACGCTAGACGATGAAATCCTTTCATCAGGAGGAATCGTCTTGAGAAAAATCGCCGTAATGGTTGTTCTGCTGGCCGCATCCGTCATTGCCGCCTGTTCCGATTCCGGAAATGACGAAATCCTTGGCCGTTGGGTCATTGTGGAAGCGCAGGACAAAGTACAGACCAACAATTATTTCCAGCAGCGGATACGGGAACAGTCTGTCAGGACCAATTTTCCGTTCGGTTCCGCCATCGAGTTCATGAAGAAAGGTCTCGCCCATGCGAACGGCATCAGCATCGAATACGATTTCCCGGAGAAAGGCAAACTCCGGATGCGCACGGGCAACGGCCCCGACACGATGGTCGATTACACCATCGACGGGGATCGGATGCAGTGGGATTATGGAGACGTGATCGTGACGTTCGAACGGGAAGGCGGCCGGAGCGCGCGGACGGACGAACCGGTCGCGGATGATGGCGGGAATCGCGGAGAAGTTTCCGGCGGCGGCCCGTCCGGTTCTTATGAACCGCTGCCTGACGATTACTATGGGGTGGCGATGGAAGCGTTCCGGAAGATTCCCGGCACTTGGACGGGCTATGCGTTCAATGGAAGTCAGAAGATCGAATTGACGATCCATGAAGTGGATGAGTCCAAAGGTGTGAGCGCGGTTGGAGACGGACACGGCCTAAAAAGAGCTTTTACGCATGTTCCGGCCACGGTCAAGCTTGCCGCCAACGAGAACGCCCGTGCGGATGATTTGCACACGCCGGCGGATGCCGTTTTTGAAACCACCGCAAAAATACTTCTGGTCAAAAAGACCGGAGATGACGATTTCACCACCATCGTGGAAACATTGAACGACAAAAAATGGACCAGGAAAGACGAGCGCGTCGATCTCGAAGATTTCGCGCTTTCCTTCGAGGTCAGGGCCGACGCGCCGGAAGGTCCCGTGGACGGGACAATCCTTCCCGGGGGCGACGCGCTGACCGGCATGACGAAAGTGCGGTAAACCCGCCCGTACTTGCCGATCGTCATCGGGTTCGACCCGGAATCGCCTTTGCAGCGCAGCGGCCGGAGGCGCAGCAAGTGCGCCATCCGGCCCACCGCGGCGAATTTTCGTCTCCTCCCTCCCCTTCCGGCCCTCCTCGGCCATGCAGGTGAACGCTTCTTCCTTCCAAGCATGCGACCTCCGGCAATTCGACAGAAGAACCGGGTATCCCTCCCCCTCCCGATGGAACATCATTCCCAAAAAAAGGAATTTCATTTTCAGATGGGAGTATAAGGGCCAATTGAGTTGGCAGGAATCGTATCTCGACAGGCTGAGGCAGGCGAGACGCTCGGGGATCTCAAGGCTTACCGGCAGACCGGCAAGGTCATCGTGAAGTGAGGATATCCTTCGCCAGCCGCAAATAGCCGGAATGACCACAACACGCATCTTCACCGCGCACTCGTGTGCTGTAACGTTGGTATTCTCGTTACAGACCAATCGGCGCGGCACCGCACAATGCTGTAACGTGGTATCCTCGTTACAGACTGCCCGGCATGGCTCCAACCGAGCATGGTGCTTCCTTCCTACAACAGCCACCAGTAAATCGGAACAAAGATGATCGGCGTCAGAATCGCCGAGCACGCCATCGCGAATCCGCTGATCGAGCCCCGGATCTCGGAATCGAGCAGCACGCGGGCAGTGCCGATGCCGTGCGACGTCGTGCCGAACGCGGTGCCGATGGCGATGTCCGAGCGGATGCCCGTCAGGCGCGACAGAGCCGGTCCGAGCACGCTGCCCGTCAGCCCGGTCAGCACGGTGAACACCGCGCCCATCTCCGGGATGCCGCCGATCAGCGACACGATCTCCACCGCGACCGGCGAGGTGACGGTCTTCGGCAGCATGGACAGCAGCACCGGCCAGGTGCCGCCAAGCAGCCAGATGAGCAGCGCCGTGATGCCGATGCCGAACACGGTGCCGAACGTCATGCCGGACAGAATGACGGCGATCTTCCGGCGCACCAGCGGCCAATGCTTGTAGATCAGCGTGCCGAGCGCGATCGTCGCGGGTCCGAGGAAGAACGATACGACGCTTCCGCCCGCGTTGTAGTCCTCATAGGGGATGCCGGCACACAGGAGAAAAAGGATCACCGCCGTCGCGGCCACCAGCAGCGGATTGAGCGACTTGAACCATCTGTCCCGCACCCAGCAGGCCAGCGCGTACGCCCCGACGGTCAGCGTCACGCCGAACAGCGGGTGGCTCGTCCACTCACTCATGCCGCGCCTCCCTTCTCTCCAGCCACTGGGTCAGCCAGCCGGTGACCGCCAGCGAGAGCAGGGTGCTGAGCAGCAGGCCGCCGACGATCGCCAGGGCGGAACTTCGGATTTCATCAAACCAGACCATCGTGCCGACGACGAACGGCATGAAGAACAGCAGCATGTGCTTGAGCAGAAACTTCGCCGACTCCTCGACCCATTCGATCCTGACGATCTTCAGGAACAGGCAGGCCGTGAACAGGATCAGTCCGATCACGTTGGCCGGCAGCGGGATCGATGTCCCCTTCTGAATGAGCAGACCCAGAAAATGAAACGCCAGCAGGATGGCAAACCCGGCCATCTCTTCTCACCACTCCTTCAACGGTACCAGTATAGCACGAGACGGAGCGGCCGGGCGGTACATTACCAAAATTCCCTGACATCGAATGTTTTCTCGCAGGAGGGGCAGGACGCATAGACGCCTCTCCTCTCCGGCCGACGCGCGCCTCCAGCAAGACCTTGCACTTGATGCATCGCATGTTCGCTTCCAGCAGATAATTGTCGAGCAGGCCGACGTACGGTTTCCGGAGCAGCTTGCCTTCGGTGATTTCGTGCCTGACACCGCCTTGCGTTTTGAGATACTCGACATCGGTCTGAAGGGCGGCGCTGCACTCCTGCATGCAGTGTTCGAATCTCTTCCCGCTCCACCTCGGTTGCCGCACGAAATGAAAGAAAAGATCGCCCGCATCCCGGCCCGGAACTCAGGACTCAGGCGATCTTCCGGTACATTGGTCCTATTCCACTATAAACCCGCAGGAAATCGCTCGCAATTTTTCCCGATTTATCGCACGGCCTTCCTGTGGAAAAATCACCTATATCCAAACCCTCCACGAGTCTGCAACCCGAATGTGCTATTATCCAGATAAAAGCAATAAGGCGGTGTCGGGGTTGGAAATGGATGGGCTGCGTCGCATCGCGAATGACGCGCTTGCGCACTACAACATATCATGCCAATCATTGGCTTTCATCGGACACAGCGCAAGCGCCGTCTATCAAGTGACAGATCGGGACGGCAACCGGTTCAGCCTGCGCATTTACCGGCCGAGAAGCGAAAATCTGGAAAGCTTCTGGACGTCGCCGGAAGCGGTTCGATCCGAAATGATGTGGCTGCACGCCCTGAGCCGGGAAACGGACATCACCCTGCCGGTCCCCGTCCGCAACAGCCGCGGCGAATGGGTGACGGTCGTGGACGGGGTCGCCTGCGTGTTGCTGACCTGGGTGGACGGCGAGGCGCGGAATCCTTTTGTATCCGTGGAGGAAGTCCGCGTCATCGGCGAAATGACCGGCAAGATGCACAGGCAGTCGTCGAATTGGACCCTCCCGGAATCCTTCTCGCGTCCGTCATTGGATGACGCCCGCATCATGCAGGCGCTGGAGAAGCTGGAGGCCGAGGCGCGGACGGGCGGGCTTCCCGCGGACGAGACGGCGCTCTTGCTGCGCGCGGGCCGCAAGGCGATCGGCATGATGAACTTGCTTGGGCGGTCGGCTGAAACCTGGGGCGTCATCCATGCGGATCTGATTCCCGGCAACATCCTGTTCCACGGCACGGAAGCGCGGCCGATCGATTTCGGCGCCTGCGCATTCGGGCATTACCTGATCGATCTCGGCTGGACGATGTGCTACGTCCATCCGTCGCTTCGGGCGCATCTGCTCCGCGCCTACGCCGGACATTTCGCGCTGCCGAACAATCATGTCGATCTGCTGGAAGGGTTCTATCTTGCGGCGATGCTCGACACAATGAACTTCTGGCTCGGCCTGCCGGACTGGACGGATTGGATGCCCGGCATCGTGCGCAAGCTGGCCGGCCGGGAAGCGTCCGCCTATCTGCGGGGCGAGTCGTTCCTCTTCGGCGGCACTCCATATTGGGAATGATGCGGGGATCGATTGATTTCTCGGTCACGAGGGAAGGATCGTTCCTGTTCAGCGGTCCGCCGCATTGGGAATAAAAGAACGCGAGCAGCCTGCTCCCAAATGGCAGGCTGCTCTTCATGCCACGTCAGACCAACCGCTGCGGCGTCTTGCGCTCCGCCTTCGTGATGACGTTCCGGATGAAGCGGACGGCTTCCGCGCGGGTCAGGTAATCGTCGCCGAAATACCCTTCGATCGTGGCCGACGTCTTGCCGCTCGACAGCCCTTTGTCCAGCAGATATTGAATGGCGTCGTTACCGGTCAGACGCTCGCCTTGCGTGGCGGCGATCAGCTCCGCCACCGCCCGCCTCGTGATCGGCTGGCTGCGCTGTTCCGGCCATACCGGATAACCGTATGCCAGCGCGAACTCGTAGTATTTCCGGCTCCACGGCGTGCTGACCGGTTCCTCGTTGAGCCCGCGCATTGCGATAAGCAGCATTTTGAGGAATTGCTCCTCCGTCGTAATGCCGGTCGGATCAAATTTACCGTTCCCGATACCGTTTACGATTCCGCGCTCATAAGCCCACTGGATGTCCGCTTCCGCCCAATGTCCCGCAATATCGGCGAAAGGATGCCGGCCGCGGATGATCGGGAGGTCTTCCCATTCTTCGGCGTCTCCCGCGTCTTCCCCGGCGTCTGATCCGCCCGCTGCCGAACCCGCATCGCCCGCGTCTTCCTCCGCCGCCGGATCGGGATCGCCGCCGGGCGCTGCTGCCTCGTCCTCATAAGGGTACGGTTTGCCGGGATTCTGATCGCTCACATCCACGGTCGATCCCCTGACCAGCCAGCGGTTGATCACCGTCGTGTTGTCGGCGCTTTCCGTGTCGATGCGATTGCGGGCGAGATACACTTCGTGCGGAACCAGGTTCTCGATCGGCTTCAGGCTCGAGATCCA
>Ga0207866_1002773_pt1 | contig 12069 bp, 10 predicted proteins | sample HigsolmetaAR203D_FD_184835 | JGI IMG/M metagenome (GOLD analysis project Ga0207866, IMG submission 184835) | Ionic liquid and high solid enriched microbial communities from the Joint BioEnergy Institute, USA - AR20-3-D (SPAdes) (version 2) ...
CCGGTGTTCCAGCCCGTGATGACGCCATTGGCGTCGAGCATGCAGATGGCGTAACCCTCGACACCCTCGAGCAGGAGGCGGAAACGTTCTTCGCTTTGCCTGAGCGCTTCGGATTGTCGCCTGCGCTCGGACAAGTCCCGCGTGATCTTTGCATAACCCTTGAGCTGGCCGGAGGCGTCGCGCAGGGCAGTGATGACCACATTGGCCCAGAAGACGCTGCCGTCCTGGCGCACGCGCCAGCCGTCGTCCTCGAAACGGCCATGCGCGGCGGCTTCTTCGAGCTCGTAGGCGGGCCAGCCGCGCGCGACGGCCTCGTCCGTATAAAAGACCGAAAAGTGGGAGCCGACGATCTCATGCGCGGCATAGCCCTTGATCTTCGCTGCCCCGGTATTCCAGGTCACCACGTGACCGTTCGGGTCGAGCATGAAAATGGCGTAGTTGTCGATGCCGTCGACCAGCATCCGGAAGTTGGCGTCGGCAGCCTGCGGCGCGAGCTCCTCCGGGGGGCGGACTCCGGCTGAGTCGGCCTCGGGCCGGAGCCGGGGAGGGTCCGTGGTAGAGGAGGTCAAGGGGTTCACCTTGGTAGTACTTAGACGTCGAGTCTATACCGCCGCCGTTGGGCGCTTGTAACAAGGTGAATCGAGGCCGTCCGGGCTGGGAATCAATGGGAGGCCGTAGGCTTTCTGGGTACCCATTTCCAGAAGACGGCAGCCGCGCCCAGCCCGAGCGTGCCGATTGCCGATACGCCGACCGCAAGTGAGGCGATGGCCGTAATCCCCGCCAAGATGACCGGACCGACGCTGTTGCCGATGTCGGCGATGAGCCGCCAGATGCCGAGGAATTCGGTGCGGCCTTGGGCCGGCGCGGCATCTGCGCCCAGGGTCATGACGATGCCCGAGCTAATGCCGTTGCCGAAGCCCAGGATGAGCGAAAACAGCAGAAAGGTCGTCACGCCCGTGCTGAGCGGCGTGAGCATGAGCGACAGCCCCATGAGCAGCGCGGACGGGAGTGCGACCCATATGCGCCCGAAACGGTCCATGACCGTGCCGGCCGGGTAGAACACGGACATATCGACCGCCGCGACGAGGCCGTAAATGACCGAGGCCGCCGTTGCGCCTAGGCCGAGATGGTCGGCCCAGAGCGGGACCACCACCTGTCGCGACGAGCGCAAGGCGCTGACGAGCAGGATGCCCAGTCCAAGCGTGAGGAAGGTCTTGGCGTGGTCACGGGCGATATCTTGGACCCTGGGCTTGGCGTGGCGGTCGCTGCGGCGTTGGGGTGGCGCCATTTCGGGCGCCAGGAGGGCGATCAAGCCCGCGCCGGCCATTGCCGCCAGGCCGATCCAGTACCCACCTTGCAATCCGAGGAAATGGATGAGCGCCGCCCCGGCGAACGGGCCGACGAACACGCCTATGCGGTTGGTGCCTCCGAGCGTGGAGAGCGCCCGTGCCCGCATGTATGCCGGCACGGCGTCCATCAGATAGGTCTGGCGCGCGAGCAGGAACACCGACGCCGCCACGCCCACCAGGAATACGCCGGTGGCCAGCATCCACACGTGGACCGCGAAGATGCAGAGCACTAGCGACACGACGCTGAGGGCGGCGGCGCCCACCATGGAGCGCTTTTCGCCGTAGCGCGAGGTGATCAATGCGGCCGGAATGTTACTGACCAGGGAACCGATGCCGATGAGGGAGACGATGAGTCCGGACAGCGCCACCGAAGCGTCGAGTTCGCGCGCGCTCAGGGCGATGACGGGCAGAATGGCGCCGTTTCCGATGCCATAGAGGATCGAGGGGCCGAAAGCCGGGACGGCAATTTTTCGGAGGCTAAAGGGGGTGGGGCTGCGTTCGCTGCTCGGCGTGGTCATTGCTGGGGAAAGGCGGGCGGCGCCGGCCGGCGCCGCGGTAGACAATTTTTCTATTGTCGCGCAAAACACATGGGCCGGCAGCGGCCTCCCCGGCCGCGCGGTCTGGCGGCTAGGCGATGGCGTCCCGGCTCCGGCCCCCTATGGTCGCCATCCAACTCGCGACGAACGCGCCGATCAGCATCGAGGCAAAAGCCCACAACGCGAACGCTGCGGCGGCTTTGCGCGCCGCGTCGGCCGCTTCGCGGGCACGTTGCTCGGCTTGCTGGGCAGCCTCGCGCGCCCGGTTGACGACATCTTCGACCCGCCTTTCCGCCGTGGGGGGATCGATGCCCGTTTGTGCCGCGATGACGCGTGCCGCGTATGTTCGGTCGTCGACGCTCACCTCGCCCTTGGCCAGGCTGGCCGCGATGATGCGTCCGAGTTCGGCCCGCGCGGCCTGCGGCTCGCCCGCCGGATTGGGCTGTTCCGAGCGCAGGAGCAGGTCGGCGAGGTACTCAGTCGCCATGCCCGCCCGGTTTCCTTCGCCCGAGGCGGCCTGGCCCGCCGCGGCGGCCGCGGCCGTCCCCGCGCCGGCGACGAGCGAAGCCCCGGCGCGCGCGGTGCCGGCGGCTGCCGACACGAGCGCCGAGCCGATCAACAGGCCGCTGATCGCCGCGCTCAGTGCCCAGACCAGGAAACCGTGGGCGGTGTCGCGGAAGTAAGTCTCGTCGGTATGGACGCCCACCCATTTGGTGCGCAGCCGGCCGGCGACGTAGCCGCCGACTCCGAACGAGATGATGTGGGTCACGATCATCCAGATGACGGCGCCGGTGCCCAGCGCCATCGCGGATGCGCCTTCCCCGGACCAGGGGGAGCTCGCTACGAATCCGAGCCCAGCTCCGCCGGATAGCAGCATGAAGGAGAGGGCGGAGGCGATGACGGCGCCGGCGATGACGGCGGCCCATGACACGGCGGACCCTAAAGATTCCTGGGTCCGCGCTGCGGCTGGGGTCGATACGTAAGAATTACCAACGGGCGTGGCGTTTTCCATGGCGTGGCCTTTTTTCGGTGGAAGGGCGGAGTGGCTAGTGCCAGAAGAGGGCGAGCAAGATGATGATGGGAATGGGAACGCCCAGAAGCCAGAGCAGGATGGCGCGCATAGAGGTCTCCTCGAGTCAGGAGGGCGTGGCCGCCCTCATCGGTGCGGTCGAGTGCGCAAGCCGCGTGCCCGGCCGAGCCGAAGACGTCGGGCCGCTCTCCACGGCCCGGGACGGCGCGGACGGCGCGCGACCGCGCGGTGCCGGGGCCGCGGGAGGTTTTCGCGGGGACAGGGGGTGCTAAAATCCCAACCCACATTGTGAAAGCCAAGGGCCTGGCCGTCTTGCGCGGCTACGTCACCCGGCATTCGCGAGGACGCGATCTTCCAGCGCAGCCATGCCCGTCATCCCGGGCCGCCGGCCCGAGGGCCGGGGTGCGCCGGAAAATCTCCGCTACTTCCGTAATCGAGTGGGATTCAATAAAGAATGTCTACATCGTCGAAGATCATCTACACCCTCACTGACGAAGCGCCAGCATTGGCGACGTACTCGCTGCTGCCCATCGTCCAGGCTTTCACCCGTCCCGCCGGCGTCGAAGTCGAGACGCGGGACATTTCGCTTTCCGGCCGCATCATCGCGGTGTTCCCCGAGTACCTGACCGAGGAACAGCGGATTTCGGACGACCTGGCCTACCTGGGCCAACTGGCGACCAAGCCCGAGGCCAACATCATCAAGCTGCCCAACATTAGCGCGTCGATCCCGCAGCTCAAGGCCGCGATCAAGGAACTGCAGCAAAAGGGCTACAAGCTCCCCGACTATCCGGACGAGGTCAAGAACGACACCGACAAGGAAGTCAAAGCCCGCTATGACAAGGTCAAGGGCAGTGCGGTGAACCCGGTCCTGCGCGAAGGCAACTCCGATCGCCGCGCGCCGCTGTCGGTGAAGAACTACGCCCGCAAGCATCCGCACCGCATGGGTCCGTGGAGCGCCGATTCGAAGTCGCACGTGGCCCACATGGAAAGCGGCGATTTCTACGGCAGCGAGAAATCCACCGTGATCGAGAACGCCGGCAACGTGCGCATCGAGCTGGTCGGCAAGGATGGCTCGGTCAAGGTGCTGAAAGAGAAGACGGCGGTCAAGGCGGGCGAGATCATCGACGCCGCCGTCATGAGCAAGAAAGCGCTGCGCAGCTTCCTGGAAGCGCAGGTGGAAGACGCCAAGAAACAGGACGTCCTGTTCTCGGTGCACCTGAAGGCCACCATGATGAAGGTCTCCGACCCCATCCTGTTCGGCCAGGTCGTCTCGGTCTTCTTCAAAGACGCGCTGGCCAAGCATGCCGACGTCCTCAAGCAGGTCGGATTCGATCCGAACAACGGCCTGGGCGACCTGTATGCCAAGATCAAGGAGCTGCCGGCCGAGAAGCAGGCCGAGATCGAAGCCGATATCCAAGCTGAATACGCCAAGCGCCCGCGCCTGGCCATGGTGAACTCCGACAAGGGCATCACCAACCTGCACGTGCCGAGCGACGTCATCATCGACGCCTCCATGCCGGCCATGATCCGCGAGTCGGGCAAGATGTGGGGCCCGGACGGCCAGCTGTACGATACCAAGGCCGTGATCCCCGACCGCAGCTATGCCGGCGTCTACCAGACCGTCATCGAAGACTGCAAGAAGAACGGCCCGTTCGACCCGGTCACCATGGGTTCCGTGCCCAACGTCGGGCTGATGGCCCAAGCTGCCGAGGAATACGGCTCGCACGACAAGACCTTCCAATTGCCCGAAGATGGCACGGTGCGGGTGGTCGACGAGGCCGGCAAGGTCCTGCTGGAGCAGCCGGTCGAAGCCGGCGACATCTTCCGCATGTGCCAGACCAAGGACGCCCCGATCCAGGACTGGGTCAAGCTGGCCGTGACGCGGGCCCGTGCCACCGGGGCTCCGGCCGTCTTTTGGCTGGACAAGAACCGCGCCCACGATGCGCAGCTGATCGCCAAGGTCGAGAAGTACCTGAAGGACCACGACACCAGCGGCCTGGACATCCGGATCCTCTCGCCCATCGAGGCCACCAAGCTGTCGGTCGAGCGCATCCGCAAGGGGCTGGACACCATTTCGGTCACCGGCAACGTGCTGCGCGACTACCTCACCGACCTCTTCCCCATCATGGAGCTGGGTACCAGCGCCAAGATGCTGTCCATCGTTCCGCTGATGGCGGGCGGCGGTTTGTTCGAAACCGGCGCGGGCGGTTCGGCGCCCAAGCACGTCCAGCAGTTCCTGGAGGAAGGCTTCCTGCGCTGGGATTCGCTCGGCGAGTTCCTGGCCCTGGCCGCTTCGCTGGAGCACCTGGCCGACGCGTACAAGAATCCCAAGGCCAAGGTGCTGGCCACCACGCTCGACCAAGCGACCGGCAAGTTCCTCGACGAAGACAAGTCGCCCGCCCGCAAGGTCGGCGGCCTGGACAACCGCGGCAGCCACTTCTACCTGGCCATGTACTGGGCCCAGGCGCTGGCCGCCCAGACCGAGGACAAGGAACTGCAGGCTGTGTTCGCCCCGATCGCCAAGGAGCTGACCGAAAACGAAGCCAAGATCGTGGCCGAACTGAGCGCGGTGCAGGGCAAGCCGAGCGACATCGGCGGCTACTATCGCCCCAGCCCCGAGTTGGTCAGCAAGGCCATGCGTCCCAGCGCGACGTTCAACGCCATCCTGGCCAAGCTCGCCTAAAGCCCCTTCGTGTCGCGGCGTAGGCCCGTCCTACGTCGTCGCCCGGCCTTGAGACGCCCGCCTCGCGCGGGCGTTTTCATTTCTGCGGCGCACTGCGGGAAACGCGAACTGGCACGTAATTTGGCGTCTTATTCCGGCGTATCCCGCCACCGGATTCTTGACAATGAACGCTCCGATACTGCAAACGAAGGAAACGACATGTTGAAGTCGGGGCGTGGATGGAGACGCTGGTCGGGATGGCGTTCGGATCGTTCGACGCGCGTGCTCGAACAGGCGGTGGACGCAGTCATTACCCTTGATGGGCGCGGCCAGGTCGTTTTTTTTAACGCGGCGGCGGAGCGGCTGTGGGGATACGACCGCGCGGAGGTGCTCGGCCGTGATGCCGGGATGCTGTGGCCTGCGCAGGAGGGGCGCGTGGATCCGGTCCGGGATGCGGCCTCCGGCAAACATCGCAAGCTGCAAATCGTTCGCAAAGACGGTGGCAAGGTCTGGATCCTCCTTGCGTGGACCTCGTTGCAAGAGAAGGACGGGGCATGTCACACAGCTTTCGTGCGCGACGTCACGCAGCGCCACGAGGAGCAAGAGATCCTCAATCAGACGCTCGAACAGGCGCAGGATGCCGTGGTCTGCATCGACGAACGCAACTGCATCACGTTCTTCAATGCAGCGGCGGAGCGTCTGTGGGGATACGATCGGCAGGAGGTGCTCGGGTGCAATGTGAACGTGCTCGTGCCGGATGAAATCCGCGCCGAACACGACGGGTACGTGGAGGCCAACCGCCGGACGGGCCAGGACAAGATCGTCGGCACGACGCGCGAGGTCCATACCGTGCGCAAGGATGGCTCGCCGGTCTGGGGCGCGTTGTCGCTTTCCAAGATACGGGTCGGGGATCGCATCCTCTATACCGCGTTCGTTCGCGACGTCACGCATGAGCGCGACGTCAGGGAAGTCATCAACCAGACGCTGGAGCAGGCCCTGGACGCGGTGGTGACCATCGACGGCGAAAATCGCGTGACCTTCTTCAATGCCGCTGCCGAACGCCTCTGGGGGTGCCGCCGCGAGGAGGTGCTCGGCCGCAACGTGCACATGCTGGTGCCCAGTGCCATCCGGGCGCAGCACGATGCCTACGTGAACGCCAACCGTCATACTGGGGTGGACAAGATCGTCGGGACGAGCCGGGACGTGCTGATCGAGCGCAAGGACGGTTCCACGGTCTGGGGGAACCTCTCCCTGTCGCGCATCCGGGTGGGCGACACGGTCACCTATACCGCTTTCGTCAAGGACATCACCCGCGAGCGTGAGGCGAGGGAAATGATGAACCAGACGCTGGAACAGGCGCTCGATGCGGTGGTGATCATCGACGAGAACAACAACGTGACCTTTTTCAACGCTGCGGCCGAGCGGCTGTGGGGCTATGCCCGGGGCGAAGTCCTCGGCCGCAACGTCAAGATGCTCGTGCCGGAGGCGATCCGGAACGACCACGACCGCTTCATCCATGCCAACCGCACCGCAGGCGTGGACAAGATCGTGGGCACGAGCAGGGAGGTCGCCATCGAGCGCAAGGACGGCACCTGCATCTGGGGGCTGCTTTCGCTCTCCAAAGTCCGCCTTGACGGGAAGATCGCGTATACCGCCTTCGTCAAGAACGTGCAGGACGAGCATGAAGCCCGCCATACCACGCGCCGCGCGATGAGCTCGGTCCTGGGCTCGAGCGAGCAGATCGGCAAGATCGTCGCCGTCATCAACGAGATCGCCGATCAGACCAATCTGTTGTCGCTCAACGCCGCCATCGAAGCCGCGCGCGCGGGCGAGGCCGGCAGGGGGTTCGCCGTCGTCGCCGACGAAGTGCGCAAGCTGGCGGTGCGATCTTCCAAGTCGGCGGGCGAGATCGACGAACTGGTCGAAGAAACCAAGGCCCGGATCAACGAGCTGGCCGACTCGCTGCAGCTGCGCGAGCAGGCCTGATCGACGCCCTGGGACTCAAGGCTGGGCGGCGTTTTCTCCGCCGCCCAATTCGCGCGCAGCCTCGCGCAGCAATTTGCCGATCTCCTCCACCTGCGGCTTGGCCCTTTCCAGCGGGGCGCCTACCGCCAGCGCATAGGGAGTGTCGAACAGTACGACCGGGACGGCCACCGATAGAGTGTCGGGCTGGTGCTCGCCGAAGTTGACGTGATAGCCGCGCGCGATGCCGTCCTGCAGCGCCTTGCGCAATTGTTCGCGCGTGGCGGGCGTCCGTTCGGTGTAGCGCACCAGGCGCAGGCGCTCGATCAGGGCTTCGCGCTCTGCCGGCGCCATGGCGTGCAGCAGGGCGCGCCCCGAAGCGGCGGCGTGCAGGGGCTTGCGCTCGCCCGGCCGGGCGGTGAACCGCACGATGCGCTCGGGCTCCGCGACCTGCAGGTAAACCACTTGGTCACCCGAACGTTGAGCCAAGATCAGCGTTTCCCTAAGGTTTTCCCGTAGGGTGTCGAGGACGGGGCGGACCCGCTCGGTCAATTGGTCGTGTTCGGCAATGGCGCTGGCTTCGTCGAACCATCGCCGCGTCAGGTAGTAACGGCCGCCGGACTGATGGGCGTAGCCCTCTTCTTCGAGGGCGTCGAACAGCGCCATGCAGTCGGACTTGGGGATGTCCAGCGCCGTCGAAACCTGCGACAGCGAGGCGGGGGTCCGCGTCTGCGCGAAATACTGCAGGATGGTCAACAAGCGCCTGGCGCTCCGCACATCGTTCGTATTCATGGCCTAGAGTCTATATGCACCGATGGGGTGGCGCCAGGCCTTGGAGCGCCGCGGGCACGACGCGACGGGCGACGCTCGCCGATTGCGCTGCCATACATATCAGCTTTGCTTTTCCAAGAACTGGGAAGCCTAGGTTCGTCTCACTATAGTGGCTCCAGCGCTGCGGCCGAATCGGCCGGCCGGCCGAGAACCATAAATCGACGGAGACGACCTTGAAACGCCCCATTGCCGCTTTGATGGGCTGCTTGACGGCCACGCTGATGCTCTTGCCCGCCGTCCACGCGCAGTCGGATTACCCCAACCGCCCGATCACCCTCGTCAATCCGTATGCCCCCGGCGGACCTGCCGATACCCTGGCACGGGAGTTGGCTTCCAAACTGAAAGAACGACTCGGCCAGCCGGTGGTCGTGGAGAACAAGCCAGGCAGCGGTGCGGTGGTCGGCACCGGTTACGTCGCCCGCGCCAAGCCTGACGGCTATACGCTGCTCATGGGGACTTCGCCGGGCATGATCGTCGGCCCCCTGATCGAGCGGACCACCTACGACGGCCTGAAGGATTTCGACCTGATCGGGCTGATCGCGAACCAGCCCGTGGTGCTGGTGGCCAACGCGAAACTGGGCATCGACTCCTTGCAGGATTTGATCGAGCGCGCGCGCAAGAACCCCGGCCAGTTCAACTTCGCTTCGGCGGGCACCGGCGGGCCCACGCATTTGGCCGGCGAAATGTTGCGCCGCCGCGCGAATATCCAGATCGTCCACGTGCCGTACAAGGGCGCCGCGCCCGCCTTGCAGGACCTGATCGGCGGCCAGGTGCAGCTTGGCATGTTGAGCGCTTCACCCGTGCTGCCCTTTGTCAAGGACGGGCGATTGAAGGCCCTGGCCTATACCGGCTCCAGGCGTTCCTCGCTCCTGCCCGATGTGCCTACCATGGCGGAAGCGGGGGTGCAGAACTGGAGCGAGGTCTCGACCTGGTACGCCCTGGCCGCGCCGCGCGGCACGCCGCAGGCTATCATCACGAAACTGAGCGAGGCGTTGACGGCGATCAACGCCGATCCCCAACACCGCAAGTTCCTTTCCGAGCAGGACGGCCTCATCGACAACATGACGCCGGCCGAGGTCACTAGCTTCGCCGAAAAAGACTTGGCGGCGATGAAGGAGCTGCTCGGCGCGTTGGACATGCTAGCGAAATGAACAATTCCGGCGCGGCGCCCGTCTCGCGCCGCACTGGAAGCAGGACACATGAAAGAATTCATTCGAGTCGACGGCCAAGGCCTCGATCCAGCAGATGCCTATCGCCTGGTCGTCGGATGTGTGGTGCCGCGCCCCATTGCGTGGATCACGACGCAAAGCCGCGAGGGCCGCGTCAATGCCGCCCCGTTCAGCTCCTACAACTATGTCGCCACCCGGCCGCCCATGTTGGCGGTGAATATTTCCACCCTGGATGGCGAACTCAAGGATACGGCCCGCAACATCCTGGACACCCGCGAATTCGTGGTCAATGTCTCGACCGAGGCGGACCTCGAGGTCATGCATGCGAGCGCGGCCGAGTATCCGCCCGAAGTGAGCGAACCCGAGGAGTTGGGCATCGAGCTTTTGCCCAGCCATCACGTGCGGGCACCCCGGATCGCCTCTACTCCCGTGCAAATGGAGTGCCGCCTGGACCAGGTCGTCAAGCTGGGCGAAGGCTACAACACGCTCTACATCGGCGAAGTCGTCGCCTTTCATCTTTCGCCGGACATTTACGACGGACGCCGCGTCAACAGCGCGGCGATGCGGCCCATCGCCCGCCTTGGCGGGCCGTTCTACGCCGCGCTGGGGGAAATCTTTCACCGGCCCATGCTGCAGCGCCAGCCCGGCGCCGAACCGCCTGAGCCGCCCGGCCGGTCGTAACGGGGCAGGTACCGCACTGGGCATTCCCGTGCGGCGATGTGGCACCCCATTTCAGTTCACCGTATCGGCGGCCGGATCATTCCTGCCCGGCCGATGTGCGCCGCTCCGCCATCTTGGCGAGGATGTCGGGCAGGCGGCTACGCGCCGTTTCCGCGAGGTCGCCATATAGGCTGTTGCCGTGCGCGTCGATGCCCACGGTGGCGGGCCCCAGCCCTTCTACCTTGAGCTTGACCAGGCGGTAGTGGTGCACCAGGTCATTCCAGTGGACGTCGACCACTTCCCGTATCGCTTCGGACAGCAGCGTGCAGCCGCCACCGAGGAAAGACAGATAGACGCATCCCGCCTCGCGCATGGCCTGGACGCTCGCCGCGTCGAGGCCACCCTTGCCACCGGTGATCCGCAGCCCGAGCTCGCGGATCAGCCGCGGCATGAAGGCATTGAAGCGCGTGCTGGTGGTAGGGTTCAGATAGAGCACTTCGAAGCGTCCATCGTTTTCCTGGCTGTAGCTGCCCAAATGGAGCAGTGCCCCGCCGTGCAGGTTCGTCGGCATGGCTTGGCCACGGTCGAGCAGCGCCGCCAGGCGCTCGTGGGTGGTCATGCCCGCGCACAGGACGACTTCGCCGTAAAGCCGGACCTGGTCGCCCACGCGCAGGCTCCGGGCCTGTGCTTCCGTCAAGGGGAGCTCGAGATGATGCAAGGTGGTCACGGTCGCTATTCCTCGGCCAGGCCGGCCTTCATTCGATGATCTCGACCCGCCCGGAGTCGTAGAGGCGGGCGCGGGTGCGGCGGTTGATCCAGCAGTTGAAGCACACCGCCACGGGCGTGAAGCCGTGCCCCGACGCGTAGTCCACGTGCACGGCCATGGCCGTGCTGTCGCCGCCCGTGCCCATGGGCCCGAAACCCGTCGCATTGGCCGCTTCTTTCAAGCGGCTTTCCATCGCGGCCAGCACGGGTTCCGGGTTGACCGAGCCGATGGGGCGCAGGGTGGCCTGCTTGGCGAGCTTGGCGGCGTAATCGAAGGTCCCGCCTATGCCTACGCCTATTACCACAGGCGGGCAATGTTGCGAACCCGCCTTCAGGATGACCTCCAGGACGTAGCGTTCGATGGTCTCCAGCGTAGGGAAGGTGAAAATCTCCAGCGCGGCCCAGCGCCCGGAGCCGAGCGCCTTGGGCGAACAGGTAATCTCGACGTAGTCTGCCCCGTCGATCAGGTCGAAGGTGACGATGGGCATGTCCTTGCCCTTGTAGCCGCGCTCGTTGGTGAGCGGATTGGTCACGTGGGCGAGCAGGGGCGGCTGGATGCTTGCCACCAGGTCGTCGAAGCCGTCGGAGAACGCGCGCTTGATGTCGCCCTCCAGGCGGGCGCGCGTGCCCAGGCCGACGAAGTAGACGGGCACCCCGGAATCGGAGCACACGAAATGCGCGCGCGCCTCCGCCGCGTCTGCGCTTTGGAGCATGATGCGCAGCGTGCCCCGCGCGACCTCGTTGCGCTCCGTTTGCTCGGCCGCCCGCAGCGCTGCCTTGGTGTCTTCGGGAATTTTCTTTAGCGCGCGTTCATAGAGCTGGGCGCTGACCGACCGTACGAGGTCGTAGGTGATGGCCATCTCTCCCCCTGTGGCGCGTCACTCGCGCGTGGTGCATGGGCTCGTATTCCGACTATAGCGACCAGCCGGGGCGGCCGCTATCACCGGCGCGACACACCTGCTTTGCCGCCGGCACGCGGGGTATCGTGCTGGCTATACTGGCCGCCACGCAACGTGTTTCGACGGGAATTTCGCATGAAGCTGCATTGGTCCACTCGATCCCCATACGTACGCAAGGTAATGGCCGCCGCCATCGAGACCGGCCT
>Ga0207866_1002777_pt1 | contig 12054 bp, 13 predicted proteins | sample HigsolmetaAR203D_FD_184835 | JGI IMG/M metagenome (GOLD analysis project Ga0207866, IMG submission 184835) | Ionic liquid and high solid enriched microbial communities from the Joint BioEnergy Institute, USA - AR20-3-D (SPAdes) (version 2) ...
ATGAATACCTCGATCGGCTCGGGGCCATGTTGGAAGAAGGAATCTTAAAAGCAGCACAAACGTATCAAATCCCGATTACGATTAACCGTTTAAAAGGTGCGCTTACGGTATACTTTACGGATGAAAAAGTCGAAAACTATACTCAAGCGCAAGCAAGCGACGGTGAACGGTTTGCCCGCTTTTTCAAACTGATGCTTCATCAAGGCATTAACCTAGCTCCTTCCAAATATGAAGCTTGGTTTATTACTCTCGCCCATACGGAAGAAGATATTCGGACAACCATCCAAGCAGTAGAGCGAGCTTTTGAAAAAATGTCTCAAGAAATAAAATAATATCCAACTGGTAGTTTCATGTTGAAACGACTATCATGTTTGCAAGCGTCCTTTGACAGGGCGCTTTTTCTTATCCCCCGTAAAAAAACGGTATTCTCAGCTATTTGCCAACGGAGGTCAAGGGCAAATCGCCAGTAAATTTATTCAGTTTTAAATAGACGCTAATTCCATTTACTCCATTAAGGTTCAAAAAATCTTCTGCTCCCGTCTTGACCGTTCCTTTTAATCATCTCGCCGTTTTTCGCTTTGTTTTACTTATCTTTAGAAAACAAGAATGACCAATTCATGAAAAGCAAAAACTGGATAAAATTTTATTTTTCAAAAAAGGCTACATCTCTTGATATTCTTATTTTTCCATTGTATAGTACAATAATGTTTCAGACGATCCATCACAAAAAAGGACATTCAAAGTAGGGATAAATAGAGAAAATCAAACATCATATAAAAAGGGAGATAATATCATTCCCAGGTCAGCGTTTGACGTTTTTGAAAAGCAATTTTCATTACATGTAAAAACTTAAGAAAGGAAAAATGCGCTATGAAGCTTGGTGCCCGCATATTAAAAACAGGAATTGCGATTGTCCTTGCGTTGGCCATTGCTCGCGCTCTTCAATTGCCATCTCCTGTTTTTGCCGGAATACAAGCCGTTTTTGCAATACAGCCAACTATTTATCGATCTTATAAAACCATTGTCGAACAAGTTCAAGGAAATGCGATTGGTGCTGCCATTGCCATTCTGACTGTCGTTTTCTTCGGCAACCATATCGTATTTGTCGGTCTGGCTTCCATTGTCGCGATTCTCATTATTTTAAAATTAAAACTTGATAATACGGTCGGTTTGGCACTAGTGACCATTATCGCGATTATGGAAGTTCAAAACGAACAGTTTATCCAATTTGCTCTCCTCCGTTTTGGAACCATTATGCTTGGAATTTTAGCCGCTTTTGTCGTCAATTTAATTTTTATGCCGCCCAAATATGAGACGAAACTTTTTTTGCATATAAACAACGTGACAGAGGACATTTTGAAATGGATTCGCTTGAGCACTCGAAATGCCTCTGACTATCAACTGTTGAAACTCGACATATCCAAGATTAGCGAGCGATTATACAAAACGGACGAGTTATATAAATTGTACAAAGAAGACAGAAATACATTTAAAATCAGCCATACTGCGAAAAATCGCCGACTTGTGATTTACAGGCAAATGATCATTGCTGTCAAAAAAAGCTTTGAGATTTTAAAACGGCTTCACCATTATGAAAATGAAATCCAGCAGCTTCCAGAGGAACTTCAAAAAAGAATCCAAGAAATGCTCGATGCGTTAATCAGCTACCATGAGCAAATATTGTTGAAGTTTGTTGGAAAAGCGAAGAAAAAAACGGAGCTGGAAGAAGTCCATGATGTGTATTTAAACCGCAAGGAATTTATGGATGCATTTTTAGACGAAATTATTGAAGAGTACTCCGGAAGCAAGGATACCCAATCCTTCCATTTGCTCTACATCGTCACCTCCATCTTAGAGTATGGCGAACAAGTGGAGCATCTGGATATGCTGATTCACAGCTTTCAAAGTTTTCATAAGTCGGAAAATGAAGTGAAAATAAAAGAAGAAAACGAGTAAAAGTCAGGAAGAAACGAAATATTCTCTCCTGACTTTTTCTTTTTTTGTTTCAAAAAGTCCTTCTGTATCCCATGATTACATTCTAATTCAGCTGTTGCACTTGAAAGAGTTTATAGTAGCTCCCTTGTTTTTCCATAAGTTCTTCGTGAGTGCCCGATTCAACGACTTGGCCATTTTCAATCAAAATAATTCGATCCGCATGAGTTATAGTAGAAAGCCGATGAGCAACAATAAAAGTGGTCCGATCCTTTGCCAACTTTTCCAGTGCCTCTTGAATTAAATGTTCGCTTTCTAAATCAAGCGCTGAAGTAGCCTCATCCAATATCAAGATGGGAGGATTTTTCAGAAACACTCGGGCAATTGCGACTCTTTGTTTTTGCCCGCCTGAAAGCTTTACCCCTCTTTCGCCCACTTTCGTGTCATATCCATCGACTAAATTCATAATAAAGTCATGAGCGTTTGCGGCTTTAGCTGCAGCGATCACTTCTTCTTCACTTGCATCCGGACGTCCGAGAAGGATATTGTTTTTAACAGAATCGCTGAACAAAATATTATCTTGAAGCACCATTCCGATATGATCACGTAAACTCCGAACTTTAAAATCGCGAATGTCTACACCGTCCAATAAAATTCTTCCTTTTGTCACATCGTAAAAACGCGAAATCAAGCTTACTAGCGAAGATTTGCCCCCTCCGCTCATTCCGACAAGAGCAACCGTCTCACCCGCTTTAATCTCAAGATCAATATCTTTCAACACTTCCGGTTCATTTTCATCGTAAGCAAAACTTACATGATCAAATACAATATTTCCTTTTACATCCTTGCATTCAATGGCATTGGGACGATCCGTAATATCATATTTCTCATCGATCAGCTCAAACACTCTGTCCATGGAAGCTATGGCCTGAGTTAAGGTGGTAGATGAATTGACAAGCCTTCTTAAAGGATCGTATAAACGATCTACATAAGAAATAAATGCGGCCATCGTTCCGACTGATAAATGGCCGTGAATCACTTGAAACCCGGCATAAGCAATGACAATCAAAGGAGCTAAATCGGTAATGGTATTCACGACTGCAAATGATTTGGCTGTCCAATTCGTTTGATAGAGGGCTTTATCCAAAAAATTTGAATTTTGGTCTTTGAATTGATCTTGGGCAAAGTCCTCGATGGCAAAACTTTTAATAACAGGCATTCCCTGCACTCGTTCATGCAGAAAACCTTGCATTTCTGCCAGCGCCTGCGAACGCACTCTTGTCAGTCTTCTTAAATTTCCAAAAAAATATTTGACGGAAAAAGCATAAAGAGGAAATACTAAAAGCGAAACAATGGTCAATTTGACATCCATCGACAGCATGAGTCCAACAGCGATGAAAATGGTTGCCAAATCGAGCCAAATATTCATCAATCCTGTAATCACAAAATCCTTCGTCTGTTCTACATCATTAATTACCCGGGAAATCACTTCGCCCGCCCGATGATTAGAATAATATTTAAAGCTTAACTTTTGAATGTGCTCAAAGAGTCGGTCTCGAATATCATACAACACTCTATTTCCAGTGCTTTGGGCTAAATATTGTCGAAAATATTCAACAGGCGGCCGCAATACGACAAAAATAAAAAACATGACTCCCAGTACAAAAAGAAGCTTATGGATTTTGATATCGGTGGATAATTCATGATTTCCTATGATATCATCAATCACATATTTAATGAAAATCGGAATGAGGAGCGGTATGGCAAATTTGATGGCCCCGATAAACAAAGTTGAGATAATTTCTCGCCTGTATGGTTTTACAAAATTCATATATCTACGTATGCTTCCCAAATTTCCCCCTCCTTACATCAAAAAATCAATATTCTTCTTTATTTTTCCATGGAAAAAGGGGCTGACTCATCTTTAGGATCAGACCCCATACCTTCTTTTATTTAAGAAAAGATATTTATCGTACCATATGTCTACAAAATCAGGCGCAAATGGACCTTTGCGCTGTTCAATCCATTTGATTAGCTTGTCCACATTCCGCTTTAAAATATGGTCAATCACATCAGGATAACCCATTTGCTTTCGATGTTCAGCGTATTCATCTTCATCCAGGAGGGAGTAGGTCATATCGGGAAACACTTTAATGTCGAGATCATAATCAATATACTTTAACGCTTCATAGTCATAAACAAACGGAGAACTTAAATTGCAGTAGTAATAGATCCCATCTTCTCTTATCATACAAATAATATTGAACCAATGCTCAGCATGAAAATAACAAATGGCCGGCTCTCTTGTCATCCATGTTCTGCCGTCGGACTCCGTAACGATGGTTCGGTCATTGCCTCCAATGACAAGACGTTCTGTCGCTTTTAAAACCAACGTTTCTTCCCAAATCCGATGAATATGGCCATCATGTTTATAACTATGAATTTGTATGGTTTCTCCTTCAGCGGGAAATACCATGATTGTCCCCTACTTTCGTATCAAAGAAATTTCACCAGTCTTTTCCCTAAGAGGAGGAAAAAACAATTCTACTTTCATATTATAACGATTCACCATTAAAATTAAAACAAAAGATAGCCACGGTTTTCGCCGCCGCTCATAATTTCACGCCTGTTTGCTCTTGATAAGTACGAATCACTTCGTCCGTTTGGGCTTCAAAGACCTTTTGTATTTCCTTTAATTTTTTTCTCATCTCGTCCATTTCACTTTCAAGGTTTTCCATTCCGGCAATATCCTGAAGTTCTTTTAATTCTTTCTCCATTTGCTGGCACCGCTCTATTTCCTGTTGCAATAACAACAGTTTCTCCATCGTTTTCATTTGTTCCTTTACTAATACATCAAAACGATCTAACATCATCATCACCCCTCAAACGGTCACATCCTCCTCTATTAACTTCTTCCCAGCCGCCCTTTTTCCTTTCTCTTTTTCTGTCGGCTCTTCAACATTTTTATCGAAAATTTTAACTTTTCATTCGCAGGATGATTTCATATAATGGGGATTAATTCAATCTTTTCCAACTAAAAAAAAGAAGAGACACATACTACTATGTATCTCTTCCCTTGTGTACTTATTGATTTTGTTGATTTGAGCCGCTTGAATTTTGCGCTTTGCGACTTTCTGCTTGTTGATTTTGTTGTTTCACTTTTTGCACATCTGTTTCAGAACCAAACTCAGTCGCAAAAGAAGAAGATTGTTGCGATTGAGATTGGTTTTTCGCAGACGCAGCATTTTGTTGTCTTACTTGCTGTGCATCTGTTTCAGAAGCGAATTCTGTTCCAAATTTAGATCCTTGAGCAGATGCAGCGTTTTGTTGTTTTACTTTTTCCGCGTTTGTGTTAGATGTGAATTGGTTTTGTTTTGCCATCATTATCACCTCCACGGTTATTAATTTGTCCATCGAGGTGAAAAATATCCAAACAAAGTTAAAAATATTTTTATACGAGCAATGATCTGCCTCCGTCGACAATAATGGTTTGTCCGCGAATCATCGAGGCTTCTTTCGAAATCAGAAACATAACCGTATTCACAATATCTTCGATTTCCACCATTCTTCCGGCAGGTGTATTCTTTTTCGCATCCTCCAGCATGTCTTCTCTATTCGGAAAATGCTTTAATGCTTCCGTATCAACGGCGCCGCCTGATACCGCATTGACCACAATATTCTTTTTCGAAAGTTCCACTGCAAGATATCTCGTCAAAGCTTCAACCGCCGCTTTTGAAACGCCCACAGCGGTATAATTTTCCAAGTAGCGGATGGAGCCGAGAGAGCTGATGCTGACGATGCTTCCTCCTCCATTGATTTCCATCAATTTCGCCGCTTCTTGTGCACAAAAAAGGAGCGCCTTGCTGTTAATATCCATGGTCCAGTCCCAATGCTTCTCTTCCAACTCCATCAACGGCCGCTGAACACCGGAGGCCGCATTGTTAATAAATACATCCAAACGGCCAAATTCTTCTTGAATTTGCTGAAACATATCACGTATTTTTTCGACATCCCCAACGTTGGCTTTTACAACCAGCGCTTTTCGGCCCAGTTTTTCAATTTCTTCTGCTGTTTCCAAAGCTTTTGATTTGCTGCGAGCATAATTTACCACTACATCATAGCCTTTCCTCGCTAATTCTATCGCAATCGCTTTCCCGATTCCTCGGCTGCTTCCTGTTACTAATGCAACTTTATTGCTCATTTTTTTCATCCTTTCTTCCCTATTCCCGTTTTTTATAAAACAAGTTAGCCTATGTATCATTGCCTTCGGATGAAGATCTTCATTTCTTCTCTGCTTAAAGTCAGTCAAATGTGTTGTTATCCGTTTACCATTACTCTTGAAGAGGATGTGATGGACCGTTTATGCAGCATGAAACATCCCCTCTATTTTACTTTTTATTGGAAGGTCGGACAACTCTTTTTAGATGTCTACATTCGTATAAAAAAAGCTGTTTCATTGAAAACTAACAGTACTTGATGGAAACGGAGGTAGTACAATGTATACCGGTCGCGACATGACAACATTATCGATGACGCCAAAAAATAAATGGAAAACAGAGGAACTTTCTTATTTTCATCACGCTTTCCAACAAATCATGCCTTATTTAAATGCAGAAGGACAGACGCTTCATCGTGAAATTACGGAAGAAATTATGCGGCGCGGCGGCCTCACAAAAGGTGCGGAATCCGGATTAGAATAAACACGGCTTCTTGTGATTTTCTGATTAATAAAATACCGTCAAATAAGAGAATTCACGTCACCCCAAGGCTTATGCTTGGGGTGATTCTCATTCTCGTATCGTTCTTTTGTATTCTTTCCAAATCTTTTGATGGGATACCGGAAATGCAAAATCCTGAATCTCTTCGGGTTTGACCAGCTTCACTCTTTCGTCTTCCGGTATCTCATTTTGTATCTCGCCGGCGTAAACATCAATGTCCCAAGTCAAATGAGAAAAAACATGCTGGATTTTTGCAAATGTGCCGTTATGGATCAAAGAGTCTACTTTGTATGTTTCTTCCAATAATTTACGGAGCCGCGTTTCAGGATCTAAAAATGAGGTCATTTCAAAATTAGGGAATTCCCAAAGATTTGCAAGTAATCCGGTTGCTTCCCGCTTATGGATCAAGAATTTACCTTCTTTGTTTTTCAAAACAACCGCTCCGATATGAACAAGCTTCATGTTTTTCTTTCTCGTTTTGACGGGGAGTTCTTCTTGAACCCCTTCTTCAAATGCATGGCAATGTTCTCGAACCGGACATAATAAACAAGACGGAGATGTCGGAGTACAAATTAAAGCGCCCAATTCCATTAATGCTTGATTAAACGAAGAAGGATCTTCCGTATACATAAGATGATGTATGGCTTCTTCAAATATCTTTCGAGAAGCCGGTTTAGCAATGTCTTCCCAAATAGATAAAATTCTAGACGCGACTCTCATGACATTTCCATCAACGGCAGGATAAGGTTTACCATATGCAATGCTTAAGACAGCCCCCGCTGTATACGGGCCTACACCTTTCAAAGAAGTCATCTCTTCCAACGTATCCGGGACTTTTCCTCCATATTTTTCCTTCACTTCTTTCACTGCCGAATGAAGGTTTCGAATTCTTGAATAGTACCCTAAACCCTCCCAGGCTTTTAAAACTTGTTCTTCCTCAGCTTCCGACAAGGCTTCTAAAGTTGGGAATTTTTCCATAAACCGTTCAAAATAAGGAATCACGGTGTCTACTCTTGTCTGCTGAAGCATGACTTCTGAAACCCATATTTTATAAGGATCACGCTCTTTTCTCCAAGGAAGATCCCTTTTTTCACGTTTATACCATTCCAGTAAGTCATGTTGAAATTTTTCCGTATCGATCTCTTTTAAATTCATGCCCTTCACTGCTTACCTCCGTGATGTTAATATTGAGACAAAATGGGAATGCTATGAAAAAAATTAAATTGAGACGTTCACAGACAATCGTGGAATCAAAATATCTTTTCGTTCAGTACATTAACGGTAGTTGTTCAATTAGCTTGTGGGAAAGAAGCAAAATCGGCCGCCATCAGCTTTTGAAATTTTCTCAAATGGCAATATCTTGCATTGCAATCCGTTTTTATTCCCATTATCATTTTTTTAACAAGGATGGATATCAAAGGAGGAAATCCTTTTGGATACTGGAACACACTTCGTGATGGGAATTGCGCTAGGGGGCTTATCCACACTGGATCCTGTCATTTCCCATGGCACCGTTTCGTCAAACGTTGTTTTAGCATCAGTTATCGTCGGATCACAAATTCCTGATATCGATACCATTTTAAAATTGAAGAACAATGCCGTCTATATTCGAAATCACCGCGGAATTACCCATTCGATCCCCGCTGTTCTATTGTGGCCTTTATTGATTTGTGCTGTATTGGGGCCTCTTTTTCCGGAAGTCAATTTGTTTCATATATGGATGTGGGCCCAATTAGCAGTCTTTCTCCATGTTTTAGTCGATATTTTTAACGCATATGGCACACAGGCACTGAGGCCGTTTTCCACCAAATGGCTGGCGCTTGGAACGATCAATACTTTTGATCCTTTTATTTTCGCGGTTCATGTGGTCGGGATTATTCTATGGATCAACGGATTCAACCCCGGCATCACGTTTTTAAACATATATGTACTGATCCTATTCTATTATATAGTAAGATTTATAGTCCAACAGACTATCCGTTCAGCAGTCAGGCAATTGATACCGGATGCAGAAGAAATTATCATTGCTCCGACGATCCGTTTTTTTATATGGCGGATTGCCGTGAAAACACCTGACTATTTCTATGTGGCAAGAGGCTATCGCCGGTCGATTACCATTTTGGATAAATTCAAAAGAACGCCTATGCCTGATACTCCGCTCTTAGAGGCGGCAAAAAAAGATAAAAACTTATCGGCTTTTCTAAACTTTTCACCCGTTTACCGCTGGCAATTGTCCAAATATGATGACTGTTATGAAATTAAATTTATCGATTTGCGCTATCGAAACAATGGACACTATCCTTTTGTCGCCGTTGTGCAGCTTGATCTAGATTATAACATCATCGGATCCTATACCGGATGGGTATTCAGCGAAGAAAAACTGCGAAAAAAATTGGATTTCATCCCGAATTCCCATTAAATACGTACATTCTTCATACAAAAGAAAAAAAGCGCTCCCTGCTTCTTAGATAGTTGACGTCGCCGTGATTTCTACTATGTATTTCTTCCTTGCAATATCATAATTTGTTCGTATTTTACCGATACTAAAAAAGCAAAGAGAGGATGATCTCTTTGTAAAAAGGAGGCTACGGCGATGCGGAACAAAGCTAAAAATTTCCCGAACCTAAACAGCCATAAATTCGAGGGCGAGCCTCGAGCAAAGGCGGAATACGCTTCAAAGCGGGCGGACGGAACAACCAACACGCATCCTCAAGAACGTATGCAAGCTTCAGGCCAAAGAGAATGGTCTAATGAGCCTTAGCACGATTTCCAATTACAATCCGTTTCTTTCATGAAATCCTGCGACTCCCATCCCTTACTATTGGGATGGGAGTCTTTATTATGCATCCGACTTGCGTCTTAAAAGCGAAATTGGCAAAGCTTCTTCCTGGCCGCTCCCATTCAGACGGTGCCCCCAAGCGAAAACTCCTTTTAAATAGTCGATTTTAAAATAGTTCCCCGGATCTTCTGCAATCTCATATACTTCACCCGGTTTAAAATCATCCGGATTGAGAAGGTAAGCTTCAGCCATGGCCGCCTTCCTCTCCATCACAGCCAATTCATTCACCATTCCCAATTGTTCGGCCTTGCGGGCTTTTTCTTTTAAACGAGAGATTTCCTGTTTTAATTCATATTCGCTCATTTCGCTGTAGCGTTTTTCCACCATTGTCCACCTTCTCCAATTCTTTTTTGCTCATAGGTTCATACACCAACACTCATAAAAGAAAGAACCGTTTTCAAAGCAGCCTCAAATAGCCCTTTCAATAATTCTTTTTCATTTTACCGCACCTTTGTCTTGAATCGCTAATGATGAAAAAAGATAAAAGAAAATAACGTGTCCAATTATAAGAAAATGTCAACTGCCGTGGTGCTAGTATTTTTCTCAAGAATGGATTTAAGGATAAAAAAGATTGGCTCGGCTTGGTATTCTTTGTCTAAAAATGGACGTTCCAGCAAGCAAAGAAGCGGAACAATTTTCAAATAAAATCATTCTTTTCCTTGAACTGCTCGACCGCTTGCTGAATGTCTTCCATTGAAAATCCTTTTCGATACAAATATTGCTGAACTTTTCGAAAACGCTCGTTCCCGCTTTCGCTCCGATAGCGTCTAAATGCCTTTTCCGTCTGGTAAAACAGCGCTTCTTTTTCGTTTTCCTCGTCTTTTTGTATATTGTCAGCGAGCGCTTCGGAAATGACCTCACCGGAAAATCCTTTACGCCTTAAAAGCTGAATCGCTTTTTGCTTTTTTTGAAGAAAAGCTTCATTAGAATTCCGTTGAAATACTTTTCCGATCAGTTTTTTTGCTTTGTTTACTTGCTCCTCTTTTCCATACAGCTCCAGCACTTGTTCCACAATACTCTGATCCACGCCTTTTTGCGCCAGTTCCCCCGCCACCACAATCGGCCCTTTATCTGTTGTCTTCATTTGAGTATGGACATAGGCCTTGGCAAAATCGCGATCATCGAGATAATGTTGTACATACAGCTTTTGGACCACGAGATCAATGACCTCGTCGTTGTATTCTTTTTTTCGCAAAAATTCTCGAATTTCTTTCTCGGTTCTCATTCTTTTTGCCAAATAATAGACCGAATCTTTGTAGCCTTTTCGAACCTCATCCGCATGCAAAATTTCAGCAACGTCCTCTTCCTCTAGCTCCATCCCTTTTTTAAGTCGGAAACGTGCCAAAACGGCCTCATCCACACTAAAGGCAAAGGCTTCATTGATAAAAATATTGTACCGCTCTTTGTTATTTTGCTGGACGGATATTTTCGTAATTACCTTCACTCTGATTTCACCTCTTTACGCCTCTGTATAACATTAAAAAATTTTTTGCTTTGTTGTAAAAACCATTGGTATGACTCTCAAGAAAAAGGAAAACATAAGAATAAACAATATTTTCCACGAAAGGATGATCCAATTTGGATAAGAGAAAGCAAAATAAAATAAAAAGCACACTTTCACGCGCTCAAGAAATTTCCTATGCACGCGATTTTAAAATGGCAGATCGCGCCGGCGGATTTACGAAAAAAGAGCGATAATATAATATTTATTGCTAAAAAATGAAACTTGGCAGAAACAATCGGGCATTGCGGCAAATTTCCTTTCTCCTTAAAAGCTAAAGGGGACACCTGGATAAAAAGAACCCATTCGGAAAAAGTATAAATGCGGTGCTTATTCCCGCCACTTTTACGAAAGGGGTTTTCGAAATGGGCCGCGCACATAGTCAAAAAACAAGAGACAAAAATAAACAAAAGCTTCCTCAAGTTCCGAAAAACTTGAAAACAGATGGCAGAGATGTGGAGTATTCACAAGAATTGGCGGATCACGCTGACTTGGAAGCACAGTCACGATCCGAAGCCGCTGATCAACGGGTAAATTCACAAAAGAAGAAACTATAACACCAAAAAGCACCAGTCCATCCCGACTGGTGCTCTTCAAAATAATATCCACAATATGATTGTGTATATTGTGGATATTCATAATTTTCTTTATATTAAAATTATTCAACTGGTAAAACAAGACATCTCCAATTCCTTTAATCCCGCTTTTTTTCACGCATGATTTCTGCTTCCATTTGAGCATAATTAGTGATTTTAGGATAACCGTTTTTTTGCTTTGCCTGGTTGTTGCGCTGCGCGTTGGCATTTCCGGCCTTTGTTTTTCCCATATGATCATTCCCCCCTCCCTCTATAAACTTTAATTTTCTTCAAAATTCTCACGTTTTCTTTAAATTTCGCTAACACATAATAGCTTCTTCACCTCAAATGAGTGGATATTACTTGTATTTATTCAATATATTTACATGGTAAGGTGCATCCTATAATACAGATTTACAATATCTGTAATATCATGTATGACCGTGCAAGAAGTCTCCACACTTCTCATGGTCGCTCACCCTCCCATGT
>Ga0207866_1002779_pt1 | contig 12053 bp, 9 predicted proteins | sample HigsolmetaAR203D_FD_184835 | JGI IMG/M metagenome (GOLD analysis project Ga0207866, IMG submission 184835) | Ionic liquid and high solid enriched microbial communities from the Joint BioEnergy Institute, USA - AR20-3-D (SPAdes) (version 2) ...
TCTACAACATGGAATCTTTAGTGCCCTGTACTCTTGAATCTGCCTGCTAACGCGCGGCGGCGGTTCGGTGAGGCTTACGGCTGTACGGTGTGGCTACACATCCCAAGGACTACAGACACGCGTGACTTCGCGGTGTAATGTACAACGCATCGTAGCATCTAGGTTCAACCACGGACCGGGGGAGCCCCCGAGTACTGTTTGCGAGGCGTTGTTCCCGCTTGGTTCGATGCCGACTGTATGTGTGATAGTTTATAAAGATTGTAATTATTGTGCCGTTCCGTTCTGCATGGTTTTATAAAAATAAAAAATAGAAGCATGGAAGGAGGGTGTGACATGTTTTGGAGAAAGAGATTTGACAACACCTTTTTGGCCACAATGGAAAGCATAGAAAGATTGAATAACACACGGGAAACGCTTCTGCCCGAAATAAAAAAGTTTTATGACGCGGTAATGGAACTGCGTAATTATCCAGAATACCGATCTGTAATTTCTGACCCTAAATACGCGGAATATGTTGTTTGCATTCTTGTTGATACAGAACACGAAGTCCTGGACCCATACCCTGACTTTAACGAACGAATAGCTGAGCTGCATGAAAAGTATGGGCAAACAAAAGACACTAATCTGCATATGCCAAGAAAAGAACGAAAAGCGCTGGAAGCCGATATTTTATTTGAATCTGAAAAGCTATATGACAAACTTGCTGAACATATGGTTTTTTGCATGCGCGCCGCGCGTGAACTTCCGAGAATTACATGGGAGGTCACGCAAGAAATGCGCGGCGAACGTTTATTCCAAGAACCTGAACAATCTCAAAACAATCAGCTTCGCCGTAGCGAACCGCAATGGTCACAACTTCAATTTGAGACTATGTATACAAATATCTCTGCAAACATTGATCGAATAATTCAGATGCGCAATACACTTGCCGGGGAAGTGCGGAAATACTTTTTAGCAGTAGATGAAATGCTCAAGTACCCGATTCATGGGATTGATCCTGTAGAAATAGATACAGTTCGGGAAAGGGCTTTGCTTGAAGCTTTAGACCCAATGTTCGATTTTTACCACAAAAAAGATATGGCACGTCTTTCATCCCTGTATCGAGAAGCCATATTTGATCGCAGCCATGAACTGGAAGTATTGAATGTATCATCCACTATTTATAATAGGATTCACAAGAATATAGAAATGTGTGTACATTCCATCGCAGAACTTGAGAATTTGTGTCAGAAACAAGTACAGGCAATGCGGCGTGAAGCTGAAGTTGATCAAGATCACGAACCGGCTCAAGAGTCGAATATATTCGATATTTTCAAAAAAATGAACCCGAAAGAACAAACAAATGAATATGAACGCAGTATAAGCCACTAATACAGATTGTGTAAACACTCCCTCGGGGGTGTTTTTTTGTGCACCTGCACTATGCAGAACCGAAATGAACGATGGAGCACTGAACGGAACTGCAATTATTGTGCCAAGAATCCAGGGCATGTTTTACTTTTGTTAGGAGGATTTCCAATCATGTGTTAACGGAAAGGAGTGATTGAACTTGGCGAAAATGTTACTTCAAGTCATTCGAACAAATGAAGGTTTCGTTCTTGCCAACAGCTATGTCGCTTGCAGCATGCCGGATCTCCCTCTCCATCTTACGACCGTGGAAGGAGACATATGGTTTGTGGAGGAACGAGATGGAATCATTGAGCTTCTTACTAAAGTCAATAGCGAAACGATTTATGTGCATGAGGCAAATGCTCTGTATTTATATAGATTTGATGCCGCCGAGCCTGAGAAAATTGAACGACCGCCAAAATCAATCGACACGCGAAATAAACAGGATATGGAACAAGATGATACATTAAGTGCTGTATTTCAGTCCATCGAAGTTCTTCGCGAAACATTTGCGCTTGGCGAAACGGAACATATTTTGGAAACAGGAGCGGTAATTACAGCAATATGCCGCGCGAATGGTTACAGAATCGTGAGAAAATGTCCGGAAACAGGCGTTGTGCAAATCGTTTCTCCGGATGCGAACACATTGAAGAAAATCTTGGAAACAAGAAAGCATATAAGGTTGAGATATGTTGATGGGCGCCTGTACTTAGGCGACAACGATTTTGTGTTTATTGATGAGTATACGCTGGTAGAACTTTTTCCAGATTTAATTGTTTCTGTTGTGGTGAGACCCAATCAGCAAGAAGTTTATGGAACCATTCGGTGTTCCAGACTTGAGAATGAACAAACAATTCATTATGGAACAATTCAAGGGGATTACACGCTTATAGGCAATCGGGTTTTCCCGCCGCGAATCTTTCACACAGCACATCCTGAATTTGTTCGGAAAGCAAACGTAAAGTATGTTCCGATTGGGTACGCCAAAATCCAGCAGCTCATAGTGAAACGTATTTGCGAATATGTAGAGAATCATCCGGAGCCGAAACTCGAAGTTGTGAGAAAGATAATATTTGACATATACGTGGATGTAGATGGAACGATTCTCTATCCTTTTGATAAAGATACTGGCATAAAACTTCTAGAGCGGATAAAAACTATATACGGCCTAGAGCCAGAAAACAAAATACCTCTAATCGATATTTTCGAGTATGTTCGAAAGAAAATCGAAGAAAGTAATGAAAAGGAACATGAAGGAATCGAGCGGAACAGAATAATTGACAGATAATACCAATTGGTGTTTTAATTTTTGTAGAATAGAGCAATACGGTCTTTCTATATGGCATGGTGAAAAAGGAGGTTGAACAAATGTGACTACGCAACTTATGACTCAAAAACAATTAGCAGAATACTTGCAAGTTTCAGCAAGGGTTATTCGAAAACATTCAAAGATTCAGGGATTTCCTGTCGTACGTATAGGACGAGCAGTTCGCTATGATCCCGAGGCTGTATTGGCCTGGTATGCTACAAATCCCCCGCAGGAAATTAAATATCAACTCAGGAGGACTGGTGAGAAATGAGAGCTTTTAACAAAATCACAACAGTTTTGATGGCGGCAACGCTTATTTTTTTTGCTGTTTTTAACGGTGCATCTTTTGCAGCAGGAGGCCCTGCCGATGGTGTCAAATTTCCGGACGTGCCGAAAAATCATTGGGCATACAGTACCATCCAATGGGCTGTAGACAATGACGTGATCAACGGCTATCCGGACGGCACGTTCCGACCGAATCAGCAAGTGACGGAAGCAGAATTCCTCGTCATGTTCATTCGGGCGTTCGAGCAACTTCCAAATGTGACTCCGATGAAACATTGGGCCGACCCCGCATACAAGGTTGCCATTGACAAGAACTGGCCGGTGCGTGGTGTAGCATTTGATTCGCCTGCCCGAAATACTGCCGTTACTCGTGGCACTGTTGCTGAAATTATCGCAGGAGCAAGCGGTGTAAATTTCCTGGGGAAGGATGCCATTCAATATCTTCTGAACACGGAACTCTCCAAAGGCAAAACTAGTGCCACTGTAGAAGGATACGGAGAAGATGACTTCCTGACCCGCGCAGAAGCTGTACAATTCATCAAAAACGTTAAGGACAAAGGATTGAGCGAACTCAAAGAACGTCCTGATCTTCCGACACCAAAAGAAGAAATGCCGCCCGCTCAAAAGACGATTCCGCAGGAAATTCAAAAAGTTGCGACCGCCTTGGAACAATACATGGAAGGCAAACCTGCATATGAGGGTTACAAGGTGCTTGCATCTGACAATGGTGTATCCGTGACAAAAGGCACACGCACCGGAATCGGATATGAAATACCTGACCCGAGATGGCCGGGCGGTACAACGAATATCAATGTTTGGGAAGCTTCAAATAGTCATATTGTGAATCTGGCAATTGAATTGATGATTATCCTCGGAGTCCCTGTGGATGATGCGGATAAATTTTCCGCAGAAATACAGCAACAAGCTATTTTGGGTGCAACTTCTAAGGTTGAATTCGGAAATTATAAAGTGACAGTTCGTCCACATTCCACCAATGTGGATATACTGTACATCGAAATCAAAAAATGAACTGTTTACCCCGACGGGGTTATTTTTTTGCCCTTTTATGAAAATGTTTGAAAGGAATCTTTTCCCGAAAGGAGTTGAGCATATGAGGAAATGGCTAATCGCCATATTCACCATGATTTTGGTTCTGCACAACGTAGCATCAGCAGAAACAACACTCGAATTTTACAACAAACAGGAACACACATATGCAAATCTCGCATTGGCAACGATAAATGCAAGTGAATTTGATGATATGACGGAAAAACAGCTGCAGGAAATGCTTCGCGCAATTGCTGACGCTATGGGACCGGCAGGGTTCGAAGCATTTTTTGAAGCTTTCCTAGAAGAATACAGTATCCCGGCAAGAGTTACTGTTCGTAACGTAGGCACTTTGGAATGGAATAAAGAAGTTTTTCTCAAAAGCTTTAAACTTGTATACGGAACTCCGCAGGATGTAGCAAAAGTTCGCACCAACGACGAAAAACAGGTAAACGGCAAAACGGAATACAGGTTTCTTGGATTCGATTCATTCGGAAATCCATATGTGAATTCAGATTTTCCACCGGATGCTCTCGGAAGTGTTAACGTTGGTGCAAGAAATTGGTTGCCAGAACCTTGGAATCACAAGGATGAACTTGCAATCAGCGTTTTGCCAGAGACTACAGAATTTATGTTGGATGCTGTATATCCTCGCGAACGGCAAATGCGATGGCTTCAAGGAATACAGGATCACTACGTTGAGAACGGCACAATTGAGAATTTTTCCGGCACAAAGCGTGGTAATTGGGACCCGAACTGGCCAGCGGAAAAATTGCTGGACTATGCGGTCATACAACAACCACCCATTGGAACAAGTCCGGGGCAGGCCACACTCTGGCATCGCACGTACTATGTTGCCACAAATGCGAGTTCTTGTGAAACCCCTATACGCGCCGCTGGGCGGCATGCAAAATGGGGATTTGATTACCGAACTGGAAAAACTCAATGTTTTTTGGATTGGTACGAAACCTTTTATCTGGCACCTGAGATGGATATTGTGAACATGCTGGTGCAGTATTGGGATGACTTGCGCGTTACAGCGCGCTGGCTACAGCAACCAAATGGTGTGGAATGGCCCAACGAAGGCTACGCTCAACCTGCTGGTACACCTGTGATACTCTACGCAAATGTGCAGGGTGTGCTGCCGCGGCTGTCTGACGAAACCATTAAAGATTTTATGGACAGCTTTGCATCTGCAAACCAAATACTCAATTACTTTGAAGTCAACGGCCAACCTACAGTGAAGGCAAAGGTATATTTCGTACAAGATTCGACAAAATCCGTCATCGGTATTGTTCCGGTGGATTTGGCTAATGCTGCTCCCCCAACCCCTGTATGGATTGAATGGCAGTATCCCGAAAAGGACGACATCGTGTATGCAGTTGTCGTGCCCGACTTTGAACAAAATCCGGGATTCCGCGAATTCTTTTTGCAGAATAATGTAATGGCTATCCCCATCAAAGTTTCAGAGAAATCACCATTTAACCCAACGCCTATTAATGGGGATGGTCTGGACAATATCAAGATCAACGCCTTCATTCCGCATCCCGGCAACGGCGGAAAGAAACCGGGCGAACGCATCGACTACCGGACCGTAGTGCAGGCTGAACTCCCGACGGACTACATCCGGATCAGCTTCAACGGCGGGTCGCAGTCCAATCCGATACCGATGTATCCGGAAGTTGTTTCCCGCCTTAACGAGATCAGTTCGTGGGATTATGTCTACGTGTCCAGGTCCGGCACTTCGGTCAACGTGTCTGCAAGTCCTCAAATTTCGTACATTGGAACTTGTACAGACTCCGAAGGCGAACCGTATCCATGTACGAAATGGCGGACGAATCCGAACTACAGCCGGGCACAAAGTGCAGTCAGCCAACTCGCATCGCAATGGAACAGCATCCAAGCTACGGTTACGGTCCAGGGCAAGACTTGTACGGTGACGCTCGTACGCGGCGGTCCGGAACAGTCCTGCGTGATTGAAGGCACCATGCCGAATACCGAATCCTTTGTGTATTCCAAAGTCGAAGGTGCAGGAGTCCGCGAATGGACGTATGCGGACAATGAAGCACGCGTCATGATGTATCCGATACTGACCAAGGAAACCGACGCTACGAATTCTACCGGAACTGTGGAATACCATCAGTTGGACCCGAAAACCGGCGCCGCAACGAAGAACACTCAAACGGAACCTGCCAAGTTCGGACAACAGGTACGCATAACCGTTTCTTCTTCTCCGAACCTTGAATACATGGAAACGAGGTACGGCTACCCGTTGTTCCGCATGAACACTGTATATGCAAACATCAGGTACGGTACGGGCAGACTCCGCTACGTGCCGCAAGGCGGAACGTTTGAGGTATCCGGCAACACGCCGAGCGCGACATACAACGGTATTTCCAAGCAGTCTACGGACAACAAGACGTGGAACAATGACTTCGAAAACATCGCAAAAGGCGGTTCCAACATCAAATACCTGTATGATGTGGAACGCAGGGAACGCAGCTACGGTCCATGGACATGGTACGAATACGAAACGTTCTGGGCCAACTGTTCGGACTGCAAGGACCTGAACGGCAATACGAAACCACTCGTTCGTGCCGAAGTCGAAACCACGTGGCGCACGAAGAAGGACCACCACTGGATCGTGGACCTTGTGAAAACTGATGACAGTCCGATCGGTTATTGGCCGCAGTACGGCACCCTCCCGCCGCTGAAAGACGGCGTACCGACGCCGATCAGCCAGGGCGGAAAACCGCAGACGGTCAAGCCTGTATTTACCTACAAGCACAACGACAAGACGCGCGGCGTTATCACGAAGCAAATCAATGACGCACCCAACATCCACATGTTCGGTACAGTCGTAACGTCGATCGGTGGCGGCAGTTAATGCATGGAGAGGCTTTTCCTCTCCATGAAAATAACAATAAAACTCACAAGGAGAGATGCGAAATGAAGAAAATGTGTATTGTTACGCTTGTATTTCTGCTCGTACTAACTTTGTTTAATGGAACGACTTTTGCCGCAGACCCCGTACAACCCCCCGAAGGAGATTTCACCTGGTCGGATAACAGCGATGGGACTGTAACTATTACAGGCTACAAGGGGACAGCTACAGCCATTATTATTCCGGATACGCTGGACGGCAAATCCGTAACGGTCATAGGTGATTATGCATTTGCAGAAAATAAACTCAAATCGGTTGTAATTCCAAGAAGTGTAACGGTCATAGGTGATGGGGCATTTTGGAACAACAGTCTTACATCAGTTATGATTCCAGACAGCGTAACGACCATAGGTAGGGATGCATTTTCCCGCAACCAACTCACATCGGTTGTAATTCCAAGCAGCGTAACGACTATCGGCTATGAGGCATTTGCCTACAACCAACTCACATCAGTTACGATTCCGAACAGTGTGACATCCATAGGTGAGAGTGCATTTGCAAACAACCAACTCACATCAGTTACGATTCTGGACGGCGTAACGACCATAGGTAATTATGCATTTTGGAACAACAGTCTCACATCGGTTGTAATTCCAAGCAGCGTAACGACCATCGGCTATGCGGCATTTGCCCGTAACCAACTCACATCAGTTACGATTCCAGACAGTGTAACGGTCATAGGTGATTATGCATTTTGGAACAACAGTCTCACATCGGTTGTAATTCCAAGCAGTGTAACGACCATAGGTGATTATGCATTTTACTACAACCGACTCACAGATGTAACTATAAAAAATGCGAATGCCACCATAATTAGCACTGCATTCCTGGGTAATCAAGGAAATCCATCGAACCTCACCATGCGCGGTCACGATCCCTCTACGGCAAAAGACCATGCGAATCAGAATGGGTATACCTTCGTGGTCTTGACTACAAATGATGACAATGGTTCTGGTAACGGCAACGAGTCTGGCAGCGGTGACAATGATTCTGGTAACGGCGACGAGTCTGGCAACAGCGGCGGTGATGAGTCGGACGAAGGTTCCCAAGATAGCGACCCCGCCACCATTACGCTTCCTGCTGGATTTCATAAATACAAAAAGACTGTATATATCTCGCTACCTTCCCCGTTGAAAAACAAAATCGTGGAAGAATTGGTTCCTGTAAACTATAGCAGCGTAGCGAACCGTTGGAATTGATTCTTCGACGAACGAAAAGGCATTTCCCTTGCCTTTTAGCATTCCGGGAGTATTAAAGTACCGAATTATACTTTCCAAACCCAAGGGAAATGCCAAGAAAAGCCTCGGAGAAACAATTGAGGACCGGAATCTAACCGGTCCTCAGCTATATCGTAAGGAGTGTGTGAATGTTGCAAAGAACGATAGGCATTGCGCGGTGGTCATCAACCTGCAGTCTGTAAAGGCTGAATTTCTGCGTTGACAATGCAATAAAAAAGCTCGATGTAAAGCTTGGCGTGTAGACTGCTCCATTTATCCCAACGCAATTCACACCTGCAATTCGAAGCCTGCATTTCTCAAAAATTTCAATGCTAAACATCTTGTTTGATGAGTTCATTTAGACAATCTTTCACAACATGGAATTTGAGTGCATACAGCACGATTTCTTTTTCCCGGTCATATTTGGCATAGGCAAAAAGTTCCCTTGTCTCCTCATGGAACACTGCAATTTCATACGCATCAAATGATGTATATACTTCGACAAAGTGCTGTCCCAGTTTTGCGACAGTTCTTTTTTCATACGTATCATCATAGCCGGCAATCTGCTGCACAACGGCTTGGAGATACACCTTGATTTGCTGCTCAAGCAGCGAATAAATATTCGATGTATTCGACATTTCAATAATCCTCTGGCAGAAGTAGAGTTGTGACCGACCGGTCAGCTTCCGTAATAATCCAGAATCTCACTCCTTCTTTGCTGGTGTACACGGATAGAATGCGTCCCCCATGTTTTAATGCATTGTCATTGGCGCGGCGGTCTTCTTCGTCCGCTTCCCCCCAGTCGCAATTTGCGTGCCGGTTGAGGGCAATCATTTGGTCTTCTTCTGAAACTTTGCTTAGCAAGTTCGGAGTTGCAACGATTTGTCCCAATTCAAATTTGGCTATAACCTCATCCCCTTTGTCGAAAAAAGTCTAGAAAAATTAAATCATGGAAAATTTTCTCTAATCAATAAATTTTCCTTCTATGTAGCCGCTGCATCGATCCGTTACGGCACACCACTCATTACAAAAAATCCCTGCGAAATTATTTCTACACAGGCTTGGCAGGACACCCATCGGGAAGTCCTCCCATTTTTGTGGTGTATTTGACCCGGCTGTCCTCAATCGTAATTGACGAACTGACCAAAACTGACTCAAGCTGAACTGAACTGCTTCAAATAATTGTAAAAATATTACATCTCATGTTTTAATGGATGTAAAAGGAGGAGACCAGCCATGAAACAGTATATGACTCTAAAACAGATGGCTCAAAAACTCGATATAAGCGCTAGGACGCTGTACAGGCATCAGAGGAAACCGGGATTTCCGCGCATAAAAATAGGCCGCGCTGTAAGGTACGATCCGGACGCTGTACTTGCCTGGTATGCCGAAAACTACCCCGACACGCGAATATATGACACAAAGGAGGATACAGAAAATGCGAAGTAAAATCGTTTCATTTGCACTCATCGCAACTTTCGTATTCGGGATTGTACAGCCGGGGGCATTCGCGGCAGATTCTCAAACAACATTTATAGACGTTCCGCAAAGCCATTGGGCGGCTTCTGCCATCGCCGAAGCGGTACAGGCGGGCTACGTGTCCGGCTATCCCGACGGCACGTTCAAGCCGGACCAGGTGGTGACGCGGGAAGAATTCATCAAAATGGCCGTCGAAGCCTTCGGACTCGACACTTCGAGATACAAGTTGGTGAGCCTGTGGTCGCTCCCGTATCTTGCGGCTGCTATCGAGAACGGTTGGATTGCACCGGACGAATACGATAAGCGGAAGGACAAGCTTATTCCGCCGGAAGGATACAAGGACAGGGGAGCCCGGATGGCTTCGTTTCAGAAGAAAGACGGCAATCTTTTGAGCATATATGCAGATACGGCACACTACCCCATGCCGCGCCACGAAATGGTGAAGGTCGCCATCAACGCTCTCGGCAAGTCCGTGGAGAATACAAGCAAGGATTGGGAATACAAGAATGCCGTCATGCGTCAGGCTGTAAACTTGGGTCTCATTCACGGCATGGGCAACGGCAACCTCGCGCCGGACGGCACGACCACCCGCGCCCAGGCTGTAGTCGTGATTCAGCGGATGCTGACGCTCAAAAACGGCGGTACGCTCCCTGTAAGCGATGATGCGAAGGATTCGGCATCCAAAGAACGCGATCCGTGGAACCGTGTGATTCGCACGACGAATCTGCCGAAGAACGCATCGGACTTCCCATACATCTTGGAAGGCATTCCGAACGAAATGTATGAAATGCCGTTCATTTGGACGCATAGCAAGAGCTTCCAAACACCGAAACAGTTCGCAGAAACAGGGGAATTTACCAAAGAAGACTTGGATCAGGTTCTGGAACGCATCGAGAAAGCTTACCACATGATTCTGAACGTAGACTACAGAACCATTGATCCTGAAACTTGGGGCAAAGAACTGAGAAAACTTCAGGCAAGCGGCAATCCTGTTTTGGAACAAAGGAATATTGAGTATGCCAAATGGGTCGTGGAAAACAAGATATCCATCGAAGGGTACATTGATGCAGAACCTTCCATGGCATATGTTGCAGATGGTTCAGGTTGGTTTGTACGTGCAAAGTTCAAATTCAAGATCAACAGCTACGAAAAGAAATCGAACAAGCTCCTTTACGATTACCTGTTCGAAGAATTCTACCGTGAAGGAGGATTTTTCGATTTCGAAAAAGGAGTATGGAACGAAGGATATACGGACATTATGTTTGCTACCAACCATTACGGTGGTAATCCGGCAGACTCCGCATCCATAAATGCGAATACCAGCTTGTTCATGAATTACGTGATCAATGGCAGGTACGTCGGTCCGAGTAGCAACTGAATAACATTCTATCCCTGTAAAGGGGGTGATTCACTATTTCTACAAGCAAGAAATATGGGACAGAGAGCGAGGTGATTCCCATACGCAAAGCACGCAAAGTCATAATTTGCGCAATGGCCTTTTTCATTGCAGTTTCCAGCCTGTACGTTATCCCGCCCGATGTTGCAGAAGCAGCGGACATTACCATGAGAAATGGCGAATTCTACTACGCCACCACGGTCAAAAAAGCAACGAGCAGCGTACGCTATCGCACCATAGGATGGCAACTGCATTCGAAACCCGGATGTCCGAGACAGCCTCCTTCGGTCAATGATGAGTGTGATCCTCGTGCCACAAACAACGGTCCGAACGACATATACATCGTTCTTATGGGCGGAAACATAGACGAAGAATATGAAGTACCGGATCCATCAAACCCTAATGAACTACAGATATATACGCGATTCAAATGGACCCAACAAGAAATTGAAGATGCTGTACGGGCTGCAGGAGCGGAATGGCTCATTCAAGAAGGCGGTACTTTGTATGCCAGTGCCGTCATGGAATCCGTGGAAGGTCCTCGCGACAATCCAGTGCGACGCAAAGGTCCATTCTACACGCTTCAAGGCATCGTCAGAGCAGAAGGATGGGCTAGACCCAGCGACCTTACACAGTATTTTGACGTATCCGTCACATTCGAAGGTAAAAGCGAAGGCTATCCGCTCACGGTGAAGTATTGGACTTACGACGGTACGCCGATGCGACCCGATGAAGATAAGGGTAAACACCCTGCCGGTGCTGTCTTGCAAGTGGAGTTCCCTGAAACGATGGAATACAATGGTGAGACGTGGGAAATCTACTATTCCACGCTCAGATCGAAGCTTACGGGAAGGGATTCGTGGGAACAAGACCTCAGCGACGACAATCCAAACAACGACAAGGTAGCAGTACGGGACTTTACCATGGCATTCGGCGGCGTGGATGCCATAGGCAAGTACAGACCGCAACGGGACCCATGTGAACAAA
>Ga0207866_1002780_pt1 | contig 12043 bp, 11 predicted proteins | sample HigsolmetaAR203D_FD_184835 | JGI IMG/M metagenome (GOLD analysis project Ga0207866, IMG submission 184835) | Ionic liquid and high solid enriched microbial communities from the Joint BioEnergy Institute, USA - AR20-3-D (SPAdes) (version 2) ...
GTGTTACTCACCCGTCCGCCGCTAACTTTCAAAAAGCAAGCTTCTTGAAAGTCCGCTCGACTTGCATGTATTAGGCACGCCGCCAGCGTTCGTCCTGAGCCAGGATCAAACTCTCCAAAAAGAAATTCGACTTGGCTTGTTTCTATCGAAACATTGGTTTACGCTTCGTTTTGTTCAGTTTTCAAGGATCATCGCATCGTATCTTTCATAGTATGGCAATCATTGTTCAATCGCTAATTTCTATTGAACTTTCACTTACTATCGAAGTGACATATAGAATAATAGCACCCACATTATAATAAGTCAACAATTTTTTTACCTTTTTTAAGTTTAATTGAAACTATGGATGAAGACAATGATAATCCTATAAGGTTTCTCTTTTTGATTTGCCATATAAAAAGAACAAATCACAATAGTGGAGGATAAAAAATCCCCCCACTATCGGTATTTCTATGCGAAAACCATCAGCCGCTCTTTTCTTTATCCATTGAACGGTCCGTATAATTCGTCGAGCGGTTTCATTATAATTTTGTTCAGTTCATTGATAACCGTACTCAGACGCTGTTCTGCGTCCATTAATTGTGCAATTTTTCCGTTCTGCTGAACAAGAGCTGCCGCTTTTTGTGCTTGAATCACTTCTTCTTCCGAAATGTTTTGCCCCATCATTTGTTTTTCCTGCAAACGCATTTGAATATTGCGGAAGTTCTCAAATAAATTTCTTGCTGATTCATCATTATTCACCGCATAAAATAATTTTTTTAAATTCACGTATTCATCGCTTTGACGCAAAGCTTTTTCCAAACCTCGAGCATTCTCATACAGATTTTCCATGCAGGGCCCTCCTTCTGTTTGGCTATGCCATCCACCCGTAAATGGGACAACAACATTTGCCATCAGCCGTTTTTTCTATATTTCCTTTCACTAAAACTGCCATTCAACTATAGCAAATTATGAACTAGAAAGCGAGAATGTTCCTGACAATTTTGATTTCTTATGGAAACAGCAACGTCACAAATCCTTGCAGCAAGCCGATGACTCCACCCAGCAATGCACCTAAATAGGTAATAGCCTTTAATTCTTTATTAGCTATTTCAATCACCATTTTTTCAATACGCTCGAGAGAAAAAGACTCTACCTCTTCACGGACAATATCCGCGATCCGTAATTTTTCTACAATGGTTTGGATACGATTCGAAAAAAATGGGGCTGCTTTTTCAACAAGCCGTGGGATATATTGCTTTAAAATTTCCTCTTCATAAGAATTCAGCAGATCAGAGAGTGTTTTTTGAAAAAATGTTTCCGTATTTAATTGACGAACGATAAATTCCGTTCCTTTCTCTACCGTGTTCTCATCCAGCCATTCCGACAAAATACGCTCCCATTTCCATTCCAACATTTTTTCGAACTCAGCCCTTATGATAGAAAGAAGTATTTCATTCGTCCCTGGATTACGTAAAAATTTCATTATTTCAGGCAGTATTTTATCGACAATCGAGGAATTGCCCAAAAGCATTTGAAGCATATTTCCCATCATGCCACGTTCCGCCAAAAAGTCATCCAGCATTTTTTTCACTCTTTGTTTACCTTCCGAACTTGAAAAGTAGTTCATTGCATGTTGTAAAATATAGGCACTCACATCCGGAAGTTTTTCTTCCAACTTTCGAATCGTTTCAGGCGAAAGGACATCTTTAATAATCTGGCTTGAATAAGAATTCCCCATTTCCACAATCGTTTTTTCCATTTTCTTTTTCAGATATCTTTCCAATCGCTTTTCCGGATCTTGCACCCCGGCCAATTCCATCCATTCTTTGATCGTTTTTTCCGAAGTGAACAATCGTTTTGCTTCTTGTTGAACAAGCGAGGTCATATCTTGAAGAAATTGCGGATCTTGAAATTTCTTTTGAATGCTTTGCGGCGTAACTAAATGATCGGATACCATTTTCCCAAGCTGAAAAGCAATTTCTTTTCGCCGTTTCGGAATCAATCCGGGTGTAAAAGGAATATGCCATTTCCCGATATACAGACTGCGATGGGGGCGAAACAGCATTAAAATGGCAATGGCGTTCGTAATTCCGCCAATAACGGCTCCGATTATGACCATAAATAATACAAGTAAAGAACCTGACATTTCGTATCTCCTTCCCGAGTTTTCGACATATGAACCTTTTACGCTTTGCCATCATACGATGAAAACATCAGCAATTGCCCATTGCTTCATTATAAAATTTCACACGGAAAAAGTGCAAACGGGGAATCGCATATGTTTTTCGACTTACATGTAATTATAGAACGATGGCAAGATGAAAAATCCGTCCAAATATCGTTTTTTCCAACTGAAGCGTTAAACATAAACCCATTGAAATTATGTGTAGGCCATTGGAAGTTCGATCTTAAAAAACAGGATATGCAACAGACCAATGAACGTTGGTTTCAAATGAAAAACGACGGTAAAAGGGATTTATTTTTTTTAGAGCGAAAATGGCAAGGCTACTTTGCGGCGGATTCGGCCACGCTTTTTTTAGGTCCGGTGATTGCCATCTTAACGGAAATAAAAGGCTCAAAAGGAAACATACAATTTCCTTCTATTGAAGAGTTTTGCAAAGAAGTGGATCAAATATTCCAAAAAAAAGGCGGCTTTATGTATGTTGCCAACTTGAACGACTTTTATAAGGAAACAGGCTATTATCGAGAAGAACATGAATGGAAAAAAGAAACCCTTCCGATTCCGGATGTCATCTACAACCGAATACACTCGCGAAAAAAAGAAACTTCTCGTGCGTTTCGAAACGTTAAGAGAGTAGTAAAGAATCACCACATTTGCTTTTTTAACGAATCATTTTTGGATAAGTGGAAAGTTTTTGAGCTTCTTCAAGAGAGTGACGATATCCGTCCTTATCTGCCAGAAACAAAACTTTTAACGAAAGATTCTCTTTTGCAAATGCTGGCAAATTCACCGGTTTATATAAAACCGATCGCAGGAAGCCAAGGTAAAGACATTATTTATGCTGAACAAAAAGATGGAAAAGTGTTCATCCGATCAACCGGAGAAATGCTTGATATGGATGAAACCATGGAAATCCAACCTTTTCTAACAAAACTATTCCACTCGTTAGACCCCTCTTCGTTTCTCATTCAAAAAAAAATTGACCTTCTCACGCCACAAGATTGCTTGCTGGATTTTCGATTGCTTTGCCATTGGCAAGGCGATTATGGCTGGAAAGTAACATCCATTGTCGCTCGAACCGGGAAAAACAAAGCAATTGTTTCCAATATTTCTCAAGGAGGGCATTTGGAAAAACCAAAAACCATCTTAAAGAAATTTTTCCCGACCGATTTTTTTCATATATATCAAACGATGATACAACTTGCTGTAAAGGTGGCGCAAGCCGTACATCAGCGTTCAGATGGAAACTTTTTCGAATTGGGAGTAGATATCGGAATCGATCAAAAGGGGAAAATTTGGCTCATTGAGGTGAATTCAAAACCGTCCAAAAAAGAAGCCATTCATACGAACACTTTTCGCCCGTCTGCACTGGCTATTTTTCACATTGCCGAAAAAAAGTGGAGAGAAAGAATGGAATTTGATGAACAGAACCGTGATGAATGAAATGACTGAAGCAAACTTTCGTTCGTTATACGAAAAATTTCTTCATGAGGTGGTCTAATGAAAAAATTCTATCGACTCGAAATCGTAGAAGATGAGAAAGATTTTATTTATCTCCCAAAAGATTTGCAAAAACCTCCGTCTGAAAAAATCAGAATTTGTTTTGGTACGAAAGTAGAAGAAAATTTGTCCAACATCCATATGAACAGACGGAATATCCTATCCATTAGTTCTGCTCTTGCAGAAAAACTGTTGGTCCCATCTCAAGCAAAATCGTGTCACTTATTTATATCCGGAGATACGTATATCATTGGTCCTTTAATCGGCATTTTTTCATCTGGATTCACCCCTTTCCCTCTTCGGCCAATAGGCAAGAGAACAGAGTTTTTTGCAAAACTGCTCTCCTTGCAAGACTCCTTGGGTGTGATTACGTATGTTTTCGGGGAACAGCAAATCGACTGGGACAGCGGGATCATTTCCGGCTATTACTTTTCGGAAAATAAATGGAAGATCAACCAATTTCCCTTTCCAAACGTCATCTATGACCGGCTGCCGAACCGTAGAAGCGAAAAAAATCCTTCTTACCGAAAAGCCAAGAAAAAACTGCAAAAGGATTATTTAATTCCTTGGTATAACCCGGGGTTCTTCAATAAACACGAAATTTTTGAATATTTGAAACAAAATAAGGATGCCAAGCCATATCTGCCGGAAACAGAAGTTTTCACATCCATAGACCAATTAAAAGCCATGCTAAATCGTTGGAAAAATATTTATTTGAAGCCAATGAACGGCAGTTCAGGAAAAGGGATCTACCAATTTATACAGGATAAGGACCAAGTTTATTACTGCCGCTTTCATGACCAAAAAGGCAACCATTTGCTAAAAGTCAAGAATTTGCATGAATTTGTTTCTTCTCGTTTTTCGAAACGGACTTTCCCGCAAATGCTTTTACAGCAAGGAATTTCTCTTTTACGCCATGACAATAGACCGCTTGATTTTCGCGTCCACACCAATAAGGATTTGGACGGACAATGGAAAGTGACCGCAATGGCCGCCAAAGTAGCCGGAAAAGGAAGCGTGACAACCCATTTAAAAAACGGCGGAGAAGTAAAAAGCTTAGAAGAAATTTTTCCGGAACCAGCTTTATTGGAAACTTACCAGTCAAAATTAGAACAGGCCGCCCTAACGCTTTCTCAAGCGGTGGACACTCAAATAGACGGAATCGTAGCCGAAATCGGATTCGACTTTGGAATTGATCGAGAAGGACGAGTATGGTTTTTTGAAGCCAATTCCAAACCTGGAAGATCCATTTTTATTCATCCAGATTTAAAAAAATTCGAGCAATTAACTCGCAAAATGTCTTTACTGTTTAGTGTTTACTTGATGGAAAAATCCATTTTGGATGAAGAGGAGCTTTCCTATGAACATTTATTATGATGCCGATCATCAAAAATGGTACCACAATAATTCCGATCACACCTTTTTTATTTTTGGTTCCGACGAGTTGCATCCTCTTAAATATGGCAATAAAACGGAAAAAGAGTTTACCGTTACTCCAAAAAAAGGAAAAATCGGGCCATTGGTTGGAATTTTAACCGGTTGTGCAGCGGACGGCACTTATTATGGAAACATTCCGCTTTTTAAAAACATACAAATGGCACTGCAGGCAAAAGGGGGGCTTTCTTTTATTTTTTGCCTCGATGGAATCAACGATAATTTTATCGACGGCTCCATTTATCACATAGAATCAGAAACTTGGGTCGATGCCAGGTTCCCCTTTCCCGATTTAGTCTACAATCGAATGCCGAGCAGAGCAAAAGAAAAAAGTCGCTCCTTTCAAAATTTCGTTCGCATTCTGGGAAATAAAGGCATTCCTTTTTTTAATCCTTCTTATCTTAATAAATGGGAAGTATACCAGGCCTTTAAGAAAGATAAATTTTTATCCGACTATTTACCAGAAACCCGTCCCTTTCAAAATTTGGACTCGTTTCAATCCTTTTTGTCAGAAAAAAAACGGTTGTACGCAAAACATCGATCCCTTTCTCAAGGAAATGGAATTGATTTGTTAATACTTGGGGAAAACGGAGCCGTCACTTGCCAAAATGTACATCAAAAACGTCAATATCCTTCCATTGAATCGTGCTATGCTGACAGAAAAGAGGAATGGACAGGACAATATATTCTTCAAGAAGCGGTGGAAACAGAAAAAATAAATGGAAATAAATACGATTTTCGCGTTCTTGTCCACTATCAAAACAAAAACTACATCGTTACTGGTATCGGAGTCAGAGTATCAACCAAGCAGCAGATTACCACACATACGACAAACGGCGGAAAACGAATACCCTTTCAACATCTTGCCTCCCCGGCATTAGAAAAACAAATTTCAAATCTGGCCAACGCCTGCGGCCATCAACTTTCTAAAGAGTTTGATTTTTTCGGGGAATTTTCAATGGATATCGGCAAAAAAAAGACAGGAGAATTAGTATTATTTGAAGTCAATGCAAAACCGATGAGTTTTGACGAAATCGAAATTGAAAAGAAACGATTAGAACATATAACGCAATTATTTTTCGAAAAAACAAATTTTGAAGGCACAAAAGGATGATTGGAGTTTTCCCCTCAATAAAAAAAACGCTTTTCCCATTTATTAAGGCACTTTATCTGTCGAAAAGTGCCTTATTTCTGTTTTCTGCGCATCTATAGATCGCTGCAGCCAACAGCTGATTATGCGCGAAACATGAAGATCGAAGTACCGGAAAAAAATAGGTTTGTCCGGTCAAAAGAATATTCTTCCTTCTTCTTCGGCAAAATAAAAACTAAGGAGGAGATGAAAATGGCAATAAAAAAACAGGAAGCATCCTTTTTGCCGGATGCCAACTTTGAAGGAAAAGATGAATTATTTTTGGATGTGGATCGCATGATAAATGAAGGGCTTTCCGGAGGATCAGTTCATTTGCATGGAAATAGGGCGAATATCGAAGAAGCCCATCCATTCGTAGAAGAAGATCCTCCGAACCAATAATTTTAACAAAGAAGATCCTGCCGCAATAGACGAGTCGTCGGCAACTCTATTGTAGGAGGGATCTTCGTTTCAGGAGTCGGCACGTTTTGATAAAGAAGCGGGTTTCTCCTTTATAAAAGGAAATAACTACCTTGCCGATCTTCGAATAATACAAAAAAACCGAAACATAATACTAGTACAGCCAGCCAATCATAACATTCATTCACAACATCTCGGGTTAGCCAAGCGGAAAAGGAAAATTGATTCCTTTAGCCTGGTGCAATTCCAGCCTAACCCAAAAATACAATAAGGAGATGAACTTAAAATGGCAACAAATAGAAGCAATAGCAGCAACCAATTAGTAGTAGCAGGCGCTCAACAAGCTATCGACCAAATGAAATACGAAATCGCTCAAGAATTTGGAGTCAATCTTGGAGCAGATACGACTTCCCGCGCTAACGGTTCTGTAGGGGGAGAAATTACAAAACGTTTGGTTTCTTTAGCTCAACAACAAATCAGCGGTTACCAAGGTCAACAACAATAACTGAATAGGATATGGCTGTGGAGAGGCATCTTTTCTGATGCCTCTCCTTCTTCCATTAACGATTAAAGTCAACTAAGTAACTTTCACTAAATCATAGACCTTCTTTCAAAAAAAGAACATAACTAGCTTAAGGCTTTCGCCTACAAATGAATCATTCTGGATGGGTCCACCCATTCATCGAACTGTTCTTCTGTTACATATCCAGTTTTTAATGCGGCTTCTTTTAATGTCGTCCCCTCTTTAAACGCCAATTTTGCAATTTCGGCTGCTTTTTCATAACCGATATATGGGTTTAAGGCCGTGACCAACATTAAAGATTGATTCATTAATTTATCAATCACTTCTTGATTGGCTTCTATACCACGGACACATTTCTCTTCAAAAGAAACCATTCCGTCTGCCAATAATCGGATGGATTGGAGAACATTATATATAATAACCGGCTTAAAAACATTTAATTCAAAATTTCCCTGACTGGCGGCAAATCCAATTGTAGCATCATTGCCAAAAACTTGTGCCGCTATCATGGTAATTGCTTCGCATTGAGTAGGATTTACCTTTCCTGGCATAATCGAACTTCCCGGTTCATTAGCCGGAATCGTCAATTCTCCCAGTCCGCTTCTCGGCCCGCTTGCAAGCCAACGAATATCATTGGCGATCTTCATTAAATCCGCCGCCAACGCTTTCAATGCACCGTGGAAGTGAACGATTTCATCATGGCTTGTCAAAGCATGAAATTTATTATCAGAAGATCGGAACGGATATCCTGTCTGTTTCTCCAGTTCTTTTGCCACTTTGGGGCCAAATGTGGGGTCGGCGTTGATTCCTGTTCCAACGGCGGTTCCCCCAATAGCCAGATTTAGAATGTAGGCACTGGAATCTTTCAGCATTTGTTCCGTCCGCTCCAACATGGTCCGCCAACCTGAAATTTCTTGCCCTAACGTTAATGGTGTAGCATCCTGTAAGTGAGTTCTTCCGATTTTAATCAATTTCATGTATTGAACTTCTTTGTCTTTCAGTGTGGCCTTTAATTGCTGCAACGCAGGGACAAGCCGTTTTTGAAAGGCATTGTACACGGCAATATGCATGGCTGTAGGAAATGTGTCATTTGAACTTTGAGACATGTTGACATCGTCGTTTGGATGAATCGTTTCTTCATTATGCAACAGTTCATTCCCGCGATGAGAAATAACTTCATTGACATTCATGTTCGTCTGAGTGCCGCTTCCTGTTTGCCAAACAGACAACGGAAAATGTTCATCCCATTTTCCTTCTAAAATCTCATCGCATACTTGCACAATAGCTTCTTTTTTGGCAGCGCTTAATTTTCCTAACTCATGATTCACAACAGCCGCTGCTTTCTTTAAATGAGCATAAGCATAAATGAGATCAAGAGGCATTTTTTCTATACTAATTTTAAAGTTATTTCGACTTCTTTCTGTTTGCGCACCCCAATATTTGTCTTTCGGAACCTTCACTTCGCCAAGGGTGTCCTTTTCAATACGATACTCCATTTCCCATCCTCCTAACATGACCGTTCTTTTTAACTGTTAAACCATTTTTATCATAGTCTTATCATAAGAATTCTGTCAATTTTTTGGTTTTAAAAAATTTCATCAAATTCTGTTTTTGGCTCCCTTTATGCAATTGCAAATTTTCTATCAGATCTTTCAAGATACGCTATTCTTAAACACAGCTTCCAAAGCCCGATCTTTCTTTCCCCTAGCCTTGTGTTCAAATGTCGAAAAAGATTATTCACTACTTAAACGGACAATGCTTTTGCTGACCATAAATAAGAGCAATAACGCTGATATTCCTCCCAAAGTGTACGCACGTATTTTCCTCGGATTCCCGGATAAAAACGATCTCCCATTTTTCGAACTGGAGCAATTTCAATAATGGAATTGGTTAAAAAGATTTCTTCTGCATGATCCAATTCTTCCGGAAAAAAATATCCCTCTTGCACCGGAATATGAAGTCGCTCTGCCAATTTCATAATGAATCGTCTCGTGACGCCATCTAAAATTCCTGTTTGTAAACAAGGAGTAAAAATCGTTCCCTCTTTTACCCAAAAAAAATTGGATACAATGCCTTCCGCTAAATGCCCTTCTTTCGTCAAAAAAATGCCTTCTTGTTCTCCATTGCTTCCCATTTCCCATTTTGCGGCCACATTATTCAGAAAGTGGTGAGATTTTAATCGTTTTCCCGTTTCCGGCGTGTTTCTCGGCAATGTTAATAAGACTGCTTCTTTTTCTTTCATGGCATGGAGACGCTTGAAGGGCCGCTGGAAAACGAAAATAGTCGGTCGATGATATGGTTCGATTTGCATTCCCATCTCTCCGAGTCCCGCCGAAACATTCAAACGCACCGACGAATCCGGCAGCCCATTGCGTCGGCAAAGTTCCTGAATAATGTCCAACGCTTTTTTCCGCGTAATCGATGCACGAATACGCAATTCTTTTAATCCTTCATTAAGGCGTTCAAGATGGTCATCTAAAAGAAAAGGATGACCAGAATATGTAGGAATGGTCTCAAAAACGCCGAGACCATATAAATATCCATGATCAAACGGCGAGATCATCGCTTTTTCTTTTTCTATAAACTGACCATTGAGATAGACGATCATCTTGTCAGTCCCCCGTTCGCTTCCTGCTTCCGATAAGTATTGAAAAAATTGGACAGAAGCTGCTTACCGAATTCCGTTAAAATCGATTCTGGATGAAATTGGACACCTTCTATCGAATAGGATCGATGACGTATCGCCATAATCTCCCCTTCCTCCGTCCATGCCGAGATTTCAAAACAGTCCGGAAGAAAGTCTTTATCCACTATAAGCGAATGGTATCTAGTGGCTCGAAACGGATTAGGAACATCGTCAAAGATAGTGCGGCCGTCGTGAAAAATGGCAGATGTTTTTCCGTGCATTTGTTTTTCTGCCCGAATAATGTTTCCGCCAAAAGCCTGCGCTATCGCTTGATGTCCGAGACAAACTCCAAAAATGGGAATACGGCCTGCAAAATAGCGGATAGCCTCCAAACTTATCCCTGCTTCATTTGGCGTGCAGGGCCCAGGTGAAATCATTAAAAAATCAGGAGAAAGGTTTTCTATATCGCCAATCGAGAGACAATCGTTTCTTTTTACAATGATCTCTTCTCCTAACTCCCCTATGTATTGAACGAGATTATAAGTAAAGGAATCATAATTATCGATCATTAAAATCATGTGAGCGCCTCCTTTTTTTCTGCCATTTCTTTTGCCTTCCATAGTGCCGCCGCTTTTTTCAATGATTCTTTGTATTCATATTGAGGTCGGGAATCCAGAACAATACCTGCCCCAGCCTGCACATAGGCTTTTCCATTTTTGGCAATCATCGTCCGGATCACAATATTAAGATCCATATCGCCATTCAACCCGATCCAGCCGATCGATCCTGTATAAACTCCTCGGCGAACATTCTCCAATTCTTCTATGATTTCCATCGTCCGAACTTTCGGTGCACCTGTGATCGTCCCTCCCGGAAAAACGGCATCAATCACGTCAAAAGCATTTTTTTCTTCTGCCAATATCCCTTCGACTTCAGATACTAGATGTATGACATGGGAATATTTTTCGATCGTCATCAATTCATTGACCCGAACAGTGCCGTACTGACATACCCGTCCTAAATCGTTTCGTTCCAAGTCCACCAGCATGACATGTTCCGCTCGTTCCTTCACGTTTCCGAGCAATTCATTCGCCAAAATCTGATCTTCCTCCTCGTTCTTTCCTCGAGAACGGGTGCCGGCAATCGGACGCGTTTTTACCCTTTGTCCGGTCTTTTTCACCAACAACTCCGGAGATCCGCATACTATTTGAAAATCGTTGGAGTGTATATATCCCATATACGGAGAAGGATTGATGCTGCGTAATGTTTTGTACACTTCAAGAGCCGGGACATGCAGCGTTTTCGCTTGGCGAACGGACAAATTGACTTGAAAGACATCCCCGCTGGCAATGTATTCTTGAATTTTTTCCACTGCATGAATAAATTCTTTTTCCGACAGCGACACTTCAAGATCTTTTCCCGAAATAGCAGGAACAGGTGATTCGATCTCTTCGCTTTCCTTCAGTTCGGATTGCCACATTTCCTTCCACGTATCCAAACCATAACGACTATCCTCAGATTCAGCTAATGTCATCACCCACAGACAATTCGTTTCATGATCAAAAACGACCCATTCTCGAAAAAAATAAAAATATAGAAGCGGAAGGTCCAGATCATCTTGCGCTAAATGGGGCAATTTTTCAATAAGGCGAGCATAATCATAGCTTATAAAGCCTATTAATCCGCCTTGAAATTCAGGCAGTCCCGGAGCCGGATCCAGTTTATAAGGTCGCAGCCATTGTTCAATCATTCGAAGCGGTTGACCTTCCATCCATTTATCGCGGCCATTCATTGTCACCTGAATCCCATTTTGTTGCCCTTCAATCACGGCAAAAGGTTCAATTCCAGCGATGCTGTATCGGCCGGATCGTCCACTTTCCAGCAAAGCATAATGCGACTTTGCCTTTACTAATCGGCAAAATTTCCGAAAAAACCGTTCCTTTGAATAAGGGATCGTGTCATAAAACAATTTCATTCGTTTGCAACCTTCTTTCTGTTTTGCATTCGGCCTCTTTCACATAAAAAGAACCCTTGTTCCATTTATTATACATGCAAATAGGATAACAATTGAAAAAAGGCTCATCATGATTTAAGAAAGAATCCTATTTTCTCATGGAATAAATCGAGTAGGAGGGGGTGATTAACCCCCGTCCTCTCACACCACCGTACGTACGGTTCCGTATACGGCGGTTCAATCAAGATAAATGACGCAAGAATTCATAACGTTTCTGTAGACTTTTAAGCCCT
>Ga0207866_1002781_pt1 | contig 12042 bp, 21 predicted proteins | sample HigsolmetaAR203D_FD_184835 | JGI IMG/M metagenome (GOLD analysis project Ga0207866, IMG submission 184835) | Ionic liquid and high solid enriched microbial communities from the Joint BioEnergy Institute, USA - AR20-3-D (SPAdes) (version 2) ...
CCTGTTTTCTCCGCTTTTTCAGTTCATCTAACGTTATCCAACCACCGTATTTCTTGACGTATGTAACTAAGCTGAGGCGGTGCGGATATTTTTTCTCGAACAGCTTTCTCTTAATCTTGAAAGCTTCCGTTTCCATTCCTTTCACATCTATAACCTCAATTGATCCGTCCAGGTGGTGAACTTCGAAATCTGCGATATACTCAATTTTTCGAAATGTTTTACCGTTCTTTCGGAATGCTTCTTGAAGCAAATAGCGTGGCTGCAATCGGAAGAATAAAATTTGATTATGCTCTTGCAACCATTTCAATTGCTCGTAGTAACGGGCTTCAATTTTGCTATCAAATACATGTCCATCGATTTCAACTTTTTTTGATTTGTACTTTGTTGTCATTAAATCACCCTATTTCTGCTATCTTCTTCTGAAAATCCGTTTGGATAACGTTTTTTGAGTTTCTCAATGTTCTTTCTTGCTATTGTGTCGAGGTCTAAATTCATAGTTGAAGCCAAACTGGACAAATACCAAAGTAAATCGCCTAATTCCTCCTCAACCTTATCAACATCTAACTCATGCCCGTGATAAATGACTTTCTTTAAGTAATCGACTATCTCGCCTGTTTCGCCAGCAAGTCCCATACAGAAATTTGATACTTTCGTGTTAAACCACTTTTCTTTTGGAATAGTTCTTTCCGCCATAGATTGATATTCTGTAAAATTCATAAACTCCACCTCATTTAAGACAGCGTATTCTCCAAAATATTTCTTTGCAGATTCGTTATAAGCCAGTGCGGCTTGTATTTCGCTTCTGAAATAACCTAAATTGATCGAACGATTGTTTACTTGAATTCTCGCTTTCCATTTGCCAATCTTATCTTTATCTCTTTTGAAATAGTGAACGCCTTTGTATTTAGAACTAGCAGGCGTTTTCTTTCTGGCATTCCATGTGTTTTTTCCTTTAGGGATATTTCTTAAATTGCACTTTCGATTGTCCAAAGTATTTCCGTTGATATGATCGCAAACCATGTCATCTGGAGTATTAGCAATTACTCTGTGCATGAAGATTACTTTTCTTTTTCCGTTAGGCAATTTTATATTTCTTCTCGCGTAACCTAGAGCGTAATACCACTTATATTTGCTCAATTCTTCGTAATCATCTTCATCTACAATCGCGAATTTACCTTGGGATAATTCGATTTTCTCCATCCTCATCCCCTCGGATGCTCTTTTTCGATGTGAGCGTCCAATTTACGCTGCATTTCAAAGAGTTTAGCTAAATACATTTATTTGACCTCCGTTTAGTTTTAGTTAGTTAAACTTTTAGTTATAGTTGGGCCATATCCTTACGCATCGCTTTTTCTAAAGCCATTCGCCTTGCTGTTTCCTGTAGCAATTTTCGTTTTAAAATACGGTTCTGCTTCACTAGATACTGAATGCCATCAATAAGTTCTTCAATCAGCATGGAGTCCCAATCATATGCTTCATCGGGGCATTGATCGAGTGTTTGGTGATATTTGCTATAGCCTTTGTTGAGCTGAATTTCGAGCCGTTCTTTTAACAGGTTGATGACTTCGTTGGCAATCTCGGAATCTTCTATCTTTATGCTCAACTTCAACTCACGTCCTTTTCCAATAGATTCAATCGTGCTTCTGCAGCCGCAATCCGTTCCCTAATCCGTTTGTGATAAGCTTCATACTCCGCTTTAGTCATTGGTCCGCAGTTCGGGCAGGTATGGATTATATGTCCAAATCCTGTATCCTCGATAATCCTTCGAGTGCCGTTGCAAAGGTCACACATATCAAACCGCTCCTTTCTTTTTAAGCCGCCAATCTTCTCCCTCCGTCTCGAGCAAGAAATCTCCGCATTGACCTAGCAATCTACTAGCTGCAGCAAAACCGATTTTGTCTGCCAATGTTCCGCGATCTTCATTGCTGTTGAACACGATGGGCCTTTGTTTTCTATACCGTTCATTGATGATTTGGTAATACAACGTTTCTTTAGCTTCCGACCATTTTGCTTTGCCGATGTCGTCCCAAATGAGTACATCTGCCGTTATGGCCGATTTAAGAAGCCGATTGAGTGTTCCCCCCTCATCGTTCATCATCTTGGCTTGGATAAGCTCGTCCATGAACGTAACGTCAGAAACCACGAGTACATTAAATCCGTCCTTAATGAGTCGTTTTGCTAATGCAATCTGTAGATGAGTCTTACCAATCCCAAAATTGTTATGCTGCTGTTTCACCATGGCCCTTTCACCTACTGGCAATTCTTTCAGCCGCTGTTCACCAAATACGGCGATAAGTCCGAAGTTCGCCTGTGATAAGACCTTCTTTTTGGTTCCATCCTCTTCTTCCACAACAGAAAACTCGTTTAAATAGTCCAATGTCATTTGGTACATGACCTTTTGGGAGTGTGTCACCCGCTGATAGTTTTCAAAATTGGCATTGAGAAACTCATCCGGAATCATGGATTGTTTAAATCGCCTTTTCCAAGCCTTTCGTTCTCTGCATTCACATGGCTTGGAGAATTCATACATAAGACCGTTCGTGCTCTTTTGCTTGTAGTAAACAAACTCCGTATCTTTGCAAATGGGGCACTCATATTCAGCCTCCCCAGGCTTTTCTGGCTTCTTCGGCTTCTCTAAGGGCTTGCTCTGCACTTTTGCCTGAAGATCGGCTAATACTTCGGCTATGTTGGTGAATCTTTGGGTCATCGTTTACACCTCTTTTTAGTTCCTGCTGTTTGAAATGTTGATCAAATATATAACCGGCACAATATTCGAGAGATTTAATTCTGTCTTTAGGATGTTTGGGTATATAAGAGTTGAATTTTTCTTCAAGCCACTTGATAGCATCATTAATATCAATACCTGAATCAATAATTTCCTCAGCTGCCTTTATGTCTTTAGGAGTTACGTTAAATCCACTTGCTCTTAATTCAATGAATCTATTAAGTAGCAATTGAACATTTGAGTTCCTATCAGCAGCTGCTTTATTATTTAGTTCTTTATTATTTAGTTCATTAATACTTAGTTTTTTATTATTTAGTAGTTGCGGGTTTTCCGTTAACGGTTCATCCGTCAACGGATAATCCGTCGACGGTTTTTCCGGCAACGGATCTTCCGTCTGCGGTATTTCATAAACAATCGTTTCATAATCAAAAGTACCGTCCTGGTTACGATGTCTTACACGTTTCATGTATCCTAACTCTCGCAATTCTTTTAAAGCCGATTTCAATGAATCTCTTCCATCTTTAGCGTGCTTTTGTAATTCTGAATCGTAAAAGCACCAATCGTCAGGCATTGAAAGCATATAAGCGTGTAAACCTTTGGCTTTCCAACTCAATCGTTCGTCCATTAGCGAAGTTTTGTTCATTACGACATAATTGCTTTGTTTTTTTACTCTGATGATGTTGCTCATGCTTTAACACCTCACATTCAAACATTCACATGTAAATCAGCTCACCAACTTCAATGGTGTTATTTAGCTTTTTGGTGGATCTGCAATAATCGCATTTTTCACATCTAATCGGTTCAGCTTTACCGCTTTTCACTTCTAAAACACGTTCCATTTTCATTTCGATGTACTCATACTCGAAATCAAATCTTGTTTCATCAAAATGGATGATCGCTTTATTTGGCGGATTTTCTTTCGTCACAGCCACGATGTATGGGGTATAGGTAAAACCTAAGACCTCTTGCAAAACGCGTCTGTATACCGCCATCTGAAGGACATAATCCCATGCTTCTACAAAAGAAACCCAATCGTTGTATTTATCTGACCAATATCTTTTGTGTAAGTCCTGTGTGGTTTTAATGTCAGCGAATGTTTTCCTATCGTGATTGATAGAATCCACTTTAATTTTCCAATCAGCTCCAAATAAATTGGCTGTGTAAATCTGTTCTTTTTCTCCTTCAAGAGCAAACATGGCAAATGGATCGTTCTTTAAGGCGTCAATCATTCTGTCCGCCGTTTCAAAATCTGCGTATTTTCCGCCTCTCGCTTTAAAAATCGCACCGTTATTTTCTTCAATGAATTGCTGAAAAGCTTCATTACTCTCAAAAGCCGCATGAACATAAGAGCCAACTAATAAGGCATTTGAGGAGGGCTCTGTATAAGCCCCACTCAATTTCGCCATTGTTTTTGCTTCGCATTCCATAAAACTCTTAAATTGTGAAACAGACATATATTGCTTATCCGCTTCATTCGAGTGGTAATTCTGATTGTTCAATTTCAGCTTCATCTGCGCTGTTTTCAATTGCCTTCACCTCTTTTTCTTCATTTTTGAAGGCTTCTGCCAATTCACTAGTTGTTTTCTTATTGACGCTCTTATCAAACCAATCTTCGACCTTGCTCATACCATCACGGAGAGAGTTAATGATTTGTTTTGCAGATACAAGATCCACTTCCGTAAACGAATCAACGCTATAACCAAAATGCGCTTCAATCATTTCTTGAGTGACTTTGTATTTTTCTTTGAAGTACTTGAGCATTTCAGCAACACGATCTTTTAAAGGTTTATCCGATGCTCCAGCGAGAGTTTTTTGGCATTGCTGCACGGCCTTTTCTACGATGTCCCCAGGAATAACACCTAGGATGCAGGAACGTAATCGACGTGCTCCATCGTTTGCTACCTTTTCGTAAATATCACGTGGATCATCAAGTTTTTTAATTTTTCCTTTTGCTTTGTAAGAATGTTTCACGGTGAATATTTTGGTTTGGCGAGTATTTGTTTCAAGATCCCACGCATAAGCCATTACTGTGGATTCCCCTTCACGTTGCTCTAACTCTTTGATGCCAAAATCAATGTTTCCCCAGTTTTGAGCTAAAACTTCTGCTAATCGAATAGATGGGCCTGACACCTTAGTGCCACCTCTCGGATACTGGTAAACAGCTGATTCAGCGAGTGAAGGACGTTTGCAAGCATCAAGAATACGTTGCTCGGCTTGGAAAACGTTACGAGGGAACTGACGAGCCATGAAAATAGCCCCTTTTACCTCCTCCATTTCACGATTGCTCATGGATTGCGCTAAAACGTTTGATTGCTGTTGATTAAATTGTTCGGCTAATTGATTCATTCTTCTCTTCCTCCTTTAAATCAAATTCTTGAGTAAGATAAATATCGATCAGATCGTCATATAAACGGCTACCGTCCAACGTTGACTGATACTTGGATAAAAAATCGAATAACGGTTTGTTAATCGGATTTGCAGGCTCATAGATCAACCCGCGGTATTTTGTATCGATGTACAATTCGATGCCTCCCTTGAACCGTCATTGCATTACGTGTTACAATGGAATCAACCATATCTTTTTGAATGACTGACTCCTGCTGCAACAGGAGTCTTTTTTATTCTGCTGTCGTAAACCTCAATCCATAAACTTTTTCCAAATACTTTTCGAGATTATCCAACAACACGACTTCTCCCATTTCTTCGTCAATCACGATGTCATCACCGGAAAAGATCTCCTTTCCGAAATAATCGAACCCGTTATGTTCCGGTTGGTTGATCATGTTCCGGAGACCATCAGGATAGCCTGTCCGTAATGTGCGAGTGATGTCTGGATGTTCGATGTCGTATGGCATAGTTTTCACCTCCTTGGTAGGAATTTCCTCACTTCTTGTCGAAATAGGTCTAAAGAAGGAGGTGTAATGTTTTGGCTAAAACCGATAAAGAATTAGCTGTTGAATTAATGATTGCAACATTAAATCATTATTCGTCCTTAAAGCATTCAAATGGTTCGAATGTTGTTGCCCCATTAAAGGCAGAAAGTATAATTAACGGTGTGCAAAATTATTACAATGTAATCAGTCAACTTGGTCTCTCTAAAAAGGAGAAATAGGATTTAAAATAGCTTGTAATTCGGAGTGAAGAAGTTTTATGGCTTTTGAGAGCTCTTCTTCGCTCCAACCTTCTTTTTCAGCTAATTCGATAATCTTTTGAGCATTAGAAAGAGTTTGTGAAACTTCCAATTAGTCCACCTCCTTATGGCTTGTCTCATCAGCGCCGGTAGGCCATTTCCGGCGGACAGAGGATTGCTCCTCTGTTTCGACTTGTGATATAATTTTTGTAGGGATATTTTTTGCAGTTAGCTTTGGCTGGCTGCTTATTTTTTTGCTTCTACACCGGCTAAGCACCAGTAGTACCCTGCTGCAAATGCGAGTATTAATAGGCCGACTGTAATCATTTTTCAGCACGCTTCCTTTCCTTTTAAAAACCGGTTGAAAAGTTTTTCTTTTGCTTGCAGATCTGTTGCCAATAGTAGAACTGGATTCTCTCTCATTTCCTTGCATAATTTGCGAACCTCTGAAGCTTTCATTAACCGACTAGCTGAAAGTACGTAATTCATTTATCCGCCCTCCTCAAATAATTCGTGCGACCTTATCAATGTTTACGCCATTATCTTTTAACTCCTGGACAATTGCCTTCATCCGATCGTATTGCTCTTTTTTGGCTTTCAATCTTTTTAGTTCGCAAAGGGATCGTTGGAAATCTATCATCCTAGCTTCGGCCATTTCATAATCATCGTTAGCCATTGCAATTTCCGCCTTGTAAAGACAAGACCAGCAACATTTATAATGTTTGATTGCATTCGCAAGATCTTTTTCAAGAAAATCTGAATGGTTCATTTCAAGACACCTTCTCTCTTGGCAAAAAATATTTCCTTTCGTATGCTTTCAAACTGGGAAACAGAAGGAATAATAACGCGATCATGTATTGCTTCTTGTGTCCAATTTTGATTAACCTTGTCCATATTGACCTTCCAGTTATTTTTTAGTGAAGTTAGAACACATTCAGTGGCTTGTTTAATATCAACAAATTCCTCAACATCTTTTAGAAGATCATAAGAATCAGAAAGGTTGTCACCTGGTCTTATTTCCGTACTCATTTTCAATAGTCTTTTGGCCACTTCGATCGCTTGTTTCGCTTGACTAATGAAGTTGGCTAATTGAGTAGGTACCGAATCTAGTAATCTTGGATCAGTTGGCGGAAGATCCATTCCATAAATGTGTTTTATTTGCGCTAATGCTGTATCATCTTCGACTATTTCACACCACTCGATAGCTAGTTCAAAAGGAACCTGCGCTGTACCATTTTCAATTCTTGTCAATCTATCTACTGTAATTCCCAAGGCTTCCGCCATATACCGTTTTGTGCGTCGTTCCTCTTGACACGCGCGTTCTCTTGCAATTCTCAAGATGTCTCCTATCTGTGAAGAGGAATATAAACGGGGTTTAGTTAAAGTGTTCGCCACTTCGTTCGCCTCCTATATTCAAGTTTGCAAATGGTACAATATAGTTAGAGTTGGTTAATAGCTTGTCCTTTCAAAAAGAGGCAGCCAAACGGCTACGAAATTCGTTTGGTTAAAGTCAAAGATTGATCTTTAAAGTAAGGTTCCAGAGCTTTTCTAAACGCTTCTTCAATTGGAACCTTTCCATAGGTCTCTTTGCCGACATACAATGGTGATTTTTTCTTTTGCTTTTTCATGTTCATCACCTCGTTTTACCTTATGCAGTTGGGACAGGTGGACGACCCTAGGAAACTTTTCTTGGAACCCAGTTTTCTATATATCTAAGAGCCGTTTGAAGCTCCTTGCGCTTAACGTCTTTGTAGCTGGCAACACCGAATCTGTCTTTGATTTCGCGATAGATTTCACGGAATAAACGAGATCTTTCTTGAGGATCATCCGATAATTCATAAACTTTCGTCGCAACAGCTTTTTGTAACCGTCTTTGTTCGCCATGATCGAGAGTGATTTGTTCTTCGACTTTGTATTCGATTTCGATGAGTTTTCGTTGCTGCTGATTAACGACTTTTTCAAGTTCGTCAGTTCTTTCAGCCGTTTCGGCAGTTAATTTAAGTGATTCGATTAACGCTTTGCGTTCGTCTAAAATCTGTATCTTGTTTTCGATAAATGCACTTGCGAGAACATCTTTAGCTTTTAGTTGGTAACGAATTATATTCTCTTGAACCTTTTTATCTTGAATAATTGAAGCGTTAATTTTCGCTAACCATAACGGTAAGTAATCAAGTTCAATCATTAAAAGTTCATTTAGAATACCGTTAGTATCGAGCGTCATTTTTGACGCACCTATAGATAAAACCGGATCGTTATTTATCTTTTTAACTTGGTTATCAGACTGGCCTTTACTTAAACCCATACCTTTGCAGATGTATGAAACAGCTGCATAAATTTTGTTGTCATTAGCTTTAACAGCCATAATTGTGTCGCCGTTGAAATCGACAAGTTTTTGTTGAAGTGGTTGTAGTTGATTCATCTGATTACCTCCTTAATGAGTACTCGCCTTCCCTCCACCAACCGCATACAGCGTCGAGTTTCAGTGACCGTCGCATGTATTCTGGCGTGGCTCCCCTTCCGGATCGTGGCGCACTCCCGCTCTTCGGCGCTCTATGCGGCTGTGGAGAGGAAAACTGTTAGTTTTCCGGTGTCCGAAGTTTAGCTGACTTCTTTATCATCCAACATATTGCGCATTTCGCGTAAATTTTGGTTAAAAAAATCTGTAATGCTGACATTTAGTAAATCAGCTATGATCTTAGCTTTATCTAACGAAATATTGGATTCTCCATTTTCGAGTCTTAAATAACTTGATACAGCTTTATACCCAAGCTTTTTCGCCATGAACGTAGCTGTGATTCCTTTGGAGATTCGTATTTCACGAATAACCTTACCAACGTTGTTAGTAACCATATTCTCACCACCTTTTTGCGCGTTTTGTGTAACTCTATGACTTAATTATAATTTCACAAAATGCGTAAGTCAATAGATTTTTAAACTTTTTGCGCAAATTATTTTTCGTATTGCGCAAAAAGTTTATAATGTAGTTACTTTCCAATAAGGAGAATGTATCATGTCAACATTAGGACAGCGTTTAAGAAAAGCCCGTGAAAATAAAGGATGGTCTCAAACGTTTGTGTGTGAAAAATTAAAAATATCCAATTCTAGATTGTCCGGATACGAAAGAGATTATCGAGAGCCAGACGCCGAAATGCTAGCAACTTTAGCAAACTTGTATGGGGTTTCTGTTGACTATTTGTTAGGACGAACAGATAATCCAAATCCTGCTTCAGGTGATCTACCTCAGTTGACAGAAAAAGATGAAAAGGATATCGCAAAAAAACTTCAAGCAATTGCAGATGAATTGGCAAGTGGGACAGGTTTAGCATTTGACGGCGAGCCTTTAGATGAAACAACCCGTGAACTGGTATTGGAACAAATTGAAAGCAATTTACGACTAGCAAAAAAGTTTGCCAAGAAAAAGTTCACTCCAAAGAAATATCGTAAATAGGGGTGATCGCCTTGGAATGGATTAACAAAAGGATAAAAAAGATAAAAAGGAAGCATCAAACGAATAACCCTTTTTTTATTGCCAAGGACCTTGGCATAGTACTGTCCTATGCACCGCTTGGTGAAACACTCGGATTCTTTTTTCATGATAGTAGAATTAAATTTATTAATATCAACAGTAATATTGACGAACATTTACAGCGTTTTGTATGCGCCCACGAATTAGGACATGCCATACTCCATCCGAGAGCCAATACCCCATTTTTAAAGAAAAATACACTATTTTCGGTGGACAAGATTGAAGTTGAGGCAAATTATTTTGCTGTCCATCTCCTTTTGTCAAATGAAGATTTTCAATATTGCGAAACTAAAGATCAAGTTTTAAGAGAACATGGAATTCCACTAGAAATGGAAAGGTTTTTGTGATTTTTGTCATAATGGAGGGATTTAATAATGGAGAAATTTGTTGAACAAATAAAAGCGCTCTCTAAAAGAGTGAGTGAAGTAAAAGATACTATAACTACAGAGGAAGCGACTAAAACATCGATCATCATGCCGTTTTTTCAAATCTTAGGTTACGATATTTTTAACCCAATTGAGTTTATTCCTGAGTTTACAGCTGACGTTGGAATTAAAAAAGGGGAAAAGGTTGACTTCGCAATTATGCATGAAGGCAATCCTGTTATTCTTATTGAAGCTAAATCAGTAAATGAATCGCTCCAAAAACATGATTCCCAATTATTTCGATATTTCGGTACGACGACAGCAAGGTTTGCCATTTTAACAAACGGGATTTCATATCGATTTTATACGGATTTAGAAGAAGCTAATAAAATGGATTCTTCGCCATTTTTTGAATTGAATATATTAGATTTGAAAGATAGCAGCATACAGGAATTAGCCAAGTTCCGGAAAGATAGTTTTGATCTCGAAAAAATCTTTAAGACAGCTTCTGAATTAAAATACATAAACAAGTTAAAAACTTTTCTTGCGGAACAATGGGATAATCCTGCTGAAGAATTCGTATGGTTCTTAGTCGGTCAAGTATATGAGGGAAAACGAACAAAAACTACATTGCAAAAATTTGAACCAATCGTCAAAAAGACGTTTAAACAATTTATCAATGAACAAGTAAATGAAAAATTGAATGCTGCTTTAAAGTCAACTAGCTCCGATGACGATTCAAAACAAGAGAAAGAACAAAATAATGACGTTCAAAAAGAAGAACCTACGGTTAATACAACAGAGGAAGAAATCGAAGGTTATACAATAGTAAAAATCATTTTAAAAGATCTTGTAGACACTGAACGAGTGTTTTATAGAGATAATCAAAGTTACTTTAATATTTTATTAGACGACAATATTCGCAAATGGATAGTTCGTCTTGGATTAGAAAGGACAAACAAATATATTCAATTCAACGACGACGATAAAACGGTGGTCAATATAGAAAACGTGACAGACGTGTTGAATTATTCCGAGAAAATAAAGGAAGTAGCAAGAAAATTTATTTAAAAGAGGGAATCATAAATGTCAATGAAAGATGTGAGGAGAGGGAATACGCAGGCTGAATTTAATAGTACCGCATCAGGATTTCTTGCACTAGAAATTATTTTTATCGCCATTTTCTGTGGCTTTTGGTCGCAATCCTGGTGGGTTTTTGGATTAGTGTTTTTCGGACTTTTTATTACTTCGTATATAAAAAAACTGGCCATTGTTTTATCTATTTTATTAACTATTGGATGGGGAGTTCTTTTGTTTATGATCGGTTTGAAGATCGGCGGTTTTGCAGCAGCAATTATTTTGTCGCTAATAGCATTGTTCATTAGTGGCGGCCTCCATATTGGCGCCTTAGAATACATAGATGATTTATCGTATGACGGAAAAGAATAGCAAAAATATGCTTGTATATGATATCAAAAAGTTCCTTATGAAATGGAAAGGTTTTTATGAAATGACTACCTTTTTTTGCAAATAAAATAGGTATATAGACGCGAGTCTAAAAGATTAATATGAATTGAGGTGTTACAAATGGGGAAAAAAAAGGAATCTGATAGTCAACTGATTAAAAGGTTAATAAAGGAGAAGCATCCTGACGTTTGGCTGATCGAATTTGCTAGTATCGGAGAAAAGTTAAATAACAATGAATACGGGGCGTTTACAAAAAATGGGCTAATTACTTATCTTTTATCAAATGAAAAGAAATTAATAAAAACTGGTGAAATATCCTGGCCAATTGAAAAAATTGGTGAAGTGGACCATTTTGCGATTAAATCTATTTTTAGCATAGACGGCATCCAATTTATTACAGGAAATCATGGAAAAGAAGTGCAAAAATTTTTAGAAGGAGAAAAGAAAGATTCATTTACCATAGAACCAAGACCATTTTACCGTAAAATTCTTGGTTTTCGATCCGGTAAACGATGGAAGCAAGTTACCGCTGTAATTGGTTATTTACTTATTATATTTTTTTTAATAGGCCTTTTTAACGGAAATGATAGCGAAACCAAAGAAAACCATACCAATAAAGAAAAAGTCGTTGAAACTACTTCATCAGAGGTTAAAAATCAGACGACTCAAAATAAGGTGACAAAAGAAAAAGAGTCTAAAAGCCATGATCAAGACAAGAATAAAAACACTGAAAGCAAAAGCATTAATGCAAGTGAAACAAAAACAACAGATTCAAAAAATAGAATTCCAGTTACTCTTATTGAAACTGTAGATGGTGACACCATTAAGG
>Ga0207866_1002788_pt1 | contig 12019 bp, 9 predicted proteins | sample HigsolmetaAR203D_FD_184835 | JGI IMG/M metagenome (GOLD analysis project Ga0207866, IMG submission 184835) | Ionic liquid and high solid enriched microbial communities from the Joint BioEnergy Institute, USA - AR20-3-D (SPAdes) (version 2) ...
GATGTATCCTCTCTGTTTACGTCTTGAACGCCTAGTACACTACCGCCATTGGCGCGCGCTGCATCCACTAGTTGTTTAGTCACCGGAACATCTGCATCGATCAGATCGTCGGCGAGTAGAACGGCAAACGGTTCGTCACCAACTACGGGTTCAGCACATAGAACTGCATGCCCTAAACCTAGTGGGGCCGGTTGGCGAATGTATATGCAGTTAACCGTAGGGGGGAGGATGTTTCTTACCGTATTTAGTAGCTCAATTTTGTGTTTTGCTGCTAATTCGGCCTCTAATTCTGGAAATGTATCGAAGTGATCTTCGATGGCTCGTTTATGGCGGCCCGTTATAAAAACCATCGTTGTGATGCCCGCGGCAACGGCTTCTTCGACAGCGTACTGAATAAGGGGTTTGTCAATAACAGGAAGCATTTCTTTCGGCATCGCCTTTGTTGCAGGTAAGAAGCGAGTGCCGAGTCCCGCCACAGGGAAGACAGCAGTTCGAATTGGTTTCATGATCGGCGATATCTCTTCCGGAGGTTGAGGTGTCTTGGTCTTTTGCGAAGCGGCGTTTACTTCGCTTAATTCGGTGTTGTTAACTTCAGTTGAGAACTCCACGTGATTGGGAGCTATTCTCCAACAAGCGAGCGCTGCATTGAACTAGCTATACCATATCGATTCGTGACTTCCAAGAGGAAAGATGCTTGGTGTGTATAGGTTTGTAATAAGGTTGAGTGGAAGAGTCTTCACTCAGTCTTTATGATAGCGTGGTTCGGTCTGCATATCTCCACACTTAGTCCAATCGGCTGATAAATGCTTCAAAAATAAACTTGTAAAAATGTTTAAGATCAGCAGTTTTGCGCGTATACGCCTGCATAAAATAAAAGTTATACTGAAACCCGATGGGCTAATTGTTCGTTTTTTTGTTTTATCGAATATGCTGTTGGTGTCGCCCGTCCTTGCGGCGCCTTACATTATAGAGGCTGGAAACAAAGAGCTGCGAGATAATCTGCAATGGCTAGTGGATAGAGGTGTCATAGATATTTCCACGTCTACCTGGCCGATACCCTTGTCGGTTTTGGATGACGCTGTTGTGAATTACAAAAAAGTCGGATTGTCGCGTGGCGATGTCCATGCCTTAATTAGTGTTCGTAAGTATATCGAAGAACAAAAGAAAGCAGTGGTTGGAGCGGGGCTACAGCTCAATTCAGCCAAATTTCCTCAAGTTGGGTTCGCAGAGCAAAGTAAATCGACAGTGACGTCGACATTCTATTCTCAAAGTGGCGGGAAGAATTGGGCTGCGAAATTACGCGTCAATGGGTTAGTTAGCCCAATGACAGGCACCCAGTCCACTTTTAATATACAAGGGAGTTATGTTGCGACGACGGGGTTTGGGCAGCTGCTTTATGCGGGGCAAGTCGCTCATTGGTGGGGACCTGGTCAAGATGGTAGTTTGATTTGGGGGAATTCTGCGACAGCTATTCCGGGGATCGGTCTACAAAGAGCACTTCAGAGCAGGCCCGAAAACTCGTGGCTATCGTGGGTGGGGCCGTGGGGATATGACCTATTTATTGGGCAATTGCAGCATGATTCAGCTATTCCTCATGCGCGAGTCCTAAATATGCGGTTGTTCGCTCGCCCACTGCGCGGCCTTGAAATTGGAGCGTCCCGCTTTATCCAATGGGGCGGTCAGGGGCGCCGCAATAGCTTGAGTGCGATATGGGACGCGTTAGTCGGAAACTCCAATGATTTAGGCCGGACTGCTGATCCTGGAAATGAACTAGCCGGGTTCGATGTGAGATACACATTCCCATTTAATGGGAACCCAATCACTCTTTATCTCCAGATGGTAGGCGAAGACGAGGCTGGGGCTCTACCGTCGAAGTATCTGGCGCAGGTGGGTGCCCAATATAAACATATGGCGGGCAGTAGCCGTATACAATGGCACGTCGAAGCGGCGGATACTATGGCTCAACGGATGTTTGGACTAAGAAGTGGACTGCCGGGGTTGGCTTATAGCCATACGGTTTATCGGAGTGGTCTGTACCACGACGGACTGCCTATTGCACATCCCATTGGAGGCAGTGGTAAGCTCTATTCTGCGGGTGTGACTTTCATTCCGTCCGATTACAAAAACTATTCTCAATATTCATTTCGCATTCTGAAAGCTGAGGTCAATCCGAATAATGAACAAATTAACCAAGCGTTTCCCCGTCGGAATAGTTGGTACGGGGGCGAAGTGATAGTGAGCTGGAAGTTAGACTCCATAATATTCCGAGCTGGCATTACAGCGATACGCAGTAACGGCCCAATTCGCGATAACTCGTTCGGTGTTATGTTGGGGTTCAGCGTGCCGCTTAGTAGGAACTAGCTAACAGGTCGGAGTGTGAGATTGATTTTATGAAGTTTTTACCTTTTTCCGCGCGATTGGTCGCCATTGGTGTTATAGCTTGTATTCTCGATGCCTGTGCATTTGCTCCAGGTATGGCTTTTTCGCCTGACGAGCCATTAAATCCAAACGATCCTGAGTCTGTAGTAAGCGTTATTCCTATAACCTCAGAAACAGTAAGAGAAAATAATTCTCTTGTAGAAGAAAAAGAGCTAAAAATTGGCGAAAGAGTTAAGGGGTTGTTAGCATCGTCGGGTCCATATCGGTTAGGCGTTGGCGATGTTATTTCGATTATTGTATGGGATCATCCCGAGCTGGTGCTTCCTTCGCAAACGTACGCCATCGGCAGCGGGACAGTAACCAGGGTGCCCGGAAGTGTATCTCCTCCACAGGGGTTCGTGATTACTGCAAGTGGAACCGTTCAGTTTCCGTATGCTGGTATTGTGAAACTTGAAGGCCTAACTATAGATGAAGCCCAAGCGCTGATCACAGAAAAGCTTGCCAAATATATTAATGATCCACAAGTAACAGTTCGGGTCCAAGCTTTTCGCAGTCAGAGGGTATATGTAGATGGGAAAGTGAAGGAACCCGGTGTATTTCCATTGACCGATGTGCCGTTGTCAATTGTAGAGGCTATTAATCATGCCGGAGGCGTTCTGCCCGATGGCGATCCCAGTCAAATAATATTGACCCGTCAGGGGATTAGTTATCCCGTTGATCTTATAGGATTGCTGAAAGAAGGAATCGATCCGGCAAAAATTCTGCTTAGGAATGGCGACTTGATTCGAGTGGGCGCACGTGAGGAAAATAAAATCTTCGTCGTTGGCGAGGTGACAAAGCCGACCGTCGTTACATTGCGGAATGGCAGATTGACCTTAAATGAAGCATTGGGTGACGCGGGTGGAGTTAGTCCTATTTCGAGCGATCCCCGCCATATTTATGTGGTACGCAATGATAATAACACCAAGAATCCGGCAGTTTACCATCTGGAGGCGAAGTCACCTGTTGCGTTGGCTCTTGCCGAGAGCTTCTTATTGCAACCAAAAGATGTGGTTTATGTAGATAGTGCACCAATTGTCCGGTGGAGCCGGTTTATCAACAATCTCTTGCCGGGATTTAATACTGCAGTTAACAGCGCACGTTTAGCCCAATGAAGTCAATTTTGGTAGTCTGCATTGGCAATATTTGCCGAAGCCCCATGGCTGAAGGCCTCTTAAGGAAGGCGTTGCCCACCTTGACCATCGGCTCGGCGGGGCTGGGCGCGCTTGTAGGACATCCCGCGGATCCCATTGCGATAGAGTTAATGCAGGAAATGGGAGTAGATCTATCGGCCCATCGAGCCCGTCAATTGACGAAAGATCTGTGTGCTCATGCTGACCTTATCTTAGCGATGGATCAGGACCAATGCAATGCAATTGCTCTAACTAATCCTTTAGTAAGGGGCCGGATCTATCGGCTCGGTCACTTTGTTGATGTCTCTATTCCTGATCCTTACAAAAAGGATAAGCAGTATTTTGCAGAGTGTTTGAAGCTCATTAAGCAAAGCGTCGATTCGTGGGTCCCTAAAATAGAACAGCTAGCGTAATAAAAGTACGACCATTAGGCATGTAATGGAAAAAATTGTGCAGAACAGCAAACTGGAAGAGCAACGCGAAGAATCAGATGTTGCCAAGTATATAGATATTATAATAAATAATAAATGGTTGGTAGCGATCTGCCTGATCATTTCAATACTTGTTGGCGTTGCTTATGCGTTATTAGCTAAACCAATTTACGAATCGAATCTATTGGTTCAGGTGGAAAGCGGCCAGTCTGGTTTCCAAGGCTTATTAGGGCCGGCCGCAGATCTTCTCGAAGTGAAAACCGCAGCTAGTGCAGAGATGGAAATTATCCGCTCTCGGCTGGTGGTAGGCCAGGCTGTGGATAACCTGCGTTTATATCTCGAGGCAGAGCCCGAGTATTTTCCGATTTTCGGGCGTTGGGTCGCAAAAAGGCGTGGAGGACTATCCAGCCCTGGGATCTTCGGCATTGGTGGTTACGTTTGGGGTCGCGAAGACATATCTTTAGACCTGTTGGAAGTCCCGCCTTCATTAATAGGCAAGCGGCTTCGTGTGGTAGTTACCGAGGAGGGCGCGTACGAGCTCTCCGGCGAGGGAATACCTGAACGTCTACGCGGACAGGTAGGTAAAGAAATAAGTTTTGAAACCAAGGATGGTCCGATTCAAATCAAAATCTCTAAGCTCGACGGGAAGCCAGGCGCCACATTTTATGTGAGCAGGTTTTCTCGGTTGAGAACTGTTGAAAACTTGCAGAACAGGTTGACCATTAGTGAAAAAGGACGGCAGTCGGGCGTGCTGGGGGTGCGGCTCGAGGGTGCTGACCCACATCTGCTAGCGAAGATTCTTAACGAAATTGGCTACCAGTATATTCGGCAAAATGTTGAGCGTCGATCCGCTGACGCCGAAAAGTCGTTAGCGTTTCTCGACGAACAGCTACCATTGATCAAAAAGCAGCTAGATACCGCAGAAAATCGGTTCAACCAGTTGAGAAACCGGCGTGGCACCGTTAACCTAGGGGAGGAGGCTAAAGCGCTTCTTCAGCAATTAGTGGCGGCGCAAACCGAGCATTTTGCTTTGCTGCAACGTCGGCAGGAATTACGGGCCAGGTTTACTGCTGAACACCCGAGCATTAGAACAATAGATCAGCAAATTAATCAACTTGCCGCAGTCTCGAAAAAATTAACGGAGCAGATAAAAGACTTGCCGGCGCTGGAACAGGAGATAGTTCGGCTTAGTCGGGATGTGGAAGTTAATACGCAACTCTATACTACGCTACTTAATAATGCGCAGCAATTGAAGTTGGTTAAAGCGGGGCGCATAGGAAATGCTCGTTTGATTGATTCTGCTGAAGTACCAGAAGTTCCAATCAAACCTAACCGCCAATTGGTGATGACGATTGCTGCTATTTTGGGCATCATCATCGGTATTTCAGCCGCTGTAGGCAGAGACATGGTTTTTGGCGGCATTAAAGATCCTCAAGAAATTGAGAATAAACTTGGTCTCACTGTTTACTCCACGATTCCTCATTCAGAGAAACAACAGCTGATAACTAAACAGGTCGCTGCTAAGGAGTACGTAGCGGGACCATTGGCAACCGTTTTTGGATATGACCCAGCAGTTGAGGCAATCCGTAGCTTACGGACGGCGCTTCAGTTTGCCACTTTGGAAGCTAGAAATAACATCATATTAATTACTGGAGCGACTCCATCGGTAGGAAAGTCATTCGTATCTTCGAATCTCGCGGCTGTTCTCGCGACTACTGGGAAAAGAGTGCTATTGATTGATGCGGATCTTAGAAAGGGGTACTTGAATCAGTATTTTGGCCTTCCACGAGAAAATGGATTGTCTGAAATTCTTGCGGGTACCGTTGACTGGGAAAAGGTCGTACATAAAGAAGTCACATCCAACCTAGCCTTTATCGCGACCGGAGTACTGCCTCCAAACCCTGCAGAGCTTTTATTGGGAGAGCGCGCTGCTACGATTCTAGAAGAGGTTTCAGCAAAGTACGATTATGTGCTGATCGATACTGCTCCTGTCTTAGCAGCCTCGGATGCGGGCATACTTGCAAACGTTGTGGGCACAATGTTTTTGGTTGCTCGGGCTGAACGATCTACTCTTGGTGAAATTGAGGAATCGATCCGGCGATTACGCCTAACTGCAGCGCCTTTGAAAGGCGTCATCTTCAATGGTGTCGGCCGCTCTTCAAACCTTGCGGCGAGAAAGTATGGTGGTTACCGCTACGCATACTATGCGTACGCTCCAGAAGGGTATGATAACAATACCCCGACGAGGAAATCGTAATGCTGTTTTTAGCCGCACATGCAGTAGCTTTTTGCGGGGGGCTGGGACTGACATTTCTTATGCCTCAGCTTTTCCCCGTAGAGTCATATGCCAAGTATGCGTGGCTAAGTAGCATTCTAAATTTCGTTGTGCCCTTAGCCTCGTTCGGATTGCCCCCGGTTATAATAAGAAACTACAAAAATGGATCCGAGCGAAATTTTTCGCTGAAGCAATTGGTGAAGTATTGCGGCTATATCGGCCTGGCACTTAGCTCGAGTGTCACTATCGGTATTGGGCTGATTCAGGGGATTGAATGGGGTATCGTTCTTCTGATTATAGCAACTGCTGTCACCAGCGCCCATTTAATCATTAGGGCTTCGGGATATAGGGCCGGCCGTGCTGGGGGCCTTTATTTTATAACTGTGGCGGCTCAAAAACCACTGCTCGCTGTTTTATTGGTCGCGTTTTTATTTCTTGGGCTGAAAAGAAATTTTGAGGTTTTTCTGCTCGCCTATATTGCTTCAAATTTAATTTGTATTCTGCTTGCAAGAAAACATTATTTGCCTTCTGATGAAAATAAGAGCCGTGAAACACCAGAAAAATTAAGTGCGCCCCTAAAGTTGTGTTTATCGTTGACGTTTATGAATGCGGTTGTGATGCTAGCCCCGGTGCTAGATCGCTCATTTTTAATAAGCGTTGGCGACGAACAAATTCTCGCCGAGTATGGTTTTAACTCCGAGTTCGCTCAAAAAATATTAGCAACTTTACTGATTTTGATGAAGGTTGCTGTTTACCCGAGAATATTTACTGGCGTTCGGCTAGAAGAAAAGCGGCGATACTATCAAACGCTGTATAGGTGTAGTGGATTCGGGTTATGTGCAATTGTGCTGATTTGGTTGTTAATTCCTTATTTGTATAACCCCCTTCTAAACATTTTATCTGTCCCCTCGGATTATCAAAACTCTGATCTCTTCGCCCTGCAAGCTTCGTATGCAGTTCTAAACCTGCTGACCTATATTGCTTTGATCGGAACTATCATGGCAGGTCGAAGTTATGTTGTGAGCTGTGGTGCGATACTGTTTTTGATTATCCAAGCGATTGGTCTTTATCTACTTGTGCCGAAATTTTCAGGTATAGGTGCTGCGCTGGCTCTAATAATAGCACAAGGCTTTCTCTTGATATTCTATTTGGCTGCTAATGCACGGAACCTTAAAGGTTATGCTTCGAAAGCTATCGACATATCGAAAGAAACTGCTCTCCAAAATTACCATAGCTAAACTAACGCTGGCGGGAGCCAGAATTGGCAAGAACTCATTAATATTCTCTCATTGCGAATTCTACAATTGCCAAAACCTTGTTGTCGGCGACAATTTTTTCGCTAACGACTGGTTTTGGTGTAACGCCAAGGGAGGTGTAACTATTGGGAACAATGTGATCGTTGGACCAGGTGTAGTAATTCATTCGTCGAATCACAATTTCGAGAGATTAGATATTCCGATTCGCGAGCAAGGGCATACAGATCGCCCGGTGGTCATAAAAGATAACGTTTGGATTGGTGCTCGAGCTATTATTCTTCCAGGCGTAACAATATGTAGTGGTGCTGTAATTGCCGCTGGTGCGGTTGTTAGCAAGAGCGTAACTGAACCAGGAGTCTATGGGGGAGTGCCGGCAACGATGTTAAAGGTCAGACGGTGAACGTAGCAATTGTAAGGTTTCTTTTAAGAATCTTACCAAGCCGAATAGCAATTGCTATATCCAAGCGCCTAGGCCTGGATATTCGGGCGATGTGGTCACATAGCCGGATGACCTATTTGGCGAGGGACAAGTACGAAATTAATGTAAAGAAACTCATCCATTTGATAACGAATGGATGTTGTTCGCCTGTAGGGTGGGGTCTAGAGTGGGGATGCGCGATGGAGGCGTCTTTTCGAGCAATTCATCTCGCGCGATTCCTAAGAAGAAATTCTGCAAACAAAAAGCAATTAATAGCAGCGATTGCTCTATTTGAGTTAAGAAAGAATGTAAAATTTGTTTGCGAGAATCTTGAAACTCATTCTTTCAATAATCACTACCTACTGAATATTTGTGCTATTGCGGTCGCCGACGCCCTCGCTGAGAACGTTGTCCCGAGTGCATTCGGTCGCTCGTTCTATGATGTTGAGCTAAGTAGGTGTTGCAAGAATCAGTTCTTGGCAGACGGTACTAATTTTGAGGGCTCGACGAGTTATCACGCGCTTGCTTTGGAGGCGCTGGCCATTGTCGCTGAAATGAATCCCCGGTCGGGTGCGCTTATCCGGGAGAGTATCAATCTAAATAACGCCTTGCTTTTTCTACAGGGTTCTATTACGAGGCAGGGCGAGTTAATAGCTATAGGCGATAATGATTCGAGCACCTTCGTTCCTTCTGAACGGTTTCGCTTGTTGCAACAAGAATACATAATGGAGACATTTGTCAGCGATGGGAGGGGGCTTGCTACAGGGAAGAATCGCGTTATTTGGTTTCGGGATTTTCAAGCTGCGATTTATAGAGGTCAGCGGTATTCATTTTACTTATGGATGCCGCAAGCCGACCAAAATGGAAAAGGCGGACACAATCACGACGACCTAGGATCTATTTCCGTCCTTTGCGGCCAAGATAGATTAATAATTGGCGATCCGGGAATATATTCTTATACGCATGATAGGCGCGCTTACAGAGAAAGAGGCGCGCATTCTGTCGTAATAAGTCCGAATGTTGATCTTAGATCCCGCGATTTTACGGGTAACTTTCAATCGATAGGAAAAGGCACCGGTATTTTGAGGGGCAGCGGCGACAGAGTTGAAGCTCACGTATTATTGAATAACGGAGCAAAGATAACCCGGTTTTTTAGGATGGAAGAGAATCGGATCGAGGCTCTTGACCGTGTCGAGTACCAAGGCACGTTGGCTGTACGATGTACGGCTTTGTTCACGTTGCACCCAGATGTGCGACTAGATATTGAGCGCGGAGCGATAATTTTTAGAGATAAAAAAACGGAAGAGTTAATCGCAAAGATGCATATAGGTGAAGAAGTAGAGGTATTTACATCCCCGATTTTTTATGCTCCAGAATACGGAATGCAGAAAAAGTCGGTCCAGCTTGCTCTTGCAAGTGCCTCTGCGTCTTTAGAATGGTCTCTTATATTTCAAGCATCATGAAGATTTTGCATTTTGGCTGTGCGTACTTGCCGTATATGGGGGGGAGCACCATTCGAATAAAGAATCTAGTTTATCATTATCGCAAAGGATGTGAGAAGCTGGATTTGATTACGCACGTTCCCAGTGGCGGCGAACAGACTGACGCTCCGTTTGATCGAGTGTGGCGAATATCCGCTGCAAACAGCGTGATGCCTCTGAAGGAAGTTTTATCGATCGTTCGGCGTGGCCAATACGATGTCGTAGTTCTTCATAATTCCCGGGTATTGTTTGCGTGGCTTGTTTGGTACAGGTGGATTTCCATGCGGACAAGAGTCGTCGTGGAAATTCACTCTGTTCGGGATGCGGGATCTCTGATTAAACGGTATTTGAATCGCCTTCTATACCGTCGGGTCGATCGCGTCGTTCATCTGGGAGAGGGGGCCCGCGCGTATTTCGAGCGACAGTACGGACTTGTTCCAGGAGCGGTTATTCGCAACGGCTCCAAAGTTTCGGATTCTCAGCGTATACAGAGGAAGAAAGAGTATGCCTCCTCCTCGTGCACGTTTACTTATGTGGGGTCGTTCTACGACTGGCAAGGAGTAGTAGTTCTCGCTCGGGCGTTAGCTTTAGTGAACGACGACTTCTGGCAGCGAAACAAAGTTATATTCGTTGGCGATGGACCAGCTCTGAACCAAGTAAAATCAATTTTGAAAGAGATTCGAAACGATAGATTGGTGATAATGGGCTGGCAGCCGAAGGCGGTGATAGATAAAGTCTTAACTGATGCTGACTTCCTATTGGCGCCAAGAATTAGTACTCCTGCTACTGAAACCGTTGTTCCGTTAAAGGTATCCGAGTCTATAGAAACGGGGATTCCTCTTATTGCTACACGAGTGGGCGGGCTCCTAGAGTGCCTACCAGAGACGGCTGCATTTTATATCGAACCCGGGAGTGTCGCGCAGCTTGCTGATAGGCTTATGAATCCCCCCTCCGAGTCTGAATACCGTAAAGTCTGCGCGGAGTTGGCTTCATTGAAGTTTCCAACGTGGGAAGAGAGCGGGCGTCAATATATTGATTTATTTTCGTCGGTGCGAGCCTAAGAATGGAATTGTTAGTGGTCGTCGCATCTTTTGCATTGGTTTTTTTTGCAGTGAAGGGAGGCCGCCTATTCTATGGTGTGGTCCCCACAATTCCTGGGTTTTATTTGGTTGCAGCATTGTTGCCCGTATTCTCTGTGATCCCTAGTATAGAGGGCTCCGATTTTTCCGCTCGGGTGGGATATTATGATTATCTGTTTGCGATAATTTTTCATTTCTTTTTTTTCGTCTGTGGTGTTTTTGGTATATATGCACTGACTGGCTTTAATACGGCCGAACGTGGGGCGTTTTTTGTTGGCGGAAGTGAACGTTTTTTTCCTTATAAGTATGAAAAGAAGGTAATAAGGGCTGGGGTCTTTTTGTCGATAGGAATTTTTCTTCATCAAACCCTGTCGCTGCGTGAAATACCATTTTTTGCGATATTTTCTGGCGCCTATGATGCTGCGGAGATCGCGACTCTCCGAGAAGAGACGTTTAAACTTAACGAGTCTTTCGCGCTTTATTTTTGGCATCTAAATCGGCAGGTGCTGGGGCCGTTGTTGGTTGCGGTGTTCTTATATCTTCACGTGCGTAGCCCGAGCAGATGGTCAGGGCTAAGATTTGCTGGCATCTTGGCGTTTGTTGTAATCAATAATGCTGCAAGTTCTGCGTTGGCGCCGGTAGCATCAATATTTTTGTTGCTGCTCCTTGTTTATCTTGCGATTACGCCTCGCCGCAATATCGGGGCGGTGATTGTGGCTGTTGTTTTGTTGTTTGCGTTTCCGGTTTTTGTCGAGGGATTTTTTAGTGATAAAACCGGAGGGCAGCTCATTGAGGCCGTTGTTTTAAAGATAGTCAACCGTTTTTCACTGGAAACGTTCGATCGGACGCTGTCCTATTTTGATTTATTTCCTTACGAACATCCGTACGCAAACGGGGCGACAAATCGTATTTTTGCGTTTCTTTCTGGAAACGACGTTTTCAATGTTCAAAACTATGTTTTTTTAGCTCGCTTGACTGAGTTGAAGGAGCACTTGCTTACAGGCAATGCGAATGCTCACTTTATTGGATATATGAATGCTGATTTTGGCCTCGTGGGGGTGGCTGCGAGTTCGGTAGTGGTAGGTGCTATTGTCGGATACTTTGATGTTAAGTTGACGAGGCAATTGCCACGGCCGTTTGCGCTTGCGTGCTATTTCTTGTGTGTAATATTATTCTGGAAGTTGATGGGTACTCAGCCGACTACCATCTTGGTATCGCATGGCGCAATATTGGTCCTGTTGTTCTCTTTGTATATGGATCGGCGGGCGAGGGCGCGTAATCGTATTGCACCACTAGTCCGCCATGAGCATTAAGTTGACCGAAGATGGAGGACTGGACGACTGTAAAGGGGACCAAAACGGATTGCCTGTTAACTCGGCCATCAGCGTTTATAGGGGACAAACACCGCCGACGTCTGCAGCACCGATAGCTCGTCTGTATTGACCCAGCAGAACCTGCTCAGGTTAAGCGGCTAATGCAAATGCCTCAGCCGGCGTCTTCATTCCAAGCGCCTGGTGCGGGCGCCGGT
>Ga0207866_1002794_pt1 | contig 12008 bp, 17 predicted proteins | sample HigsolmetaAR203D_FD_184835 | JGI IMG/M metagenome (GOLD analysis project Ga0207866, IMG submission 184835) | Ionic liquid and high solid enriched microbial communities from the Joint BioEnergy Institute, USA - AR20-3-D (SPAdes) (version 2) ...
TCGAGGAACTTCTTGCCCGGCATGTACCCGTTATACGGCCCTTTGCTGCGAGTCTTCTCGCCCGGTGTCATTGGGATGATTTTTCCATCCTTCGTCTCCCGGAATCCCTCATGCTGGACGACGGCGTAATGGTCGACCTCCGGGCTCGTGCCGATGTCGATGTACTTCGTTCCGCCCTCCTGCTGAACATCGCCGGCGTTGATCGCGGCTTCGAGGTCTCCCGAATCGATGGGCGCCAGCCGGCGGCCGTCGTGGACAATTTTAGCCGCGACTTTCGTCAACGTCTCATCCACCCGGTCGTCGATATCCCTTTCGATCTGATCCAGCGACCTGACGATGGCATCAAGACCATCCAGCCGAAACTCGAACTTGTCAGCCATAGACGACCACCTTCTTCACATCGTCGGTCCCGATGAACTTCCTGATCTCGAAGTGCCGCACGTGAATCGTGATCGTCTCGCCGAGAGCGTTCACGTATTCGAAGTAGTCGTCGAAGCTGATCGCGTTCGGTCCCTCGAGGTGGATCGCATAGGCAACCTGGATTTCCTCGCCGCGGGCGTTGCGGATCAGTTTCTGCTCCTCCACCACCTTCGCGGCCTTATCGGTGGCGACAGGCGGCAACGGACGGCCCCATTCGTCGGTGCCGGAGTGATAGTGCGTCACCTTTGCCGGATATCCGAACAGGCTCATATGAGGGCACCGCCGTACTGCGGCGGGTTCGCCGCGGCATCCTCGGCCAGTTCGTCCGCCGTCGGCCCGAGCAGACTGCGCACTTCAGGAGCCACGGCAGGGCGCTCTTCCTTGTCCTTGTATGTGACCGATTCGCCGTTGTCGGACAGTGACTTGACGGCATGCCGCTGGTATTTCAGCACGGGATCGACGCCATATAGCTCCCAGACGGCCTGATACGCGACGATCTCAACGGTCAGCTCTACGTCCGGATACCAGCGGACGAGGTTTCGCTCCGCCTGCCTGACGGCTACAGTCTGCTTGTGTTCGCTCGCCCGGTCCCAGATGTCGGAATCAAGGAGGTTGTCCGCGATCCAATCAGCCACTTGTTGGCGATCCATGGCGATCACCCGCCTTCATCGGCCTTCTTGTTTCCTTTAACCTTCGACGTTTTTTGCTTCGCTTCCTGATATTGCTGTTCGACGACTTCCTCCGAATACTCAGCTATGCCGGCATCAAGAAGCCGTTTTCCTTCGATGGGATCAATGTTTTTGATGATCTCCCCGGGTTGATGCCAAATGCCACGGTACTTGATGACTCCTTTCGCTTTCAGATCCAATGTTGTTCACCCTTTCAAAACAGGTAGGGCGCCCGAAGGCGCCCCATCAGATGACCGTTGCCGACATCACCGTGTCGGCATACGGGAAGACCGGGAATGCGAGGTTCACGCCGACCGTGCGCAGGCGCAGCGGATGCTTGCTCGTCAGATCGCGGAATACGTAGATGCCGGCATCCGCGGTCTGCTCGGTCTCGATGCCGCTCAGGAGCTGCTCCGTGGTCGTTGCCCACAGATAGTTCCCGAGAGCGCCATCCGGCAACATGACGAAACGGTTGTCCGGCGTCATCCGAACCGTTTCGATCTTGAGCCGCCCGTTCTCGAGTTCCTCGCGCTCGACACGCGCTTGCGTGTCATATTCTATAATGCGCGGCAGCCCGAGGCCTTCCAGAACCGTGTTCAACTGCTCCCGGTTGAGCTGCGGCGGTTCGGCCGTTCCGCTTGGATTGCCGAAATATTGCCGGCGAATCGAGAGATTTTGGAGCAGGTACGACACGACCTTCCGGCTGGTGAACGCCCGCGTCAGCCGCACGCCGCGGTCAGCTTGGTAGTTCCACCAGTTCTGGATGTCCTCCAACGGTTTGGAGTTCACGGGGTCGGACCACTTGTCCGTACCGGTCAGAACAGGCGTCTGCTCGGTCGTGTATCCCCAGTTCACATCCACGTGGACGTCGCCTTCGACGTATTCCACCTTGCCGAGAGATACGGCCTGCATTGCGATCCATTCCTTCCGCGCGCGGATCGCATCGACGCAGTATGCCGCGTCATTCAGTTGTTCGCGGACGATCCGAGCCACTTCTTCGCGACGCAGACCGCCGCCGCGCGTCGCGAGCAGCATGATCCGGATCAGTTTCTCGTCCATCCAGCGGCCGCGCTGGATTTTCGGGATCTCCACGGTCTGACCCTTCATGCCTTCACGCGAGCCGTACCGCGTTTCCGTGCCGAGATGGGCGATTTGCGCCATCACCGGCAGACGGGTTTCTTGTTTGATGACGTCGACCGTAAGTTCATCCGTTTGTTGTGCCGGGAACAGCAGCGGGTGCAGGTAGTTGTTCGGGATCTCCAGCTTCTGCGCATAGACGAGCAGTTCCTCGCTCGACAGAGCATCTTCGAGAATGCTCATGTCGAAGTCATCGCCCGCGAACGTCTGGAGATCGAGTTTGAGGCGATATTTCTGCTTCATGTTCACATCAGTCCTTTCCTCTGGGATTACGCGAAGACGATATGCGGCATCTTCTGCCGCAGCGTGTCGTCGACCGGCACAGGGATCCGGGCGGCGATGACCTTCGCGTATTCGTAGCCGCCGACGACGTGGTCGCCGTCTTTGACGTTGACCGTCCGGTTCAGGATGACGCTCGGATTGCCGCCGCCGTCCGTCGTCTCGACCACCGTGCCGGACGGTGCCGCGGCCGAGAGTGCCGAAACCGTGATCTTGTTCTCGGCGTAGTCGATGGCCGTGATCGTCTTCGTCTCGTTGCCGATCTTGACCTCATCGCCGACGACAAGCCGGCTCGCGTCCTCCAGCTCGATCACCGTGTCCGACGCGGCCGCCCCGGTCTTGACCTTCGTGCCGGTATACGGCCGGAATTTGCCGTTCGTAATCTTCGCCAACGGCATGCCCTTCCGGATGATCTTGTCACCGTTCGGTGCAGCCGTCACCTTCGTCGCATCGATCGTGATGCCGTTGTTCACCGACCGCACGACTTCCAGAGACGCCAGGATTTCGATGTCATCCTGAACGCCGAACGTATCTTTCGGTTGCAGTCGCATGTTTGCGCACCTCCGTCAATCTTTCTTCGGTTGCCACGGGTCATACACACCTTCAGGCGCGGACCCGCGGCTTTGGGCCAGTTTGGCGAAATGTTCGATACGCTTCTTGCGCTCGTCCTGCTGGGAGGAGCCGCCGCGAATGTCGGCACCGAAACGGCCGGACGTCGGCTTCGTTTTCAGCAGGTGCGGTTTGGCCTGCGCAAGCTTCTCCAGCGCTTCCTTCACACCCTCGATCTCGCCCTTGTCGTTCTCCTTCGCTCCGGAGAGATCGGCGAGTTTCAGGGCGTCCTCCCAGTCGGCGAAACCGAGTTCGTTCGCCTGCACTTTGACTTCGGCCGTAAGAAGCCGCTGATACGCCTTTTCCCGTTCAGCTTTAAGCTTCTCCTCGACGAGTTGCTCGACGTCGACGGGCTGATCGTCCTTTTTGGGTTTGTCGCCCTTGCCCTTTTCGCTGTCGCCTGGCTTCTTCAAGGCAGCTCGCATGGCTTCGACAGAGTCGAAACCGAGCTCCTTCGCGAGAGCCGTCACCGCGTCTTTCTCCGCCCTGGCAACGCGCCTTTGGACAGCAGCGTCCAGTTCGGCCTGGCTGAACATCTTCTCGCCCTTTCCGGGCGAATTGCCGCCGCCGTTGCCACCGTTCCCCCCAGGATCTCCGCCATCGCCTCCCGCGCCATTCTCTCCACCTTCGGCGAAGAGCTGCAGGAAGCCGTAGGGAAGGTCCAAAGGGAAACGTTTTTCGATTAATACTTTCATACTCGATCAAACCTCCGTTTTTAAGCCTGGGTCGGCTGATTCCTCGATCGCAGTTTAACGTCATGCAACGGTTAGGACGGGAAAAGAAAAAAGCCGCTCATTGAGCGACAAAGGTTCGTTTCAGTTTCACCAGAGCGCTGGCAATCAAGTCGATCGCCTGTTCCATCGCGACATGCTCAAGACTTCCGCGCTCGAACCTGTCGAACGGCGCGAAATGCAAATGGAGCAGCTCATGGACGAGAGTCTGCTCCATGTCTTGCGGCCATTTTAAATCCGGCGGATGGTCCACCGGATCGAGAATGCGAACCCGCGCCTGTTTCGTAGCCAACGTCCATTCACATTCGCCATCCACCTCAGACAACGTCATATCTCTGGCTCGATTGATGGAGACTATGACATCCCAATCCTGCAACCGCAGGATGCGCTGCCACTCCGCGCATTTGGCGCGAAGCTCGTCTTCAGTCAGGATGACGGCGCTCATACGACTTCTTCCTCCACCTGCTCATACGTCGCCTCGAATATGTCCGGCTTGCAGGGATAAATCTCACCCTGAATTCCCCTGATGATGTAATCACCTTGGTTCGCCATTAAAATGCCTTCATGTGTGTCGACTAACAGCGATTCGCCGTCTTCTGAAAATCGCACCTTCCCGGATTTGATTGCCTCAACAATCCATTCCGGGTCTTCAATTTGATCGCGATCGCCAGTCCATCGGAAAGCATCGACTATGACCGGCTTTTTACGATACTTCGCCATTTACGTCGTTCCCTCCCCTGATTTTGGAATTGATTCTCCGGTACGCTTCCTGCAATTCCTGATACGTCTGCGTGTTCCGCGCCTTCATGCTGGCGAATGTCCGCAGGTCAGGCGTATCGTCCGGCAGCACCGCTTTGTACCGGATCCATTGCTTCCGCGTCGCATTCTTCCGTGACTTCTCGCGCTGCAGCTCGTTGTAACGCCGGATGTTCGCTTCTGTGCGGTTGTCTACGAACGGCCGATTGGACTGCTCAATCATGCGCTGAACCTCATCCGGTTGTGTGTATTCCTCGATCCACGGCGTTAACGAGTGAATGCAGTGGGCATGGTACGGCGGCCGGACCTCGAGCTTCGGGAATCGCGGATCGCGCCCGCTGATGGAGTACACGCGGCCTTGGTATTTGGCGCAATACTCGCACGTGATGCCGACGGCGTTGACATAGACGAGATCGATGCCGTTTTGCACCGCCATATTCTCGGCGCCGGTGACGTGCGCCTTGCGCTGGTGATAGTGAACGACGCCAGCCATGTACTTGTCGGCCGGGATCCGGGCGCCGTTCCGGGTTACGATGCCGGTGATGCCCTGCTGGTTCAGCTCGGCGACGGCCTGATGCGTCGCCTCCCGGCGGCTCGTACCGGTCAGCAGCGACCGCTCGTTCGCCCGCCTGACAGCCTCCTCGATGCGTCGCTTCGCATCCGCGCTCATGTTGTCGCTGGCCTCAAGGATCGAGTAAAACGCCTCGTCCATGATCGCCTGCGCGGCGCGCTGATGGATGAGCGGCCTGAGCGTCGTATTGATCTTTTCCGCAGCCAAACCAGCCCGAATCATGCTCGATACGGCCTCCGCAGCGCCGGCGTGGTACGATACGCTGACCAACTGCGCCATCTCAGTTCCGGCACGCCCGGTCAGTTCGGCGATGATCGCCTCAACCTGCCGCAGCAGCTCGTTCTTCCTCCGCTGAGTGATTGAACCATCCTCGAGCGACTGGATCAGCGCGCGGAGACGTTCTTCCGCGCGGACGTAGAGCGCGATGATTTGTTCCGTCGTCGCCATATCACAACTTCACCCGCGGCGGTTGGACGTAGGTCGGATTCATGGAGTCGACCGCCTTCTCTTCCTGGATCTTTCGGATTTCCTCCTCGATCGCTTCCTCCGACCAGTCGGGGTGGACGCGGCGGACCGTCGTCTCGAGCGATTGCACGCCGGCCTCGTAGTTGGCGCGCTCTTCTTTGTTCTGTTCTTCCTCGGCCTTCGGCAGCATGTCGCCCCACTCGATGACCGGCGCCTTGACCTCGTACTGCGTTCCGCCGAGCGCGTTTTCGAGTATGATGCACTTGCGGACGGCATCCTTGATCGCCGTGTCGAACTTCGCCTTGATTGCCTCGGCCTTGATTACGCTTTGAATCCAGAGGTAGAGGAGCGCAATGGCCGACGATCCTGATCCAGGCTCAAGGCCCGCGGCCTGCGGCGACGTTTTCGTTATGGCGAGCATGTATTTTATGAGCCGGTTCACGTGCTCGAAGCTCTGCTGTGTCTTCGCGTCCCACGTGATGTATTGCGGCACAGCACCCTTGTTCTCGTCATAGGACACGACCTCGAGATCGGCGTTCCGAACGAAAAACGCGCCATAGTGCTCGTGGTTCGTCCGCGCCACGGTATCCCAAAGGGACCGGGGGATCGCGAGCTTCGGCTTGCCGTGCTTCTCGAACACTACAGCATCCCGGGTGATCGTCCAGTTGATTTCTTCCTGGATGACGGCGACGTTCCGGAGCGCCGACCGCCCGCGCGGCATTTCGAGCGTTTCCTCGTTCGTCACCATACCGCACATGAGTTCGGTCACACCTGGAAGCTCTACATCCTCCGGGATTTCTACGTTGTATTCGCGGGCGTACTCCTGCACGTCCATCTCTTCGCCTACGCTGTCGCCATCCATGCGGAATACCATTTGCTGCATGGTCAATCCGGTTTCCGTCAGGCGCTGGCGTTCGACGCGCAGGAATTGCTTCTTGTTGTCGTCCTCGCCTCGTTCTTCAATCCACGCGATGTCGGCGCCCAGGTCATCATCGTGCGGCAGAAACTTGTCGCGAAGAATCCATTCGAACCAGACCTTATTTCGCACAGGTTCCCGGCGCACACGGTACGCGATCATGCCGTCGACCTGGTGCTGCGTGACGGCCGCCCAAAGGCTCGAGCTGACCTTCGAAGCCTCGACGACTCCCGATACGAATTCGAGTTCCGGATCGTTTTCCGAGTCGGCCGAAATGTTGCCGAGCGACCGGTTCAACAGGTCGGCCGGAAGCTCCGCGATCAGGCTGCAGAAATTGACGACGATATACGGAACGCCACTCTCTACGACCTCTGTGACCTGTTCCCATTCCTTCAGTGACTTCCGTCGCCAGCGGTATCGTTTGTCTTTCCCCGCGTGCCGCGCCCGGGGGAAGATGTCGGCATGATCGCCGTCGTACAACTTGCGATGGAATTTGGCCTCGGCGACCTCGACATCGAACGGGGGCGGTGGGAATTGTTTGCGTTCATATTGGATCAGAGTGATCACCCCTTTCAAAAATAATCACCAGCCCGCCGGCCGCTGGCTGCTGAACGGCATGCTCTGCTCTTCCACGAACGCCAGCACGACGGCATCCGCCCGGTCCGGCGAGTCCAGCCCGCGCTTCTTCATATCTTCCTTGCGCTCCAGCGCGAGTTTGCCTCGGCTCGTCATCCGGTACTTCCGCTGCGACAGCTGCGCGATCAGCCGGTCGTCGTTCGGCAGCTCGATCGTCGGCGCTTCTCCCCGCATGTGCCGCGAGAAGCTTTCCTGCAGCAGATCCCGGACCGTCGCCCAGGTTTCGGTGCCGCGGTTCTCGTAATGCTCCTCCTCGTCGGACGTCGGCTTGCCGCTGTTGTTGACCGGTACGACCGTCCAGTCGTATAGGCGATCTTCGCGGATCACCTCGTTCAACCGGTCAGTGACGCCGCCACCGACGCCTGTGTCGTCGACCTTGATCACCACCCGGCCAAGTTGCGGGAACTGTTGCAGCATCTCGCGGGCCGTCGCGATCACCCAGCCGGCCGTCACCATCGTGTCCTGCTTCTGGTAGGACCGCAGATCGAACACCTTTCCGCCGATCCGCGGCGCGATGACCGTCTCGTCGTCGCCGAACCGCGCCACGTCGACGCCGATATGCAGCGTATCGCCCGCCGGCCGGACCGTGGCGTCCGCTGCGTACTCCACCAGCTCGAGCGGGATAAATGCGTCGGACTCGGCCTTCGGAAACTCGCCATACACCCGCACGCGCACGACGTCGCTGTCGGCGCCGTACTTGTCGATCAGCATCTGGATGTTTTCTTTCGACGTGCGCTTGCTGTCGCGGCTGTCGACCTTATGAGTCTTGAATCGCTTGCGGTCGCGGTTGTGCGAGTCATAAAAAACACCCGACGTTCGCGTCGGGTTTCCGCACATGAGCAGCTTGTTCTCGGGACCGGAGAGCGTGCCGAGAATCGCTTCCATGATCGGATCAGCCACCCCGGACGCCTCATCGACGATGAACAGCATGTAGTCCTCGTGGAAGCCCTGCATGTTCTCCGGCCTCGTCGCCGTCCGTGTCGTCGCAAACCAGCGTTCTTCGTGGCCGATCATGTAGACCTTCGTCTTCGTCCACTTCAGCAGCCGCCGGATCTTCGCCTTCTCCAGCCACTTCGCGACCTCGGCCCAGAGCACGTCTTGCAGCTGCTGTTGCGTCGGAGCCGTGCAAACGATTTTCGGGTTCGGACGACAGCACAAGAACCAGATCGCGGCCCAGGCTTCGACCGTCGTTTTCCCGACGCCCTGGCCGGATCGCACGCTTACCCACCGGCTTTCTGCGAGGTCGCGCAAGACAGCTGCCTGCCAGTCGTCCGGCTCCGCCTCGAGCATATCCTGCACGAACGCGACCGGATCGTCCCAATAGACATCGAGTAGATCAACGAGAGTGGAACGAGCAGTCTGATTAGCCATCGTCGCTCACCTGCCGCGCCCGGCGCCGCTCGGCGGCCTCCTTCAGCGCCGCCACCCAATCTTCGGCGTCGGCGTTCTTGCCGCCGCCTTTGACAGACTCGACCTCCGCCCGCACCTTCGCGACCTGCGCCTGCATAAGCTCCAGCTTCGCCCGGCGCTCGTCGTTCTCGGGGGCGACATCAAGGAATTGCTTGACTGCGGCGCGGAACTCGCGCATGATCGTAACCTCGGCTTTGGAGGCAGCCGCGAACTTGTCCCAGGCAAATTGCAATTCATATTCGCGCTCCTCGACCGTAACACCAAGTTTTTCACGCTTCAGCACTCGCGTAAGATCGTTCTGATCCCGGACATGTATGATTTTCTGCCCGTGCAGCAGTTTGGCTTGCAGGATGATGATGTTGTTCCAGAGCATGTCGAGCGGGTCGCTGTCCTCGATCTCTTTGGCGATCTCCAGGACCTCTTCGGGCAGATATTTCGCGTAGAGCCCGTGCTTGAACGCGTTCCTGTTCCCCATCGGCGCGCCGCCCTTGTTGCCCACGGCGTTCTTATTGCCGCGTGGTGCTCCCGGACGCGGGTCTTCGCGATCGTCCCACTTGTAATAATGCTTCCACTTGCGGATCATCTCGGGGCTGACGCCGAGCTCGTCCGCAATCCACTTCAACTGCCGCGGGCGGCCGGCCTTGCACCACATTTTGAAGGCTCGCCGCTCGAGCGGGCTGCGTTTCTGAGCCACTACATCCACCCCACCCCCGGCTTCACTTGTAAGAGTAATAGGCCGCGCTTGCGGCTGAATCCGACTTTCTTCCAGCCTGCAGCAATATAGCAAAAGCCCGGATTGCTTGACCGGACTTTGGTTTGATCCACGTATGTGATAATCCCATCTTTCGGCGGCCGCCCCCATTCCGCTACGGTCGCCCGGACCGCCCACCGTATCAAGTACGAGCTCAGATGCGCGCTCTCATTCCGGAACAGAGTGCATTCCCAGGCGTCCATTCCGTCATCACGGATGCCTTTCCACGTCACCCAAACCGCATCACCTGGCGCCGTCCGAAGTACCAAATTCCGCCCCGGGCGGGTGAACATCGGCGCGCCGACCGTCTGCCGGGAGTAATGCCGGTCCGCCAGTTTTCGGCAACTCTCGTCGCCCTTGTTTGTGACCATCCACGGGCCGTATTGTTGCAGATCAAGCATCATCTGAACAGCCATCTCCGCAACACCTCCGGCACAGTTGAGTTGTTTTCACGTTGAAACGTTTTCATGCTGGAAGCATTCCGAACGAAACAACGAAAAAACCGAGAAAAAACGGGCGAAAAACACCCGGTATATTTTCCTTTATCTGGTTCTATGGTTAACCATAATATGAATTCTGTTCAACTCATTAAATTCGTCGCTTCGCTTGATTTTTCAATGCCAATTCGGCATCCGATTTTTTTGAGTTGGACACATCGTAAATTAAGGCAATGTCATGCGTATTTCAGGCGCAGGATCGCATCGTCCATCATGTCCTGAGTGATGCCAAGATAGCGCAAAGTGACGGTTTCTGATCCATGGTTGAACATCCGCATAAGTAACGCTAAATTGCGCGGGTCCTGCCGGTAGAGGTGATATCCCCATGTCTTGCGCATGGTATGGCAGCCGATGTCCACCAACCCGAAATGTTTGGCCGCCCGGTCAAGGATTTGATACGCTCGACTGCGGCTGATGGGCAGACCTGGGATACCGCTCCGCTTTTTCTGTCGAGACGCGAATATATATTCATCGTCCCGCATATCTGCAATATACCGGTGCAGCTCGTCGCGGACCGCCGGATGAATGATGAACCGCTTGCGTTTCCGCGTCTTTGATTCGAAAATGTCAATATGCGTTCCGCGACACATGCCGGCGCGCAACGTTCGCAAGTCTGATACGCGGAGGCCGCTGTAAAATCCCATGGCCGCAAAGAGATAGTCGCGGGTGCTGCGATTGCGCAAGTATTTCAGAATCGCCTCAACCATCTGCGGATCACGGATCGGTTGGACGAAGTTCATGATCACCACCTCACAAGGCAATAGAAAAAGCGCCAATCAAGGCGCTTAGGTATTTCTTACTTTTGGAAAGTAGTAGCTCATGTAACTTTGAACGTCATACAAAAACGAATATGCATTTCGAAGAGTTAATTGCCCCACAATAGAAGCATACGCTTCATGGACTGCTGCCCTGTAATTTATGAAGTTCTTGTCATCACCATAGATTCTTTGGATTCTCACAAGGTCATTGTTTTTGTACTCATCTCGAAGCTTATTTCGCAACGATCTTGCTAAATCTAAAGCTATCTTTTTTTCTCCCTTGCTCCAATATCCCATCGCTTGACCGGCTCGATTGTAAAAATAGAGCACATTTTCCAGCACTTCTTCTTCCGAAACAATATGCTTACCATCAAACAGCAATGCCTTCATCAACTTCCACCTCCACACGCCAAATTTCGACATGCGGAGGATTTTCCCTGCTCTATCAACATGAAATGTACCTTTTCCGTTCCCGCCGCTCTCTTCTGTTCCTCGGCGCCGGCCCCGCAAACGGTGCCAACCGCCGCACCAGTCGATAGACCCACCTCACAGCCGCACCACTCCCGTGCGCTTATCCCGCCGATACGGATGCACGGACCAAATGATCCGATGTTTTACGCTAATCCAGCCCGCGAAATTGGGCGGTACCTTAATCATGATCGACAGCTCCTTCTATGATGGTGTGCCGGCACTTTCGAACAGCTTGCGCGGCCGGCTGGCGCCCGGGTCCTGCTCATTCACCGCTCCGGTCACGGTCGAAAGGAGGGAGCCGCGCCCGTCTCGCTTTGCCCCGCGAGCGGGCTTCGGTCATGCGGCAATTTGGGGATGAGCAGGCAAAAAGAAAAGGCCGCCGATGTTCGACGACCATGATTTTCGTTATGATGGGCCCGGACCTCGTGAGGCACCCGGGCCAGATCGGTTACATACGGGATGCGGGCAGGGACTTGAACCCTGCACAACGGTTTCGCCCGGGCGTGTACCAGCTTCACCGTCATCTGCGCGGGCCTTGCACCCACGGAGTCCCCCGGCACGTTGCGTCTCCCTTTCCGCCACCGCATCCCCGACCGGGCTATCCCCGATCCCTCTTGTATGAGCACGGCAGGCTACCCGGCATGCACCGGACCCGTCATGCGCTGATTAGGCGACCGCCACACACCCTAGCTTTCAAGCTTCCCCCCGACCGAAGAGGTCATGGTTTCGGAATGTGGTGGCGGCCATGTGCGGTTTTGCGGTTTTCTGTCCTACCGCCAAAGTCACAACCGCACGAAAATTGACTGTTACCCGCCGCCACAGGCATCGCCTATGGCATCGCCTATGACACGCCATCCGTGGACAGAGTGCGCAGACGATGCGGCGGATATGTGATGCGCGAGGTTCGCTATAGGTCCACTCTTTAGGTTTCCC
>Ga0207866_1002799_pt1 | contig 11978 bp, 11 predicted proteins | sample HigsolmetaAR203D_FD_184835 | JGI IMG/M metagenome (GOLD analysis project Ga0207866, IMG submission 184835) | Ionic liquid and high solid enriched microbial communities from the Joint BioEnergy Institute, USA - AR20-3-D (SPAdes) (version 2) ...
GAGCGGACCTGGTGGAGACGGGAGGCCAAACGGAAGGAACACTGTACCGCATCCCCGTTAAGGCTTTGGCAGCGTATTTGGACAAGGGGGATGGGGAGGAATGGGGAGTTAATCGTTATCGCCCGGTGGTCGTTCCGGTTGCTTTGGACAATCGTGAAATTGTGGATGCCGTTACCTTTGTCGTGGACAAGAAATCCGAATGGGCGCCGCCTCAAGAATACAAAGAATAAGTTTGGTTCGAAGCGAAGCCGATCGTCCCATGTCATCCGGAGAGCCAGCCGCCTCAGACACCCCTTCCCGCTCGATTACACCCAGCACGCGGAATGCTTGACTTTCCAAACGGCACGATGGTACAATCCAAGCATATTAATCCTATTGAAATAATATGATATATTGGCGTTGTCCACCAGACGGATGGAGACAAGCAACCGGATTTTTGAAAGTTGCTTGTCTCTTTTTTTATACGGAAAAAGAAGCATCGCAAGGAAGGGGAAGAGAAGGGAGCGAGCACGATGGACTTGCTTCAGCTGAAATATTTTCAAACGATCGCCAAAACGGAACATATCACGAAAGCGTCAGAGGAACTGCAGATCACGCAACCGTCGTTAAGCCAGATGCTGGCCAAACTGGAGAAAGAATTGGGCGTGCCGCTGTTTGACCGGCGTGGGCGCAGCATCCGTCTGAACGAATCGGGGAAGGCGTTTCTTCGGCGAGTCGAGAGAGCCTTTTTCGAACTGGAAGAAGGGAGACGCGACGCGATCCATCGCGCGGGCCAACACCAAAAAACGGTATCCTTCGCCACGATTCCTCTTTCGCCGGTGACCGAAGCGGTCGGCGGCTATTTGAACCGTTATCCCGATGCCCGGCTTCGTCTGGATTACGGCCACAGCCGTGAGATGGCGATCCGGCTGGAGCGGGGAGAGATCGATCTTTGCCTTTCCTCTCCGCTCGTCGAAGGACCCGACATCGGCAGTATACCGGTGATCACGGAGGAAATATGGGTGATGGTCCCTCCGGGACACCGTTTGGCCGGACTTGGCGAAATCAGATTGAACGAACTGGCTGACGATCCGTTCATTTGCCTGAAGGAAGGGTTCGGGTTCCGGGAAATGTCCGACCGTTTCTGCCGATTGGCCGGATTTATGCCGAATGTCGTGTTTGAGGCGGAAGAATTCTCCATGTTGCAGCCGCTGGTCAAATCCGGGGTCGGCGTCGCTTTGCTTCCCGCTTTTTTGTGGCGGGCCGACATCGGGTCGGTCCATGAGGTGCTGCGGATCCGGGAACCGGTTTGCCGCTGGACGATCTGGCTAGCGTGGCGGCAACACCGCGAGCTGTCGCCGGAAAGCCGGCGTTTCAAAGAGTACTTGATCGATTTTTTCGGCTCATTCAAAAAACGGGAAACACGGACGCAGCCGATTCGGCGAAAGACGATATGACACGGCTGCCGTTTATAGGCGCTAACCTTTTGATGATGGAAAGACGATAGGATACGTTTGCTGTTTATAGGCGACGGCCTTTGGTATGGACAGACGATATGAGACCAATTTGCTGTTTATAGGCGATTGCCTATGGATACGATAGACAAATTCATATTGGAAACCGGCCGATCATCAGTGTTATGATGCATTTGTCACCATAAATACGATAAATTTTATCGGAATACTATAAAAAACAGCAAGGGTGGTCCGATGGTCAACCGGTTATATGCGGAACTGGAACAGCACTTTTCAGACATCGTCGCTTGGAGAAGGCACTTGCATCGCCATCCCGAACTGTCGTTCCGTGAAGTGCACACGCCGCGGTTTATCGCCGAACATTTGACAAACTTCGGTTTGACCGTCAAGACGGGGGTCGGAGGCAACGGGGTGGTCGGCGTGCTGGAAGGCGGACAGGAAGGCGGGACGATTGCGTTTCGCGCCGATTTCGACGCACTGCCCATCGCGGACGAGAAAGAGGTGCCTTACCGCTCGACCGTGGAAGGGGTCATGCATGCTTGCGGGCATGACGGCCACACGGCGGCGCTGCTTGGCGCGGCCCGTGCTTTGGGGCGGTTTCGGCACGAACTAAAAGGGAACGTCGTCTTTCTTTTTCAGCATGCGGAAGAAATGACGCCGGGCGGAGCGAGGGCGATGATCGAAGACGGATGTCTGGACGGAGTCGACGCGGTTTACGGCGCCCATCTGGCGACCCACCTCCCCGTGGGAACGATCGGTTCCCGATCCGGCCCCCTGATGGCGGCGGCGGACGCGTTTGATATTCAATTGCGGGGAAAAGGCGGGCACGGCGGCCGGCCGCACGAAGCCGTCGATGCGCTTCTGGCCGGAACGCAGGTTGTCCATCAACTGCACCATCTTGTCGGCCGGCGCGTCAACCCGCTGCATTCGGCCGTCGTTTCGGTCGGGGTTTTTCAGGCGGGAACGGCTTCGAATATCGTGGCGGACCGGGCGCGCATCCAGGGGACGGTGCGGACGTTCGATCCGGACCTTCGCCGCTCGCTTGAAGAGAACATTCGCCTTGTCGTCAAAGGCGTCAGCGAAGCCGCCGGCGTCGAACACGAAATCGCGTATAAGCGAGGTTATCCCGTGGTCGTCAATCACCGGGAAAACGTCGAACTCGTGCGGAGTGTGGCCACCGAGTTGTTCGGACCCGAAACCTATCGCGAAATCGAGCCTTCCACGGGAGCGGAAGATTTCGCCTATTATTTGCAGCACAGGCCGGGGGCGTTCTATTTTGTCGGGGCGAGGGGCGACGATGAGGCGACGCATTATCCGCACCATCACCCGAAGTTTGATTTCGACGAACGGGCGCTGCTCATTTCCGCAAAGCTGTTTGTGGGCATCGCCGCACGTTACTTGCTTGGAGTTTAAGGATCGTGTTTAAGGAGCATGGCAATGAAACTCAAAACGAAATTGATTCACGCCGGGATCGACGGCGATCCGCATACCGGCGCGGTCGTCCCGCCCATTTATCAAGTGAGCACGTTCGAACAGGACGGCATCGGCCAAAACAAAGGTTACGCGTATTCGCGAGCGAACAATCCGACCCGCGAGGCGGTGGAAACATACATCGCCGAAATTGAAGGCGGCGTTAGAGGGTTTGCCTTTTCTTCCGGCATGGCCGCTTTATCGACCGTTCTCCTGCTGTTCGGGCACGGCGATCACGTCATTTGCGGCGACGATATGTACGGGGGGACGTACCGTGTGGTTACCCAAGTGTTCTCCCGTTTCGGACTCGAGGTGTCCTTCGTCGATGCCGGCGACGTGGCGAAGATCGAAGCCGCAGTCCAAAAAAATACGAAAGCGGTGCTTTTGGAAACGCCGAGCAATCCGCTGATGAAAGTCGCGGACATCGGGAAAGCGGCGGAATTTACCCGGGCAAACGGGCTGCTGCTGATCGTGGACAACACGTTCCTTACCCCGTACTGGCAAAATCCGCTGGCGCTCGGGGCGGATATCGTCTATCACAGCGCATCGAAATATCTCGGCGGGCACAGCGATCTGATCGCCGGTCTCGTGGTCGTCAAGGACGAAGAGATCGGGGAGCGGCTCCACTTTTTGCAAAAGTCCGTCGGCAGCGTGCTGGGGCCGCAAGAGGCGTGGCTGTTGCTGCGCGGGATGAAAACGCTCGGCGTCCGGATGGAAGAGCATGAAGCCAATGCGAGGGTCATCGCCGACTGGCTTCGGCGCCGACCGGACGTTCTCAAGGTGCATGATCCCGGATTGCCCGACCATCCCGGCCATCAAATCGCCAAATCCCAGGCGAGAGGTTTCGGGGCCACGTTTTCCTTCGAAGTGGAGAGCGCGGCGAAAGCGGAGTCCGTTTTGCAAAACGTCCGCCTGTTCAAAAATGCGATCAGCCTGGGGTCGGTGGAAAGCCTGATCACGATTCCGGCGCACATGACCCACGCGTCCATCCCTCCCGAACGCCGGGCGCAGCTGGGAATTACCGACAGACTGATTCGCGTGTCGGTCGGGCTCGAAGATGTCGGCGATCTGATCGAGGATTTGGAGCAGGCTTTGTCCTGACGGTGGGGGAGCGGACAAAGTTCGGAAAACGCGGCAACGGTCCGGTGGAGCGACGCCCCGAGGTGAGCAACCCGCGTGAGCAACGGCCCGGGACAGCGGAAGGCGGAACAATCGGAGCGGACCGATCTGCCGGAGCCTGATCAAACATGATTTGAACAGTGGGGAGGAGATTTTGGTGAACACCAAACACAGATGGATTGCGATATTTCTCGTGATGGCATTTTTCGTTTCCGCCTGTGCCGGAAAAGAATCGGCGCCAACCTCCGACGGGCAGCAAGGCGGCCAGGAGAACCGGCAGGCGGCCCAATCCCCGGATGCGCTGAGTGAAATTCAAGACGGTTTGATCCCGGCGAGCGACCCGCGGAAAAATCCGGAAGCGGCGAAGAAACGCACCGACACTTTCGTCTCCGGTCTGCAGTCGCCGGAAGGCGTGTTCAATCCTTATTTTTATCAAAACGGCTGGGACGGCAACGTGACCAACGTATTGTTCGCTCCGCTGGTCGATTACGACGAAAACGGGAAGCTGGCGCCCAGGTTGGCCGAAAAATGGGAAACCTCCGACGATCAGTTGACCTACACCTTCTATCTGCGGCCCAACTTGAAATTCAGCGACGGTTCCCCGCTGACGGCGGAAGATGTCGCTTTTACGCTGACGTTGCTTCACGATCCGGCTTACGATGGGAAAACCGACATCACTCTCGCCAATATCAAAGGCGGAAAGGCCTATAAAGAAGGAACGGCGGAGACCGTTGAAGGCATCCAGGTGATCGATCCGCTGACGATTCAAATCACGACGGAAAAAGTCAGCACGCTGGCGCTGCCGCTGATCGGCGGACACGTGCTTTCCAAAGCGTATTACGGCAAAGATTACAGGAAGGGGTATCTCGACGGCGTCAAGTCGCTGCACGACAAACCGATGGGCGCCGGTCCGTACCGGCTCGTCAAGTTTGTCAAAGGGCAGGAAGTGCAGTTTGTCGCCAATCCGCACTATTACGAGGGCAAACCGGCGATCGAAAACATGATTTTCAAAGTGACGACGAACGACACGAATTTGCAATATTTGAAAGTCGGGGAAACGGACTATGACCGTTTCGTGGCGAACCGGGACAATTTCGAGCAGCTCAAAGCCCTCGGATTTGCCAACATCGAGATTTTCACCGCCACTTCTTACGTCTTTCTCGACTTCAACCACAATTCGCCCCGTTTGCAGGACAAGCGAGTCAGACAGGCGCTCTATTACGGGCTGGACCGGCAAACGTTCGTCGACATTTTGTATCAGGGCTTTGGCCAGGTGGCCAACGTTCCCGTATCGCCGGCTTCCTGGGCTTACACCAAGGACATCGAGGCTTACCCGTTCGATCCGGAAAAGGCGAAACAACTGCTCGACGAGGCGGGCTGGAAGGTCGGATCCGACGGCATCCGCGAAAAGGACGGCCAAAAACTGGTTTTGCGCTATTTGGGACGGCAAGGCTACAACATCGACGATGTGCTGATTCCGCTCATTAAAGAAAACTACAAGGACATCGGTATCGGCGTCGAATCGGAAATTCTCGATTTCAACGCGCTGCTGGCCAAACGCAATAAAGGCGACTTCGATCTGGCTTCGTTTACGACGACGAACTTACCCGATCCGTACGAAGGCGTGAAGAGTTTCCATTCCAAGTACAATCTCAGCGGGTATGCCAATCCCAAAGCGGACGAACTGATTGAACGCGGAACGGAAACGCTCGAGATCGAACAGCGGATTCCGATCTATCACGAGCTTTACCGGGAATTGAAAGAAGATCCGCCGGTGCTCTGGCTGGCCTATACGAAAATGATGATCGGCTACAACGCCCGCATCAAAGGATTGGACCCGGATCCGATCACCATTCTCAACAATTCGATTCCGAGATTGCGGATCGAACAGTGAACGCGCATCGGAAGGCGGTCGCGGTCTAAAGCGTCGCATGACAGGCGTGGAGGAAGAGAACCGGGCCGCCGATCATAAGGCAGGAAAGAGGCGCCCGCCGCGCCAGGGCGGGCGCCGGAAAAGGAGGCTCCAAACCGGTGCGGCAATACATGACGAAACGGATTTTGTATCTCATTCCGACGCTGTTTGGCGCATCCCTTGTCATCTTTTTCATCTTTGCGCTGGCTCCCGGCGATTTCCTCGACTCCGATCTGTCGCTCACGCCCGAACGGGCGGCGGAGCTAAGAGCGCTTTACGGTCTGGACAGACCGATACTGGAGCGGTATTTCATATGGCTCGGCAACGCGCTGAAAGGGGATTTCGGGTATTCGCTGCAGTATCAGCAGCCGGTCGGAGCGCTGCTCAAAGAGTATGTGTGGAATTCCTTTTTGATCGCCAGCGTTTCCTTGGTGCTGACGTGGACCATTGCCGTCGCGGTCGGCGTTTTCTCCGCGGTTCGGCAATACTCGTGGTACGATTCGCTGATCACCCTCGGCGTGTTCGCGGCGATGTCCTTCCCGCCGTTTTTCATCGGACTGCTGCTGATCAAGCTGTTTGCCGTCGATCTCGGCTGGCTGCCGATCGGGGGCATGACCAATACGGGCAGCCAGTCGACCGGGTTCGCGTACGTTTGGGAAGTGGCGGAGCATATGATTTTGCCCTCGACGGTGCTGACGATGCTGAGCGTCGGATCGTTGACCCGCCATTTTCGGGCCAACATGATCGACGTCATCCGGCTGGATTTCGTGCGCACCGCCCGCGCGAAAGGACTGAAAGAGAAAACGGTCGTTTACAAGCATGCGTTGCGCAACGCGCTGCTTCCGGCGATTACGTTGTTCGGATTGGAACTTCCGGGCCTGTTTTCGGGGGCGATCATTACGGAGCGGATCTTCAATTGGCCGGGGGTCGGCAATATGCACATGGAAGCGATCGCGCATCGAGACTACACCGTGTTGATGGGATTTACCCTCTTTCTGACCTTTCTCACGGTGCTCGGCAACTTGCTCGCCGATTGGCTGTACGCCGTCGCGGATCCTCGCATCCGCTACAAATAAGGGGGGGATGGGCATGTCCGCACCTACGAGGGATAAAGGGAACACGGTCGTGTTGCATGTGGCGGAATCGACCGCCGAAATGCCGGCTGCGGCGGAGCCGTACACCCCTCCGAAAACGGTCACGGGCGAGGGCGTGCGGCCGTATCCCGGAGCGCCGGCGTCGCCCCGGGAACCGTCATTACCGCGTCGCAGAATAGCAAATCCCCAATCTCCATGGAGTACCGCCTACCGCCGCTTGAAAAGAAATAAAATGGCCGTTTTCGGTTTGATGTTTTTATTCGCGATGTTTCTGTTTTCTTTTGTCGGACCGTTGTTTTCACCGTATACGGAAGGGCGGGTGAACGTGGCGCTCATCCACAAGCCGCCGAGCGCGTCCCACTGGCTCGGCACCGACGATCTCGGCCGGGACGTGCTGACGCGGTTGATGCAGGCGGGGCGGATCTCGCTGTTGGTCGGCATCGTCTCGATGGTGCTGTCCGTTTTGGTCGGCGCGATCTTGGGCGTATTGGCCGGGTATTACCGCGGTTTGGTCGATCATCTGATCATGCGGGCGGCCGACGTGCTGATGTCGATTCCGGAAATCCCGATCTTGATCGTGATCGGCGCGATTTTGTCCGATTTGAAAATATCTTCCGAATATCGCATTTACGTCGTCATGCTGCTGATCGGTTTTCTGGCGTGGCCGTCGCTGGCGCGATTGGTGCGCAGCCAAATTTTGTCCCTGCGCGAGCGGCCTTTTATGCTCGCCGCCGAGGCGCTGGGGCTGCGCGATCGGCGCAAGCTGCGCCATCTGCTGCTGAATGCGGCGCCGACCCTCATCGTCGTCGCCACGCTCGGCGTGGCGCGGGCGATTTTAAGCGAATCGGTGCTCAGCTTTCTGGGCCTCGGGGTCGTTCCGCCGACGCCGTCGTGGGGGAACATGCTGCAGGCGGCGAACACATTGATCGATTTCCAACTGAGGCCGTGGCTGTGGATTCCTCCCGGAGTGGCCATCTTTTTGACGGTGATCGCGATCAATTTGGTGGGAGACGGGCTGCGCGACGCGCTGGATCCGAGAACGAACAGGTAGGTGAATGAAGATGCCCCGGACCATCGTGGAATTTGTCAATTTGCACACTTATTTCGATACGGCGGACGGCGTGGTCAAGGCGGTGAACGGGGTCAGCTTCCGCATTCGCGAAGGGGAGACGGTGGCGCTCGTCGGGGAGTCCGGTTGCGGCAAAAGCGTGACGGCGATGTCGCTGATGGGGCTGTTGGAAAATACGACCGGCCGAATTGTGGACGGCGAAATCCGGTTCGACGGCAAAAATACGGTGAACATGTCCCGCGCCGAACTTCGGCGTATTCGCGGCAAGGATGTCTCGATGATTTTCCAGGAGCCGATGTCCTCGCTGAATCCGGTGCTGACGATCGGAGAACAAATGGCCGAACCGATGATCGAACACTTGCACATGAGCCGAAAAGAAGCGCTTGCCAAGGCGGTCGAACTGATCCGCATGGTCGGCATTCCGCGGGCGGAGGCGATTGCGCGTTCGTATCCGCATGAACTGAGCGGCGGCATGCTGCAGCGCATCATGATCGCGATCGCATTGTGCTGCAAGCCGAAGCTGCTCATCGCCGACGAACCGACGACCGCGCTGGACGTGACGGTACAGGCGCAAATCCTGGATCTGCTGCGGGAATTGAAGCGGCAGTTGGAAATGGCGATTCTGCTCATTACCCACGATCTCGGGGTCGTGGCGGAAATGGCCGATTCCGTGATCGTCATGTACTGCGGCAAAGTGATCGAACAGGCGCCGGTGCTCTCGCTGTTTCAACATCCGCGGCATCCCTACACGCAAGGGTTGCTGAAAGCGCGGCCGTCGATCGGGCGCCGGACTGAGCGGCTCTATTCGATTCCCGGCCAAGTGCCGAGCCCGATCGGACTCGGCAACTCCTGCTATTTCAGCGACAGATGCGATCGCTGCATGGACGTCTGCCTCGCGCAGCAGCCGCCGCTTCGTGCGGTGGATGACCGGCATTCCGTGGCGTGCTGGCTGTATGAGGAGGGGATCCGTGATGTCCGAAGCGCTGCTCGAAGTTAAACAACTGAAAACCTACTTTCCCGTCGGAAACGGAATCTTCAAGCGTTCCAACGGAGTCGTCAAGGCGGTGGACGGGGTGGATCTCACGATTCGCAGAGGAGAGACGTTCGGCCTTGTCGGCGAATCGGGAAGCGGGAAAAGCACGATCGGACGAACGATCCTCAGGCTGACCGAAAAAACGGACGGCGAAGTGATCTTCGACGGGACGGATCTGTACGCGCTCAGCCGCCGCCAGCTGCGCAGCCTCCGTCCGCGGATGCAGATGGTGTTTCAGGACCCGTACGGATCGCTGAATCCCCGCATTCGCATCGGCGACGCCATCGGCGAGGTGCTCCTGGATCACGGGCTCGCGTCCAAAGCGGAAGTGCGGGAAAAGGTGCTCGACGTGCTGCGGTTGTGCGGGCTGGCGCCTTACCATATCGACCGCTTTCCGCACGAATTTTCGGGCGGCCAGCGGCAGCGGATCGGCATCGCCCGGGCCATCGTCCTGAATCCCGATTTCCTTGTGGCGGATGAGCCGGTATCCGCTCTCGACGTGTCCATCCAGGCGCAGATTATCAATTTGTTTCGCGACCTGCAGGAACAGAAGGGATTGACGTATTTATTCATCTCTCACGATTTGAGCGTCGTCGAGCATTTGTGTACGACCATCGGCGTGCTTTATCTGGGATCGCTGGTGGAAGTGGCCGGCCGCGACGACTTGTTTGCACGGCCGCAGCATCCTTATACGAAAGCGCTGTTGTCCGCCGTCCCCATTCCGGATCCGACCGTGAAACGCGAGCGGATTGTGCTTTCGGGCGACATCCCAAGTCCGGCCGATCCGCCGCCGGGATGCAAATTTCATACCCGGTGTCCGTACGTCACCGACGTTTGCCGCGAACAGCGGCCGGTACTGCGCGACTTGGGGGGCGGACATCAAGTCGCATGCCATCTGGTCTGATTTGAAAATGTCGGATGTAGGGAGGAGTTGCGATGAACAGCATGGGCCATTCAGACAACGGTTGGGCGAGGGAGCCTCCCGACGTCAGGCTGCCTCAGCCGGTGGGGCTCCGTCTGGAAGCGTTGAAAGCGTCGGGACTGTCCGACCATGCGATCATCCGGGCGCTGCAACGGGCGGACGCGGAAACCTTGCGGCGGGCCGTGCCGGAGGAGCCGTGGGATTGGGACATCCTTCTCCGTTTTGCCGAGTCCGACTGGGACGATTGCGTCAGGGCGATCCGGGAAGGATACGTGTACCGGTATTTGACGATTCGGGGATTAAAACATTTGCTTCGTTACCGTTATCGCTTGAAGGAAGGGGAAGATTATCTTGATCGCGGGACGCATTTGGAACAAGTGAAGCTGAACCCGCGAGACCTTCCTTCGTTACGCGCAACCCTTTCGGCGCATTGGTCCGTCGTGGAACCGGAGTCACGGAAGGATGGCGAAACGATCGCCGTGACGATCCGGTGGGCGCACGATGTGCCGGAACCATGACCAGAAACCATTTTCAGAAAGAAGGATTTGGCGAGTATGAGCACGTTGAACGAATATTTGATCCAAAAAAGAGAAGCGGGCATCGCCTTGCGCGAAAAAGCGCTGCAAAATCCGAAACCGAACAAACTGAGCGCGAAAGTCAGGGCGGCCGGGCGCAGCGGCGTCCGTGAAATTCGGATCCGCAACTTCCAAGTCATCAGCGACAGCCCGGAAAATTACGCGGGGTACGATCTCGGTCCCAGTTCCCCGGAATTGCAGCTGGGCGTGCTCGGCAGCTGCTTGACGCACATTACGCTCATTCAGGCCGCGGAGCGGGGAGTGCAGTTGGAAGCGTTGGAAGTGGAAGTGACCGCGGAACAGCACCCGCTCGCGGGAAGACCCGGCTTCGAAGAGATTCCGATTCATCCTTACAATATTGAATATAAGCTGCACATTGTATCGAAGGAATCGCCGGAAACGATCAAAGCGCTGCACGAGGCGGTGGAGCGCGTGTGCCCGTTGTACAATTTGTTGGTGAACCCCCAGAAAATCGTCGGTCATGTGATCCATACGACGGAACCCCGGGAACAACAAAACGTAACCGCCGGGTAAGGATTTCAAAATGAACAAAATCGGCAGCCGGACTTCCGGAAAGTCTGACTGCCGGTTTATTTTTTACATCCCGGTTGGGTCAAATACGCAGCGAATCCGATCAAGGCGGACTGTGTACAGCGGATGGCGGAAAGCTACGGTTCGCCTCCAAAAATTGAAGATGGATCTCGATATCGTTTGGTCATGACCCTAGTTGAATCAGGATTTCGATAATCCCCACGCCTCCACCATGTAAATCAACAACAGAATGAGGTTGGAGTTTTTACTGTTATTAGCACCATTTTTTTTACTTAATTTCTGAAATTTTTTATTGACAGTATCGGTTAAATTTACAATGAGCTTCCTACTACAGCATCAATTGTACATTGGTCTAATTGACTAATTCTTTGATGATTAAGGAAGGTAATTCGACGAATAACGTTGAATTATTCATAAATTAATGATCAACAAGCAGAAATCGCGTGCGGATTCATATGAAACGGTTTTTCGTAGCGTTTATCATACAAATTGAGAAAATCGTGTTTTTTCATCGTCATCCGCAGGAAATAGCACCAAAGGATCCCGCTGTACAAATATGGATAGGGGGGCAATGCATCACCATAGTTGATGTAACCGAATACACAATGCCATGGGTAACGAGCAGCAATAGAGCAAAAGAGAGCGACATAGTACAATGAACCCATAAGGTGAGACACAAGGAGGCGATAAATAAGTTATACTGAGGACATGGAGAAACGGAATCGATATACGGCAGAATTTAAGACGAAGGTCGTACTGGAAGTGCTGAGGGAAGAGC
>Ga0207866_1002800_pt1 | contig 11958 bp, 15 predicted proteins | sample HigsolmetaAR203D_FD_184835 | JGI IMG/M metagenome (GOLD analysis project Ga0207866, IMG submission 184835) | Ionic liquid and high solid enriched microbial communities from the Joint BioEnergy Institute, USA - AR20-3-D (SPAdes) (version 2) ...
TAGGGCAGCAGATGACGCTCCTGTCACCGACCGGCGACCCGCGACAGGCGGTGGCTCTGCCAATGACGTGGAGCAACCAGAACGCCTCGCCGTCGCAGAAGGGTGATGAGCACGTTCTGACGTTCGGCTCCTGCCGGATTGAGCTCCGGGGTAACGAGATCATCGTGAAGGTGCCGCGGCTGTTCGTCGAGTGCGACGGCTCGACGTTCGAGCTTACGGGCGGCGGCCTGAAGATGGTCGCGCCCGATTACCAATTCGACAACTGAGGTATCCCGATGCCTGGAATTGCTCTCGTCGGCATCGATGTCGCTGGCGGGGTCCAGCTCGGCTTGCAGGTGCCGTGGTTCAAGATCAACGGATCGCCGGCCGTCGTCATCGGCGACCGCGTCGCGCCGCATGGCGAGCCGCCGCATTCGCCCATGCCCGTCATGGCGCAGGGCACACCAACATTTCGCATCGGCGGCATTCCGACTTGCCGCGAGGGGCACGTTGCATCATGCGGGCACGCGACCACGGGGCGCTCGTTTTTCCGCATTCCCTGACCGGGTGGCTCAACCCATACAACGCGGCATTTGAGCTGACGCTGGGCACCGTGCGGCCGTGCCTCACCCCGCCGCTGGAATACGCGCCGGACCCGCGGGCGCGCCTAGCGCCCCGCACTCGCACGCGCGCGCTGGGGCGCGCCGAGGTTCCCGTGACATGGAGGACACCATGAGAAAGTTCATCGTCGCTGACAACGCCCCGCCGTGGGTGGCGGGCCGCCGGGTCAATCCGGGGGACGTGCTCACGCTGTCGGAACTTGACGCCTCCTATGAGGTGGCGCGCGGCCTCCTGCTGCCGGTCGATGAGGCCAGGGTGGAGAAGCGTGTGGTGGTCGAGCACGCGCCGGCTGCTCCCGTGTCGGCAGTGGAGCCGGCGGTCGAGGAGGAGCCGCAGGAGACCGAAGGCGACAAGGCTCCAAAGGGACGCCGCAAGCGGAGGGGGTGACCTATGGCACGGCCGGTCGGCGCGGGCGTGGACCGCTGGACAGGGCGCCCGGTCTCCGGCTGGGCGCATGTGGTCCTGTGCCTTGAGGCCATCTTTGCCACGCCCTTCGGGTCACGGATCATCCGCCGGTGGGTGGGGTCGCTGATCCCGCGCATGCTCGGCGAGAACATCGACCCGCCTACGCTCCTGCGGTTCTTCACCGCGCTTTATGCGGCGCTCGTTTTTGAGCCACGCTTCGCTCTCGTGAAGATCAACCTTCTGTCCGGGCCGGACGAGCTGCGCTCGGGGCGGCTTAGGCTGGAGCTTGTCGGCTATTACCGGCCGCGGGCGCACCTCGGGGACTACACCGTTGAGGGCGGCCGCAAGGTGGTCCTCACCGCGAACGACGACGGCGTGAACGTTCGGGAGGCCGCGGAATGACCCTCAATATGAACCGCTTCATTGCGCCGATCATCAACCCGCAGGGGCTCCCTGTGCCGGACGCCATCGAGGAGCTGGATCAGGAGACCATCCTTGCCGAGCGCATGGCTGAGTTCCAGCGTCGAGCCGACGAGGCGGGCTTCCCGTATGACGTGGGCGGGCTGGAGTTCGACCCGATCAAGATCGACCAAGAGGCGCACGCCTACCGCGAGCTGATGATGCGGTCGCGCGTGAATAGCGCGGTGCGCGCCGTCCTGCCGGCCTATGCCACCGGCGCGGACCTTGACGCCATCGTGGCCCGCGCGAACGTGCGGCGGCTCGTCATCACGCCGGCGGACCCGGAGACGAACACGCCGGCCGTGATGGAGAGCGATCAGGCGCTCCTGATCCGGTATCTGACGAGCTTTGCGGTGCCAGCGGCGGGCTCGCCGGACGGCTACATCTACCACGCCCTGACTGTGTGGCCGCAGGCGCGAGACATCAACGTCGTCGGGCCGTCCGTGCACGGCATCCCCGGCCGCGTGGAGGTCTACCTGCTCGGCAGTGAGGGCGAGCCGGTCGGCGAGGAGACGGTCGCGCTTGTGCGCGACCAACTGTGGCGGGACAACGTCAAGCCGCTCACGGACGAGGTGGTCGTCGCCGCGGCGTCGATCATCCCCTACGAGGTGGAGCTGAGCGTTCTCGTGCCGCGCGGCCCGGCGCCGTCCGTGGTGGCGCAGGCGGCCAAAGAGGCGGTGCAGCGGGTGGCCGACGCTCGCTTCGCCATCGGCGCGCGGGTCTACGGCAACGCGCTAGAGGGCGCGGCCTACGTCGGCAACGTGCTCCGGGTGACGCGGCACAAACCCGAGACCGACATCGTGCCCACCCCATCGCAGGCGGCGCACTGCACAGCCATCACCATCCACGTTGAGGTCGAGCCGTGATCCCATACGAGGACCACCTGCTGCCGATGAGCGAGACGCCTCTGAACAAGGCGCTCTCTGCGGTCGGCGTGCGTCTGGAGGGCATCAACGCCCCCACGCGCGAGGTGTGGAACCCGTGGACCTGTCCGCCGCAGTTCCTTGAGGTGCTGGCACACGCCCTCTCGGTGGACCTTTGGCTGGATAGCTGGCCGGAGGATCGGAAACGGAAGGTCATCGCGAACGCGATCAGGCTCCACCGGATCAAGGGCACCGAGCGCGGCCTGCGGGATCACGTCGCCTACATGGACGGCGAGGTGCGGCAAATCCTTGTGCCGCCGCAGCGCATGTTCGCATCGCGGACCCTCTCCAAGGAGGAGATGGACGCTTGGCTGCGGACGATGCCGCAGATCAGGGTCTACCTCGCCAAGGAGGTCGGGTCGGCGAAGGGCCTCAACTTCGTCTCGGGCGACTTCTTCGGGCATGCCTTCGCGCGGTTCGATGCCGGCCGCGCCCTGTACGGGCGCGCCGCCCGGCTCTGGGATAGCGGCGAAGAGATCCCGGTGCGAACGGTGGACCTCCGCACGGAGCGGCGCCAGTCGGTTGCGCGGATCACGGAGCGGGTGTCGCTGCCGGGGCAGGCTGGCGCGGCCCTGTTCGTCGGGTGCTACTGGGGGCGTGGCTATGTCGGCGTCAATGCGGTTACGAAGCCGGCGCGGCTGGTGACGTACACCCTGGATCATTCCTACGAGTACGAGGTCTCGACGCTCGCGCTCAACACGGTCGATACCGGGCTTGAGCCTGTCGATGTCCGGTCCGAGCGCGTGTCGGCCAATGGCGAGGACCGCCGAGGCGCGTTCCCAGGCCGCTTCGTCGGGCACTGCTACTACCGGCCCGACCGCGGCGAATGGCTGCTATATGACCGGGTGATCCTGCATGACCCGGCGCGAGCAGCGCCGAAGGTGCGGGCGTGGTCGTTTTACAATCACTCGCACATCGGCATTCAGCCCTTCACCGCCAAGGTGGTCATCGACGCCAAGACAACGGCTCCGCGTGGCGCGCTGTTCGCCTCGCATGGCTTCATTGGTCGGCAGTTCGCCCGCGCCGAGGACAGCTCGAAGCGGGACGCCATCAATCTCGCGGCGCGGGTCTCCAAGGCAGCCCGCGACCGCATACTGGTCACCAACAAGCTCACGCGGCATCGAACCTTCGCCGACGGCCTTCCGCTGGACGGCTCGGTGCGGTTCGGGGATCGCGTGCCATTCCGGCTTTGAAAATGAATGCGACAACTGACCCAGCAGAGCTGCGCAGGCTCAGGAACAAGCGCTATTACGAGAGGAACAAGGAAAAAGAGATAGCGCGCAAACTGGAGTGGAAGAAAAACAACCCTGAAAAGGTCAGCGCCAATTTCAAGAGATGGCGCACGAACAATCCAGAAAAGCACGCGGAGAATGTCCGGCGCTGGTGCGAAGCCAATCCAGAACGCGCCAAGGAGAACGCACGAAGGCGGCTCCTTCGCTTTCGCTTAAAGCAGTACGGCCTGACGGTCGAAGATTATGAGCGGATGGTCGCAGAGCAGGGCAATGCCTGTGCGATCTGCCGCTCATTCGAGATTGGTCGGAAAGGCCGGACTTGGCTTGTCGATCACGACCATCAAACCGGGAAGGTTCGCGGCCTTCTCTGTCATCCCTGCAACGCCGCAATCGGTTTCGCCCGCGACAGCACAGAATTACTCGGGCGCATGATTGAATATCTGGAGAGATAGCCGTGGAGAGCCGTGTACTCATTCACCCAAATCAACAAGTAACCGACACCGACCTGAATAACGTCGGCGAGTTCGCCCGTGCCGCGCTGGATCACGTCGTCAATGACGGTATCGAGCCCGGCCGCAAGTTCTGGGGCTTTCCGGTGACGGCCACCGGCCCGCTTGAGATTACGGTCGGCGCCGGCCGCTTTTACAACCAAGGCAAGGTCTTTTTTCGCAATGACGACGGCGGGGTTGTCATCAACCTCGCCGACTATATCCCGGTGGTGACGAGGAAGATCGTCACCGTCGTCGTCTGGGGCAATCTCATCGAGACCGATGTCGAGCCCCGCACCTTCTTGGTCGATGCCGAGACCGGGCAGACGGAGGCCGAGGCGGTTGCCACCGAGAGCCGCCGGCATGCCGAGATCAACGTTGTCCCGGGCACGGAGAACGCGAACCCGCAGCCGCCGGCGCTCGACGCCAACGTGCTCGCGGTGGCTCATGTCACGCTGACGCCATCCGGCATCGAGAGCATTCAGATGGTCGAGAGCAACCGGCTGTCCTCGGTTGCCGGCAACACCACCGCGATCAAGGAATTGCAGGTCTGGCGCGATCAGGCGGGCACCCGTATTGACACGCTCGACACCGAGCTCGCCGGCCTGTCGGCGCGCCTCAAAGGCACCATCCGGCGCGCCGAGTTCTTCGAGCTTGGCGCCGATGTTGCCCGCATCAAAGACCAGCTCAACATGTCTGACGACCTGTCGAGCTACGGCGCCGACCACTTCCTCGACCTGAGCGAAACGGATTACGAGCACCCGGACTATCTCGCCAAGACCGAGGAGGGCATTCGCTTCGCCCACGCGCAGGAGCGCGTGGCGAACATCAACCTGCTCAACCCTCTGGAGGATCGCCTTTCGCTGACGGGGAATTTTGCCATCCCCGCCTATGATCCGGTGGCGCGCATTGCCATCGAGGGGCGCGACGGCGAAATCCCGATCTCGCAATACCCCATCAATTCCGTGACGATGCAGCAGCTCACGCGGACGCGCACGCGCCTCCGCTACGGCAGCGTTATGACGGTCTGCACCAACAGCGACTGGTGGAAATCGGGCCGTTACGACCCGATCAAGGGGACGTTCGAGCGGGCCGGCGAGACCTTCCAGGTACTCGGGACCGACTACAGCCTGCCGGTCCATGGCGGTGGCCAGCACTTCGTCCGCATCCAGCAGGTATGGGAGGACACCTTCGAGGAGGCTTATTGGGAGGCTCAGGTTACGACCGACACCATCAATGGTGCTGTTATCGGCGAGACCTGGCTGAATGCCCAGGACGGGTGGGTGACACACATCGACCTGTTTTTCACGCAGGTCGCGAGTTCCGGTGACGTTCGTGTCGTCATCTGCGAGACGACCAACGGCGCGCCCGACCTTGGCCGCGTGCTCGCTCAGGTGACGGTTCCGCAGGCGAACCTCAAGACCTACCCACAGGCCACGAACATCCCCATCGGGCCAGTCTACGTCACCAAGGGGCGCCGCTACGCGACGGTGCTCATCACGCAGGGCGCACATGTCGTCGCCTACGTGCAGGGCAACAAATACGCGCAGGGGCAGATTTTCTACAGCGGCGACGGCGGCGCCTGGTTTATGGGCGATGCCACCCGCGATTTGTCCATGGTGGTCTACTATGCGCAGTTCCGGGCGACCCGCGCCGAGGTCCAGATCCAGCCCTTCCAACTGGAGAATGGCATCGGAGCGGTGGACATCATCGCCGAAAGCTTCATCCCGGATGGCTGCGAGCTTATCTGGCAGGTCCAGCAGAACGGCGTCTGGCGGTCGCTCAACTCGACCGACACGAACGCTCTCAATGGCCTCCCGGCGTTGCTCAATGCCCGGCTTGTCTTCGTCGGCACGACGGACCTCATGCCGTGCATCACCTTTGGCGCGGCATCAACGGTGACGACCTTCCGCTGCCGCACCGACTTCACGCACGTCTCCACGGTGCGGACCATGCCGGTCGGCGTCACCGTTGACGACGTGGAGGTTCGGCTGCGGCTGGAAGGCTGGGACCCGGCGCGCCACACCTGCGACTGCGAGCTGCTGACCGGCGCCGGCTTCGCGACGCCTCTCGCCGCTAGCAGCTACGAGGACCGCCCGACGGAAGACCCGAACGCTATCGAGCGTCGCTTCTTTTTTGAGCCCAGCCCTGCGATTGATGCCTACAAGATCAAGATCGAGGGCACCACGGACAATGCGCTCGTGACATTCCACGTCGCCGAGCGCATCGACCTCGCTCGGGCGAGCAGCTAACCGGAGGCCAGAATGAGCAAAGGCAAGACGAGCGGCGCCCCCAACACCGGGGGTGCCATCAATCCTGACGCGCGCTACAAGGTGCGGCTTCGCAAGCCGTACCGGCGCGGCTCCCGCACGCTGTCCCCGCTCTACGACCATGTGATGACGGGGCGGCTGCTGGCGGAAATTCCCGAGGAGATCATCGCAAATGTCGAGCCGGTTTGATCGGGCCTATCGGGTCTCTGGCACCACGGTCGTCAACGCGGACCTCTGGAACCGCATCATGCGGGACTTGGACACTCGCATTGTCGCGGTCGAGGAGAAAAAGGCCGACTTCGAGGAGGCTGAAAAGACCCTCCTTGAGCTCGCTCTGCGCCGCATCAACGAAACCCTGCTGCCCGCCGCCCAGCGCATCCAGGCGGTGTCGGAGCTTGGCTTCCTGATCGCGTCGTCGGATGATGAGCTGACGGTTGTTCCCGACCAGCAGGCGTCCCTTCGCATCAGCGAGGGGGCGCAGCGTGATCTGTTCACGCCGTCGCCGTTCGTTGCCTTGACCCGCCGATCAACCATTGAGGATTACGCCATCGCCCGCGTCGTGACCTACGACCGGGAGACGGGCATTCTCGTCTTTGACGTCGAGAGCGTCACCGGCAATCCTGGCCCGCACAACGACTGGGATGTTGTGGCGCTCGCCGGCGCTGTCATGGCGCAGATGGCGACGCTCGACGAGACCAAGGCGCTGCGGGCCGAGGTCGCGGACGACAAGGCTGCTGTCGCTCTCGACAAGGCTGCGGCGCAGTCGGCCCGCACCGAGGCGCAGAGCGCGCGCGACGCCGCTATCATCGCCAAGACGGGCGCCGAGAACGCGCTGGCGTCATTCATGACCGTCTATCGCGGCGCGCTGCCAAGCGCGCCGCCGGATGGCGAGCAGGGGCATTTCTATTTCGACACGACCTTGCAGATGGCCCGCGTCTATACGGCGTCGGGGTGGGCTGCCTTGTTCAACCTCTCCCTCGGCGGCATCCGGCAGGGCTTTTTCGAGGCGACCAACGGGCAGGACGAGTTCACCGTCGCAGGCGGCTTCACTTACCTCAATGTCTGGGTGAACGGCGTCCTCCTGACGCCGGGCGTGGACTATACGACCGCAAGCCCGGACGTGACGCTTGCCGCGCCGCTGTCGGCAGGCGATCAGGTCGCCTATACCGGCTACTACGCCACGGAGGCGACCGACTTCTATTCCAAGTTCGACGCTGACGCCCGGTTTTTGCGCTTCGATGGCGCGCAGGGGCTGAGCGGCGAGCAGCAGGACAACGCCCAGACGAATATCGGCGCTACGGCTACCGGCAAGGCTGTGCTCACAGCAGAAAGCCAGGCGGCCGCGCGCACAGCCATTGGGGCACAGCAGTCGCATGCAAACCTGACGGCGCTGTCCGGCGTATCGGCTGCCGCAGACCGTCTGCCGTATTTCAACGGCACGTCGTCCATGACTTACACAACGCTGTCGGCATTCGCCCGCACGCTTCTGGACGATGCGGATGCTGCTGCGGCGCGTGCCACGCTGGGCGCGCAGGCAAACCTGGGGTACACGCCAGCAAACAAGGCGGGCGATACTTTCACTGGGAATGTTGTTACGACCGGCTTGCTGGGAACTGGGGGGGTTGGCACTCACGGTCGAGTTCGCTTTTTTAGCAATACGGCAACGGAAGTAGGCTTCATTGGTGTCGGCGTCCTGACTGGGTTTGGCGACAGTATTGGCTTCGACATCAACAACGCCAGCGGCTCAATCACTTTCGGGACCAACAACATTCCCAGAATGACCATTGCGAACACCGGAAACGTCCACGTTGGCGGGACGTTTTCGGCTGGCAGCAAGTCGTTCCTGATAGACCATCCTCTTTCCCCGCTAGACCGCAACCTGCGCCACATCAGCGTGGAGGCCCCGGAATACCAGATCAGGTATCGCGGGGTCGCCACGCTGGAGGATGGTCAGGCCACGGTGGACATTGACGCCGCCTGCGGCATGACGCCGGGAACCTTCGCGGCCCTTGCGACAGACGCTTGGGTTTGCTCGCTCCAGCCGCAGAACAGCTTCGAGCGCGTAAAGTGCAGCGACGTGGTGGACGGCGCATTCACCATTACGTCTGAGGACGGCGGCTCCACCGCCCGCGTTGCGTGGGAAGTGGTCGCCCGCCGCAAAGACCCGTTCGTGATGCACTCGCCGGACAGCGACGAAGACGGCCGCCTGATCGTGGATTTCGAGAAGCCGGAGGCCCCCAATGCCGATGATTGAAAAAGAAGTGCCAGCCCCTGAGCTTATCGGAACCAAGGGATACCCGCTTCACTGGGAGGCGCTCGGTCTGCCAGTGCCCACCAAGAAGGTTGTTGTCGAGGTTGACGAGAACGGCAACGAGGTCGGAACCCCGACAGACGTCCCGACCGACCTGAAAGCCTATGCCGCACACAGGCGATGGCTGAAGGAGATTGGCGGCACGGTCTGGAACGGCTGGCCGGTTCATACCGACCGTGAGAGCCAGGCCAAGATCATCGCCGAGCGCCTGGCGATTGCCGAAGGAGAGCGCGATGATCCTGACGGCTGGAAGTTCGCTGATGGCGTTTTCAGGATGGTGAGCAACGCCGATTTCATCGACCTGTCTAATGCCGTCCGCGAGCACGTGAGGCGATGCTTCACCCTTGAAGGCATGGCCCTGGCAGGAATTGCCTCCGGCGACATCACGACGCCGGAGGATGTGGACGCGCTGTTCGCGTCAGAGTGACAGCGCCGCCTCCGGGCGGCTTTTCCAATTGGGTGACGCAATGAGGCTGTTAACTTCGGCGGCGCTGTGCGTCGCCCTGTGCGCGTGCGCGCCGTATCGCGACAGCTCCGGCGATCTTTGGCGCGTCGTGCAATATCAGGAGCCGCGACGATGACGGCGGCGCTCCTCCTGATCATTGTCTGCTCCGCGCTCAACCGCGTGCGAGGCGACGATCGCTGGATGCGCGAGGACTTCTCCCCTCACGCGCCGAAGCGCATCCCCGGCCGGGCTCTCTGGTACGTCTCGCCGATCGTCGGCGTCGCGGCCGGTCTCTACACCGGAAGCGCCGTCGCCGGCGTCATATGGGGCGTAGGGTACCTGCTCTGGGGAACGGCCGGATGGTCGCATCTCTACGGGCTCGGGCGGCACGTGCCCGACCGCCCGCCGTCGAGGCTTGAGGCGACGCTGCTGGAGCTGTCTGGGGGCAGTGTCCACCTTGCGCTCTGGCTGCGGATGCTGTTTTGCCTTCCGGCATTCGTCGGTGCCGGGTGGTGGGTGGGCGAGCCGCTGGCAATGCTGCTGGCGCTGCCCTTCGCCGGGGCTGCGGTGGCGGCCTACGAGGTCGCCTGGCGGGTGCATTCCGCCAACCCGATTTGGATTGCTGAGCTTGTCGTGGGCGCCCTGTGGGGTGTCGTGATCGTCTCCATAGGAGCCCCTCCATGATCCGCCTTGTCCTGCTGCTGGCGACCGTCCTTGCCCTTTCGGCGTGCTCGCATCGACCCCGCGACGGCATCGACGGTCTGGGGCTCTCGCGCGGTGTCGCTCACGTCCTCGACGGTGATTGACGTTTAGCTGCGCCCCTTAAGAAACAGAAGCGGCCCACGGGGCGCTGCCGTTGTCGATAATGGAGGTGTTCCGTGACTTCTCGCGCTGGTCAACTATCGTCCCTGCTCACAACCACGCCGCTCCACGGCTTCCGCAACAAGATCATCAACGGCAACTTCGATATCTGGCAGCGCGGCACGTCGCAGGCGGGGCTCGGTTACGGGTCCGCAGACAGATGGAAGGTCAACGGCCTGGACCCGTCCGGCGCTTTCCTCGTATCGCGACAGGAATTCGATCTTGGACAGACAGACGTGCCCGGCAATCCGCGCTACTACATTCGAATTGCTGGTAGCTCATTCTCCGCCACGGCTCTGAACCTGGCGCAAGCAATCGAGGGCGTTCAGACACTCGCCGGACAAAAGGCAACGCTGACTTTTTGGGCGCGGGCTTCGGCTCCTCGCCAGCTTTACCCGCGGCCCATTCAGGATTTCGGGTCCGGTGGCTCGCCCTCCTCGCCGGTGGATACGTTCGGTGATCCGGTAAACCTGACAACATCTTGGCAGAAGTTTTCGCAGGTGTTCGATCTGCCGTCGATTGCAGACAAGGTGCTGGGGACGAACGGGAATGACCGCTTGACCGTGGCGTTCGACATTAAGCGGGGGGAGGTCGGCACTGACTTGGGCAACGACACAATCGACCTGGCCCGCGTCTCGCTGGTCGAGGGTGATGCCACGGCAGAGGCTGATCCGTTCTCCCCGCGCCACATCCAGCAGGAATTGGCGTTGTGTCAGAGATATTGCCGAGATGTTAACGAACTCACATGCGCCGGGTTCTCGGCAACAACTGCTATTGGCGTAGTTGATATGAGCGCAAATCCAATGCGTGGAGCCCCATCTGCTTCACTGATCACCGCCGGCAATCTTGTCGGCAATGGCGGGTCAGTCGCAGTCACGTCAATAGCGACGGTTACCGCGTCCGCGATTGCCGCTCGCTTTGACCTGAATGTGTCGTCTGGTCTTACTGCCTCTGCTTCGTACAACTGGAGAGCTGGCAGGATTAGGCTGGAGAGCGAACTATGAGCGAGATTGTGGCTCAGTGGACGGCCGACGGAGCCATTGCGGCCGTTATCGACGGGGAACAGTGGGTCGTCCCCGATGACATGGGCAACAGGCACCGGCAGATGATTGCGGAATGGGAAGCGCAGGGGAACACCATCGCGCCGTATGAGCCGCCACCGTCACCGCTCGCCCCCCTGACACGCCGCCAGCTTCGCCTGGGGCTACTCGCCAACGGGATAACGACGGCGGACGTCGAGGCTGCAATCGCGGCGATCCCTGACCCGATGGAGCGCGAGGTCGCCCGGATCGAATGGGCCGACGCGACGACGTATGAGCGCGACCACCCACTCGTGGATCAGATCGGCGCGGCGCTTGGCCTGACACCCGTGCAGATCAATACGATGTGGCAGGGCGCGCTCGCGCTCTAACGGCTTCCCCGGCCATTGCGGGCGGCGGCCGTAGCGCCCCGCCCGCCGACAACAAAGGCGGCCTCCGGGCTGCATTCATCATTTCTACGGGCCGTTTCCACGGCCGGTTTAACGATAGGGGAAGCATGTCAGCTGCGGCTCCCGTCCGCTGGCGATTACCTCGCGCTCAACGCGGAGATTGGATGACGGCCCGCTTCGGCGGGCCTTTCCTTTGGCGGCTGCCCGCCCTCTAACTAGGAGACCTCTCAAATGGCTGATCCTACCTTTGGCATTTCGATCACGAGGGTGAACAATGAGCCCTTGCCCGTGGTCGGGGCCGACATGGCTGTGGTGGGGCTCGTCGGCACGGCGCCCGCCGCCAATGCGACGACGTTCCCGCTCAACACGCCGGTCCTGCTGTTCTCGGACGACGCGGATACGCTCGCGGCTCTGGGCGATGAGGGCACGCTGCCGGATGCGGTGCGCGGTATCAATGACCAGCTCGGCGAGTTCCAGGCGGCGGCTCGTGTGGTCGTGGTCCGCGTCGAGGAGGGCATCGACGTTGACGCCACGA
>Ga0207866_1002802_pt1 | contig 11946 bp, 11 predicted proteins | sample HigsolmetaAR203D_FD_184835 | JGI IMG/M metagenome (GOLD analysis project Ga0207866, IMG submission 184835) | Ionic liquid and high solid enriched microbial communities from the Joint BioEnergy Institute, USA - AR20-3-D (SPAdes) (version 2) ...
AAATACGAAAGCGTGTGCCTATGGAAAAATGAGATTTTTTCTAGCTCCGCTCACAGAAAACCTTGCTGTTATGGGATTCTTGATTTTCTATATGCCCAAAAATGCCGATTTACTGTCGAACTCGGGTTGTTAATACGATATTAAATATAACAGTATTTTAATTATTTGTAAACTCCTTCTCCCTCTATTTTGGAATGTCTTCCTCAAAATAGAAGGCCGCGGCCCCGAAGCCGCAGCCTTTTCCCTCACAGGAACTTGCGCGTCACCTTCTTCCCGTCGTGGCTGAACACGATCAGCTTGTCTTCTACGACGGTCTCCAGATGGACCGTCCGGCCCCAGAGCTTGTAAACATACGGCAGCGTCTTCTCGACATACTTCAGATCGAGCTCGATGCCCTCGTAGCGGTGGGACAGGTACAGCTCGCCGGTACGGTTGTAATCCCCGTCGGTGACGACGATGTACGGGAAGCCGCCGTTCACCTTCGAGACGACGAGCTGGTCGCGGATCGCCTCCCAGGACTTGTCGGTGATGCGCCACTCCTGCCCCTTCTTCTCGAACACGTACAGATCGAGTTCCTTCACGAGCTCCTTCGTCAGGTAGTTGCGCAGGAAGGAGATGTCCGAGTCGTTCTCGCGCACCTCGAAGATTTTCTCCCGCCCCTGTCCCGGCTTCCGGCCGTAGCGCTCCTGCTCCTCCTTCGTCGGATTGTCCCACCGCTTCTCGATGTCCTCGAAGATCTTGAGCCCGAGATAGTACGGGTTCAGGCTGCGCCGCGAGGGCGCGGTCACGGCGGCGTTCAGCTTCGCGTACTCGATCGCCTCGTCGCTCGTCAGGTCCAGCTCCCGCACGATCCGCTGGTGCCAGTACGTCGCCCAGCCCTCGTTCATGATCTTCGTCTCGATCTGCGGCCAGAAGTAGAGCATTTCGTCGCGCAGCATCGACATGATGTCGCGCTGCCAGTCCTCCAGCACGGTCGAGTATTCCTCGATGAACCAGACGACGTCCTTCTCCGGCCGGGGCGGAAACACACGCTGCGGTTCCGGCGGCTGTTCCTTCTTCCGATGCTCCTCGTCGAGCTCCCACAGATCGTCGTAGGGCGTCTTCCGCTCGGCCGCGCGCTCCGCCTCCCGCTCCCTCTCCTTCTTCAGCATTTCAATGTAGCGGTTCTTGTCGAGACCGTACGGACGGATGAGTGACGGATCGATGTGCTCCTGGATCGCGAGGACGGCGTCAAGGAACTGCTCGACCTCGTCGGCGCCATGCTCGAGCTCGTAGCGCCGGATGCGCTCGGCCGTCGCCGACATGCTCTCGACCATGTTGCGGTTCGACCGGCTGAAGCGGGCGTTGTTCTTGAAGAAATCGCAGTGGGCCAGCACGTGCGCGACGATGAGCTTGTTCTGGATGAGCGAGTTGCCTTCGAGCAGGAACGCGTAGCACGGGTTGGAGTTGATGACGAGCTCGTAGATTTTGCTCAGGCCGTAGTCGTACTGCATCTTCATCTTCCGGAACATCTTGCCGAAGCTCCAGTGGCTGAAGCGCGTCGGCATGCCGTAAGCGCCGAACGTGTAAATGATATCCGCCGGACAGATCTCGTAACGCATCGGATAGAAGTCGAGGCCGAACCCGCGGGCGATCTCGGTGATCTCGTCGATGGCCCGTTCGAGCGCCCTGATCTCGTCCTGATTCATGGCTGCTCCCCTCCGTGTCAGCTTGCGGTACGGCCGCCGCCGGGCGGCGAAGCCGCATGCTTCATTCTATGAAGCCGCACGCGAAACGTATGACGGCGCGCGAACTTCGCGGAAAGTTCGTGAAAAATGACAATTTCTCGTCTATAATGATTCAAAGCCAGCATGCAAAGGGAGGCATCAATTTCCATCATGAAGTTGTCGGCGAGATGGCGGCGCATGACGGACTACATCGGATTGACGGATGCGGACACGGCGCTGCTGAACAGCAAGACGGAGGAATTCGACAAGATTGCGGACTCGGTCACGGAAGATCTGTACCGGCGCGTGGCGGAGCGCCCGGAACTGATGGCGATCATCGGGCGCCATAGCACGATCGGGCAACTCAAGAAGACGCAGCGCGCCTACTTCATGTCCATGTGCGCGAAGGAGCTGGATGACGCCTATTTCGAACGGCGGATGGAGATCGGCCGGGTCCATTCGCGGATCGGGCTGACGACGGACTGGTACCTGGGCACCTACATGGTCTATCTCGACGTGGCGATCGCGCATCTGCGCCGGGTCTGTCCGGACGACTGGACGGAGGTGACGCTGGCGCTCTCGAAAATGTTCAATCTCGACTCGCAAATTGTCCTGGAAGTGTACCATGAGCAGGAGAAAGCGAAGATCGAGCAGTTGGCGGATGAACGGGGCTCCATGCTGCGCGTCATCACGTCATCGGTGCAGGAGCTGTCCGCCATGATGACCGATCTCGGCCGGAGCAGCCGCACGGTCGCCGACAACGCCCGGGAGGCGATGCACGCCCAGGAGCGGTCTGGCGCGTCAATCCGGGAGCTCGAACATGAAATCCACGAGATCGCGGAGATCGGCACCGTCATGCGGGAACTGTCGGACCGGACGCATCTGCTCGGGCTGAACGCGGCGATCGAAGCGGCGCACGCCGGCGAGTACGGCCGCGGATTCAGCGTCGTCGCGGGAGAAGTGCGCAAGCTGGCCGCCTCGTCGAAGGAATCGCTCGCAGCGGTGCACGACAAGCTCGACCGCATCCGGCAGTCGATCCGGACGGCGGTCGAGATTTCGGAGCGATCCGCCGAATACGCGAGCAGGCAGTCGCAAATCGCGGAAGAGCTGAGCGCCTACGTGCAGATGATCGAACGCGTGGCGGCGGAGCTGGAATCCCTGAAGGAGAGCGCGGCCGCCGGAGCGGCGCAGGGATGAAGGCGGCGGTTCAATTCCGGCTGTGAACGATACGGCGTACGCGTATGCGGGCGATGTTCCGGACGATGAGCCGGCGGTGGACGAGGCTTGACCGTTGCGGAGGGAAATTCTTCCAGTCTTGCCGTTGAAACGCGCGCGGCCCATCGCCCGTATAGAAAGGTATGAAACGCAGGCTGCAAGGAGGGGGCTTATGGAGGTCTATCAAGGCGGTCTTGACGGCAGGACGCGCAAGACGGTCAATCTGCCGCCTGGATTCTGGAAGAAGGTCGCGATCGGCGCCGTCGTCGTGCTCGCGCTGATCCTCGGGTATTCTTCTTTCTATACGGTGGAGGAGCAGGAGCAGGCGGCGATCCTGACGTTCGGCAAATACACGGAGACGCAGGAGGAGCCGGGGCTGCATTTCAAGCTGCCGTACCCGATCCAGCAGGTGGTGAAGGTGCCGGCGAACCTGACGCAGAAGCTGCAGATCGGCTACCGCGAGGAAGGCGGGCAACTCCGCGTCATCGAAGAAGAGGCGCTCATGATCACGGGCGACGAGAACATCGTGCACGCGGACGCCGTCGTGGAATGGAAAATATCGGATGTGCGCGCTTATCTGTACAACATCGAAGATCCGGAGCGGTTTCTGCGCAACGCGGCCAGCAGCGCGATCCGCTCGGTCATCGGATCGACGAAGCTCGATTATGCGATCACCGACGGCAAGACCGTCATCCAGACGGAAGTGAAGGCGAAGCTCGAGGAACTGATGCGCGAGTACGACACCGGCATTCTGATCAGCGACGTGAAGTTCCAGGACATCGAGCCGCCGGAGGGCGAAGTGCAGCAGGCGTTCAAGGAAGTGACGAACGCCCGCGAGGAGAAGAACACGAAGATCAACCAGGCGCAGCGCTACGTCAACGACCGGCTGCCGAAGGCGCGCGGCGAAGCGCAGGCGCTCATCGAGGCGGCGGAGGCGGAGAAGCGTTCCCGCATCCTGAACGCGGAGGGCGACGTCGCGAAGTTCAACGCGATCTACGCGGAATACGTGAAAAATCCGGCGGTGACGAAGGAGCGGCTCGTGCTCGAGACGCTCGAGCGGATTCTGCCGAACGCGAAGATCATCATCACGGACGGCAGCGGCAGCACGGTGCAATATTTGCCGCTTGACCAGCTTCTGAACCGTTCCGGCGCGGCAAGGTCCGGCGGATCGTCCGGCGCGTCGTCCGGCGCTTCTTCGGGAGCGGCTTCGGGCGCAACGGAAGGGGGAACGCAGCCATGAAGACGCGCGGCATGTTCCTGATCGGGCTCGGCGTGGTGCTGCTCGTCATCGTCCTGTCCGGGTCGATGTTCATCGTCAAGGAAGGCGAATACAAGGTGGTGCTCCGCTTCGGCGAAGCGACGCGGATCCATGCCGAACCCGGCATCAAGTTCAAAGTGCCGTTCGTCGAGTCCGTCCGGACGCTGCCGAAGTATCAGAAGGTTTACGACAGCGAGCCGACGACGATCCTGACGAACGACAAGAAGCCGATCATCGTCGACAACTACACGGTGTGGCGGATCAACGACCCGCAGAAGTTCCTGCGCTCGTTGAACACAGTGTCGAACGCGGAGAGCCGGATCTCCGACGCCGTGTACAACGCGGTGCGCCGGAAGCTGTCGGAGACCGAGTACGGCAACATCATCAGCGAGAACACGGCGCGCGGCGACCTGAACGCCGAGATCACGAAGATCGTCGCCGATGTCGCCGTGAACCAGGGCTACGGCATCGAGATCATCGATGTTCGCATCAAGCGGACCGACCTGCCGCCGGAGAACAAGGAGTCGGTCTACAACCGGATGATCTCGGACCGGATGTCGATCGCGGCGGGCTATCTGTCCGAGGGCGACGAGGAGTCGCGCAAGATCACGTCGAACGCCGACCGCCAGGCGACGGAGCTGCTCGCCGAAGCCGAGGCGCGGGCGAAGAAGATCATCGCCGAAGGCGAGCAGGAAGCGGCGCGCATCTACAACGAGGCGTACGGCAAGGATCCGGAATTCTACGAGCTGTACCGCACGCTCGAAAGCTATGTGAAGACGTTCGAGGGCGAACCGGTCATCATGATGCCGATCGATTCGCCGTACGCCCGTCTGCTGCTGGGAGAATAGTCGAAACAGGCAATGCCCGGACCCCGGGGGTCCGGGCATAGTTGCCGTCCGGGGGCTGGAGACGCCGGCATGCCGATGACCGTCTGTTTATTTTGCGAAGCGTGTTGTAGAATGAGTGGGAGTACTTGAGGGAAAGGCAGACGGTATCGGCATGAGAAGATTTCGCGGCGCGTTGATGCAGTTCAGGCTGGAACTCGGGCCGGACGCATGGCACAACTTCCGGATCGACACTTCGGCGTCGTTGCTTTTTGCTTTCTTCAATGTCGTCATCAATCAGTTCTATATCGCGATGGCGCTCCGGGCGGGCGCGACCGAAATCCAGGCCGGGCTGCTGGCCGCGGCGCCGGCCATCGGTTTTCTCCTGTCGCCGCTCTGGGCCGCGTACATCGAACGGTCGCAGAAGCCCCGGCCGTACATGATCTGGCCGAATGCGATCGGCCGCGCGCTGATTCTGCTGCCGGCGTTCTTCGGCGTGCCCGTCGTCTTCGTCGCGATCGCGCTGGTCTTCCATATTCTGATGGGGGTGCAGGCGCCCGCCTACGCCGCGCTCGTTCCGCGCATGTATCCGCCGCGCCACCGCGGCCGGCTCATGGGCAACGTGCGCGTCGCGATGGTCGTGCTCATGATCCCGATCGCCTATCTGGTCGGCTGGTGGATGGACAAGGCGGGCTCGGGCGGGCCGCTCGCGGCCGCGTCCGTGCTCGGCCTCCTGGCGATCCTGCTGTTCTCGCGTATCCGGGAATCGGTGCCGGACAAGCCCCGGGCGACGGGTCCCCGCGAAGGGTTCGGCGGCCAGTGGAAGCTGGTCCGCGAGAGTCCGGAGCTGGGCCTGTTCCTCGTCGCCACAACGTTCACCGGCTTCTGCAACATCGCGGCCCAGCCGCTGTACCAGATCATCCAGGTCGACCGGCTGGCGCTCTCGAACGTGGAGATCGGCTATGCGCGGATCGTCTATTTCGTCTTCCTGCTCGCTTCCTATTTCGTGGTCGGCCTGGTGATCGACCGGCTGTCGGCGCGCCACACGGTGATCTACGGCCTCGCCGCGTTCTCGCTCGTGCCGACGCTGTACGCGCTGTTCGGCAACTATCCGGCCGTCCTCGCGGGCAGCGCCGTGCAGGCGATCGGCGATTCGATCTGGGACATCGGATTCATGACCTATCTCTTCCGTCTGGCGCCGGGACGGGAGGCCGTGGCGTTCGGTCTGCACATGCTGCTGTTCGGCATCCGCGGCACGATCGGACCGCTCCTGTCGACGGCGCTCTCCGGCTCCGGAATGCCGATGCCCCTGTTGCTGGGCGTCGCCGCGCTGATCGGCTGGGTCGGCACGGCGCTCTTCCTGATCCTCGGCAGACGCGGTCAGCACGCGTGAAGCGGGAAAGCCGCCGGTCGCAAGGCCGGCGGCTTTCGCGCGTCGAAGGCTCCCCGTTCCCTACACGGCGGGCAGCTCGCGTCGATGGAAGAACGATTTGAGCGCGGCGTAGACTTCATTTTTCTCCCGGATGACGTAGTAGAGGAACCGCGGGTAGGTGATGTGCTTGTAGGCCGACATGAGCGTGCTGGACCGGTTGTACTGGTTCACCTCGCCGTAGCCGAACAGGTTTGCCCGTTTGAGCATCTCCCCGATCAGCTTCACGCAGCGCTCGTTGTCGCTCGTCAGGTTGTCGCCGTCGGAGAAGTGGAACGGATAAATGTTGTAGGACGACGGCGGGTAACGGGTGTCGATGATCTCGAGCGCCTTCATGTAGGCGGAGGAGCAGATGGTGCCGCCGCTCTCGCCGCGGTTGAAGAACTCCTCCTCCGACACTTCCTTCGCCTCCGTATGGTGCGCGATGAACACGATCTCGACGTTCTCGTAGCGATGGCGCAGGAAGCGGGTCATCCAGAAGAAAAAGGTGCGCGCGACGTACTTCTCGAAGCTGCCCATCGAGCCCGACGTGTCCATCATCGCGATCACGACGGCATTCGAAGTGGGCTTCACGATCTCCTCCCACGTCTTGTAGCGCAGATCGTCGGGCGAGATGCCGTGGATGCCCGGCTTGCCGCTGAGCGCGTTGCGGCGCAAGTTCTCGAGAATCGTCCGCTTCTTGTCGATGTTGGACGAGAGGCCTTTCTTGCGGATGTCGTTGAACCGGATGTCCTTCGTCTCGAGGCGGTTTTTGTCCTTCGGGCTGAGGAAAGGCAGCTCGAGTTCGGCAAACAGCATCGTCTCGATCTCCTCGAGCGTCACTTCCGCCTCGATCACGTCCTCCCCGGGCTGGTCGCCCGCGCCCTCGCCCGGGCCGCCGGCCGGGCCGGGCTCGACGCCGACGACATCGCCGACCGAGCTGGAACCGTCGCCCTGTCCGACATGCTTGCTCTTGTTGTAGTTGTAGATGAACCGGTATTCGTCGAGGCTCTTGATCGGCACCTTGATAATCTGCTTGCCGTCGGAGAGGATAATGCTCTCCTCGGAGACCAGATCCGGCAAGTTCTGTCGGACGGCTTCCCGCACTTTCTCCTGGTGCCTCGCCTGATCCTGGTAGCCCTTGCGATGCAGCGACCAATCTTCCCGGGACACGATGAAGGACGGCTGGCCGGCTTCCGTCATGGACTTGCACCTCCCGCGTCGACAACTTGCCGTTTGGTATTCAATATATTCACGGCGAAGCCGGTTATGTGATGCGGGGCTTGCCCATTCGCGGGGACGATTTGCCTGCGCGGACGGGGTCCGGTATAGTGGAGACGAAGATTAGCGAAAAAGAAAGCGGGCGAACCCGCGAGGGCGCCCGCAGCATGGGGTCATTGCGATTGCATGAGGATGCCGGTCACGATGGTGAAGATCGCGAAGAGGGTGATCAGGGAGCTGAAGACCAGACCGAGGACCGCGAAGATGCGGCGCCGGTTCCGGATGACGCAGCCGACGATCCCGAGCACGATGCCGACGAGGGAAAGCAGCAGGCTGAGGAGATACAGCAGCGCGCCGACCGCCACCGCCGCGTTTGCCGCGAGCTCCTCCGAATCGGGAATGTTGAGACCGTTCGGCGTGGCGTAATCAGCCAGCGTGACAAAGATGACGAGCAAGCCGACGATCGCCGACAGAATACCGAGCAATCCGAGAATGAACGACGCGATGCCGGGTCCGGAATGCTTCATGGCCGGCCGGCTTTCCTCCGGCGGCGGGGACATGGATGGGGTTTGATCCCGGGTTGCATCCACCTGGACATTGCCTCCCATTAAGCGTATTGTGGCGAAACTGCCACATACTAAGATAACATGTCGGAATGGAGGTGAAAACCTTGAATTGGAAAAAACATGCCGCATACGGCGCGATCTATGCTGGACTTGCGGTCGCGCTCGGCGCGTTCGGCGCGCACGTGCTGGAGGAGCGGCTGACGGCGGACGCGATGTCGACCTGGGAGACCGGCGCCCGCTATCACATGTACCACGCGCTCGGGCTTGTGCTGACGGCGCTGCTGGCCGGCCGCGCGGAGGCTGGCGCGAAGCCGTTCGCGTGGGCCTTGCGGCTGCTGCATGCCGGGATCTGGCTGTTCTCGGGCAGCCTGTACGCGCTCGTGCTGACCGGCGCCGGCTGGCTCGGCGCGGTCACGCCGCTCGGCGGTGTGGCGTGGGTCGCCGCGTGGGGGCTCGCGGCCGCGGCGCTTCTCCGCTCCGGCCGGTGATGCCGGGATTTCGACGCGATGTGACCGAGATTACAAAAAAGATGCCGAAACCGGAAACATTCGCTATAATGTAGAATATACATTCCATCATCCTATCATGTCGTGTCGGGAAGGATGGTTCGCGCAATGGCATTGCATGATCCTGCCCGGGAAGCAAAGCTGCGACGAGGTCCTTCCAAGACGGCCGCGAGTCCCGCGATCTGGATCAGCGGGGCGGTTGCCGCGTGGGCGGTGCTTGCTCCCCTGCTCATTCCGGGCAAAGCGGCCGGTTGGACGACCGCCGTGGCGGCTGCGACCGGGTTCGCCGCAGCAACGGTCATCGCCTTCAGACGTCCGAAGCGGGACGACGCGAATATTGCGCCTGCCCGGGAAGCAGGCGAATCAATTTTCCGACACGGTCCATTCCCGCTCGTCATCGCGGATGCGGCGGGACGAGTCCGGGACGCGAACGATGAAGCGCTGCAACTGTACGGGTACGAGCGTCTCGAGCTGGACAGGCTGTCCCTGTCGGAACTGACGGCCCCCAGGTCGCGCGGCGAGCTGGCCGAGCGGCTGAATGCGGCCGCCTCGGGCGAGAAGCAGCAGGTCGAACTCTCCATGATGCACCGGAGCGGTTACGAGATGGATATCCGGCTGACGCTCTCTCCATGCCCCCTGGAGGACGGGGGGAATGGCATCGTCGTGCTCAGCCAGGATCTGGGGGAGCAGAAGCGCAGCTCGGAACGGATTCGCTATCTTGCCTATTATGACGACATGACCGGCCTCCCGAACCGCAGATTGTTTATGAATACGCTGGCGGAAGCGCTTACCCGCCCGCGGATGAGCGGACGCAAGGCCGCGGTGCTGTATCTGGACCTCGACCGGTTCAAGCTCGTGAACGATTCGTTCGGCAGGGATTTCGGCGACATGCTGCTGCTGCAGGTGGCGGAGCGGCTGTCCCGCAATCTCGGGGAGAGCGATCTGGCGGCGCGGATGGAGGGCGACGAGTTCGCCGTTCTGTACGACAACGTCGCGACCGAGGCGGAGGCGCTGGAACGGGCGCAGCTTCTGCTCCGGCTGCTGGAGGAGCCGTTCGAGCTGCAGGGTCATCCGTTCCACATGAGCGCCAGCATCGGCATCGCCCTCGCCGGGGCCGGCAGCGATCCGGTCGCGGTGATCAAGCAGGCCGACATCGCGCTCGGCATGGTGAAGGACAACGGGCGCAACGGCTGCATGCTCTACACCGGGGAAACGGACAACTCTTCGCTCGAGCGGCTGACGATGCAGCACGAGATGAAGCTGGCGCTCACGCGCGGGGATTTCGAGCTGTTCTACCAGCCGCAGTACGAAATCGAGACGGGCCGCCTGATCGGGATGGAGGCGCTGCTCCGCTGGCGGCATCCCGAGCGGGGCATGATTCCGCCGGGTGAATTCATCCCGATCGCGGAGGAGAGCGGGCTGATCGTTCAGCTCGGCGACTGGGTGCTGGCCGAGGCGTGCAGGCAGAACAAGATCTGGCAGTCGACCGGGCTTTCGGCCGTTCCGGTGTCCGTCAATCTGTCGATGCGCCAGTTCCTGCAGCGCAATCTGAAGGAACGGGTGGAGCGCATCCTGGCCGAGACCGGGCTGGAGCCGCAGTACCTGGAGCTCGAGATCACCGAGTCGATGACGATGGACGTGAAGTACGCGACGGCCTGCCTGCTCGACCTGGCGAAGCTCGGCGTGCGCATCAGCATCGACGATTTCGGAACCGGGTACAGCTCGTTCCACCATTTGAAGAATTTCCCGATCCATCGTCTGAAGATCGACCGCTCGTTCGTCCGCGACATCCGGCAGGACCCGAACGACGCGGCGATTGTCGCGGCGATCATCGCGATGGCGCACAATCTCAATCTGCCGGTGATCGCGGAGGGCGTGGAGACGGAGGATCAGCTCATCTTCCTGAGGACGCACCATTGCGACGGATTTCAGGGCTATTACCGCAGTCCGCCCGTACCGGCGAAGGAAGCGGAGTCGCTGCTTCGCGAAGCCGGCGGGCGGACGGAGTGAAGCCGCGGCGGGCGGCGTTATGTTTCGATGAAATCGTCGATCTCGAACAGCCCGAAGGTGTAGACCTTCTTCTCGTCGACGTGGTAAACCGTGACCGAATAACTCGATTCATCCAAATTGATGATGCGGCACGGCACGCTCAGCTTGACGCCGCGGCCGCGGTTGACGTTCAGCCGGACGAGCCGGTTGCCCGCGATATAGCCGCGAATGCGTTCCATCGCGTCGCCGATGCTTCCGGGGGAGTCGCTTTCCTTGGCGGCTCCCTTCGCTTGTCCGGCCGTTCCGTGATGTTTGCCGGATGACGAGCCGGATGCCTTGCCCGCGGCCGCCGGATTGCGCTGCGCAAGCTCCGGCGGGATCGGCACCGGATTGAGCTGGTACGGCCCCTGGATGACCTGCTGGATGAGCCGTCCGGTCTCGATGCCCGAGATGATCCGGTAGTCCGCGAATTCGCCCCGGTTCAGCGCCGAGATGAGACGCTCCAGCGCCTGTGCATTCCCCTCGCTCTCCACCATCAGATCGACATTGAAAATGTAGAGGTTTCTCCCCGAATGATGCTCGTTTCTTCCCTTCATTATTGACGCTCCTTACGATTCCTGTACACATTGTATCACGAGTGGGACTATAGGCATAGGTTTCCGCCCAAAAAAATGGCCGCGTCACCGGGACAGGACGCATGCCCCTATCGGGCGGGGGGCCGTGGGCATAGGTTGGGAACAGACAGGCAGAAAAATTCCTGACAGAGGGTGATCGGAATGATCCGGCTGGTTCCCATGCCGTTCGAAGGCGGCGTCGCCCTGGGCGTGGAGGTGCAGTTGCCGAAGACAACGCTCCTCGCCATCGCGACTGATATCGGGTACATCATGTGCGGCGCGCTGGATGTGAAGCTCCTCAACGAGCGCCTCGCCGACCGCGGGATCGTGGCGGGCCGGGCCGTCGGGGTGCGAACGCTGGAGCAGCTCTTGGAGGCTCCGCTGGAGTCGGTGACGCATGCGGCCGAAGCGCGCGGAATCAGGCCGGGCATGCGGGGGGCCGACGCGCTGAGACGGATGACCGCATCCGCGTCCCAGGGATGAATCGAAATGCCCATGCCGCAAGGCATGGGCACAGACTGTTGGCATAGCCCCATTTTTCCGGGGCTTTGTCTTCGTTATGTACATTTGGGCCGGATTAAGAAAGGCCGCCACAAGATAGGACCCTGTAAATCAAGAAGATCGCCGTTATCCTGTTCG
>Ga0207866_1002810_pt1 | contig 11901 bp, 14 predicted proteins | sample HigsolmetaAR203D_FD_184835 | JGI IMG/M metagenome (GOLD analysis project Ga0207866, IMG submission 184835) | Ionic liquid and high solid enriched microbial communities from the Joint BioEnergy Institute, USA - AR20-3-D (SPAdes) (version 2) ...
AAAAAAAAAAAAAAAAAAAAAAGAAAACCCCCCGTCCGGAAGACGGGGGATTCGAAAGCCGGGTTTGCCGACGGGTGTCGATCAACCCAGAAGCCGCAGCACGTTTTGCGGAACGGCGTTCGCCTGGGCGAGCATGGCCGTGCCGGCTTGCACCAGGATTTGGTTCCGGGTGAAGCTGGTGACTTCCTTGGCCATGTCGGCGTCGCGGATCCGCGATTCGGAAGCGGACAGGTTTTCCACGTTGACGCCCAGGTTGTTGATCGTGTGCTCGAGGCGGTTTTGCACGGCGCCGAAGGCCGCCCGTTGCTCGGACACCGTTTGGATGGCCTGTTCGATCTTGGAGATGACGGCGCGCGCATTCGTGCCATCGATGCCCACGATGCTGATGTTGGAACCGCCCGACGAGATGAGGCCCAGCGATTCAGCCGTCAGATCTTCCAGCGTGACGGAGATCGTGTTGTTCGCATAGACGCCGATCTGGAACGTCACCGAATTCGTGGCGCCGCCCGACACCGCAAGCAGGGAGATGCCGTTGAACTTCGTGTTTTGGGCGATGTTGTCGATTTCGAGGATGAGTTGATCGATCTCATCCTGCAGCTTTTGACGGTCGGACTCCTCATAGATGCCGTTGGCCGCCTGGTTCGCCAGCACGTTCATGCGCTGCAGCATGGCGTGCACTTCGGTGAGGGCGCCTTCCGCCGTCTGGATGAGGGAGATGCCGTCCTGGGCGTTGCGCATCGCCTGGTTCAGGCCGTTGATCTGGAAGCGCATCTTCTCGGAGATGGCCAGACCCGCCGCGTCGTCGGCCGCGCGGTTGATGCGGTAGCCGCTCGACAGCTTCTCCATCGTCTTGCCCATCTGCGTGTTGTTGTAGCTCAGGTTGCGATGGGCGTTGATGGCTGCGACGTTGGTGTTGATGTACATCGACACAGCAATCATCCTCCATGATTTTTTTATATTAGTCGCATCCATGCGACTTAATATCTATATCGGAAAATGCTCCCTGAAAGTTTATAGCGTTCTTCATTTTTTTTCATCGAAAAAGATCGACGTCTGCGATGCGGGTTCCGGGTCCGCGTAGGCGTCCCGCATCTGCCGGCCTTCCCGGATGGCGCGCAGGGCGTTGCCGGCCGCCCCGAGATGCCTTCGCATCGCGTCGGCCGCTTCCCCGATGGCGGCTTCCGTTTCGCGGACGATCGGCAGAATGTCCGTGGCGAACAGCCGGCGCAGCCGGTCTTCGCCGATGGCCGCCATGAGGCGCGCTTCCGTCCGCCGGATCTCCTCCCGGACGTCGTTCCAGTCCCGGGCCAGTTCGGCGAACCGGTCCGCGAACGCATCGTCTTCGGCGTGCCGGTCCAAAAGCGCCTTCTGGCTTCGGCTGATCGCGAGCAGACGGCGGTACAGGTCCCGCCAGCGTCCGATGTCGTCCCCGCTGCCGGCGCTTTGGTCACGGCCGTGCACCGAGGCCGACCTCCTTGCCGATTTCCGCCCAGGCCGACCGGAGATCCGACAGGATGCCGTCCACTTCCTCGAGGATCGTCCGATCTTTCCGCACATTGGCCTGCACCAGCCGGTTGAACACGTAGAGATAGAGCCGGCGCAGGTTCAGCGCGATGTCGCCGCCCTGCTCCACGTTCAGGCAGCTGAGCAGCTCCGAAACGATGTCCTGCGCCTTGAGGATGGCCCGGCGGGCGGCTTCGGCGTCGCGGCCGTCCAGCGCCTCCGCCGCGTGCCGGATGTTGGACAGCGCGCCGTCATACAGCATCAAAATCAGGCGATGCGGCGATGCGGTCTCGTACTTGTTCTTCTGGTAAGCCTGGTAGCCGAATTGGTTGGGCAGCGCCACAATGCATCAGTCCCTTTGTCCAGGTTTTGCTTCCGGTCAATGGCCGGTCTGCATCCCGCACGGCATCCGCCTTACATCTGGCTCACCATGAGTGCGGCCAGCTGGCTGTTCAGCCAGGCCATCTGGTTTTGCAGGGATGCCAGCGCCACTTCCATGTTCGAAAACCGTTTCCTGAGCTGCTCCTCGCGCTGGGCCAGGCGGGATTCCATGCTTTCCATCTGCTTCGTCACGAAATTGATCTGCTCGTTGAAGCCTTCGATTTTGGCCGCCAGGATGCCCGTGCCGGACCGGGTCCACACCCGCAGCGTCTCGCTGAACCGTTCGGCGATGCCCTGCCGTGCGCCCGGGGTTTCATCCTGATGGGCAAACAGCCTGTACACCGCATCCGGATCTTCCGCCAGCGCTTTCTTGAATTTCTCCCGGTCGAACGAAATTTTGCCCGTCATGTCGCTGCCCTTGGTGATGCCTTTGTCCACCTCGAGGCCGACTTGGACGAGAAATTCATATTTGAACCGCTCGCCTTCCGTGTTGGGCCCGACGCCGCCGTGGAGCATGGCCGCCAGCTGGTCTTCCAGAGACCGCAGCGTGAAGTCGCCCTGCAGGGCGGCGCCCTTGGCGGTGCTGGAGCGGATCTCGGCAATCACGTCATTGTAGGCCTTGACGAAAGCTTCCACCTTGTCGGCCACCTTGTCCGCGTCCCGGGCGATGGTGACGCTGGCGGAAGCGCCTTCTTTCAGCAGCGTGAGGTTGACGCCGGCCAGCACGTTGCTCAGCTCGTTGCCGGAGGCGATGATTTCCAGGCCGTTGATGGTGATGCGGGCATTCTTCGCTTCGGTCACCGTGTTCCATTCCACCGCGCTCGTCATTTCATCAACGGTCACCAGGCCAAGCTTCTCCAGAAACGCCTGGTCCGCATCGATGACGACGTGCTGGCCGTCCGCTTCCGACCCGAGACGGATGTCGTGATCCGTGCCGGTCTTCTTCGCGGTCAGCACCAGCGTCTTGGCGCCCGGGCTCGTTTCCACGAGGGCGGCGGTCAGGCCGATGTCCTTCCCGTTGATGGCTTTCACCAGGTTGTTCAGCGCTTCTTCGACGGTTTCGCCGCTGAACGTGAAGGTCTCTTCCTTGTCGCCGTAATAGATTTTGAACTGGTTGCTTGCTCCGTCCAGAAAGTCGTCCACCTGCTGGCTCAGTGCCGACGACAGGGAGGCGGACCGGACGCTGTGCGCCTTGGCCAGGCTGTCCACGTAAATCTCATAGACGCCTTCCGCAGCGGTGTCCGATGCCGACACCCGGAGCACCGAGTTGTCGGAAACGGACGCGCTGCGCAGGCTGAAGGCGGCCGACAGTCGCAAATCCTCCGCCGCCGAACGCAGCGCCATCAACTTCGTGTTGATGGTGCGGAACGTGGACATCTGATTGTTGTATGCCTTTTTCTGGGCTTCCAGCTTCGTGTACGGAATCCGCTCGATCTGCATCAGCTGGGAGATGATGGCGTTGGTATCCAGACCGGATGCAATGCCGCTCAGACTGAAAGACATGGCGACTCCTCCTTGTTCGGCCGGGACCGGCCGTCATTCGGGGCGCTTCATCACAGCTTCTCGTCGATGTACAGCCCGAGGATTTTCTTCATCTTGATCGACAGATCGATCAGAAACTCCGGCGGCAGACTGACGATCACTTCATTGGTGGAGGCGTCGATGACCTCCACGTACAGCATGGACATTTCCTCGTCGAACTTGAATTTGAGATACTTGCCGGTATAGGCGAATTTGGCGTTGTGCCGGTCCAGCTCTTCCTGCAGCCGCTCTTTCTCCTGTTCGGACAGCTGGTCGAAGCGGACATTCTTTCTCGCCTCCGCCCGGTCCGGCAGCTTCTCGCCCGCGATCCTGTCCGCCGGCGGTCCGTCGCTGCGCTCGGGAACGGCCTTCTTCAAATCCGCGGCCGGCTTGTTCTTCACGGGCACAATCGGTTCGATGCGGCTTTTGTCAACGGGAACCGGTTCCGGTTTCTGCACGCTGACGCCATGGAGGGCTATCATGTCCTCACACCCTTTCCTGCTTGGAATCCAGTTTGGGGAATCTATCCAAAAGGCGGCGAAGCTGCTCCTGATTGGGCGGCCGCTTGCCGGCCTCGAGATTTTCCTGCAAAATGCTTTCCACCAGTTCCTTGCGCAAAATCTGGATGTCCGGGGGGGCGGAAAACCCCAGCTTCACCGTATCGCCTTCCACGCCGAGAATCTGCACTTCGATGCCGTCTCCGATCAACACCGACTCGCCGGGCTTGCGTCGCAGGACGAGCACTAGGACCCCTCCTTGCCGGACAGCGGATGGCGAATCGGGTAGTCCGGGTCGTCGATGATGAACTGGCAGCCCCGACGGCTGGCGGGCGCCGTCAGCACCGGCGCCTTCAGATTGACGTACAGCCGGTCGTCGACGGCGTTGACGATCACGAACACGGCAACGTCTTCCGGCTTGCCGATTTGAAGCAGCTCCACGGTCGCGTCGTCGATCCGGAACCCGTACGGGTCGGCCGCCAGATGGGCGGGCAGCAGAATGAAGCTCAATTCGTCATTCAGGGCATGCAGCAGGTGAAACGGTCCCTCTTCCACCCGGATCAGGGCATAGTCCCGGTATTCGTGCAGCCCGACGAGCCCGCGGGGGAAATGATAGATCTGGTCTTCCGTCACCTGAAAGTCGCCGTAGTTCCGGCTGTGGACGGTGCGGACCGGAACCGGCGCATTTGCGGCCTGATGCATGGCATCAATCGCGCTCCCATTTGAAATTGGTCTCGACCCGGATCTCGGGCGGGTAGATGCGGACGTCGATCTGCACCCCGAACTTCGGAGCGGCGTCGATCTGCACGTACCGCCGGCGGGTGTTCAGGAACTTGTCGAAGGCGATGCGGCCGAACACGTTGCCCTTCTCCCTGTGGATGTCGCGCGCCCGGAGGCCGGCCTGCACCCGGGATTCGAGATCCCGGGCATATCGCTCTTGGGCGATGGCCTGGATTTCCCGGGCCTGGTCGTGCACCTTCAGAAAGCCGCGCTCCCGCCAGACGGGATCCCAGTCGACGGTCATCACGGGATTCCGCGTGCGGATTTCCAGCCTGGCGGCTTCCGGCGCCGCGTCGACGTTCACCCGCTCCTTCAGGCCGATGTTCGGATCCGTCCGCTCGGCGAGCGTCGGCATCCGGAGGCCTGCCCCGGCGGATGCCGCCGGTCCGACGGACACGCCCATGCCGGATCACGCTCCGTTCCTATCGGATGTAGTCGACGAGAGACACCTGCAAAATCCGGGCGCCGATGGCCAGGGACGCCTGCAGGACGTTCTCCCGCTGCTGCAGCTCGATCAGCGCTTCGGCCATGTCCACGTCGCCGACGGCGGAACGGAGCTCCTTGAGGGACACCAGTTGGTCATTGATGCGTTCCTTCACCAGTTCAAAGCGGTTCGTGCGGGCGCCGATTTCCGCCCATACACTGTTGATGCGATCCGCCAGAACGTCGATCTTCTCCATGTCGGCCGCGAGCTGATCCAACTGGTTGTTGTTCAGATGGTCAAGAATATCGTCAAACACGCGGAACGCGTTGTCGGCCGCCCCGGCTTCGCCGAAAATCTCTTCACCGCTGATGCTGACCGGCACGGACACAAACGGACTGACGTTCAGATAATAGACTCCCCGGTCGGTTTTGTCATTGGCCGGATCGGTCAAGGAATAGGGCCGCTGGTCGGTCTTCTGGCCGTTGAACAGATAGCGGCCGGAATAACTGCTGTTGCCGATCAGGACCAGCTGTTCTTTAAGCTGCCGAATTTCCGAAGCGATATGCTGGCGGCCGTCATCCGCCGTGGTGCCGGTGGCTGCCTGCTGCACGAGCACTCTGGCTCTCTTCAGCACGTCGTTGGCTTGCTGCATCATTTCATCCATCGTGCTGAGATAACCGAGCGCGGTGTTGGCGTTCTCCAGGAATTCGTTCGTCCGATTGATCTCGGTGTTATAGCGCATGTAATAGCCGACGCCGACGGGATCGTCGCCCGGCTTGTGGATGCGGCGGCCGGTGGCGAGTCTGTTCTGCCATTCCAGGATGCCGGAGTTGTTGTTGCGCAAATTCCTCAACAATTGCAAGTGTTGCATCGAATGGGTGACCCTCACGCTTGCTCACCTCGCTTCATCGGCCAACGAGGCCCATGTTGTTGATGATTCGGTCGAGCATTTCATCCACGGCGGTCATGTTGCGCGCCGCCGCGTTGTAGGCGTGCTGGTAACGGATCAAATCCGCAAGTTCTTCATCCAGCGAAACGCCGCTTACTTCCTCCTTGCGGATCGAGATGGCATCGGTCAAATCCTGCAGATTGCTTACCATCCGCCGGGCATTGTTGCTGCGGGTGCCGAGATCGCCGACCACCGCCCGGAAATAGTCATCAATCGAGCCTGAAGACAGGCTGGTCAACTGCGGCGGATATTGGAACACATGGTCGCGCAGGCTCGTCAGCGCATGGGCGATATCGCTGTTGCCCCGGATCGTCACCCTGTTGTTCTCGACCATCTCGTATTTGCTTGACGCCGCAACGAGATTCGTATTTTTCTGGATATCGGGGTTGACCCGGATATTCGCCAAAGTGAACATATCGCTGCCATCCGATGTAACGAAGAACGGAATGTCAGTCCGGCCGTCGGTGAGCGCGTAACCGAGCCGGTGCAAGCCGTTGAAGCCGTTCACCTTGATTTCCACGGGGCTCACAATTTCCGACCCGGCCGGAATCGTCTGTCCGGCGGGAATGACGGTGCCGTCCGCCAGCGTCACATCATTCAGCGCGACCAATTCGCCCGATGTCATGTATCCGTTCTCGAGTCGAACCGTGATTTCCCCGCTGACCAGGGTGGACACCATCGCGTTCATTTGATTGCGGACGTAGGAGATCTCTTCCAGCGAATACCTGTAGCCGGCCAGTTCGCCGCTTGTCGCCGTCGCGACACTGGCAAGCGCAAGCGGTGTGAACGCGCCGTTGGCCACCACGGTCACGCCTGCCGCCACAATCGAATAGTCGCCTTCCGGCGTTTCAATCACCTGCACGTCAACAATGGAAGACAACTGGTCAACCAACGCATCCCGCTGATCGCGGAAATCATTGGCGTTGTTCCCCATCGCTTCGGTGCGCCGGATCAGCGTGTACATGCTGGCGATGCTCTCAATGAGCGCATTGGCTTGAGCGACTTTGCGATCGATGTTCAGTTGAATATCGCTTTCCAGCGACCGCAGGCTGACGTCCAAAGCGTTGAACGTATCCGTCAGATTGATGGCTGAGCTGACCAGATCAATTCGGGCGCTCAGCAAGCCCGGATCCCGGTTCAGGACTTCCAGCGAGTCCCAGAATTTGTCCATGACGCTGCGAAAACCGCTCTCGCTGGGCTCATTGATGAACGTCACGATGGAATCCAGCGTCGAATTGCGGACTTTCCACATGCTCAAAGATGAGTTTTCCCTGCGATACTGCAAATCGAGATAGCTGTCCCTGAGCCGTTCGATGCTGTCATACTGGACACCTGTGCCGATTTGACCCGGAGCCGTGCTGGATTGCATGCCCGGCGCCTCGATGGGCCGGGCGGCAGACAGGTTGACCCGCTGCCGGGAATAGCCTTCGGTGGCCGCGTTGGCGATATTGTGGCCAACGGTCATCAACGCCGCCTGCTGGGTAAGCAATGCGCGCTTGCTTGTCTCCAGGCTGTGAAATGTGGATCGCATCCAGGCACCTCCAAAAGCCCTGCATAAATGAGATCAGTGATCTTGACCGAAACCGGGACCGCATGGCGAAATTCCGGCCCGCAGAACGGCGCATGCAACATATGCTCAGTATTTCCGGAAACGGCCTTTCAATCTTACGCCCGCCAGTCAAAAACGCCGTTTCTGCCGCCGGTTCCGTGGTTCTTCTGCGGGTGCTGGTACACAACGTCTTCGGCGGGATCACCAACCATAAGCTCTATCGTATATTCGATGAAGGCAAGCGATTGTCGAATCAGCTGCTGGTTCAGCTCATTCACGCGGCGCAGTTCTTCCAGCAATTTCGACAGTTCGCGCCGCTGATCGATCAGCTTCTGCTTCAGCTCGGGCTGATTGACCGATTGGATGACTTCGCGCAGCGTATTCATGCGGGATATATATCCGAGCGACACGAAATGGCGGTGCGTCGCGAGTATGCGCTGCTGCTCCAGCTGCTCGGCTCTGGCGATCAGCTTCCGTTCCTTCTGCACAATGGCGTTGAGCTGATCGACGTCGCCCTTGACCAGCACGGGCGTCTTCTCGTTGGCCGTCTCGAGCAGCCGGCCGTACAGTTCCGCTTGCTCGTCCAATATCCGGACAATATCCTGGACCGCCATCCGGCTCACCGTCTTTCTTCATTCGTTCATTGCAAATACGGCCACAGCTTGTCGGCGATCTTGCCGGCATCGACGTAATACGTGCCCGTCGATACGGACTGCTTCAGCCGGCCGATCTTCTCCGCGCGTTCGGCCCCGAAGAGCCGGCTGTCCGACAGAAGCTGCTGCGCCTCCGCCGAAATCCGGACTTCGTCCCTGCGCTTCACCGCGCCCTTGCCGCCGGCGCGCGCCTCCTGCTGCGCCTGATACGTCCGCACGGCGCTCAAGCGTCCGACCTCGTTGATCTTCATGGCTGCCACCTCTTCCCACGCGACAATACGAAAACAACCGATAATCCCTATGTGGGTATTATCGGTTGTTTCCACCGCAAAATTTATAGATGGTTCAACGATCTTTCCGTTCGGTCTGTTTGATCTGATACGTATTGTACCGCTCGGCCTGCGCTTCGGCCTTCAGCCGGGCGTCGATCGCCTGCTGCGCCTTGATCTCGTCCGCGAGCTTCTTGATGCAGTTCGGGCACAAATTTCCGTCCCGGATCGGCGCTCCGCACGATTCACACGCGTAATGCATGTTCGGGTAATTGTTGATGCCGATTCTTCCTTCACGGATGAACCGGGTAATCTGGCGCACGGAGACCCCGGTGGCCTCCGACAACTGTTGAATGGTAATGTGGCGATGATCCTTGAGGTACTCGACACACTTTTCGTATTCTTCTTCAATTTCCCGGATGCAATTCGGGCAGATGTCGCGATGTCCCCTGGCGAACAGCTTGCCGCAACGCGGACAGTAGTCGAGGTTCATTGGCCCCCAGTCCCCCATGCACAACAGATTGCCTTTGTAGCTATTTTAGCGAAATTGGAAGAATAATGCGATATTTTATGAAAAATAAGGACTTAAGGAGCACTCCGGCGATATTTCCGCGGCACCAGACGCGTTCCGTGTTATCGCCACCATACCCGAACCCGGGGCGGGGGCGACTGAATCTCCGGGCGGATGGAGGACCTCTCCGAAGGAGGGCGGGGGCTCCGTCCGGTCACGAGCGAGCCAGGGTCAACACATAAACGCGCACGGCGACGGGCGAGGCGGCGCGGATCGCTTCGGCGCAAGCCTCCGCCGTTGAGCCGGTCGTGTAAATATCGTCGACCAGCAGGACGCGGAGCGGCTCGCCGGGAGGATGCCCGGCCCGGGAAGCCAGTTGCGCGAAGCTGCGTATTTCTGATTCGTTGGGCCCAAACACGGCGCGCATCGCCCTGAGCCGTTCGGCCCGGCTCCGTTGGCTTTGCTTTCCGCTGTCGCGAAGGCGCCGGATGAGCGGGACGAGCGGCGCGTCCGCCCGCATCGCGGCCGCCCGGGCCAGCCGCTCCGCCTGATTGAAGCCCCGCTCCGCCGCCCGCATCCGGCTGGCCGGCACATAGGTGACGGCGTGCCAAATCCGCCGGTTGCGCTTGCCCCGACCGGGCGGCCATGCCATCGGCGGACGGGCGGGTCGCGAAAGGGCGCACCGTTGCGCGGCCCCGTTCAGATTCATGCCGCCGTTGCGCGCCCCGTCGGCTGTCAGGCCGGCGTCGGGAAGGACTGCGGCGGACACCTCCGCGGTCAGCCGTTCGTAAGCCGGCAGCAGCAGTTCGGCAAGCAGTCCGCCGTAGCGCTCATCCCCCCGGAACTTGTACATCGCCAGCCATTTCCGCATGTCGTCGCTGTAGCGCACCGCGCTGCGATTCATCTCGAAGGCGCGGACCGGCTGCCGGACGCAGTCCGGGCAGAAGACGGGCCGGCCGCAGCGCGGGCAGGCGATTTGCCGGATCCAGGGGATGCAAGCGAGGCAGCCGTCGCAGAGCCAATTCCCGAGATCCGGCGCTTGTTTCGGCCGGTTTTGGCAGCCGCGCCGGCTGTCGCCGCAGACGAGGCAGCGCGCGTCCGGCGGTCCGAGCAGATCCATCGATCGGGCCAAAAGGGTTCGCATGAGCACGGTCCATCCGGTCATCGGCGAATTCCTCCCGTTTCCGGAACGGCATTTGCGATGGTGCGGGAGCCCGGATTCGGCCGGGCTGTCGCGCGCGTCGGCGGATGTGTTTTGCCGTCAGGCTGTTCCGTCCGGAGAAACCCCCGGGCCGCGGCAAGCGCGTTCATTTCCCGAATCCGGCGAATGGCGGCGCGCTGTGCGCGGGTCGCGTGCGGCGCGCAAAAATAAACCCGCCCGTGCGGATCATCCTTCGAACGCCCCGCTCTCCCCGCCATCTGCTCGAGCGACGCCCCGTCGAACAGCGGCGCGTCGGCGTCCAGCACGAACACGTCGCTGCGCGGAATCGTCACCCCGCGCTCGAGGATCGTCGTCGTCACGAGCACGCGCAGTTCGCGGTTGCGGAACCGCATGACGGTCTCCGTCCGTTCCCCGTCCCGCGAAGAAGTGTGGCCGATCGCGGCGTCCGGCGGACAGAAGGTGCCGAGCAGCGCCGCCACCGGACCGGTGTCGGAAATGCGCGGCACGAAGACGAACACTTGCGCCCCCCTCGCCAGCGAGGACCGAATCGCCCGCTTCAGCCCGTCCGGCACCGTGCCGCGCCGGATCATCTCACGGACGGGCGGCGTCCGGAGTTCCACCGGCACCGGCAGCGGACGGCCGTGGTACCGGACCGGGATGCGCGCGTGCGGCAGCCGGCCGCGCCCGGCCGCGCGTCTGAGCTCCGCCGGCGGCGTCGCCGACAGCAGCACGCGGTGTCCGCCGGGCGCGACGCATTTCGCGGCGGCGTATTGCAGCATGGGGTTGTTGTGATACGGAAAAGCGTCCAGCTCGTCGATCACGACCAGCTCGAAGCCGGCCGCGAACCGGATCGCCTGGTGCGTCGTCGCGAGCGTGATGTCGGCCCGCGTCCATTTCTCCCGGCTGGCGCCGTGCAGCGCGGCGACGGTGCGGCCGGGAAACGCCTTCCGGACGCGCGGCTCGAGTTCGAGCACGACATCCCGGCGCGGCGTCGCCACCATCGCCCTCCCGCCGCGCGCCAGCACGGAGTCGATGAGCGTGAACATCATCTCCGTCTTCCCGGCGCCCGTCACCGCCCAGAGGAGGAAGGGCGGGCGCTCATGGCCGGATGCGCGGACGGTGCGGGGGCGGCGATTCGGGTCGGGCGGGCCTGCGATTCCGCACCGGGCGGCGAGCTTCTCGGCCAGCCGGCGCCATCCGGCCGCGCGATGCAATCGCCGGGCGATGGGGGAATCGCCGCATCTCGCGCCGCCGTCCCCGCTCCCGTCGCCCCCGCTCCCGCCGTCCGCGCTTTCCAGCCAGCGCAAGGCCGCCTCCGCGGCCGCGCTTTGGGCCGGGCTGAGGCCCCGAAGCGCAAGCCTTGCCGGGATGGGCGGAAGCCCGTCCGCCGGGAGAAGGCGGACGGATGCGCCGCCATCGGGAATGCCGCTGACGAGCAGCGTGCATTCCCTGCATCGGCCCAGCAGCAGGCACGCTTCGCAATAGGCGCAGATGCGGCCGCACGCGGCGCAGGGCGTGCGGCGCATGTGCGCCTCGCCGCTGCCGCAGCGTTGGCAGCGGCGCCTGCGCCATCGCCCGCGGGCGCCACCGCCGGCGCGGGCGACGGCGCTGCCGAGGCGCAGCCGGCCCAGCAGGGCCGCTAGCTGGAGCGCCGCTTCGGCGAAGGCGGCGCTCCAGCGGGCGGGCGCGGGCCCGGCCGCGC
>Ga0207866_1002811_pt1 | contig 11900 bp, 13 predicted proteins | sample HigsolmetaAR203D_FD_184835 | JGI IMG/M metagenome (GOLD analysis project Ga0207866, IMG submission 184835) | Ionic liquid and high solid enriched microbial communities from the Joint BioEnergy Institute, USA - AR20-3-D (SPAdes) (version 2) ...
TGGCTTGAAGGGATTGCAAGACGTGCGGAAGATGGACGTGAACTGATGGAAATTGAACATAAAGGCAATCCGCTGGCCGAACAAGCGAAGCGCAACAGTGAGCCCCCTGAGCACCAATTTAACATCGGTTTTATTCCGCCTTATTTCAGTGTAAAACTTCATTATGAACCCGATCGATTAAAAATCGATTGGGATTTGCATAAGGCAGAAAATCATACAAAAGCGCAAAAACCGATCATAGATTATCGACCTGGAAATGTTTCCATCCAGATGGCCCAGTATCCGGCACTGAAAATTGATTTTGTCCATTTAAAATACAAAGGAATCCACTATGAACAAGAAATTTAGTATAAAGGAAGAGGGCAATGATTATTGAAACGAAGTATCATGGCAAAATGGAAGTGCAAAAAGCCGATATTTGGCGATTTGACAAAGGAATTCCGGGCTTTTTGGAGGAAAAGGAATTCGTCTTGCTGCCGCTTCCAGACAATGAAGTATATTGGATTCTTCAATCGGTTCAAACGCCTGAGCTAGCGTTTGTAGTTTCCGATCCATTTGTCTTTTTTAGCGATTATCAATTTGCACTTGATGATTTGACGTTGGATCAATTGGATCTCAAAAAGAAAGAAGAAGTCCTGGTGCTGGTCATTTTAACGGTGAAAGAGCCGTTTCAAAACACGACGGCTAATCTTCAAGCTCCTCTTATTTTGAATAAGACGAACCGAAAGGGAAAACAAGTCATTTTAAATGACGGAAAATACAATGTGCGAACTCCCCTATTTGCGCTCCAGAGAGGTTGAATCAAGATGCTGGTACTGACAAGAAAAAAGGGCGAGACGATCCAAATTGGTGATGATATAGAAATCACGGTCTTGGCCGTCAAAGGAGATCAAGTGAAAATCGGAATCCAAGCGCCGAAACATGTCGATATCCACAGAAAAGAAGTCTATTTGGAAATTCAAGCGGAAAACGCCAAAGCTTCGCGAGGAATTGCCGATCTATTTTCCATCATTACCCCGCCGAAAAACGAATAAATCAAAATAGTGTATTTTTCTTTTATGCTTTTCTGGTTTTCCAGGAGGAGCAAATGCAGATTTGCGCTGGCAGCGACCTTTGCAAAAACGGAAATACATTTATTGGCTATAAACCCGAGTGTTTTGACGCAGAAACGAATTTGTTTTTCTTCAAAAGACTCTTTAACTTAAAACAAAACCAACCGTTTCGCTATAAATGGGAGCATCTTCACAGTCTTATGGGTAGAAATATGTAATGATTCACCCTTAAAAGTAGGCGGTTCATGGGGCGTTATCACGTTTTTTGAAGCAAAAAATAATCTCTCGATCCGTTTTTAACCTTGTTTCTCTTAATAAAAGGAGTAAGATAGCGGATCAGGCTTTCGAGGGTTACTCGACGACCTGATCGCGCAAAATGGATGCCATCCAATTATTAAACGACGGTTGAAACGTTTTGGTTGAAATCTTTCATTCTACTGCTACCATCCGCCTCCGCCATGTCCTCCGTATCCTCCATATCCTCCATATCCGCCATATCCGCCATATCCGCCATATCCTCCATATCCTCCATGTCCGCCGTACCATCCGCCTCCGTAATGATGGTGCGGATGATAATGATGATAAGGGTAATGATGTCCATATCCATGATGATATCCGTAATGTCCATAGTGACCATGTCCAGGATAATATCCGCCGTGTCCGTATCCGTGACCATAAGGATACCCTACTCCGGGATAGCCGCCATAGGGATCTACTCGTTCTTCCTCATAAGGATTTTCGGCCAAGTAACCATTCATTTCATTGTTGATAAAAGACATACCTTTTCCTCCTTAGAATTTTGTTATAATTTTGTAAGCTCAATCAATCATATGCAAATGCGGATAGAAATGCTGGGCGATTATCTTGCAAACAAAAGAAATAGGCGTTTTACCTACTTAAAAATAAAGGGAATTTTATTGGATAGACGGCATGTTGCATGGGGGGATTAACAGTGCTTGACCAAATTCGAGGAGGATTGTTTGGAGCGGCAGTTGGCGATGCGCTTGGAGCGACTACCGAATGTATGAATAAAGAAGAAATTCAAGAAAAGTACGGGAAAATCAAAACGATTATCGGAGGCGGCTGGCTGTCATTAAACCCAGGGGAGGTAACGGATGATACGGACATGATGATCGCCGTTGCCAACGGAATCATCCAAAGTCCGGAAAACCCGATTCCGGCTATTGGAGAGGAGTTTTTAAAATGGCATCGTCGGAATCCACGGGGAGTTGGCCGAACGATAAGCCTTGTTCTTTCTCAGTATCAGGGGGATTGGTTTCAAACGGCGTTTCACGTTCATTGTGCGCAGCAAGGAAAAAGCAGCGGCAACGGATCTTTAATGAGATGCCTCCCGGTGGCGCTTGCTTATTCCGATCAAGAGATGATGGAGAAGATTACCTTTCTGCAGTCAAAGATGACCCATTATGCCGATGAAGCGGCAGAAGCTTGCTTGATCTATAACAGAATAGCGTTTCGTTTGTTAAAGGGAGAAAATCTTAAAACGTCCCTCAAAGAAGAAATAATGAATACATCCTATTCTTCTGTTTGCTTTAGTAAAGAGCCGGATTGTCCTCCTGATGGCTATGTTGTCCATACGTTGATATGGGTATTGCATTGGCTTTGGAATTGCCATACGTTTGAAGAAGTAGTGATCGAAGCGGCCAACAGGGGCGGGGACAGCGATACCATTGCTTCCATTGCCGGTGGACTGAAAGGGCTGGAAGCAGGGTTTCACCATTTGCCCCGGAGATTCACAGAGATTTTGCGGGTCAAGCAAGAATTAGAATTATTATCAGAAAAACTGTACGCTGTTAGACAGCGGATATAGGTCTTTTTTAGAGATCTCAATCTGTACTGTTTTATTTTTGAGAGGGCAAAATTCCAGTATGATTGTGATTCTTTTAAAAGATATGGTTCCATAAATAAAAAGAGCCAAGGCTTCGCGATTCAAAAAAGTCGAGAAGCCGATGGCCTTTTTTATACATCGTCTGTGATTACCAGCCAAAGCCGCCCCCAAACGGGTAACCGAATCCTCCGTATCCTCCGTATCCGTAGGGGTACCCATAACCAAAGCCTGGACCGTATAAGAAAGGAGAAAGTAAAGCTGCTGAAGTCAAACCTCCTAAAAATCCACCGAAAAATGGTCTTCCGAACCCAAAACCAAACGGTCTACCAAATCCAAAACCAAACGGTCTTCCAAAACCAAATGGCCTCCCAAATCCGAAAGGTCTTCCGAACCCAAAACCAAATGGTCTACCAAAACCAAATGGTCTTCCAATTATTCTTTCGTCACTTGTCACATCAGGGTGCATTTTCATTCCTCCTCATTTTACTTAGCTTAATAGCTCACTTTAAAATATGCGTTTGTTCTAATATTGTTTTAGGCAAACAACTTATTTTAGGTAAGAGTTTAATGAACAGAACATCATTTTCTCATTTTGGGACTCTAAATTAAAAAATATCAGACATGGTGATTCGTCCAAAATTATTTACCTTAAGCATGAATTATAAGAGAGAAAGATAAAAAAAAGCCAGCCGCTGACGATAAAAAGAATAGGATGTGGAGTTATCAGAGGGGAGTGGTTTGGAAAATGGTTGAGAAAGTAGCCAATTCGGAATTGATTTATCAGGCAGTGACGTTGCAGCAAGACGTACTGAAACGGACAGCTGAAGATCAAACAACGATGACTCAACAGCCAGCTTTCCCTCAACTAAGTCACTCAAAAGAGCAAGTTCATGAGATTGTCGAGAGCATGAATCATTTTTTAAAATCATCCAACACGCATTTGAAATTTGTGTTTCATGATCAATTGAAAGAATATTATGTGAAGATTGTGAACGATGAAACGAACGAAGTGGTGAAAGAAATCCCGCCAAAGAAATTGTTGGATATTTATGCAGCAATGGCCAATTATTTAGGTATATTAGTAGATAAGAAAATTTAGGGGAGTGAAAAATATGGTAACGAGAATCACAGGACTCGCCAGCGGCATGGACATTGATTCCATGGTGAAACAGTTGATGACAGCGGCAAAAGTGCCGTTAGATAAGTTAAAGCAGCAAAAACAAATTCTCGAATGGCAGAGAGATGATTACCGTGATATGAATTCTGCCCTTCTTGATTTCAGAAGTCTCCTCACACAAATGAAGCTGACGACGAATTATCGTGCCCGTCAAGTAGCATCATCGGACGATTCAAAAGTGACAGCGACCGCTTCCAGTGCTGCAGGACTCACTTCTTACAGCATTTCCAACGTGACACAATTGGCCAGTGCGGAAACGATTGCGGCGAAAAATAGTATTACAAATGATGCAGCTAATTTTGATCCGACTAAAAGCCTGCAAACACAATCGTTTGTTACCAATCCGAACTGGAAAACAGGAGTTGTTGAAACGCAAACATTTAATGTTACTTCAGATAATCAAACAATTTCATTAACTAATATCGACCTAAGTACAGTCGATCAATGGAGCGTTAAGGTAAATGGAAAAACGTATAAAATTGTAGCAAGTGATCCTGCTCCTGGTACAAATGAAGTTCAAGTTGCTGCGGATGGTACGCTAAAATTTGGAACACCATTAGTAACTGGAGATACTGTCAAAGTAGATTATATTGCACCAAATAGAACGGAATCCTTTACAAGTGACGGCAATACTACGACTTATCAGCTTTCAAGAACTCTGGTGGGAAACGTTTCTATCACCACGACTGATACAAATAATAATGTAACAACCTATACAGTCAATTCTGATGGTTCTATATTGGACAGCACTAATGCGGTTATTGGAAATATTAATTATACAACGGGCAAAATCACATTTAATAATCCGCTGGCAAAAGATACAAAATTAGATGTAACCTTTACTCAACAATACAGCAGCTTTTCGATAGATTCTTGGACATCCAAAGGGGAAGTAAAGCAAAACTTCCTCGTTCAAGGGAGCGATTCACTGAATACCGTCATCAGTAAAGTGAATTCTTCCGGCGTCGGTGTCAACATGTTTTATGATTCTTTTTCGGGGAAAATGTCCGTTGTACGTACGGAAACGGGAGATTTTAACAGCGCCGGATTGGATCTTCAAATCACCGGAGATTTTGCCAAAGCGATTAGTTTAGAAACAAATGAAAATGACAGTGGCGGTAATAGTTATGTAAACGTTCAAGAAGGAAAAAACGCGAAGTTCACTTTAAACGGCTTAGAAACGGAGCGGACGTCCAATACATTTACTGTCAGTGGAGTCAACTTTACTCTTAAACAAACATTTGATAGTCCGGTCACCGTATCCGTGACTAATGACAGTGATACCGTGTATCAGAATATAAAAAACTTTATAGATAAATATAATGACTTGATCGACAAGATTAGCAAGAAAACGTCGGAAGAACGATATCGCGATTACCCGCCTTTGACGGATGACCAACGCGAGCAATTAACGGACAAGCAGCAGGAACAATGGGAAGAAAAGGCAAAAAGCGGTCTTTTGCGCAACGATCCGATTTTAACGGGCCTTTTAAGCAAGATGCGCACCAATTTTTACAGTACGGTCCAAAATGATTCCGTTTCCGCAAACTATAACCAAATTGCCAAAATCGGCATTACCACTTCGAGCAACTTTTTAGACGGCGGAAAATTAATCATCGACGACGCGAAGTTAAAACAAGCGATCCAAGATGATCCGACATCGGTTGAAAATCTTTTCCGCGGGGATGGAGGCATTATTCAGCAGCTGTATGATACGGTCAATAATGCAATGAGTCAATTAAAGGATAAAGCCGGAAATTCGTATTCGACGAATCAGCAGTTTTCGATTGGCCGTCAATTGGATGATATTGATAAACGTGTAACAGATATGCAAAACAGCTTGGATGACTTAGAAAATCGCTATTATAATCAATTCACTGCAATGGAACAAGCGATTCAACAAGCTAATCAGCAATCTTTATATTTAACACAAATGCTTTCCGGCGGTAATTAATTAAGAAAAATGGCGAAAATATTTCCAAGTTGATAAACAGGTTTTCCGGTCCCTAACGGTCATTTCAGAACGGACTATGGATGGAAACTAACAGCTTACTAAAGGAGAGATACGGACATGGCAATCAATAATCCATACCAAGTATACGAAAAAAACGCTGTTTCTACTGCATCGCCTGGCGAGTTGACGTTAATGCTTTATAATGGCTGTCTGAAATTTTTGCTTCAGGCAAAGAAAGCTATCGAAGACAAAAATTTTGAGAAGAAAAATACCTATATTCAAAAAGCGCAAAATATCATTCGTGAATTGATGGTCACTTTAAATATGGATGTAGAGCTGTCCAAAAATTTAATGGCTGTATATGACTATATGAATCGCCGTCTCATTGAAGCAAATGTGAAAAATGATCTCGAGATTTTAGATGAGGTGATGGAATTCATTACGGAACTGCGTGATACGTGGAAGCAGGCGATTCAAGAACAACGGAAACAGCAGTATGGAACAGGCGGTCGAGTGTAATGGGAGACATGCGGACCTGTTTTCACATTACGCAGCAATTGTTTCACCACGTTCAAGCAAAGCCGGCAGTGGCAGATCGAGATGAATGGATTAAGAGATTGCTTGATTTGCTCGATGAGCGGGAGCAGGTCTTAAAAAGCCTTAAGCCGCCATTTACTGTAGAGGAAGAGAACCTTGGCCAAACCATCATGAAATGGAATGATGTGATTCAACAAGCATTAAAGGGAGTTCAAGCAGAGATCAAACAAAGCATTCGTGGGGTTCACAACAAGAAGCAAAACATGAGAAAGTACTTGAATCCGTATGCATCTTTGCCGATGGATGGCGTGTTTTATGATAGAAGAAAATAGGTGGAAAGATTGCCAAAAGTGAATTTGACAGAAAATCAATTTCAGTTGCTGCGAGACTATCTTCAGCTTTTGGAAACGATTGATGAGGGGTTGGTTTGGATTGTTTCCCATTTTCTTCAAGGACAAAACTCCAACTCCGTTCAAAAAATACTGAAAGACGTGATTCATGCTTTTCATGAAATTCATTTTGCCAATTTAACCGTTTCTGAGTTTTTAAAAGAAGATCAAAAAGCTCTGGAGACCGTTGGCGGTTTTCAAATTTTGGAAGATCATATGGAAGACTTTTTAGAAAATGAGAACGTTTTGTCCGAACAAGAACGGATTATGGAATATGTATTGTACCCTGCTTTTGTCCGTTGGCTTCGTGAAATTCAAAACACTTTCAAACCGTATATAGTCCATTAAAAGAAGCTTGCCTGCTGGTAGGCTTCTTCTTTCATGATCGAAAGTGAAGTTCTACTCCTTGTCGAAAAGAAAGAGAACTGCATAATCTGTAGAAGGAATTAAAACAATAAATATGAATTATTCGACAAAAAATAGACACAGTTTTTTCGAAGATTAGGCAGGAATGAAAGGGGAGAAAACGAAATATATACATATAGCTTTTAGCTTCTTGCATAAAAGGAGGAGTTTGCATGATGAACTACAACATTCGAGGCGAAAATATTGAAGTAACGCCGGCAATCCGTGAATATGCCGAAAAAAAAATCGGAAGATTAGAACGCTATTTTAATGAAACTCCTGATGCAAACGTCCATGTAAATTTGAAAGTTTATCCAGATAAAATGGCGAAGGTGGAGGTTACCATTCCTCTTCCAAATCTTGTGCTCAGGGCAGAAGAACGCAATCAAGATATGTATGCAGCAATCGATTTAATTGTCGACAAGCTTGAACGCCAGATTCGTAAACATAAGACGAAAGTTAATCGAAAACTGAGAGAACAAGGCAGTACAAAAGAGCTTTTCACTGTCAATGAAAGCGGACAGTCAAATGCTGAAGAAGAAAATGACATTACTATTGTCCGGACAAAACAATTTAGCTTAAAGCCGATGGACAGTGAGGAAGCGATTTTACAAATGAATCTGCTTGGTCATAACTTCTTTATTTATACAGATGCTGAAACAAATGCAACCAATATTGTATACCGTCGAAAAGACGGCAAATACGGTTTAATTGAAACGAATTAACAATTGATCATAAGAGGCTGATGATAGGGCCGGGCTGCTCCGATTTATTAAAGTTAAAGTACATCGTCGATGGACATTGTGCTTTCGGAGAAAGTCCGGCTCTTTGTTTTTGGAATAAACACCATTGATTTTAGCATCATTTCACTCAAAGAAGGTTTATTTCCACCAAGTCGGACGCCCTTTACAAAAGTTGTCTCTGTATAGCGACAGTGGTATTATAAAATAGTGAAAAAGTGCTGTGATCTTTGTTTATAAGTGGTTTATTGCATGTTAAACACTTTTATTCAATCTTCTTATCCAAGTGTTGACCACATATTTTAGTCAGAAGAGAGTTTTGAAAGCTAATAAAGGAGAGTACAATGAATGGGATTACTAAATAAACTGTTTGATGCCAACAAGCGAGAGGTCAAACGTCTGAAAAAGATGGCTGACCAAATTGACGCACTTAGTTCTGAAATGGAAAAGCTCTCTGACGATCAACTTCGTGCCAAAACAGAAGAATTTAAACAGCGTCATCAAAACGGAGAATCGTTAGATGACTTATTAATAGAGGCTTTTGCCGTTGTACGGGAAGGAGCGCGCCGAGTTCTCGGCCTATATCCTTACAAAGTGCAGCTCATGGGTGGCATTGCCCTTCACGAAGGCAATATTGCGGAAATGAAAACAGGGGAAGGAAAAACGTTGACCGCCACTATGCCGGTTTATTTAAATGCTCTCGCCGGAAAAGGCGTTCACGTTGTGACGGTAAACGAATATTTGGCTTCCCGCGACGCCACGGAAATGGGCAAGCTTTATGAATTTCTTGGACTGACTGTAGGGCTTAACTTAAACAGCATGTCAAAAGAGGAAAAAAAAGAAGCCTACCAAGCAGATATCACGTACGGAACGAACAACGAATTTGGATTTGATTATTTGCGAGATAACATGGTTTTGTATAAAGAAGATAAAGTTCAGCGCCCTCTTTACTACGCTGTCATCGATGAAGTAGACTCGATTTTGATCGATGAAGCCCGCACTCCGTTAATCATTTCCGGACAAGCGGAAAAATCCACTCAGCTTTATATCCAAGCCAATGCGTTTGTCAAAACTTTAAAACGCGATGAAGATTATACGTACGATGAAAAAACAAAAGCCGTGCTGCTGACAGAAGAAGGCATCAACAAAGCGGAAAAATACTTTGGAATCGATAACTTGTTTGATTTAAAACACGTCACGCTAAACCACCATATCAGCCAAGCTTTGAAAGCTCATGTAAGCATGCACCGTGACGTCGATTACGTCGTTCAAGACGGCGAAATCGTCATTGTCGACCAATTTACAGGGCGTTTGATGAAAGGACGCCGCTACAGCGATGGGCTCCATCAAGCCATCGAGGCAAAAGAAGGATTAAAAATTCAAAACGAAAGCATGACGTTGGCTACGATCACATTCCAAAACTATTTCCGGATGTACGCGAAATTGGCAGGGATGACAGGAACAGCAAAAACGGAGGAAGAAGAATTCCGAAATATATACAATATGAGAGTCATTGTCATTCCTACGAATAAGCCTGTCATCCGTGAAGATCGCCCTGATTTGATTTACGCAACGATGGAAGGAAAATTTCGCGCAGTAGTGGAAGATATTTATCAGCGCCATATGACAGGGCAGCCTGTGCTTGTAGGGACAGTGGCCATTGAAACATCTGAATTGTTGTCGAAGATGCTGACAAAGAAAGGTGTCCGCCACAACGTATTGAACGCCAAAAACCATCAGCGTGAAGCGGAAATCATTGCCCATGCAGGTGAAAAAGGGGCTGTCACCATCGCAACGAACATGGCCGGACGCGGAACCGATATTAAGCTGGGCGAAGGGGTAAGCGAATTAGGCGGACTTGCCGTGATCGGGACAGAACGGCATGAGTCTCGCCGGATCGACAATCAGCTCCGCGGACGTTCAGGTCGTCAAGGCGATCCGGGGGTTACCCAGTTTTATTTATCGATGGAAGATGAGTTAATGAGGCGTTTCGGCTCAGATAATCTGAAAAATATGATGTCGCGTCTTGGTATGGACGATTCCCAGCCGATTCAAAGCAAAATGGTCACGAGAGCGGTCGAATCTGCGCAAAAACGTGTGGAAGGCAATAACTTCGATGCCAGAAAGCGGTTGTTGGAGTACGATGATGTCCTGCGTCAACAACGGGAAATCATTTATAAACAGCGCGATGAAGTATTGGAATCGGACAATTTACGTTCTATTATTGAGAATATGATTCGCTCCGTTCTTGAAAGAGTCGTTCAATCCCATGCTTCTACTGCAGAAGACGAGGAACAATGGAATTTGCAAGGAATCGTCGATTATGTCAATGCCAATCTTCTTCCGGAAGGAGACGTCACAGTAGAAGACTTGCTCGGAAAAGAGCCGGACGAGATGGTGGATCTGATTTTTTCGAAAGTGCAAAAACGCTATGATGAAAAAGAAGAAAGCCTGTCGAAAGAACAGATGCGCGAATTTGAAAAAGTCATTCTTCTGCGCGCAGTCGACTCCAAATGGATTGACCATATTGATGCTATGGAACAGCTTAGGGAAGGCATCCATTTGCGTGCTTACGGGCAAATTGATCCGCTTCGCGAGTATCAAAATGAAGGTTATCAGATGTTTGAGCTTATGATTGAAGCCATTGAAGAAGAAACGGCAAAATATATTATGAAAGCGGAAATCCACAGCAATTTGGAACGCCAAGAAGTGGCGAAAGGACAAGCGGTCAATCCGAAAGAAGACGGTGAAAAAGTAAAGCGGCAGCCTTTTCGCAAAAAAGTCAATATCGGCCGCAACGACCCGTGTCCATGCGGAAGCGGCAAAAAATATAAAAACTGCCATGGTAAGACGGCAGGATAAACGTTTGGCCGTCAGTGATTCTTTTGCCCCCTTTTCTTTCCTGATGAGATAAGAGAAGGGGTTCTCTCTTGCCCGGTAAATCAGGGTGAAGGTAAAATACAAAATAGCTACGAGATTAAACGATGAGGTGAGAAGGAATGGAACTTTTTGAAATTCGAAATGAATTGGATAAAACAGCTAAGAGATTAGCGGATTTTAGGGGGTCTCTTTGACTTAGAAAATAAAGAAGCGCGCATTGCGGAATTGGATGACATTATGATGCAGCCTGATTTTTGGAACGACCAGCAAAAAGCCCAGGCTATCATCAATGAAGCCAATGGATTAAAAGATCTTGTGAACGAGTATAAAGATCTTTTAGAGACACAAGAAAATCTGGATTTAACCTATGATCTTGTAAAAGAAGAAAACGATACGGAATTGAAAGCAGAATTGGAATCAGAGCTGGAAGACTTCACAAAACGGCTGAATCGTTATGAATTGGAGCTGTTGTTAAGCGAACCGTACGATAAAAATAATGCGATACTGGAACTGCATCCCGGTGCTGGAGGAACAGAGTCGCAAGACTGGGGTTCCATGCTTCTTCGCATGTATACAAGATGGGCGGAAAAGAAGGGATATAAAGTCGAGACTCTCGATTATCTGCCTGGAGATGAAGCGGGCATTAAAAGTGTCACCTTGTTAATTAAGGGGCATAATGCTTATGGCTACTTAAAGGCTGAAAAAGGAGTCCACCGCCTTGTACGCATTTCTCCATTTGATTCATCCGGACGGCGCCACACTTCTTTTGTTTCTTGCGATGTGATGCCGGAATTTAATGAGGAAGTTGAAATTGAAATTCGCAATGAAGATTTGAAAATCGACACTTATCGCTCAAGCGGTGCAGGCGGACAGCACGTCAACACAACCGATTCCGCGGTCAGAATTACCCACTTGCCGAC
>Ga0207866_1002826_pt1 | contig 11828 bp, 8 predicted proteins | sample HigsolmetaAR203D_FD_184835 | JGI IMG/M metagenome (GOLD analysis project Ga0207866, IMG submission 184835) | Ionic liquid and high solid enriched microbial communities from the Joint BioEnergy Institute, USA - AR20-3-D (SPAdes) (version 2) ...
GCGCCGCGCTCGCGGCTTCACCCGCTTCACCACTATCAGAACCGTCATCTTCCTGATCGCCGGCAAGCTCGACTTCGCAGTGATCAACCCTCATGCCCGGCAACCCACTTGAAATTCAACAGAGCCGAAAAACGGCCGGGAGAGAGTGGAAGGTGGCCTCGGACGGTGCCATAGGCCGGATGCCGAAGTCCGCAGGCTTCCGCAGGAATCCCCGCGAACACGCGGGAGTCGGCGCGATCGGGCAAGAAAAAACCCCAACCGAGAACGGTTGGGGTTTCATTATTGGTGGCGGACGGTTGACCATGTGCTGGCTGGCCTCCCGAGCTAATGAGCGATGGCGCGGGTTGCTGCGTGAACTGATGGGAACTCCTCATCGTCCACGCTGGCGCCAATACGCCATCAACTGCTCAAAGCGGCGGTCTGCTTCCAGCGCCGGGGCCGCTGTCTGGATCGCTTCCAGACAGGCGCCGAGGTCACCGGGCAGCCATTGGGTTTGATCCCTTATCACCAGGCTCAGGAAGTCCAGCGTCTGTTCTGGAAACTTGCCGCAGAGACCTGCCTCGTGCAGTCGGTGAACCAGATAGTCCGGGTGGACCGGTGGTTGCAACCAGGCGCGGAGCAGCGTCAAGGCCTCGGGGAACGCATCTTGTGCCGCTACGCAAAGGCGGCCGAGGCTTTCGGCGATGGAAGGTGAAACGTTGTCTCGCGTCTTAGGCCAGATGGCGTGCAGATATGGGGCAACCCGGTTCGTCCAATAGTCGGCCCGTTGCTCGCCCGCACCCTCCAGCGCTCTCACCAATGCCTGTGCTGCCTCGCGCAAACCCTCTGGAGGGAGTGAGCGTGTCGCGGTCGCCAGCTCGGCGGTGGTGAAGGTGTCACCACGATCCAGGGCGGCGAAGGTCAGCAGCGATGCGTACTGCTCGCCGTGCTTGCCCAAGGCCGCATAGTGGCGCGCGGTGTCGAGGAATGCCGGCTTGAGCAATTCCATGAGTGGGCGGTACAGACGCGGTGACCACAGGAAGCCTTCCCAGGCCGCACGTGCCTCGGCTTGCGAGCGCTGCCAGTCGAAAAGCGGTAACAAGTGTTGCGTTGCCCACTCCCGGTCAACGCGGAACAAGGCGATGACATGGGCCGCGAGCAACACGCGGCCATGGCGATACTTGTCGATCCGGGTATCGCAAAGCTCGGTGAACGTGGACTTGAGCTCCTCGGGCAAGCCTTGTCCATCCTCCAGCGAGCGCCGATACCACCAGCGCAGCAGTGCCTCGGTGACGTGGCCCACGGGATGATTGATGGCTCGTCCGACGGGGTCGTCGGTATCGACACCGTCCCGATGATCCAACGCCAGGATACGGCGCGCGAGCGTGAAGAAGATTGCTTCGTGGCCCTCGAAGGTCTTGGCGATGGCCTGTAGCCACCGGCTCACACCATGGCCGAGCGTTTGCAACAGACCATCCGGTGCATCCGCGAGAACCGGAGCCATGAAGTGCCAGGAGCGACCTTGCAACGCCTCATCCGACCACGCCTGTAAAGCATCGCGCCAGCGATCGATTGGCCAATTATTCTGCCTTGCCAGATGACACAAGGCGTATGCCGTGGCTTGGAAGCTATCTTTGCACCTTTCTCGCCAGTCGTCTTGTTTGGACTCGGGCAGTACTGGGTTTGCGATCAAGTAATTCAATACGCCACGCCTGCTGCGAGGAATCGATATGGAATCTCGCCATGGATCTTTGTCGCCGACCCACCCACTCTCCATCCAGAAAGGAAATTCGTCGCGCTGATCCGCCGCCAGGGTCCAGTCCGGATAGTGCGCCGAAAGCCCATTGAGTCGGGCGCTGCCCTCAGCACTCAAGGCGGCGCCGGCGTCAGCCATTTTTGCCAGCCGCAGCCAGATTTCGCGGTCCACGATACGGCTCCAGCGCTCCGGCTCGATGTCGTCCTTGAACATCTCGCGCGGAGGACCGGCGAGCACGGCCTGTTCCAGTTCCCGCAGCATCACCGCATCGAGGCGCGGCGCCAGTGCCACCAGCAAGCGCATGGCTTCCCGTTCGGTTTCCACCGACCACAGCCACCAGTGATCGTCCGCCAGCAGCCAGTCGAGCGCTTGGCGTTTCGGGATCACATCGCCCTGTGCGGCAGCAAAGAAGGCGAGGCGTCGGAACAGCGGATAGGGCGTGTGCCACCAGGCCTGCGCCATGAGCGTTGCCCGCGCCGGTGATTGCGCAGCCGTGGCGAGCCACGCATCGCGGGTCAGGTCGATCAATGCGGTCCAGTCGTGGAAGTCCCGGTTCTGCGGGTGTTCACTGATCGAGGGTTGATGCATGTAGGACAGGTCGCTCCTGTCCTCGGCACCGCCAAGCTCGCGCATCAGATCGAGGGCATCGCGCAACAGGGTGCTGACATCAGCCAGCAGCTCCGGCAAGGCGGCATTCCAGCGTTCGTCCTTGGGCAGATCGCGCAGGCTGGTGTGGACGTGATCCGTCGACAGCACGATCTCCCATTCCACCAGATCCTTGATGCGCTTCGGCTCGCGGGCTTCGTCGTCCTCTTCGGGCCAGCGAAACGGCTCGCGCAGCGATACGCACGGTGTCAGCATCTCGCGCAGCTCCAGGCGCAGGGTCGGGGTGAGGCCATCGCGCCTGAAGCGGTCGCGCCAGCGGTACAGGTCGAAGTCGCGCAGCCACGATTTCACGCGTCCGGTCAGTAGCAGTCGCCACAAGGTGCGCATCAGCGGGCCGGGGATCGCCTTGGGTGCGCCCTCACGAATGCGTGCCAACTCCGCCGTGTTGCCCTCGCGCTCGAGTTTGGCCAACTCGTCCAGACGGTGTTCGATCCACCAGACCAGATCGTGATGCAGCTGCCCGCCGCGTTTGACCAACCATAGCAGCAGCGCCGGGTCATCCAGATGACGGATCAGCCAACGCGCCAGTTGCCGCATCACCTCGTCCCAGCGGCTGCCGCGCGCACCGGCATCGACGATACACATCGACGGCGCGAGCGGATACGGCGACGGTCGACGGATCAGGCTAAAGGCGAGCTTGTCATCCACGGCAGCTTTGGGCGGGACGCCGAAGCGGCCAAGGTCGGCATGCCGGTAGCGTTCCTCGCTCAGCGGCTCCAGCCAATCCAGTGACGGCACCGGGTCCAGCTCGGCAAAACGTTTGGCGGGCAGGCCACCCGGATCGCTGAGTGCCCACAACATGCGGGGAATGAAGTAGTCCTGACGGGTGCTCACCAGCGGGCGGGCCATGGCGCTTTCGACCACGATGCGCTCCTTGCCACGCATGCCGTCGCGGTAGGTATCGGCCCAGGCACGCAGGGTCTTGTGCAGGTAGGCGTGCCGGTTGTGCTCGCGGTAGAGGATGGGCGTGACGTTCTTGGCCCGCCACTCGTTGGCCCGTTCCTCTTCCTTGCCTTTGGAGAAACTGCCGAAGGCAAACATCTCTGGCGACGACTCGCCCAGCAGACGGTCGGCGGCCAGGGCATCCATCATGTAGCGGAGCACCGGGTCGTTGAGGCTGTAGCCGACGAAGCACACGGTGTAGTTGCGGAACAACTCGCTGACGAAACGCGCCGCCCAGCGCTCGGTGAGGTAGGCCAGGCCGAAATCGCCGCTGGAGACGACCAGCTGATTCAGCTCACTCTCGGTCGGCGAAGCGCTGAGCAGGCCATGCAGATACACCAGACCATCCCAGCGGTTTTTCGGCACTGGCAGCAGTGGCGCCTTGAAGCGCTCGATGGGCAGCGACTTCGCCGCGATCACCTCCTCGAACAGGCGGTCGAAGTTGGTGGTGATGAGGCGGGTCTGGCCGTTGCGGCATTTGCCCAACGTCAGCAAGGCTTCATGCGTGGCGGTTGCGTTCGGGGCGCCGAGATCGGGCGTCAGGATGCCGGCCAGTGCCCGGCGCACCGTCTCGCGGCCGCCGACGATCTCCGCTTCCAGCAGCCCGATGGCGGTATCGAACTGCCCGGCCTTGATCGCCGCCTGCTGCACCGCGTTGGGCGTGACGGCCAGGGCTTCATACACCTTCGCCACCAGCCCGGCGAAGCCCGGCAGGCGCGCCGGGTAAGAGATGCCCGCGCCGCAGAAGAACACCACGCGCCCATCCTCGTGCGCCTGCAGCAGGCGCTCGGGGATATCGGGGCCGTGGCGGACGAACTGCATTCAGTGGGCCTCGGAAAAGATGCGCTCCAGCATTGCCGGGATCAACGCCTCGTTGGCCTGGCGGATGGTGGCGTGGCGGGCTTTGAGTGCAGCCACCTTGGCTTGCAGGGCGTCGAAGCTGCGTTGCGTGGCGAGGGGTGGAATGGGAACCTCAATCGCCATCAGCTTTTCGAGACCCAGTGTCCGGTTTCTGCCCGCCCCACCAGGCGATGCCTCGCCAATCTTTTCCAGACCGGCATCGGTGAGGAAGTAATAGCGCAGGAACTCCGGCGAAGTGATTTCGGGATCAACGCGACAGGTGATGAAACGATGCGAGCCGTAGCGGCCTGCATCCTCCGGTTGAGCAACGGCAATGGCGCCTTCCCAGGCGAACACATTGGAGAACAGCAAGTCACCGGGCTCGATCCTGAACAGGCGTTTCGTCCCCACGTCGGCGCCGGAGAGGGGCGGCTTGTGGAACGTGCCTTTGCCAAAAGAGCGGATGCCCAACTCCGGATAGCTGCCTTCAAGCTCGATGGCGACTTCCCGCCGCACCAATGGTGCCACCTCGGCCATCGGCCGCATGGGCGCGCCGGCAATGGCGTCTCGAAAGCGCACGGCGAGCAGTTGGTCGGCGTCGCGTTCGATGGCGTCGAGCCGTTCGTTCACCTGCCGCGCCTTGTCGGCCAGCGTGTCGAGTCGGCTGACGATGGTTTGTTGTTCGGCGAGCGGCGGAAGGGGAATCTGAATTGCCAAGAACTGGCTCGGCTTGATCCGGTTCTTCCCACTCGTACCTTGCGCCTTCTCGTCACAAAGATTCCAGAAGCCACGCCATTTCGTGATGAGTCGTATCCAGCGAGGGTCTGTGCGGTCCTGGTCCAGCGCAAATGTTGGAAACTCGCCGCTGACATGGGTGCCTGCGAGTTCTTGTGGGACTACCGCCACGCTTCCGTTCCTGGCCCATATCTTGTTGACGACCAGATCGTTAGCTTCGAGTCGGTTGAACTTGGAATATTTGGTGTCGCCACCGTCAATGGTCTCGCGCTCGTAAGCGCCTTCTCCCCAAAGACGAACGCCCAGCTGGCGATAAGCCGTTCCCGCAATTGGGGTTACGAAACGCTCAACGGGGATACACACATCCCCCAGCGCAACTTTCGGCCACCGCCTCATCCCTGCACCTCGGCCACCAGCGCTTCGATCTCGCCCAGCAGGCGCAACACCTCCTCCTCGCCCGCACGCATGGCGGCGACCAGCTCCTTCGGGTCGGCGTGCTCCAGCCCTTCGGCGGCATGCGGGTTCTTCAGGTCCAGGTTGTAGATCGGCCAGTAGAGCGCATCGCCCTCAGCCTGCGCGGCCTTGGCGGCGGCCTCGTGGGCCTGCTGCCTGGCCTTCAACTCGCGCAACTGCGCTTGCAGCGCGGCCTTGTCGCCATTGGCGGCATTACCAATGGCTTGTTCCAGTTCGCGGATCGGTTGGCTCAAGGCGCGTGCGCGCGTGCGCTCAATCTCGGCCCGTTGCCAGTGTGGTGTGGCGGCCTCGATGGCGGCGGCGCGTTTGGCGGCGAAGTCCACCCGCCAGGCCTGCGGGCCTTCCTCGCGTTTGTTCCACCAGTCGAGCACCGGCTGGAAGGCCTCGAAGGGCAGCGGTGCGGTCTTGCTGTATTTCTTCCGTCCCTCCGGTAAGGGCAGCTCGTAGTACCAGATTTCCTCGGTCGGGCCGCCGCGCTGGAAGAACAGTAGGTTGGCCGGGATGTCGGTGTAGGGCGCGAACACGCCTTGCGGCAGGCGCACGATAGTGTGGAGCTTGAATTCCTTGAGCAGCTCCTCCTTGATGACGGCGCACACGCCATCGCCAAACAGCGTACCGTTGGGCACGACGACGGCGGCGCGGCCGCCCTGCTCGGCGCCATGCCCGGCGTAGCGCAGCTTGCGCATGATGTACTGCAGGAACAGCAGCGCGGTTTCCGCCGTCTGCATATTGGCCGGGAAGTTGGCCTTGATGCCGGCCTCTTCCTCGCCACCGAAGGGCGGGTTGGTGAGGATCACATCGACCCGTTCATCGTGGCCGATCTCGGTGACGCGCCGCTCCAGCGTATTGCCGTAGGCGATCTGCGGCGCTTCCAGCCCGTGCAGCAGCAAGTTCATCTGCGCCAACATGTAGGGCAGCGGCTTGGCTTCCTGCCCAAACAGGGTGTCGCGCTGCAAGGTGCGGCGCTGGTCCGGGTTGGTCACCTGCCGGTTGAGGTGGTCGTAGGCTTCCACCAGAAACCCGCCGGTGCCGCAGGCCGGGTCGAGCACCGTTTCGCCCAGGCGCGGATTCGTGACCTGCACCATGAAGCGCACCACCGGGCGCGGGGTGTAGAACTCGCCCGCGTCGCCGGCGGCATCGCGCATTTCGCGCAGCATGGATTCGTAGAGGTGCGAGAGGGTGTGGATCTCCTCGCTCGAGTTGAAGTGAATGCCGTTGATCTTGTTGATGATGTCGCGCAGCAGGTAGCCGCTGACCATGCGGTTCTGCACGCCCTTGAACACGTTGGCGATGACCTCGCGCTGGCTGCCCTTCTCCCCGCGGCCGGCCAGCCCGCGCAGGTAGGCAAAGAGGCCGGGGCCGCGCGAGCCGTCGGGGCGGTGGCATTCGTCCTGGTTGATGAAGGCCAGCAGTTCGTCGCCGGTGAGGCCGTCCTCGCGTGCGGCCCAGTCGCGCCAACGGTAGGGGGCTTCGATGATGGGGTGGTAGGGCTTGCCGTCGAGCTCCGCCTCTTGCTCATGCACGACCTCGAGGTCGTCGAGGAACTTGAGGAACATCACCCAAGTGAGCAGCGGCAGGCGGTCGACGTCGCCGTTGAGGCCCTTGTCCTTGCGCAGGATCTTGCGGGCGCTGCCGATCAGCGCCGAGAGGTTGTCGCGCGTGGTCAGTGGTGTCTTGACGCGTGGGGTTCTGGACTTCTTTTCGGTTGCGGCCATTCAGGAACTTCTCGTTATTGGTACAGGGCCGTCTGCAGGCGCGAGACGGCCTCCTTGAAGGGTTTGATGCCGCCGAAATGCCGGGTGGCGATTTCGGAGGGGCTGCCGTAGCGGTCGAAGGGTTGCACCTTCATCAGCTCGGACAGGGTGTTGAACTGGATGATGCCGCGCTCGACGTACTTGTCGAGCAGCAGTGTGAGGATTTCGCGGGCTGTGTCGCCGTACTGGCCGAACAGGTCCTGCGCCGCCATTCTGGCCTGTTCCGCGCGTTGGCGGCGAGTGAGCAGCGGCGCGTTCCAGGCCAGATGACACAGCAGATCGAAGGGGTCGGCGTCGGGCTGGTCGGCGCTGGCCGCCAGCTCCTCGAAACTGATGCCGCGCTCGGTCAGCTCACGCAGCACCTCGGCACGGGTGTCGGGGTTGGCCCAGGCCGATTGCAGCGCGTCGCGGGTCGGGTACAGGGTGCGGACGGTGCGGCCCGAGTACTCGGTGTACTTGACCACCTGGAGTTTCTTGCCGTCGGTGTCGAGGTCGTAGACCAGGTGGCCGATCACTTCGACATTGCCGCCGTCGACGTAGAACTTGCGCGGCTCCTGCGGCGGTTCGGTGAGGATTTCGCCCTGGCCTGCGTCGGTGTGCGCGGCATCTACGGTGTAGTCGGCCGGCGGCTCTTCGACGCCGGGAGGCGTTGCGATGACCGACTCGACGGTTTCGCCGGCCTCATCGATGGTCACTTCCTCGATGCGCGCGGGGTCGCCATCGAAATCCGGATCGGCAAAGTGCCGGGTGGCGGTGCCGGTGAAGTCGATGATGTTGAAGTATTCCTTGCCGTAGTCGACCTTCAACCGGGTGCCGCGTCCGATGATCTGCTTGAACTCGGCGCGGGAGCCGACCACGCGCGCCAGCACCACGTTCTTGACCATCTCGGCATCCACGCCGGTGGTCAGCAATTGCGAGGTGGTCAGGATCACCGGCGTGGGTTTGTCCACGTCCTGAAAATGCGCGAGGTGGGTCAGGCCAATGGCGCCTTCGTCGGCGGTGACGCGGCAGACGTAGTCGGGGTACTGCTGGACCAGATCGCTGTTGAGGTTGACCAGCTGCTGGCGCATTTCGGCTGCATGCTCCTGATCGACGCAGAACACGATGGTCTTGGCGAAGCGGTCGGTGCCCTTGAGGAAGTCGGTCAGGTGTTTGGCAATGGCCTGGGTGCGCGCACGCAGTGCGATGACGCGCTCGAAATCCTTGGTCTGGTATTCGTCGTCCGGCACCGGGCGGCCGAAGCGGTCGAGCTCGTCCTTGGACGGACGCCAGCCGGCGGCATCCACCGTGGTGATCACGCGATGCACCCGATAAGGCGCGAGGAAGCCATCCTCGATGCCCTGGCGCAGGCTGTAGGTGTAGACCGGGTTGCCGAAGTATTCGTAGGTGTCGCGCGACTCCTCGCGCAGCGGCGTGGCCGTCATGCCGAACTGCACGGCGGGCGCGAAGTAATCGAGTACCGCGCGCCAGTTGCTGTCGTTGCGGCTGGAGCCGCGATGGCATTCGTCGATGATGATCAGGTCGAAGAAGTCCGGCCGGTACTGGCGGAACACGTCTTCGTTGGCGGTGGACAGGGCCTGATAGATGCCGAAGTACATGTCCCGGCTTTGGCTAACGTCGCCGCCGGTGATCTTGTGGCGAGCGTCGCCAAAGGGCGCGAACATCTTGGCCATCGGGTCATCGACCAGGATGTTGCGGTCGGCCAGGAACAGGATCTTCGGGCGCCGGTATTCGCCGGTGCGGTTCCAGCGGCTGCTCCACAGCTTCCAGCACACCTGAAACGCCACGCAGGTCTTGCCGGTGCCGGTGGCCAGCGTGGCGAGTACGCGCTTCTGCCCCAGCAGGATGGCCTCGATCACGCGGTTGATCGCGATCTGCTGGTAGTAGCGCGGCACCTTGCCGGAAACCAGGTTGAAGGGTTCGAGCAGGTGGGGGGTGGCCGGATCAGGAAGCGCGATGGCGGCGGACAGTCGCTGCCAGAGTTCGGCGGGCGTGGCGAAGCGGTCCACCTCACGCTCGGTGCCGGTGGTGTAGTCGATCTCGATGATGCGATGGCCGTTGGTGGCATAGGCGAACTTCAGGCCGAGGATCTCGGCGTACTCTTTGGCCTGCTGCACCCCGGCTTCCGCCGGCAGCCCCAGCTCTTTCGCTTCCACCACGGCCAGTGGATAGTCGCGCCGGTAGTACAGCAGGTAGTCCGCACGTTTTTGCTTGCCACGGCGCACACGGCCGCCAGTGACGATGATGCGGCCATTGGTGAAGGTGCGCTGCTCGCCGATCACGTGCGGCACATGGCCCCATCCAGCCTCGACGAGTTTGGGTGTGACCAGCTCCCGGCAGGTGTCGGCCTCGGTCATGATGTGGGTCGTCGCGGTCATCGAGGGCACCTGTTTTGTTCGTGAGTCTTCCCCGCTATGGCATGTTCGGGTGTGGTGTTTGGCGCATCGCTTTGGCGCCGGGCGGGCAGATCGGCCCGGCTTTGAGCCAAGCCAAAGCACGCTTGACAAAAATACTGCTTGGGATAGACTTCTCTACCGAGTTCACTGCCTATCGGCTTTGAACCTATCGAGGTTTCGGCCGCTGAACCCGCGTAGCGAATCAGCGGCCTTTGTCTTTCTTGGGCTGCCATCACGGGTCACCTCCAAGCAGGCGCAGGCATGCAGCCCGGGACCAAGCCGGCGAACTTCTGATCTTCCCGATGCTGTTGTCGGCCTGGTAACAGGTGACGAAGTTGGCTTTCAGCGAGCCATCCTGCTTCAGCCCCATCGCTATCACGACGACGAAATCCTCGTAGACGACGGCCACGCGGCGCGTGGCGTCGTATTGGCGGGTGGTCTTGTCCCAGCCTTCGAACAGTGCGGCCTCGGGGTGCTCCAGGGTCGCCTTGATCCAGTCGATGCGCTGCGCCCGCACCGGCGAGAAAACATCCTTGCGGCCATCCCGCGCCGTGCTCTCGTAAAACATGTGGCCGAACTTGCCTGCACTGAAGTACACCCGGATACTGTCAAAGGTGTGGATGTTGCCGCGACAGTAGACCCGCTCGTAATGCGAGCGGTATTCGGCGACCGTGGCGTAGTGAACGAGAGGCGGTAACGCCATTACCAGCCTCCCTGCAGGCGAATCTTGAAGATGTTGAACTTCTCTTCGCCCTTGTGGGTCGGGGCAAGCCGTCGGCCAAGTGTTGATTCAAGGCGTTGGACCACGGCGGCCTTGGCCGTGCCATCACGCAGGGTGTCGTTGATGCGGCTGTTGGCCGCGCCCAGCAACAGGTCGCACAACTGGATCAGTGCCACTTCACGAGACGGCAGCGACTGGATGCCTTCGATACTCGACGTGAGGTTCGCGCACGCAAGACATCTGGCCAGTACAGGCAGCCGCTTCGGGTCGCGGTTGCTCTTGACGTCGCAGAAGATCCGGTAGCTGTTGAAATCCAGAATCCAGTGATGCAGGAGCTGGTAATAGAACTTGTAGAAGCCCAGCTCACCGTCGTTGTCGTGCAGCGCTAGGTTGAGCTGGGTTCGATCAACGGCAATACAGCGGAAACGCAGGTTGTCGCCATAGGCGAAGAACAGATCGATCAGTTCGACGTAAAAGTCGCGGCGGTTGGGCGACACCTTGCTCCACTTGATCTCGCCCCAGGCCTGGTGGCGTTCCCGCAGCGTGCCAACGCGCGATTTGATCTCGTTGCGCAGTTCCTCGGGGAGCCAGAGGCTGCCGATCATGAGGTGTCGCGCACGGGGATTCGCGGATGTCAGGACATCCGGATTGGCTTCGTCGCAATACACCTCGAACTTCATCTCCAATCCTCTCAGGTCAATCCAGCACGATCAGGAACTCGGTGGCCAGGGCCTCCGGGCGCACGGCACGGGTATCCGGGCTGCGGTGCATCTTGACCAGGCCGTGGCGCTCCAGGTGACGCAGGGTGCGCGACAGGTTGCTGGCCGCGCGGCCTGACCACTCGGCTAGCTCCAGCACCGTGCGGGGTTGCCGCTCCTGCATCAGGCGCAGTAGCGCACGGTTTTCGTCCGACAGCAGACTGGCCAGTTGTCGCCAGGAGTCGAACCAGACAGTGGGCGTGGGGGCACTGGCGTCATCGACTCTCCTGCGGCCGGATTTGGCCGTACGGATGCCAATCACTGTGCGCATACATGGATTCCCCTATGTGACGCCTGGATGCTATCACGCAAGCACACTATCCGTCATCGTCGGATTGCGAGATGCACAAATGCGCCCGCAGCGGATATGGACGGTCGCAGGCTGGCCGCGAAGCATCAGGACCCGGGGATGGGGCATCTAAACCGCAAACCCTGCAAACCTCGGTTTGCACCCTGACGGTGGCGAAGCGCCGCGCTCGCGGCTTCACCCGCTTCACCACTATCAGAACCGTCATCTTCCTGATCGCCGGCAAGCTCGACTTCGCAGTGATCAACCCTCATGCCCGGCAACCCACTTGAAATTCAACAGAGTCTTTTTTTGGTTCTTCACCCAAGTCCGGGGAAGGCCGCCCGGATCTTCAGGAAGAAGTAGGCGTCGTCCCGGTAGCCGTAGGCCACCCGCTTGATGACCTTGATCTTGTTGTTGATGCCTTCGACCAGATTGGTTCCCAGCGGCCAGCGGCAGTGGGCCAGGATCCCCGACAGGTAGGGCTCGAGCCGCCGCACGAACACGCGCAGCGGCTCCAG
>Ga0207866_1002829_pt1 | contig 11820 bp, 11 predicted proteins | sample HigsolmetaAR203D_FD_184835 | JGI IMG/M metagenome (GOLD analysis project Ga0207866, IMG submission 184835) | Ionic liquid and high solid enriched microbial communities from the Joint BioEnergy Institute, USA - AR20-3-D (SPAdes) (version 2) ...
TTACAATTTATTTGAGCTAAAGGTGAAATATATGTCAAACAAAAGATGGACATTAACTTTTTTATTCTTAATTATTTTGTTTCTATATGTTTTTATTCAATTTATATGGACGTCAAAGCAGATGGAAGAGACAGTGGAAGCTCTTGACAAAAGGGTTTCCCTACATGAAGAACCTCCGCATTTTATTCTTATTGCTCAAGAATTCGATAATCCATACTGGCGGAAAGTAGAAAAAGGTGCTCAGGATGCTGCAAAAAAGTTTCAAGTAGAAGTTGAATATGTCGCTCCGTTACGAACAAGTATTGAAGAACAGATTAAGCTATTAGAAAAAGCAATTGCTTCTAAAGTAGATGGAATCATTGTTCAAAGTTTGGATGAAGAAACATTTACTCCAATCATTAATAAAGCAATATCCAAAAATATTCCAATTATCACAATTGATACAGATGCTAAAGCGAGCCGTCGTCTTTCCTATGTAGGGACAGACAATTTTGCAGCTGGTCAATTGCTTGGGAAAACCGTGGTAGATATGACAACAGGACAGCATAAAATTGGGGTTATTATTGGGAGTGAATCATCTGACAATCAACAGGAGCGGCTAGATGGTTTTTTGTCAGTTATTAAACAACATCCAAGGTTAGAAGTAGTGGAAGTCCAAGCATCCAATATTTCAAGAATACAAGCGTCCATTCAAGCTGATATTATGTTAAGAAAATATCCCGATATTTCAGTGATGGTTGGGACAAGTGCTTTAGATGCAATTGGTATGACAGTGGCTGTGAAAAATTTGCAACGATCCGATATTCAAATTTTTGGATTTGATGACGTCGAAGAAACATTATTGGCAATAAAAAAAGGAGAGATTACAGCAACCATCATTCAAAAACCATATGAAATGGGTTTTATTGCTGTTCAATTAATGTCCAAGCATTTGCAAGGACAACCTATTCCAAACGTATATTTTACTTCAAGCAAAAAAGTAGATGCATCAAACGTACAAATGGAGGTAACACCGTGAATATACGGACAAAATTGTTTATCTTTATTCCATTGCTCGTCATTTTACTCAATACTATAGCATTTTTTATTTTTGATAGTGGAAAAAAAGTTCAAAAGAGCTATGACTTCATGGTCCATCGTATTTACTTATACAAACAAATTTCCAATGAAACTCAAGAAAATCTTCGCTATTTAAGCAGCTATCTCATATATCAAGACAAAGAAAATCTTAACTTGCTAATTAAACATAAAGCTAATTTAGAAGCTCTGCAAAATAATTTAAGCAACAATTCGGCCAGTAATGCTTTAGTAGTTGATAATTACAAAAATATGATCAATACTTTTCTCCAACTGGAAGAAGCTATTTTAACAAACTTAAAAGAAAAAAAATTTCTGGATCAAGCTGATCAATTCAAAGAAATAGAAAGAGTTGCTTCTTTCATTCGGGAGGATAGCCAACAACTAGTAGACATGGAATTGAGTGAATACCAGCCTGTGTATAATAGTATGTTGGCAATTAACGAAAATATGAATAAATGGGGAGGAAGTTTGTTTATTGTAACCACAGCATTAAGTATCGTATTTGCTATCTGGCTGTCTCGAAGTATCGTCATTCCCATTCAGCAGCTTGTTCAAACAGCTAAACAAGTCGCTGCGGGAGACTTAAATACGAACGTGCCGATATACCAGCCAAATGATGAGGTTGGGGTACTAGGAAAAGTGTTTAATCAGATGATTGAAAATTTACGAAAATTAATCTCTAAAAATATGGAAATACTAGAAAAAGAAAAATTAATGAGAGAATTAGAGTTAAAAGCACTTCAAAGTCAAATTAACCCGCACTTTTTATTTAACACATTAAATGTGATCTCAAAGCTTGCATATATTGAAGGAGCTGAAAAAACGAGTGAACTAACCATTTCTACTTCCAATTTATTACGATATAATTTGCGGAAATTAAACGAACCTGTCATGCTGCGTGAAGAAATTGAAAATGCAAAAGAGTATTTTGCCATACAAAAAGCACGATTTCGTGACCGTATTTCATTTCAAATGGAGATTGATAATCATTGTTTAGACCAATCAATACCTGCACTTACGATTCAGCCTTTGCTTGAAAATGCTTTTGTCCACGGGATCGAATCAATGGAATCAGGAGCTGTTATTGAGTTAAGCGTCAAAGAAAAAGAAGGAAGAGTGTTGGTGAAAATTTCGGATAATGGTGTAGGGATGGATGAAAAGATTGTGAAAACAATACTCGAGTCACCATCTTTTTCAATTAAAAAATCAACAGGACATTCAACAGGATTAGGAATGGAAAATGTGTTTCGACGTTTGCGATTATTTTACCAAGTACATGATATCGTGGATATTAAAAGCAAGCAAGGTCGCGGCACCACGATTTTGTTGTCATTACCAAGAGTAAGGGGGGAAAAGATGCATGTATAAACTTCTCATTGCAGATGATGAACCTCTAGAGCGTGAAGGGTTAGAATTGATGATTCAAAAATGTTTGCCCAATCAATTTCAAATTTTTCATGCTGAAAATGGCCGATTGGCGATACAACAGATGGAAAAGCATCAGCCGGAAATTATATTTATGGATTTAAAAATGCCTGGTATTCAAGGACTGGAGGCGATTGAAGAAATAAAAAAACAAAATCCTAAGATTAAAATCATTATATTAACTGCATTTGATTATTTTTCCTATGCAAAAGAAGCCATTGAACTCGGTGTGAATGATTATATTTTAAAACCAGCTAAAAAAGAGAAAATTGTCTCTGTGTTGAAAAAATGTATATCAGAATTAGAAGAAGAATTGCTAAATCGTGAGAAGGAACTGAAAATGAAAGAAAAGCTGGGACACCTTTTTTCAATTAGTGAATCCGAATGTGCCCTAATGATTATGATGGATGCAGTATCAGAAACAGACGTGGATGAATTGCTTTCTCTGTTAAAAATCCCTCACCGAACTAGTGTAGCCTTTGTCATTGAATTTTCCGATATAAAGATGGAAGAGAAACAAGATTTATACCAAATTGTCAAAAGGTATATGAAAAATAAACAAGAGTGTATATGCAGTCCTTTAATCGATCATCGTATGACGATATTTTCTTTTCCTTCCGATCAGGACATGACGAGAAATCAATGGATTACTCTTTCCATGAAATGGTTGAAGGAAATCGAAAAACGAACAAACAAAAAAATTAAAATAGGAATTGGTACTTTGCAAAAGGATATTCAAGGCTTTAAAAAGTCATATCAAGAAGCTCTTCTGGCTGTAACATCTCAACCGTATTTTGGACGGGTAAAACATATTTCAGAAGTAGAGGCTGCACACGATTCAGACAAGAAAGAAAAGAATCGAGCTTTACTAAATTCAGAGAATACGAAGGGACTAGATATAGCACTTCAATTTATTTCTGATCATTTTCACGAAGATATTACACTAGAGGAAGTCGCTCAATTGATGAATTTTCATCCACACTATTTTAGTAAACGATTTAAACAGGAAACGGGCCAAACGTTCTCTGATTTTTTAACACATATGCGTATTGAAAAAGCGAAAGAACTGATGAAACAATACCATCTTAACGTAAAAGAAATCTCTTATTATGTTGGTTATAACGATCCTAACTATTTTAGTCGAGTTTTTAAAAAAGTTACGAAAATGACGCCAAAAGAGTATCGAAACCAACTGCAGAAAAATAAATGATAAATTCGATCACTTCTCCTATACGTGCAGGAGGGGTGATCTTTTTTTAGCACTTTTTTGACAAATATTAAAAGAGTCCTATTTTGGTAGTCAGTAAAATTTTTACAGGTGAAAAATGTCCCTTTATAAGTCGAAAAAGTGAAGGAAATAAGAAAGAAATCGTTTTCATATGCGTGATAGGCTTAAAAATGAAAGCGTAAACATTACGAGGGGGGTTTCAAATGAAGAAATGGTGGAAAACTTTATCGATGGCAGCTGCATCACTTGTTTTAGCTTCTGCTTTAACAGGATGCGGCGTTGTTTCATCGGGAGGCGAGGACAAAAGCAGTCAAGCAAAAGAAGATGGCGACAAAATTGTGGTTGGTTTCTCAATGGATACGTTAAAGGAGGAGCGCTGGCAGCGCGATAAAGACCTGTTTGAAGCAAAGGTAAAAGAATTAGGAGCAGAAGTAAAAACGCTTGCGGCTAATGGCGATGATGCCGCTCAATTGAATCAAGCAGAACAATTAATTTCCGAAGGGGTAGATGTGTTAGTTGTTGTACCACATAATGCAGAAGCTACAGCAGCTATTGTTGACAAAGCGCATAAAGAAGGAATTAAGGTTATTTCGTATGACCGCCTGATTAAAAATGCAGATGTAGACTACTATGTATCTTTTGACAATGTTCGAGTTGGGGAAATGCAGGCGAAAGAGATTGTTAAGCAAGCACCGACTGGAAACTATGTATACATCGGTGGTGCCGATACAGATAATAATGCTCACCTATTCCGTGAAGGAGCTATGAATGTGTTAAAACCGCTTGAAGAAAAAGGGGATATTAAGATTGTTTATGATCAGTTCTCAAAGGACTGGAAGCCTGAAGAAGCATTGAAAAATATGGAAAACGCTTTAACAGCAAATAAAAATAATATTCAAGCAGTTATAGCAGCAAATGATGGCACAGCTGGCGGCGCCATTCAAGCATTAGCGGCTCAAGGACTGGCAGGGAAAATCCCTGTGTCTGGTCAAGATGCAGAGCTGGCTGCGCTGCAACGCATCGTGGAAGGAACGCAAACAATGACGGTTTATAAACCAATTCATGCTATTGCCACGAAAGCGGCTGAAATAGCTGTAGCTGTTGCAAAAGGAGAAAAAATCGAAACAGATCAAAAAATACCGAACGGTAAAATCGATGTTCCATCTGTCCTTCTCGATCCTATTGCTGTAACGAAAGAAAATGTTCTAGATACTGTCATTAAAGATGGATTTCACAAATTAGAAGATGTCTATCAAAATGTTCCAAAAGATCAATGGCCAAAACAGAATTAAATGTTATAAAGGCTGACTCTTACAAAAGAGTCAGACCTTTCTCATTCTATCATGCTGCGAATGGGAGGGAAGATGGTTGTATTCGTTAGAGATGGATCAAATAACAAAAGAGTTTCCCGGAGTGAAAGCATTAGACCGTGTAACATTTAAAGTGAAAAAAGGTGAAATTCATGCGCTCTGTGGTGAAAATGGAGCGGGTAAATCGACGTTAATGAAAGTATTAAGTGGATTATATCCAACTGGAACATATTCAGGAGAGATTCGTATAAACGGAACCCCTGTACATTTCCGCAATATTAAAGATGCAGAAAAGGCAGGGATTGCAATTATTCACCAAGAACTTGCACTCGTTAAAGATTTGACAGTTGGAGAGAACATTTTTCTAGGAGCAGAACCGAAAAAATATGGCGTCATCCAATGGGATCAATTGTTTTATGAGTCATCCGAATGGTTAAATGCAGTAGGTTTAAATGTGGCTCCTCAAACGAAAATCTATTCACTTGGCATCGGGCAGCAACAACTTGTGGAAATTGCCAAAGCTTTGTCTAAAAATACGAAGATATTGATTTTAGATGAACCGACAGCTGCTTTAACAGAGAGTGAAGTCGAAATATTAATGGGAATTTTAGAGGAATTAAGAAAAAAAGGGGTAACATGTATTTACATTTCTCACAAAATGCCTGAAGTTTTTCGTTTAGCTGATTCCATAACCGTCTTACGTGATGGAAAATCCATTGCAACTCTATCCAAAGATGAAACAAGTGAGGATGAAATTATTTCTTTAATGGTCGGCAGAGAATTAACGGAACGATATCCGCAAGCTGAACGAACTCCAAAAGAAACGATTCTTGAAGTGAAAAACTATTCTGTCTGGCATCCAGATATGCCAAAAATGAAGGTAAATGATAATATTTCCTTTTCACTTAGAAAAGGAGAGATCCTTGGAATAGCTGGATTAATGGGGTCTGGTAGATCAGAGCTTGCCACAAGTCTTTTTGGAGCATATGAGGGAAAACGGGAAGGCGAGGTATGGATAGAAGGTAAAAAGGTTCACATTCGCAACGTTCAAGATGCTATTAATGAAGGGATAGCATTAGTGACAGAGGATCGAAAACGCTTTGGTCTTGTTTTAAGTATGGATGTGAAAACAAATACCACTCTTGCCAGTTTGAAAAAAATTAGCAAATGGGGCGTTATGAACCATAATGAAGAAATGAAATCAAGCCAACAGTTTGTCCAGAAGTTAAAAACTAAAACGGCATCTCTCGAAACGAAAGTTGGAGCATTATCGGGAGGGAATCAGCAAAAAGTCGTTATTGCCAAATGGTTGATGTCTAAGCCGAAAATTTTAATTTTAGATGAACCTACACGGGGAATTGATGTAGGGGCAAAATATGAGATTTATCAATTAATGAATCAGCTGGTTAATGAAGGAGTCGCAATCATTATGATCTCATCAGAGCTGCCTGAAATACTTGGTATGAGCGATCGAATTCTGGTCATGAACGAAGGCAGATTTGTGAAAGAGCTGACGAAAGAAGAAGCCACACAAGAAAAAATTATGTCAGCAGCAACGGGAGGAGGGAAATAAATGGAATTAAAAGTGACGGCTCAACAAAAGACAAATGTCAAAAAAAAGTCGTTGAAAGATATAATCGGAAAAATTGACGTACGGGCTTATACGATGATTGGTGCCATAGTTGCGATTTGGCTGTTCTTTGGAATTTTGAACGATACATTCTTAACAGCGCGTAACCTTTCAAATTTATTCACTCAAATGTCTGTTACTTCTATTTTAGCGATTGGAATGGTCCTCGTTATTGTTGCCGGACACATTGACTTATCTGTCGGATCCATTGTAGGTCTTACAGGAGGTATTGCTGCCATATTTAGTAACTGGATGGGAATGCCAACGATTGTTGTCATTGTTGTCACGTTAGTTGCTGGTGCAATTGTTGGCCTACTTCAGGGTTGGCTAGTTGCCTATCAGGCAATTCCTGCATTTATTGTCACTTTAGGCGGTATGATGGCATTTCGCGGCATCTTAATGGGAATAACGAAATCAACAACCATTCCTATTTTTGATGCGAATTTTATTGCCCTTGGAAGTGCCTATTTTACAAATATGTTTGGGATTGTGTTGGCCATACTAGCAGTAGTCATTTTGGTTATTTTAACAATAAGAAAACGAAAAACTCGCTTAAATTATGGATTTGAAGTAATGCCTCTTTCATTGGAAATCATGAAAATACTTTTTCTTAGCTCACTCATTGTTTTATTCGTCATCACGATGAACAGCTATAAAGGAATTCCGTTTCCCATTATATTTGTTATCGGTTTGGCAGTCATTTTTTCATTTATTGCGAATAACACAACATTTGGCCGTCATATTTATGCAATTGGCGGAAATTCAGAAGCTGCGCGTTTATCAGGAATTAATATTAAAAGTCGCACGATGATGCTGTTTGTATTTAGCGGATTGTTATCAGCCGTTGCAGCAATTGTGTTAACAGCTCGTCTTTCTTCTGCTACCATTTCGGCTGGCCAGATGTATGAATTAGATGCTATCGCTGCATGTGTCATTGGCGGAACCTCTTTAATGGGCGGATCTGGAACGATTATTGGTGCGATTATAGGGGCCATGGTCATGACATCGCTCGATAATGGAATGTCCCTTATGGGGCTGGACACCTATTGGCAGTACATTGTGAAAGGAAGTATTCTTGTACTAGCAGTCTGGATAGATATTGCAAGCCGTAAAAAAAATAAGTAGTTAAAAATCTGCTACAAAAGGGCTGAACTTTGGATATCATTCATAGTTTCAGCCCTATTTGTATTGGTAAAAAATGTACCAGTATGCTGTAAAATTTCCATATAATTATGAAGACTATATCAAACTATGGAAAGCTTGGAATAAACCTCATTTCATTTCCTATCCTTGTGGTCATTTAGGCATCGTATTTCAACGAAGGAAAATCACTAAGGACGGAATGTGATTTAAATATAAAATCACATAAATAAAAAAAGCCTATAGGTAATTCCAGAAGCAATTAAGAAGTTCGATAACTAAACTTACCTTTTAAATAAGCCTAATTTTTTTTGTTGCTTTTTGCTTCCATTTTTTTAAAATGTTGTTGACATGGTTTTTGACCGTTCGGATGGAAATGAACATTTCATCTGCAATTTCACGTATTATCTATGAACTCTAATATTTTTCATTCGGTTGGCGTTAGTTGTGATTGGATTTTTTCCATCTTATATTGATTTTCTATCTTTTTAACTTGCAAAATTCTTTGGTCAAGTCCAAATTATTGTGTAAATTCCCCCCTATGAACTTTACTTTCTATAATTTGGATGGGGATGTTTAATAAGTCGTTTTTCGGCTTATAGACGCTCTTTTAATGTTTTAGAAATGTTGATAGATTGATATTTTTCAATGAGGATTTGACTTTTTAGACAGCCTCTATTGGATATATTTTTTAACTATCACTTTTTTGATTAATTCTTTCACAAACCGTTTCGTTTATATCTAAATTCGGTAAAAAATAAATTAAGATAGAAATGAAGAATATTTATGAAAGGAGTGAAAAAATGAAGCAATACCATATCATTGTTTCAGGACGTGTGCAAGGAGTGGGGTTTCGATATTTTACGCAATCAAAAGCGGTCGAGCACCAAATTTCCGGTTGGGTTCGAAACAAGATGGACGGAACGGTTGAAATCGTTGCAGAAGGAGAGGAGCAAAATTTACAGAACTTTCTTGCCTCTATTCAAAAAGGTAGTCCTTTTTCAAAAGTTGAAAATATACAATTAACGGAACATGATGAAGTGGAAGGCTTTCAAAAGTTTGATATTCGTTATTAATCATTAAAGCATCAATATGATAAAACACCCCTATTTGTACAAGGGGTGTTTTAATAAGGCAACACTTTTAAATTGAAAAATGTCATTAGATCGGCCACCAATGGAAGCCGTCTTTGGCAAGAAGTTCATCCGCTTCTTTAGGACCCATCGAGCCTGCCTCATAGTTAGGGAAGGACGCTTTTTTACGGGACCATGCATTTGAAATCGGATCAACATATGCCCATGATAAGGCGACTTCATCCCAGTGGGTAAAATTCGTGGCATCGCCTTGCATGCAATCATATAGCAATCTTTCATATGCCTCCGGAGTGTTCATGCCGTCGATGCCGTTATTGTTGTAAGAAAGCTTAATTGGTGTAGCCTCTGAGCTTACTCCCGCTTTTTTGGCATTGAGATGAAGCGTAATCCCTTCATCAGGCTGGATATGGATGACAAGCAAGTTTGGAACGCGGTCGCTTTCCTTTTTAAAGTAAAGGTTCATTGGAATATCTTTAAATTCGACAACAATTTTTGTTGATTTTTCTTTCATCCGCTTTCCTGTGCGAATGTAAAAAGGAACGCCTGCCCAACGGTAATTGTCAATCAAAATCTTTCCGGCCACAAACGTTTCTGTATTGGAATCGGGATCTACATTTGCTTCTTCTCGGTAGCCGATAACCTCTTTTCCATTAATTATTCCCTTTGTATATTGGCCTCTTACAAAATAGCTGTCGACTTCATTTTCCTGAATTGGCCGTAAAGCACGAAGCACTTTAATTTTTTCGGAACGAATTTCGTCAGTCGTTAATTTAATTGGCGGTTCCATCGCAAGCAAGGCCACCATCTGCAGCATATGGTTTTGCACCATATCTCTGAGCGCACCGGATGTTTCATAATAGTTGCCCCGGTCTTCCACGCCGAGTGATTCGCTTGAAGTAATTTGAATATTGGAAATAAAACGGTTATTCCATAAATGTTCAAAAAGCGCATTGGCAAATCGAATGACTTCAATATTTTGCACCATTTCTTTTCCTAAATAGTGGTCGATTCGGTAAATTTGCTCTTCATCGAATGCGGCGCGGATTTCATCGTTTAATTTTTGGGCGGAAGCTAGGTCATGGCCGAACGGCTTTTCAATGACAAGTCTTGTCCATCCGTTTGTATCTTTTAAACCGTGCTCTTTTAAATTGTTAGCGATGATTCCGAAAAATTCAGGCGCCATCGCCAAGTAAAAGACTCGGTTCCCTTCCGTTTGATATTTTTCATCCAAGTCGGAAAGTAAGCTTTTTAAGCTGTGATACGAAGACTGGTTCGATACATCAAACGGATGATAATAAAAATGCGAAGTAAAGGATGTTAGATCGCTGTTGACGGAAACTGCATTTTCAACGGAATCTTTAACATTTTCCCTGAACGTTTCGTTCGTCCATGGTCTTCTTGCCACGCCAACGACCGCGAATTCTTCGCTGATCTTACCGCTTTGATATAAACGGTAAATGGATGGGAATAATTTCCGTTTTGCTAAATCTCCTGTTGCTCCGAATATAATGATGATTGCTTTTGGTAACTGGATTGTATTCACTGAACGTACCTCACTTTATCGTTTTGCTATAAATTTTGCTAAAAATATGTACCCGTTCAAATATTTAATTTTAAAGGTAAACGTACTGTAACGCAAATAATATTTGCTGATTTTTCTGCTAAATATTGAATGAATGTATTATAATAACAGATAAAAAGACATTTGGAGGAGCGAACGTTGAATCTTTATTTTTTAGGAACAGGTGCTGGTCTGCCGGCCAAACATCGAAATGTGTCTTCCATTGCGCTTGAATTGCTTGAAGAACGCGGTTCTATTTGGCTGTTTGATTGCGGCGAGGCGACACAGCACCGGATTTTATATACGAACATCAAACCGGCAAAAATTGAAAAAATTTTTATTACGCATTTGCATGGTGATCATATATACGGACTTCCCGGTTTGTTAGGAACAAGATCCTTTCATGGCGCCGAGAGCCCGCTCGTAATTTACGGTCCTCCCGGCATTAAAGAATTTGTGGAACAAACTTTGAAGTTAAGCTTTACTCATCTTAAATATCCGCTTATTACAAAAGAAATATTTGACGATGAAACCGTTTTTGAGGATGATCAATTCATCGTTAAGGTAAAGAAATTGGAGCACGGCATCCCTTCATTCGGTTATCGGATTATAGAGAAGGATCTGCCCGGAACACTTTTAGCGGATCGATTAAAAGAAATTGGAGTAAAACCTGGACCTATATACAAAAAATTAAAAAATGGCGAAACAGTCCAACTTGCTGATGGAAGAGTTTTGAATGGAAAAGATTTTTTAGGTCCTGTCAAAAAAGGACGGATTGTTTCGATTTTGGGTGATACAAGATATTGCAAGCAAAGCGTCGAATTATCAAAGGATGCGGATGTTTTAGTGCATGAGGCGACATTTGCAAAGGATGAAGAGCTTTTGGCCTACAATTATTTTCATTCGACAACAGTTCAAGCAGCGCAAATTGCTTTAGAGGCAAACGCAAAAACGTTATGGCTGACGCATATTAGCTCGCGATATCAAGGCGAAGAGGATTGTCAAATGCTTCTTGCTGAAGCAAGGGCTGTATTTCCAGAAGCAAGCCTTGCCCATGATTTTTTATGTGTCCCAATTCCTAAAAAGTAGAAAATGGTATGGGGATGCCAAAAATGAAACTTTCGCCGCCTTTTTTACATAGAATAAAAGAATCGTCTACAGGCATATTTAGTCCTATAATCGGGCAAAAAAATCGTCGACATGATTCTTGCAGAATCTCTGAACTTTCAAAATTTTTTCGGTTGCGGCAATGAAAGAATTATATGTTGATTCAACACTCACAGTATGCTTTGGAAAATGCAATATGCAAACAAAAGCTGCCTCAAAAGGCTTTTTTGAGACAGCTTCTTCTT
>Ga0207866_1002832_pt1 | contig 11810 bp, 4 predicted proteins | sample HigsolmetaAR203D_FD_184835 | JGI IMG/M metagenome (GOLD analysis project Ga0207866, IMG submission 184835) | Ionic liquid and high solid enriched microbial communities from the Joint BioEnergy Institute, USA - AR20-3-D (SPAdes) (version 2) ...
CTTCAGAATACTTTTATCCCAACAATGCTTGCAGGAATAAAAGCCTGATATGCTTCTCCAAGGACTTTGTGAGAGGATAATTCTATTATTCGTTGTGTTTACCCTTCAAAATAAGGGCAGTTACAACAAGATCAAAATACCAAGCATTTAATGTTAGGTTGTGTTTACCCTTCAAAATAAGGGCAGTTACAACTATGAGGAGCGTAGCGAAATCACTACAACGGTTGTGTTTACCCTTCAAAATAAGGGCAGTTACAACTCGGTGTTGGGTAGCCCTATGGTAGGGGTAGTTGTGTTTACCCTTCAAAATAAGGGCAGTTACAACCAAGACGATTAGGCAAAGATCGTTGTTTTAGTTGTGTTTACCCTTCAAAATAAGGGCAGTTACAACAGGAAATTGTACGCCCTTGATTTCGTAAAGGGTAAAGCTAATTTTTCATCAGTAAAATCAGCAAATATCGTATGGTCCGAGATGACAAAGAACTGGTTTTTTATTCTAAACTAATTTAAAATTCTTCTCGAGGTAATCGATATATAGTTCAAAAGAGTCTCTGCCACATAAGATTTAGTGTCTGTTTTGGACACGATTATGTCAAAAATTTCTTTTGTAGGCAACTGGTTGTGAGCAAACTTATTACGTAAATATATCAATAAAAACGCATCCTGTACTTTTTTATCTTTTTGAACTAGCAACTCTAGTGTATTATTATCCTCATAGCTATTTTCTCCCAGATTTTCAATCCACTCAATAACAACATCTTGTATTCCATGTTTTTTCAATACACCTTGAGCTATATATTTCTTGAAGTTGGGGTTTCCACTCTTTTCAAATTCATCTGGATGATTTATACCATCAAATTTATGTTTTTCTAAAATCTTCTTTTCTAATTCTTGAATCATTTTAAACACCTCTTCTCTTCTTATCTTTTCATACATTTCCAATTCCTTTTCTATCTTATCCTTTCTCCAATTATTTTTTTTAGGCGTATAGCTAAAAATCCGTTCTACTTTTTCATCGTTGAGAAAGCGTATGAATTTGCCAATATCTTTTAGCTTTATAGCCGGCTCATCAATATAGTCAGTTTTATAGGAAATGGTCATATTCCAAATAAAACTGTCATTGATGATGTTTTCTGATTTATCACCTTTTAGTCTATTGGTTTGTTGTTTTGCACGTTGTTCTTTCTCTATTCTTTCTTCTTGTGTTAAGTAATAATCGGCTAAATTCAATGCTACGTCTTGATGGTAGAGCTCTTTTATGATGCGTTTGATGATTAAATTTAAGAACAAATCCTGACCAATAATTTTCCGTATTTTTTTGTCCCACTTTCTATTAAATAACTCAAATTGCTGCTTTTCACTAAGCTGGTATTTGTTATTAGTAAACTCATCAGACGCTTTAAATTTTTCAAAAAGTTCCTTGTAGTCTCTTTTCCAACTATAGAATTTCTGCAATACATGTTCTTCATCATGAATATACTGATACCAATCCGCAAACAAATCTTTATTCCCTTCGAATTCCTTTCCTTCAATATACGTTGGCTTTGGATCAAAAATGCCTCGGGTAAATACCAAAGGTTTTAAAAGCAACTGCCTTTTTTGTTCTTCAATTGGAGAAACTATATACAATCGCTTATAAAAAACCGACCATATATGCTGCTGCTCGATAAACTTTTTTAAGAGTTTTTCTTGGTTTTTGAAAGCAGTGATTTGTTGTTGTATGTTTTCAAAATATTCCTTCCTATTTTCTAAATACTTTAGATAAAATTTATGGAAGCTTTTTTCGTTAAAAGAAGTTTTGAGCCATCGGTTAAATAAATAAGTATCATCATCCAGGTTCCAAAACTCTCGTAAAAAAGAATAGGCCTCATTAGGACGGCTTTCATAAAACGTCAACAATAGTTGTAAATGACTGTGCTGGTAACCCTTCCAATTTTCTTTTATCTTATTAGGCATGAATCGCTTGATGTCATCCGCCAACCACGTAGCTTCTTGACCCAACTCTTTTTTCGTAAAAACATATTTTCTATTTGTCTTCGCATTTTCCCAGTCACGTAGCTTGGTAGCAATTAGGTTAGCCTTTTCTTTTGATACAGTTATTTCTCTGTCTATTGCTCTAATCAATTTATCTATATCTATTCTTTCATTAGCTGTAGCTTTTCTGAGCTTTTTGGAAATCTGAGATGTGGGTAGAGGATTATCAGGTGAAAAATTATTTATCGTTTTATAACGTGCTACTAATTTTTCCACCAAAATATTTTCAATTTCCTCTCCTGACTTACCATTAATCAGTAATTCATAAAGCAAAGCCGGCAATTCATTTAAGGATAGCAATGCTACTGGCTTTCCATAAGAAATGCCACTAATTTGAATTTCGCTCAATATTGCCGTCTTATCAGGTTTGTTACCCGTTCTCTTTTTTTGATGCTTCTTTTCTTCATTATTTAATCTTATTAGATGAGAATTCAATTCTTTTGCTCCTTCAACTTTAGATTTAGCCAAATTGAGGTAAATAGGTATATTATTCCCCACAAAATTATAAGACGGCTCAGGGAACATTTCCAAATTTGTTTCACCACCAGCTACTTCTAATTTTTGAAAGAAATCTGTTTTGTTATTGGTTACTTCTGATAGTTTTCCGAATAGGTTTATTTTCTCTTTAATGATTCTTTGGGTTATTAGATGAGTACCTTGTGATATTGGTTTTTCTTTTTGGTCATGTACATAGTTGCCTAAATGAATCTGAAAGCGAAGTGTTGGAAAATCAATAAACTCATCCAAGAAACGCAGAACAAAATAGTTAAATTTATTTTCATAACGCTTTCGAATTACCGGATGGACTACTCTGCTTTCTTCGAAGCTTTTGATATCATTTCCTGTTTTAAAATATTCATTAATGTCTTCTAAAAATTCATTTTTTTTCTCTTGAGAAAAGGTTTGATAAACTTCATCCGGCACCTTACTCAATTCATCAGCAATTTGTAATAGTAATGTTTCTTTTTGAAAAGCAGTATTTAATCGTTCTTTGATGGGTTTTGCTGCCAAATGGTTGAACACCCAATGGGTAGCCATATATTTCAGGCTGTTGTTCTTAAAATCAATTGGCTTCTCAGGGTCACGCACTACTTTTGCTTTAAAACCTTGGATATTGCTCCTTAACCGTTCACTTTCTTTTCTATGTAAAAACATGCCCAACAAAAACAACAAACCACTTTCCGAAATATTGATTGTAGATTGCTGGTTAGAAGATGTTGATTTAGATTGATAAAATTTTTCCCCCTTTTCCCCAAACAGTAAGTGAGAAAATGCATCATTGAGTACTGCATTTTCTATAGAGACAGGATCAATATTTACTCTTTTACCTTCCTTTCGACGTGTTTCTAACTCGGATTTTTTCAATTTGATGAGAGCCGTGAGCTCGTTATTTAATTCTTTTTTGAATAAATGACGTATTGGCTCTCCTTTCATCTTGTATCTCTTCACCTCTTTAACAACGGTAAGAAATAGCTCATCTAATAATTCAAATGTAGCTTCATCTACAATGATAGGTTTATGGTAATGGTGTGTATAATAATTTCTTAATTCATTAATTGTCCTTATTAAAGACTTGAACTTAGCTCTAAAACATTCTCTACGCTTATTTTCTTTTTCTTCACCGATACATTTCTCCAAGTCGTTGTTTTTGCTAACCAACAATTCTAAATATTGGACAACCGGAAAATATTGTTTTAAGAAATCAATTCTATCCCGATAGTCAGATAAAGCCAGTTCATTTTTAAAGTAATTATCAACAAATGAAAGTGGATTTACTTCAATTTTCTTGTCTTTATCTTCAATTAACTTGAACTTTTTAAGAAATACCTTGAAGACAATTTCTATATTATTCCAAGCCAAATTGAAGAAGCCGGCAAAATAATGTTTATCAGCTATCTCATCGTACTTATAGGTGGTTTGTTTGGTGTGGTTTTCCATATAAATACATTTTAAGAATTTTACAAAACTTGCCTTCAACTCTACCTCCTAATCATTTCCATCTCCCTCTATGATTCTTTTCTTTTTACAATACATAACTATCCCCCTTGTTCCTTCGAACATTGCATACTTTTCTAATTATCCCCTCTACTTCATCAAATAACTTTTACGCCCCACTTATGCAATTCTCTTTCCTCTACCACCCCCAATCGCTCGCTGTGTACTGGCTTTGAAATCTTGCTTAAAATGTTCATCAGTCCATTTCTTGGCAAAGTCTAAATGCAGCCGGCGCAACTCGTACACCACCTGCTCTACGATCTCTTCATACGCCAACTCCCGCGTATGGGCATCGGGATTGTTTTTGTACTTATGCTCAAAATCAGGATGCTGCTGAATCTTGTCTAAAAAGGTATAAAAAAACTGCCGCTTGTCTTCGGGGGTGGCTTCCCAATCAGCAAACCAACGCTCATTGAACTGCTTGATGATCTCATCCAGGGCGGCTTTTTCATCCACTACGTGTGCACTGCGGGGATTGGCATTGGCAGGATCTAAGGTTGCCTCCGAAGCATCTAACCCAATACGCTCGTTCAACCTAGTACGTTCTATACCGTAGGTAGATAAATCTACCGAGTCCAAAAGTTCATCCAGTATTTCATCTTCCCTGCGACGTACCACCATCTTCGGTATCAAAAACTTCAAAACCCAAAACAATTGCTCCCAACGAAGATTGTCAAACTCTAGTATAGACGACACCTGCCCATATACCTTGACAAAATGCTTGGCTTTTACCTTTATATCGGCTTTGGTGTCTTCATCCAATTCCAGCCCTTCATTGAAACGCTGTGCGGCCGTATCGATGATCGGACTCAACTCATCGGCTGATGCATTGGTGAAGAATTTTTGATTGAAGTCTTCCACCTCCGACCATTCGTAAATACCCGACTCGTCCAGCTCGTCTTTGAGGTCGTGCAACACGTTTACATCCGTTGCAGCGCTCAGACTGGTGGAGGTATAAAACGGATCGAATGCGGCTTTGATATCGTTAGTTTCGTTGGCAAAGTCGAGGATAAACAGGTTTTCGGTTTTCTTACCCAGCTTGGGAGCGGAGCGGTTGAGGCGCGACAAGGCCTGCACGCACAATACCCCCTGCAGTTTTTTGTCGATATACATTGCCGTAAGCTTGGGCTGGTCAAAACCGGTGAGGTACTTGTTGGCCACGACCAGTATGCGGTATTCGTCGCGGTCAAAAACTTCCTTGGTATCGCTATCAGGAAAACCATTGATAGAGGATTCCGTATACTCAATGCCGTCCACGGTTTTGGTACCGGAAAAGGCTACCAGTATTTTAAACGGATTGCCACGCTCTTGTAACAACTGCTTTAAGGCCTGGTAATATCGAATGGCCGACACGATGTTTTGTGTAACCACCATGGCTTTGGCTTTGCCCTTGAGCAGTTTTTTGTTGTACACCTGCCCAATGAAGTGATCGAGCATTATTTGGGCTTTGGCCTGAATGGTTCGGGGGTCCCGCTCCACAAAGGATTTTAGCATCCGCTGTGCCCTGCGGGTATTGAACTCCGGATTGTCTTCTATGGATTTATACAGCTGGTAATAACTCCTGTAAGTAGTGTAATTGGCCAGCACATCCAAAATAAATCCTTCCTCAATGGCTTGTTTCATTGAGTACAAATGGAAGGGTTTAAAACTCCCATCGGGCTGGCGCTCGCCAAATCGCTCGAGGGTACTGCCTTTGGGTGTGGCCGTAAAAGCAAAATAAGAAGCATTCTTGCGCATTTTTCTGGCATGCATAGCGCGCAAGATGAGCTCCTGCGCATCTATTTCACCTTCTTCGTTCACCTCCAATGCACCCAATACCTGATTCATCTTTCCGGCGGCTATGCCACCCTGACTGCTGTGCGCCTCGTCGATGATGACGGCAAAGCGCCGCTGTGCCATATCGTCTATTTCATCCAGGATGAAGGGGAATTTCTGAATGGTGGTTACGATAATGCGCTTGCCCGATTCCAGGGCCTGTCTCAAATCGCCGGAAGAATAGGCAGGGGCTATAATGTTTTTGACTTCGGAAAATTGTTTGATGTTTTCGCGCAATTGTCTGTCCAATACTTTGCGGTCGGTAACCACCACTACCGAGTCGAACATCGGCCTGCCGTCTTGCTCCAACTCAATCAGGCGGAAGGCCGTCCAGGTGATGGAGTGCGACTTACCCGAACCGGCCGAGTGCTGTATCAGGTAGGTTTTGCCTACGCCGTTTTGTTGCACGTCGGCCACGAGGCGGCGCACCACATCGAGTTGATGATAGCGTGGGAAGATGTAATATTTCTTCGACAATGGCTCTTTGTCATCGCCTTCGAGCAGCATATAATGTTGAATGATCTGCGCCCACACTTCTCGCGAAAAAATCTCTTCCCACAGATAGGCGGTTTTATGTCCGTTCGGGTTTACCGGATTGCCTTTGCCGAAGTTGTTGCCTTTGTTGAAGGGCAGAAACACGGTATCGGAGCCCTGGAGTTTGGTGGTCATATACACTTCGTCGGTATCCACCACAAAGTGTACGAGGCAGCGTCCAAACTGCAACAGGGTTTGCCGCTCATCGCGGTTTTTGTATTGATGAATGCCCTGCACGGCAGCGGTCTGGCCGGTCCAGGGATTTTTGAGTTCGATGGTGCACAGGGGAATGCCGTTCACGAACAAGACCATATCGATTTCTTCACCCGGATTGACGGTAGAGTAACGCACCTGACGGGTTACGGAAAACTGATTTTTCAAAAAGTTTTCGTGCACCGACTGGGCCGAAGCCGCTCCCGGAGCCTCGTAAAACAAGGTGAAATGCGCATTATCCACCTCCAAACCTTTTTTGAGCAGCTTCAGGATGCCGTCTTTTTTGGCTTTGCGGTCGAAGCGTTCCAGGATTCTCAATTGCCAGTCGCTATAGTTTTGGAGTTTGGCCAATTCTTTCGGTTGCGTTTTTTCCAGAAAATCCCAAAAGCGGCGTGTATCCAAAGCATAGCGCGCATCAAAATCCGAAGGACTGCCCGGATAATACCCCTTACCCGAAAGGTAATGCTCCCGTTCTTCTTCCACTATATTCGCACCCTGACGCATCGCAGAGGTATACCCCGTCAGATGTTTTTCTATCAGTGCTTCTAAGGCTTGTTCGTTATAGGTTGTGGTCATAACAGCAATAGTATATGTGGTTCACACTTTTCTTTTTTTTGTTTATTGGTTTAACCAACTTCCCCAATGCTCGTTCCTCCTCATTCTGCATAAGCAAGCATGCTTCGTTAATGTTTATATTTATTTGGGCGTGCCCCGCCTTCTTGCCGTTCATCCACTGCATATCATTGCTCATCCTATTGCCATAGCTCAATGTTGGTACTACCATTCAGCACGGCGGGTCGGGCTATTCACTCCAAGTCCTCGCAGTGCTTCACCGGCTATCGCTGCGTTCCGTACCGCTGCGGGCTTTCCGTTGCTATCCCTCACGCGGCATCGGCTTTGGACGCCCTGTGCATCTGTATCTTCATCCTCGGCTTATGGTTCCTTATCCATGCTAATATTTTGTTTCGTCCATTCAAAATCTGATGTTGCCTTAAGCTACCTTTATCTTCCCCGTTACCGCGGCATTAATCAGACTTTGTTTGTATTCCTTCAGTTTTTCTATTTGGTTTCGATAATGATTAATCGTTTGGTCTATTTTATTGGTTGCTTCGTCTAAGTAAGCCACGATGGCTTCTTGTTCTGATAATGGAGGGATAGGAACAGATATTTCTTTCAATTTTGATGCGTAAGTATGTACAATTATTTCACCTTTAGAAGATTTAGCTTTTTCAAACTTCACTCCTTCTGTATTTAAACAATACGCCAAAAAGCAACTTGAATTTGAGACTTGTTTAAAAATAATAACATCACCACCAGCAACAGTTTTAGTATTAGACTTAAATACTACACACTTTCCAATATCTTCTTTAGTTTCACCTGAACCAGTAAATAATAAATCATCATATTCTAAAACAATTGCATTTGAAGCTGACTCATTAGAAATTAAACGCACCGATTCATTAATTATATAATTGTACTTAGTATAAATATCCCCATAGAGAATTGCAGCAACACCTTTTTCATCAACTAAATCAGCTTTCGAAAATCCTCCCCCCTTAGAAAATCTCCCAAAAGAGGCCAACCTCTTCACCTCCCAATGCACCGGTATTTCTCCAATCCATTCAATGCCGCTGTCTTTAAGGGGCACATTGGGGTTGAGGCCTTTGGTCACGGCCTGGTGGATTTTGGCTTGGCGCAACTCCTGCAAGCGCTCTATCTGCTGCTCTTTGATGCGAATCAACCGGTCTATCTGCTCACATTTCTTATCCAAAAATTCAGCAATGGCGGATTGCTCGGAGAGTGGGGGGAGAGTGACTATAGCATCGTTGATATACTCTTGCTTAATATTAACTCGTGTAAAACCTCTACCACTTGCTCGGAAGTATTTACGATAAGTATTGCTGCTTAATAAATAGTTTATAAAAACTGGATGGGTTTCACCGCTTGTCAATCTAAATCCTTTGCAAAAGGAGTTTAAATGGACTTTCTTATCCAACAAATAAACTGCACATCGAGCTATATCTTCATCAGTTTCACTACTCATCAAAAACAATATATCATTCTTCTCTACAAGGTTTTGTCGTTCATATTTTGAGATTTTCACATACTGAAAAATTTCCTCTTTTATTTGAGAAAAATTACAAATAGTAGTGAATGGAATGAATTCTTTTGTATTAGGAAGATACTCTTTACTAAAATCTTCACCCTTTTTATTTGATAAGCCTGAAAATAAATAACCCAAATACTTTAATTTCCTCACCTCCCAATGCTCCGGCATTTCCCCAATCCATTCTACTCCACTATCTTTATAGGCGGGATAGCGGGCTAAGCTTTGGGTCGGGCTATGTATATCGAGCGTACTCATTGTTGTTTCCATTATTTAGCATCCCAAAATTTCTTTTAATAATCCTTCGGCTTCCTGTTCCAAAGTCCACAAATCCCCGGCTATCTCTTCCACAGGGCGCAAAGGCGGGTGCTGATAAAAATATTTGTTGAACGAAATCTCATATCCCATCTTCACCGAGTCCAAATCAATCCAGGCCTCGGGCACGTGCGGCTGTACTTCGCGTAGGAAATAATCCAAAATGTTTTCATTCAAACCAATCTGCTCGGCATCGCGCAGGTCGGTCTCGCTTTCGTATACGATGTACTCTCCTTTTTTCCCCGAAGGATAATAACCGAAATAGGGCAGCTCTTCTTCCTTGCACCCCAGGTGGTCCAGGAGTTTGCTCAATTTGTCGCCCTGCAGTTTTTCTTTTTTCTTCACCACTTTTTCGGCCTGAGCATCGTATACCGATACGGCTTGCATTAGGTTCTTTTTCTGCGCGGCACTTAATGAAAGGTTCAAGGTCTTTAGGGCTTCATCCAATTCTTCCGAAAAAAGATTAAAATCCATAAACACTCTATCGCCAAAATGCGCAGCCAGTTGCCGTGCCGCTTCGTACAATACTTTTTGTTGCTGCCAGGTGTCGGCATCGAGCAGTTTGGCTATTTGCTTTTTGTTGAGCTCCCAGCCTTCCCGCTCGGAGCGGTGGCTGATCTCATCGGCATAGGCGCTTAAGCCCGCGTACACTTTATCGCCATAGGTTTCATACAAAGCCTGCATCGGTGTTTGCAATGACTTATCGTAACGCAAGGTTTCGATGGCTTCGGGTGTAAACTGCACTTTGAGACGGCGCGGACGTTCGATGTTCACTTTGTAATAGCCAAAGTCTTCGTTGCGGAACTGTTTTACCTTCAGCAGACTATCTTCCGGAGCGCTGTCCCAATTTTCGAGATAAGCACGGGTGATGAGTTCGATGTGTTCGGGAGCAAACTCGCAGTTTTTGTTGCCTAAGTTTTTGCGCAGTTTACGATACAGGTTGCCTGCATCAATCAATTGCACTTTGCCTTTGCGGTGCTCGGGTTTGTTGTTGTCGAGCAACCAGATATAGGTGGTAATGCCCGTGTTGTAAAACATATTGTTGGGCAGCTGGATGATGGCCTCGAGCCAGTCGTTTTCGATGATATACCTACGGATGTTCGACTCGCCCGAACCCGCATCACCGGTAAACAAAGACGAGCCGTTGTGCACCGAAGCGATACGAGAACCGGATAATCTTTTGTTAACCGGCTTCATCTTGCTCACCATCTCCATCAGGAAAAGCAATTGTCCGTCGGACGAACGTGGCGTAGCATCCACCGTCTCTACGTTGCCCCAATAATCCTTCAGCCGTACACGGAAACGAGGGTCGATTACTTCCTTACCGTCCTTAATATACTTCTGCTCGGTAGCCCAGGATTTTCCGTACGGCGGATTGGAGAGCATAAAGTGGAAGCTCAGCCCCGAAAACTCATCGGTTGACAGCGTAGACCCTACACGAATATGACCCGGGTTCTTACCCTTAATCATCATATCCGATTTACAGATGGCGTAGGTTTCATCGTTGATTTCCTTACCGTAGAGATACACATCGCCCTTATAGCCGTAACCTTCCTCTTCTTCCACCAGGAGGTTTTCGCTTTCGGTAAGCATTCCTCCTGTACCGCAGGCAGGATCATAGATGGTAATGGCCGGAGGCAATTGGTCTTTGATGGGTTCAAAAATCAATTTGGTCATCAATCGGATGACCTCACGAGGTGTAAAGTGTTCTCCCGCTTCTTCATTGTTTTCTTCGTTGAATTTTCGGATAAGCTCTTCGAACACATAGCCCATTCCCAGATTACTTAAGGCAGGCAGGGTTCTGCCTTCAGGGTCTTTCTTCTCCTTAGGAGTAAGGTTGATATAAGGCGAAGTAAACTTTTCCAGCACGTCCAGCAACACATCCTTAGCCGCCATATGGCGGATTTGCTCCCGCAGCTTGAACTTGCCGATGATTTCTTTGACGTTATCCGAAAACCCGTCGAGGTATTCCTCAAAGTTGGCCACCAGTTTTTGTTGCGAGTTGGTAGCCGTGCCCTTTAGCTTTTCCATCGTCCAGGGGGAGGTGTTGTAAAAAACATAGCCCGAAGCTTTTTGCAGTCCGCGTGGGTCGAGTACCGCCTGCCCCAGTGTTTCCTTTTGAAATTGGACCTCCTCCATGACGCGGTCTTTTGTTTCTTCCAGTAGGGAGTCGATCCGTCGGAGTACGACAAATGGCAGGATCACATCGCGATACTTACCGCGGACGTACACATCGCGGAGGCAGTCGTCGGCAATACTCCAGATAAAGTTGACTAATTTATTGTGAGTTTGATGATTCATAAAGAACAAATTTGAAAGTTAACAGTTTTGAAATACCATTGAGGAATTCAAAGGCCCAGCATCCTTTTGATATAAAGCAACTATAGTCCAACATATGGTTAGTTTAAGATAGCGGTTGCGTTCGCATACATGACCAAGATATAGGATTCTATTGAAGCAAGCAAACTTGCCCAAACAGCATAACACTTAAGATGGAACTTATCAAAGTGCAATAAGTTTGCCCGTTCTTAAGCAGCTAAACAAAAATAATGATAGAATGTCTTATTCCGCACTTCCCCCACCCTTCCAAGCAGTTATTTTAAGGGCTATCCATCTGTTGTTCCAACAACAAATCGCTATAAGATTTTTCAATCAGGTCCTGCTGATTGAGTTCGAAGTACTCGTAGTATTTGTCGCACTGCTCCTTTAGTTCTTCGATGGTATAGCGGCCGCTGTCGTCGATAGCTTCCACCTCCAGAAAAGTACCGAGACCGGCTACCCGATCCAAATGAAACTT
>Ga0207866_1002834_pt1 | contig 11806 bp, 11 predicted proteins | sample HigsolmetaAR203D_FD_184835 | JGI IMG/M metagenome (GOLD analysis project Ga0207866, IMG submission 184835) | Ionic liquid and high solid enriched microbial communities from the Joint BioEnergy Institute, USA - AR20-3-D (SPAdes) (version 2) ...
ATACACAAACAGAGCCTTTGAACGTATTTAATTACTGGTTCAAAGCCGGGAATCGCAATCTGATAAAATACATTTTTTAATAATCCTCCTCTAAATTTAAAAGTACAGAAATTATTATAGAAATCCTTTTAGAAAAAGTCAAAGAAAACCAACTAATTCCAATATTATTGTACAACATAACTTGAAGAAAGTGCTTTTGAGATATTATAAGCGAAAAGAGGTTCAAATTTGTCTAGATTAATGAAAAATGTCAATTAAATAATTTCTATGAGCATCTGGATAATAAGCAAACAAATAATGAGATTCAACAAGTATTTTGCTATTTTTGTAGGGATTTTAGGTAAAGCCAAAATGCCGATTTGAGAACCGACAGTGGATCCAAGCGCCATGGCAACTGCATATGGCCAATGAATAAATCCGTTTTTATAAAAGACAATAAATCCTCCGGCACAGCTTCCGAAGATTAAAATTATATAGCGGAAATTCCAAACAGGTAATCGATAAGTTGCTTCATTACAAAACCGATATCGCTTTTGTGGTAAAAGAAAAGTGGACAGAGCCGGACATTGATTTGTTCCATATAGTGGACATCCATTATTGGTTCATTGTCCCGAAAGGCCACAAATACGATGGAAAGGAAGTTTTATCCCTAAACAAAAAAACGGCCGCTGAAATTGGCGTATAACGCATTTTAAACAGCGGGGTAATGGTTTTATTATATCCCCTTGCTTTAAAAAACGCTCTATAGGCTTAATAAGCGACTTAAAATTGATTGTCGGTTTTATAAGTTCATAGATAGTTAGGAAGTAGCTTATTTGCCGCAACGTCATTTTTATTCAACGTAAGGGCAACTATGTTGAATTCTTCTACTCCAAAGCCACTGAACCACTTGTACAATTCAACATAGTTTAAATTTATGTTGAAAAGAAAGACCTCTCATTTTTTAGAGTGAGTCAGACTGTAATACCAAGCTCTTTTTATTTAAACAAATCATTTAATTGCCAAAGACTAATATGTTAGCTAGCACCCACATCGGAATGAATTTATAGATAGTGTTTGGGTTAGGTTGTAGGCAGGATCCTAGAAAAAATGAAAGAAGGAAAACGAAAATGCTTGAAGGAGGAAAAGTGTATCACCATGAACGAAAATGAAATTGTAAAGTATGTGATAACAGATATTCCAAAGGAACTGGATATCGAAGAAGTTGGTATCGCTCTTAAAGGAACAATTTTCATACAATTTATCCGTGCCGTTTTTAAAAGGATGTTGCGATTTTTGAACATTTTACTATGTCGATTGCGTTACGGTACACGAGATTAAAGACGATATGATGAATTAAGGAGGATTAAGGGATTGAAACCTCTGTGTTGTAAGAGGTGATTCACCATCGTATGACCTCGTATAATGGCCAAATGAAGGTGTGTAAACATTGAAGATGCTAGATATTCATGTAACGGAACACAATATTCACAATCTGAGGTGGGAAATTGCGAAATTCAAACAAGTCCATAGACACTAGAGGATCCTTCACCGAATGGCGAAGGATCCGTTCAGCACACGAAGTTAATCCGAACGACTTCACGGCGCATGTCACTATGGCATTTTCATGCCTTTCCACATCTCAAAAGAGACGGGCCATGTACTATGTTACTATGTAAATTGGAATTATATTTATAATTGTAATATTAATATCCTGGATGCTCTTCATTTGGTATAACATTAGGTGTATTTGCCATAACATTTTCAAATGAAGAAAAGCTCAATAGTGTAAAAGTTAATACAAACAACAAAAACAATTTTTTCATTATAATTCCTCCCTATATATTTCGTTTGTTTATTTGCTTTTGAAAATTATTTAGTAATCTGTAATTAATACTGGCTAATTTATATTTTCGTTCACGAAAATATAAATTAGCCAAGTACTCCAAACATTCACATAAATTCGGCAAATCTTTTTTTTGTTTGAAGTAGGGTATCGCAGTTTCTTCCAGAAATACACGATAATCTTCATCTAAATTTTTTAATTGATACTCAAGAATTTTTAATTTAATAAAATTGGTTTTGTCTTCATGCATTTGAGCATAATTTAATCCTTTTTTAATCCATTCATTTGCTTTATCTATCTCTTTTAGATTTTGATATGCACAAACTAAATATAAAATAGTATTACTATAATTAATATTATTTTCATTTTTATGATTAAGGCTTTGTAAAAAATATTCGATGGCATTTTGATATTCTTTTTTTTTAAAATACAAATATCCTAAATTATGTAATATCGTTCCTTTTAAATCTTTGATGTCAAATGTATCTATAATATTGTGCACATTATTAAAATAGAACTGGGATTTTTCGTACTCTTCAATTCTTAAGTAATTAATACCTAAAATAATTTGGCAATCCAAACTTCTTAAATAATTTGCACTTTCATTGAAGTGATTAAGTGCAATAGTACTGTAATTAATTGCTAATATTATGTTGTTAAGATAGCTGTAAGTAAGACCAAGATGATAATATAATTCTGGATTAAATTCTTTAGTTTGTTCCATATAGACTTGGGCTTTTTTAAGAAGAATTAAACCTTCTTCATAATTTTTATTCAAGCAACAATAAACGCCCTTTAAATGATAAAAAGACATTTTCTGCTGAGTGTTCAATTGATTTTTAATGTTTTCAATAGTTCGAATTATTTTTTTGGACTCAGTAATTTCTTCTTTAATAAATAGAAAGTATTTTAGAAGAAATAAATAAAAGTCCCATAAAACTTGAGGAAAATGAATAATTTGCTGTTCATAGTTTTTTATCTCTTCAAAAACTTTAGTTGCTGACTTTCTATCTTTAATTTTAATTGCATAATTTCCCTCGGTTAATTTTTGTCTAAAGGTATGGACAAAGTGGTCAATTTCTTTGATTTGTATCCCTAGTTTTTTGAGTAACAGGTTTACAATCTCCTCACTCGGAATCAAACGATTATTTTCTACTTTACTAAGGTATGGGACAGAACAAATACCGTTAGCTAACTCTTCCTGTGTCATTCCGTTTTGTATTCTAAGATAGCGTATATAAGCACCTATATTTTCAATCACATCATTATGATTCATTTATCAATCACCTGTTGTGAACAATAAATATCTCACTATCTCCTTCACTTTTGTATTGAGAAATAATTTTTTCTTATCTGTATATTTTATTTATTGAATTGCTTATTACTTTGTTCATATTCTGGAATTCCTGCTACAATATTATACTATATCACCTAATTTTTACAAGTTTTTTTCCTTTTTGTATATTAATTCATTTTATTTAGTGATAATTCATCAGCATCATTCAGCCCCGCTTCCTCTGATTCTGTTTCATTCTTAGTCTCTATTGATTTTCGAATGTGTTGCAAAACGTATAATGGGTGGATAAACGAACATAAAAAGTCCACCCTTTTAGAAATCATATGCAATGAGCCAAAATAAACTTCCAAAGGATGGACACTATCATGATTTCTAATTTTGTCATCGAACATGCCATTTCTAGCAAAAATGATCCTCTTTTACAGGCTTTATTTCAGTACATCGACCAGCTCTTTTTTCCAAACAAAAAAGCCCTATTGGATATACTTTCTCCTTGGAAAAAAAAAGAGAAAATACTATCTAATAGTGATTAGATTCTTGTTAACCCTTAGTTCTGTCCGCACTCTCTATTTTTTATATTTCACCAACTTTTGAAGTGACTAGACTACTTTAGAAATCTCTTCTCTTAGTAACTCCTGTTTAAATTTTGTTTTACACAAAATAATAAACAAACTAATAATAGAGCCTGAAACTATTAAGAAAGAATTCTGGATTCCAATATAATTAGAAAAAAATGACAGAAGCAGAGCAAGCAGTGGCGATATTGAAGAAAAAAACATCCAATTTAAACTTTCCACACGCCCTATAAATTGATCATCTACCCGCTTCATCAAGAGGCTTTTTCTGGTCGTTCCTGTTAATATAATTGAAACTCCTGCTAGAAATAATGCAAATATGCCAACGCCAAAGCTGTTACCTATTGATAATAAAATCATACTTATACTCATCACTAAAAACCCATTAGTCAGTAACGCTATTTCAGAGAATTTTTGTTTAAAACTTGAAAGTATTATTCCTATAACCACAAATCCTATTGCAAAACTTGCATCCAAAATTCCGTATGCTGTTACCCCTAATCCTAGAACCTTATCGGTATAAACACTTAACATTGAATTAATAATATTAACTACAGCACTTGGAATAATGCCAATAAAAAATAAGAAAACAATTACTCTATTACTTTTAACATATTTAATTCCTATCTTTATATCCTCAAGCATGGAAGGTTTTTTTGTACGTTCGTAGTCAGCTGTTTCTTTAACGTGTTTGTATCTTATCAAGCAGAGTAATAAGGCTGATAACAAGTAAGTTACAGCATCAATATAAAAAATATAATTAATGGATAAATGGGAAATGATGATACCAGAAAGACCACTACCACCAATCATTCCAATTTGAATTAATGTATTGTTCCCACTAATAATTTGTAAATATTCATCTTTTGAAAACGAAGTTTTGATAATCCCAGACATTGCCGGGAAGAAAAAGTTGTTACCTAAAGTAATCATGATTGTAGCGGCATATAAATACCAAATATTTAATAATCCCATCGAACTAACAATAGGTATGGAAAGAACAACAAAAAATCTAATTAAATCCATAAATATCGTTATTATTTTTCGATTATATCGATCTGCTATGACCCCGGCAATTGGAGAAGAGATTATTCCAGGTATTGTTTCTAACAGCACTAAAATACTCACGTATAATGGATCTTGTGCCATTTGCAAAATTAACCATGATATCGCTATGAAATGCATACCGTTTCCTAAAAAGGTTATACCTGATGCACTTAAAATTAAGAGTGTGTTCTTATTCTTTAGTAAATTCATACAAACAGCTCCCTTAGGCTAACGATAAAATTAATACCCTGTGGACTCATTTTCACCGTAAACGATATAAATATCATTTTCAGATTCCAAAATATCAGCTGGGATATCCATATTTAACCTACCTCCCAATAATATAAACTTGATCTGTAATTATGTAAGGTAATTTGTAAAAGTGATTATCAGTAAACTCTGTTTCTTTACAAACAATTAAGTGTTCATGTTCAAACAAGCACACAGGATCTACAATAATATTAAAATCAGGTAATATTCCTGATATTTCACCATTTTCAATTAAATAACTTGTAATTACATTTGAAATCATACAACCTGAAAACTTGTCGATTCTACTTTGTACTACAGTATCAATAAGAATAGCTCTTTCGGAATGTTTTATAAAATTTTGTAGTTCTTGATTTCCTGGGTTGATTTCCCACACTAATGGGGATACCCTTGGTAATCTGCGATAATCTATTTTTAGTCCATTTCCTGTCGAAACTTCATCACTTAAATCAGAAAAGATCGGATTCCTGTAAATTCCTTCCTGGTAAATAATTTTTTCTGTTGGTATGACACCTTCATCATCAAAAGGAATTTGATAAATTCCTTTGTTTGTCTCCTTGATAGTTAGATTATGGTTGATCTTTTCTGTTACACATATACTTTGTAATATTAAATTTTGAATTGGAAAAAGATATTCCATTACAACATTTGGTGAAAGTATAAAAGGACCATTAAAGTTATAAAGGATAGAATTTGACAATATAGGTAAAGAAGAAAGCTGTTCATATATTCTTATTAGATTAGAATAGGATTTAATATGAAACCGTCGAATAGCCAATAATCTTTTGGTAGTTTTATGTCTAAACTCGACTGAAATATCTAAACACTTAAGTTCCCAACTTCCTTTAACACCATAAGAATTACTAATTGATTTATGTTGCTTTGACTCTTCTAACGTTAAAACATAGTCAATTTTTTCAAAGTTAAATGTATCTAACAGTTTTTCTCTTATCAATTCTATGGATTGTTTTTCCGATGTATCTTCATAGATATCGATATTTGCAACAAAATGATTATTTTCTGAAGGAACGTTTGTGGGCAAATATGCATTTATATCTGCAGCCTTAAAACTAGCATCTTTATCAAAATCTCCAGTTGAAATATAAAATCCCATCTTATTATTTTGATTAATAACTCTAACCGCATGATTGTGAAATTTTTTATATTGGATTTCTTTAATGGTTCCGTTACTTATTGTTTCTATATTGATTTCTTCATCCCAATGGTGCTCTTCATAGAACTTATATTTCATATTTAACGTTATCTCCAATCTTCAGATTTTTTATTAAAAGAGATGGGGATTTCATTTCATTTGGTAAGTTATATTGATCATGTTTGTCACATCCACCAGCGTCTCGAATTAACTCTAAATCATTACCGATTAAATTAATTTGTTTCAATACTTCTTCTGCATAACCATGAATACCAACGCTAGGAAAAACAGAAGTTAACTGTCCGTTTTCAACATAAAATCCGTATGCGCTTTGTATATTAAATTTCCCTTCAAATACATTTCCACCTCGATAACCTACGAGATAGAGTCCATTATTCAAATTCCTAAACATTTCTTCTAAGCTTGATTTACCAGGTTCTATATATGTTTGCTTCATTCGACAAATTGGAGAAAATCTATAACTAACAGCTCGACCATTACCTGAAAGATTTGTATCCGAAGTTTTTTTAGAATGAAGTAACCCTGTAAAATAACCATTTTTTATAATGGTTTTGTTTGTTGATTTTGTCCCTTCATCATCATATTGAAAGCCTCTACATTCCATTGGAACATCTGACACATTTAGTTCATCAATAGACACCTTAGAACCTAATTTTAAAATATTGTTATTAAATGTATCTGCCTCACTTATATGACCAACTACTTCATGTATCAAAGTTGCAGAAAGCTCGGGAGAGAGGATTACATCAAATACACCAGAAGGTGGTTCTACTCCATTGGTTATCAATTTATTTAATACTTGTTGCGCAGTTTTTATTTTTTCTTCTACATCCGAAAGATTAATCAATCCATCATAGCTTCCAAGACTAATTGGAATTGCAAATCCGCTATCTATGTCATCTTCTAGAAGGGCTTCTGCATAGAAGCCCATGTAGATTTGGACTTGATCTATACTTTTTTCGTCTGTATCAATAAATATAACGTTTTTAGAACAATCAAAATAGTTAAATGGTTGCAAAATAAGACTGTAATTACTCGATAACTTATATATTTGATTTATAAATTCTATTTTTTCCGTATGATTAACTTTTCTAAATGAAATCAAACGGTGAATATCATCGCAATAATTTATTTTTTGGGGGTTATTTTTCCTACTTATATTATCTTTTTGTATGCTATTTTTATTGATTAAGTTCTCTAAGCTATGATATATATCTTTTTCATGATGTAATGAAAAATGATAAGACTGATTGTTATATTTTACTGTTAAAGCGTAACCTGTCTCGTATGACGTCCCTACCTCTTTTAATGAAAGATCAGGACCTTTTATTGTTGTATAAGTAGCATTTTCGTAACGAATACTGATATAAGAAAAATATGATTCAAAGCGTTTCAAAATATTACGTATTCTTTCTTTTATTTGTTGATTCCACATTGTATACACCCTGGATCTTTAGGATATTCAATGATTTCCGTTTCCATATTCGCTGAGTTTATAATCCATCTTTTACCTTCTGTTACAGGTTTTTCATAACCTGTTAAATACTTTATAACTTCTAAAGCTGCAAAGCATGAAACCAATCCATTTAAAGGACCAAAAGATGGTGCATGTGCTCTTTTATTAATACTTAGAATCTCAGGTGTTTTGAGTAAAGTCTCTTCTTTTACATCCCTTGTTTTCATATCACAAATCAAACAACTGGTTTTATCCGGGATTACCAATGGACCACAAACTCCCCAAGAATCTATATAGCCTACGTTAATCCAAGGAATTTTAAAATCGTAACAAGCTTCGTCCACCCAATAATGAATATGCTCAGGTTTATCTGCTGATAGTACAACAATATCTGACCCTTTAATAACTTCTTTTACAGATTCAACTCCTGTCATTTTCCGTGGAATGGCTTCAAAAGTAATATTAGAGTTTAGTGATTCTAACTTATCTTTAGCCTTCTCAACTTTTAATTTACCTACATCTGATTCGGAGAACAAAATTTGTCTTGTTAAGTTGCTTAACTCAATTTCATCATGATCAACCCCTTTAATATGTCCAACACCTGCTGCAGCAAGATTTAAACTCACCCAGTTTCCTATTCCCCCCATACCTATAAGTGTAACAGTAGCTTTTTTTAATTTTTCTTGATAAATATAGCGATTTTTATTGTCAAATATTGAGTAATAAACAAAATGTCTAGCATATCTATCTAACTCTTCTTCAGTTAAATATGCACTTTTGTCTTCACCATCTTCTAAAATTCCCTCAAAATAAAGATAGTTAATTACCTCATCTAATTCTTTTTCTGTTACATTATGCTTTTCTTTCATAATTTTAAGAATATCTTCTTTAGTGTTGTTCCCATCACATAAAGATAATAATGTTAAAAGGGCATAATCTCCTGTAATTTCTCGCATAGTTGACGGACTAACACCCAATACAACATAAATATTGTCTTTATCTTCTATATTTGCATCCAAAACTCGGAAATGTTCTTTTAATTTTGGTTTAATCATTTTGGTCTTCCCCCTACTAATCATGTAAATAAAGAAATATAATATTATGTATATAAATAATACAGATTGTTTTTTACCAAATATTTCAAACTCTTTTCTACGTAACTTAAACGTCTTGCCTATTTCGAATTTTTTAATCTAAACTTATATATAAATAGGGAGTGAATAGTTCACTCCCTATACTCCCTCTGTAGAAGAAATAAAATTAGTTTGTCACTACCGTGCGGTTTACCACTACCGTGCGGTTTTTCACTACTGTGCGGCTAGCTCCATTTTTTACAGTTGAAGCTTCTGCTAATTTTGAAACTTTGATTTTCATTTCAACCCCTCCTTTCGTTTTGTTGACAAAAAATTATCAATTTTTCAACGTTTTGTCAATAAAATAGACAATTTTCTAAAAATTGATATTTAACCTTTAAAAATATATGTTTTATTTATTATTTTTTCTCAACTTTAATTTTTATAATCTTATTGTTTAACAATTAATATTTTCTTAAAATATAAGTATTACTATTAATTCTGAAAAAATTATTAAAATCTTATTTTATGGGTAAAGACAAAAAACAAGAAGGAAGACTTCTTGTTTTAACGTTTCTTCAAAAATTTAAAAAGACAAATTATCTAAAGTTATTAAGAAAAAGAGAGGTAATTCTTATGATTAAACCAAAGTTATTAAAACCGGGAGATACTATAGGAATCATATCTACTTCTTCTCCAGTTGCTGCAATTTGCCCTAATAGATTTCACAGAGGAGTTACTGAGTTAGAAAGTATGGGTTTTAAGGTGAAAATAGGAAAAAATGCTTTGAAACGCATTGGACATTTAGCTGGAACCATTGAAGAAAGATTAGAGGATTTACATGAAATGTTTCAAGATAATGAAGTAAAAGCTATTATTAATACAATAGGTGGTTACAATTCGCACCAACTAATAGAATACATTGATTATGATCTTATAAAGCAAAATCCAAAAATCATATTGGGGTATAGTGATTTCACTGCTATTTTATTAGCTATACATAAAAAATCTGAACTAATAACTTTTATGGGGCCCGCGCTATTACCACAATTTGGTGAATATGGTGGAATGTTAGAATACACAAAGAAAATATTTAAAGCCGTTTTAATGACAAAAAATGATGAATTAAACATTCCTCCTAGTACATATTGGACAAGTGAATTTTTAGCTTGGGATAAAGAGGATAATCGACCACGACAACTTACTAAAAATGAAGGACCTCTTATTATTAAAGAAGGGAAAGCAAGCGGAAAAATCTTAGCTGGCAATATGGGAACAATGTTACTATTAGCAGGAACAGAGTTTCTCCCATCTTTCGATAACAGAGTACTGTTTTTAGAAGAAGACGAAGAAGAAAAACCTAGTACAATCGATCGTTATTTAACGCAGTTACGTCATATGGGTGTTTTTGAAAAAATAAATGGAATTGTGGTCGGACGTTTTCATCCAAAAATAAAATTTTCACAGGACTATACATTTATAGATATTATTTGCCAAGCTACTAAAGGATATGATTTTCCAATTGTGTACAATGTTGATTTTGGGCACACGGATCCAATGATTACAATTCCAAACGGTATTGATGTAGAAGTTGAAGCATCTAACAATAACGTCAATATTTTATTTCGTGAAACCTCAGTACAATAAATAAAAAATGAGATTTAATCCCATCCATTTTTTTGAATAAAGTGTAATGTTAAACAGAGAGAAATCTGAATCTATGCAACTACTTTTCTCTGGCTGACTTAATAAGGGACTTCAATACGCATAGTCATAGAGATAGCCGATTGCTAAACGGCTTCGTTTTCGATTGTAGAAGCATTCACTGTACTCCAAAAGTTTAGATAGTTTTTATTTTCTATTGTTAAGGTTCAGATTTTTCTTTATATAACCCAGCGCTTTGCTGGGTATATTACTTTAATTTCTAAGCTCATTTAAATATTTTTCCAAAGCTTCCTCAATCAATAGATAAAGGCTTTTCTCTTTTAATATAGACTGCATTTTCAACTCCTTATGTAAATCCGTTCGTAAGTCAAAAGATACACGCTTTCTTTCCATCTTTTTTCTTCCTTGGTTGTTTTCTTCGTTTGTATCAACGTTGTTTTCTTCTACAATCGCTTCTGTTAATACATGAGTAGGGGTTATGTGTTTTTGTTGCCGCTTCATATTCTTTGATATCATTCACCTTTGACACGCTGAATCAACTCCTTATAGAAATTCCCGTATTGTTCCAATGTCTGTTTCAGCTCTGCATTTTGGTCAAATCCATATAGCGACAGTCTGCCTATCGGTGCTTTTCATGTGATAATGGTTTGGAATACTTCTTCCGGATAATCTTCTTCAGTCATTTCATTAAACGCTTTTGCATTACTTCGTCTGACATCATTCATTGTTCGTAAAATACCGATTACTTTTGTTCCCCGATTTCCAAACTCTCTTGCACCTTTTACAGAGTCCATGAAATTCGGAATAGCGGAGTTGGTATTATGTCAAGAAAATGGACACGTTAACCAGAGAGAAATAGCTGAATTTATGCAGCTACTTTTCTCTGGTTAGCGTAATAAGCAGCCTCAAATTAACATGGCGATACATATTCAAGAGCTGAATGACTTCTCTTGCGGTTGTAGAAGCATTCGATGTACTCAAAAATGGCTTGTTTCGCTTCTTTTCGTGTACGGAATCAAATTGAGATAGATACATTCTTTCTTGATTAAGCTATGAAACGACTCCATACAAGCATTGTCGTAACAGTTCCCACGTCTCGACATACTGACTTGGAAATGATGCTCTTGTAACAGTTGTTGATAATCATTCGACGCATACTGGCTTCCACGATCCGAGTGGTGAATCACTCTTCCTGTTGGTTCCTCGCTGTTTAACGCTCGATGTAACACTTTGATGACTAACTCTTTGGTCATTCGGTTATCGATAAGGCAGAAGGACTTAAAAGTAAACTTCTCTTATTGGAAGTTTAGTATTGTTTACAACGTAGTTCCCTATGGCACGAGCCTTGTAAACGGTTGGGTTATGGGAAGCAATTGTACGAATATTGCGCCAATGGCGGTCGAGATTTTCCGATTGCCTTGTTG
>Ga0207866_1002837_pt1 | contig 11782 bp, 11 predicted proteins | sample HigsolmetaAR203D_FD_184835 | JGI IMG/M metagenome (GOLD analysis project Ga0207866, IMG submission 184835) | Ionic liquid and high solid enriched microbial communities from the Joint BioEnergy Institute, USA - AR20-3-D (SPAdes) (version 2) ...
TTCATGCTTCATCTTTTTCCAGCATATTATAACATAATCTCGTCCACATTCGGCCGAAAGAGAATCTTTAGAGCGCTCGGCTAAACTTCACGGCTTTTAAGTCCAAATTCCGGCATAAGTTCCGTAATTGAACTACCACTAGGCTAAAGCCGTAGTGGATTCTTAGGTAGAAGGTTCTAATGAACCTTAATTTACTAAGCTATCCCCGTAGTCCCTACGGTTAGAAGCCTTATGGCTTCATTTTTGATATTGATACTTGCGTTAATATCTCGGTCATGATGGGTATGACAATTAGGACACTCCCATTCACGCAACGCAAGATTTTTAACGTCTTTGTTTTGGTAGCCACAACACGAACAAAGCTGACTAGATGGAAAATTTTTCGCCACCGTTACAACTTGCTTTCCGTACCATTTCGCTTTGTACTCTAACATCGTTCTAAATTGTGACCATGATACTTCACTAATCGCTTTGGCTAATTTATGGTTTTTCAACATATTAGATACCTGCAAATCTTCAATACCAATTGCATCGTGGTTTTTGATGATTTCGGTAGAGATTTTATGCAAGTAATCATTTCTAGTGTTTGTGATTTTTTCATGAATACGAGCCACTTTAATACGCTGCTTATTCCAATTTGAACCACCTTTCTTACGTCTTGAAAGAATACGTTGTGCTTTCGCTAGCTTATCTTCTAATTTACGAAACCATTTGGGATTGGTATATGTTATTCCGTCTGAAAGAATAGCAAAGTCCTTTAAACCAACATCTATGCCAACTGCCGAGTCAGTTTTAGGCAACTCTTGTACTTCTGTTTCAGTAAGGATTGAAACAAAATATTTACCAGTTGGATTACGTCTAACAGTCGCACTAAGAATACGACCTTCTACTTCTCGACTTTTGGCAAACTTAACAAGACCAAGTTTAGGTAGCTTAATTTTGTTATCTATAATGGCAATGTTTCCGTTTGTATATTTAGTCGTGTAAGATTGAACCTTATTCTTTTTGGACTTGAAGCGAGGTGCATCGTTTTGCTTCTTAAAGAAGCGAGAATAAGCATCAGCAAGGTTTTTGAGTGAAGATTGAATTGCAATACTGTCGACTTCTTTTAACCACACTAATTCCTTTTTTATTTGTGTTAATTGAGAAGAACAAGCGTTATAAGTCAATCCTTTACCTGTTTCTTTGTAAGCATCATTCCATTTTGCTAAAAAATGATTAAATACAAATCGACAGCAACCAAATGTTTTATTAATTAATATTTCTTGTTCTTTGTTTGGATAGATTCTAAATTTATATGCCTTATTTACCATCATTGATTTTCACCTCCTTTTAATATATACTATAAGTATATATGTAGTATTAGTATATGTCAATAGTATATACTTAAAAGGAGTGAAACCAATGGAACGTATAGCAAAGTTGATTAAATTTCCTGTCGATTTAGTAGTGCGGATTGAAGAATACAGGGAAAAACGCAATATCCCAACCTTTGCAGGTGCTGTTTATGAGCTAATACGCAAAGGCTTGGATAAGGAATGAAATATGTTTCCGAAATTAGGGCTTACATCCCCTAGCCTAAAGGCATAGGGGTTTTACGCCCATCATATAAAAAAATCCTAACACATACCCCATTTTTAACCTTCGTGGTTATCGCAAACCTAGAGACACCTTTCCTGAAAGGTTTATTTTCTGCTCCTTGCCACGCTCAATAAAATTTAACAGCGATGAAATGCCTGCTATCCTGTTGACTATTGTGAAGGGAATTGGCTGTCCGCCCTTCGAAGTGATGAGCTTTCTTGGCAAATTCATCGGCAGGATTTTAGAAAAATTCCCCAAAATAAGAAGGTGAATTAGAGGAACAAAAGGTTTTAGTCTGTTCCTAAAGAGGAAAACCAGAACTTCAACAAACCGTGTCGAAATATCATATAGATGAACTTTGAAAATGATGGAAATAAATCCATCCAACACAATCATGTTTTACGTTGTAGCTTTCCATCCGAAAGATGTTTTAAACAGGTAGCGCCGTCGTTCGTTAAATACGTGAAGAGTGGAAATAAAGAAGAGACCACAGAAACTGTTGTGAATTCTGTGGTCTCTTTTATTAACGTGGTGTTGGAGACAGTCTGCTTGTGGAAGAAGTAAAAAAGTAATTATTCCCTTTATTGTTCCATTTGTCTTGCCAAAAAACTAGCGGCTGTCTCAACTGCCTTACTTTCTACTTCTGTTAAAGGCTGCTCTTTCGAAAATATGACAACAGCCCCGATAGGATCACCGTTTGCAATGATCGGTCCAATGCAATAAGATTTTACTTGTTCTGTTACACCATCAGCGATTTCAATTTCTTCTTCTTCTGAAATGAAAACCGATTGCCGTTCATCCATCACCCGTTCCAGCAGCTCGCTTATATTTTTATTCAAATACTCTTTTTTCGAAACTCCGGAAACAGCAATAATAGCATCACGATCACATATGAGAACGGGGCTGTTTAAGCTATCGAATAACGCTTCAGCATATTCTTTCGCAAAATCACTCAATTCACTGATTGGGGAGTATTTTTTCAGTATTACTTCACCATCTCGGTCAACGAAAATTTCTAATGGGTCGCCTTCACGGATACGCAATGTTCTTCGAATTTCTTTAGGAATGACTACACGGCCTAAATCATCAATCCGTCGAACGATACCAGTTGCTTTCATCTTATGCTGCCTCACTTTCATCTAAAGATTAGTAAAGTAGCGATTGCCCTTTTTCCATTTTTGGAACAATCAGCATCGTTGAAATTAGTATCCTTCACTACCCACGTAATATACATGATGAAAGCGAATTTTTTCCAAACACAGCTTAAAAACCCATTGCCAGCATTTCCATTTTAACCCTGTTTCAATATTAGCCGGCAGAAACTTCTTCTTTCTTTGCGTCTTTTAAGCCTGCCAACAGCTTCATTAAAATAGACAGCCATTTTTCAGTTTCTAAATTATGAATTTGCAATGTTAATTTCAGCCTTTTCCCTTCCATGCCAAACCCGACTATGCGACCGAATTCATCCGTTAGCTCGAACAATTTTTGTCCGTCAAAGGAGCTGCTTGCTTCCTCTGAAATAAGAATCGTGATAAGATCTTTCGTTTGTTTAATGACTTCGACTTTTTCTTGCCGTGCATATAACTTTAGCTTCGCTACTTTAAACAAAAAGTCTACTTCCTTTGGATACTCGCCAAATCTGTCCAATAATTCTTCATGCAGTTCCTGTAAATCATCAAACGTTTCGATGCCTCTAAACCTTTTGTACATGTCAATCTTTTGTTTTCCATCATCAATGTAAGACTGCGGAATGTAGGCATCTAATTCAAGCTCAATTTCAACTTCCCTTTTTGTCTCTTTTGGCCGTTCACCTTTCCGTTGTTCGATCGCTTCCTTCAGCATTTGGGAATATAAATCAAAACCTACCGAATCAATGAAGCCATGCTGTTGAGGACCTAACAAATTACCGGCTCCCCGAATGGCCAAATCACGCATCGCAATTTTAAAACCTGAACCTAATTCAGTAAATTCTTTAATGGCCTGCAATCGTTTTTCAGCAACTTCTGATAAAACTTTGTCCTTCCGGTAAGTAAAATATGCGTAAGCGACACGATTGGAACGACCGACACGCCCGCGCAATTGATAGAGCTGAGAAAGCCCCATTTTATCGGCGTCATAAACAATCAATGTATTTACATTCGGAATGTCCACACCTGTTTCAATAATAGTTGTGCTGACAAGCACGTCATATTGGCCATCCAAAAAGTTTAATATTACCGATTCAAGCTCATTTTCAGACATTTTTCCATGTGCAAAGGTTACTCTTGCATCTGGAACAAGCATAGAGATTTCATTGGCTTTCCGGTCGATATCCTCAACCCGGTTATATAAAACGTATACTTGACCTCCTCGCGCTAATTCACGTTCGATCGCTTCTTTCACAAGCATTGGGTTATATTCCGCTACATATGTTTGAACAGGAAAGCGATTTTCTGGAGGAGTTTCAATAATTGATAGATCACGCACGCCGATCATGGACATGTGGAGTGTTCTTGGAATCGGAGTTGCCGTCAAAGTTAACACATCAATGTTTGCTTTCATTTGTTTTATTTTTTCTTTATGTGTAACTCCAAATCGCTGCTCCTCATCAATAATCAACAAGCCTAAATCTTTAAATTGAACATCTTTGGAAAGCAAACGATGTGTTCCAATGACTAAATCGATCGTTCCATTTTTCAAGCCTTTAATCGTTTCATTCTGCTCTTTTCTCGTCCGGAAGCGGCTTAATACACCAATGTTAATTGGGTAATCTTGAAAACGATCCCTGATCGTTTCGTAATGCTGCTGCGCTAAAATGGTTGTCGGAACAAGAAAGGCAACTTGTTTTTGATCCATAATCGCTTTGAAGGCAGCCCGAATCGCCACCTCGGTTTTCCCATATCCGACATCTCCGCAAAGAAGTCGATCCATCGGCCGCTCCCGTTCCATATCCTTTTTCACCTCTTGAATGGAACGAAGCTGATCTTCTGTTTCTTTATAAGGGAATGTTGCTTCAAACTCCCTTTGCATTTCCGAATCAGGGCTGAACGCATAGCCTTTGCTTGCTTCCCGCTCAGCATACAGTTTAATTAAATCGTCAGCAATATCTTGAACAGACGATTCCACTTTTTTCTTGACTCTTTTCCATTCGTTTCCGCCTAATTTGTAAATTTTCGGCTCTTTTCCTTCTGTGCCCACATATTTTTGAACTTGATCAATTTGTTCAACTGGAACATACAGTTTGTCATTTCCTTGGTAACGAATGTGCAGGTAGTCTTTGTGTATACCGTTAATTTCTAAAGTTTCAATTCCAAGATATTTTCCAATCCCATGATTAACATGTACGACATAATCTCCCACTTCAAGCTCAGAATAGCTTTTAATTCTTTCTGCATTTGAAAGCTTCTGCCTTTGCTGTCTTCGTTTAACCCTCTTTTTGAAAAGTTCTTCTTCCGTTATGACCGCAAGTCGTCCTAAAGGAAGTTCAAAGCCTGTCTGTAAATCTCCTTTTAAAATGTGCAGCCCCTTTGACAGAATGTGGTTTGAATCAGAAATGACCGCTTCAATCTCATAGTCTCCAAGCACCCGTTCAAGTCTTTTGGTCCGTTCATCATTTGCACCGAGAAAAACTACGGTGTAATTTGCCTTGATCCAGCGATCAACTTCTGATTTCAACAAGTGCATTTGTCCATGGAAATTTTGCATCTGCTTGCAAGACACGTTCATCAAATTTTGCGGGTTTGTATAGGGGACGTGCCGCAAAAACAGTGATAAATAAACAATTGGATAAGATGTGTCACGTATAAGCTGGTAGTATTTATGGGACACTTTCGCATCATGGACAATTTTCCCTTGTTCCAGTAAAGAAGTAAACCATTCTCCTTCTTCATTCTCAAGATGATCAACCATTTCATGCACACGGCTTACTTCATCAATGACAATAACTGTATCCGCAGGGAAATAATCTAGCAAACTAGCAGGTTTGTCATAAAAGAATGAAAAATATTTAAAGAACTCCTGATCCTTCTGCCTATTTTGCAATTTTTCCAGATCATAGCGGATATTTTCTATAAATAAATTTTTGTGCTCATCTTTTTTCAATTTCTTTAAGCTGTTTGATAAAGCCGTTTCTAACTGCTTCATTCCTTTTTCATAATGGCTGTCCGTTAAAATGATTTCCTCTGCCGGTCCGATTGTCACTTCTTGAATCATTTCAATCGATCTTTGGTCTTCAAGACTGAACGTTCGGATTGAATCTACTTCCGTATCAAATAGTTCGATGCGAATAGGATGTTCCTCCGTTAAAGGATAAATATCAATAATTCCACCGCGCACGCTGAATTCCCCAGGAGCAGACACCATGGAAACACGTTCATATCCCATTGAGTGAAGATGCGGAAGCTTCTCGTTTAATTCAAATGTTCCTCCAACAGAAATAGAAAGCTGATGGCTTTTCCATAACTCTTTCGGTGGGAGCATTCGTCTTAATGCAGCAACGGGGGCTACAACGATGCTTTTTTCACCTTTACATAAACGATTCAACACTTCCATCCTTTGTGCTTTTAGCTCTGGACTTGCGACTGCGATCTCAGATGCGATCAATTCATTTACAGGATACAAATAGACGGAATCGCCTAGTAAATTATTTAAATCTTCATAAATGATCTGAGCTTGATAAAGGTTATGAGTCACAACCAGCATCGGTTGTTTGATATCTTTGTAAAAAGCGGAAATAAATACAGACCTTGCTGAGCCAGAAAGTCCGGCTACCATTTGCTCTTTCAAACCTTCTTTTATACCGTCTACAACTGCTTGAAAGTCGTTTTGCGCATAAAAAAATTGATACAGGCTTTCCAATCTCCAGCCTCCTCTCGACAAATATAAAAATGCTTTGGAAATTTTGAAATCAAGTTTCCAAAGCTTTTACTGTATAAAATTTTCATATTGATGAAAATCGGGATTTCGCTCTAGCGCCTCCTGACAATCTTCACAAATACTTTTGACATGAATATCACCGTTTGGAAGATACTCGATCATTTCTTTCCGCTCTTCATTCGTTAAATGATGAAATCCTAAATCGACGCTAAAAACAGATTTTTCAATGCTACCAATTTTGACGCCGCAATGGCGGCAATAATAATGAAGCGGCATCCTCCAACCTCCTGCACTTGTGGAATGAAAGGTTTTATGATTATTATGAACGGCAGGAGCCATTTTTATACGTTTGTTAATTGTATTCGTTCATGACTTCTAAGAATGGCGTGTGTATCCATTTTTCACATGCACTAGCCGATCGATCAACGGAATGTTGAATATGGTGCATTTCTTCTTCTGTAAATTTTCCTAATACATAGTCGACGATATCCATCGCGTGTTTCGGACGGCCAATCCCAATTCGAATCCGTTTAAAATCTTCCGAACCTAAATGCTGAATGATAGATTTCATTCCGTTGTGACCACCAGCACTCCCTTTCATTCTAAGGCGAATCTTGCCTACAGGCAAATCTAAATCGTCATATATTACAACCAACTGTTCAGTTGGGACATTGTAATAATTCAGTAAAGGACGAATGCATTCACCCGATAAATTCATAAATGTAAGCGGTTTTATCAATAATATCTTTTCATTTGAAAAATGACCGATACCGTATATCCCGTTAAATTTGCTTTCATTTAAAGATATGTTTAAACGCTTTGATAATTCATCAATTACCATAAACCCAACGTTATGTCTAGTTTGTTCATATTTTTTTCCAGGATTGCCAAGCCCTGCTATTACTTTCATGAAATGTCCCCCAATTTTTTATGATAGTGAGATGACAATTAATAGCATAAAAGACGTAACCAAAATAGGTTACGCCTAATTTATTCTTCTACAGCTCCGTCTTCCTTCTCTTCACTTTTTTGCTCATCAGCCGTATCCAAGTCTTCATTTTCCGGCGGCAGGATGGTTGCCACAACCGTTTCAGGCTCATCTAAAATTTTAAACTGTCCATCTGTTTGAATATCTTGTACATGGATTGTATCATCTATTTCTAAGTTTGTTACATCGACTTCAATCGCCGAAGGAATATGAGCAGGTTTCGCTCTCACTTCCACCTCATGTGTTGTCTGCTGCAGCACACCGCCCTCTCTTACTCCTTTTGCTTCTCCAATTAAGACAATTGGTACTTCGATATCTACTTCATCATCCATATCGACAACATAAAAATCCGCATGTATAATCGTGTTTTTCATTGGGTCATGCTGCAGTTCGTACAGGAGGGCTTGATGGTTTTCGCCGTCAAGCTGAATGTTCAACATCGCATTGCGCCCTTGTTCGCGCAAAATTTTTAACAATTCCGATTCGCTCACTAAAATCGCTTTGTTCTCTTGTTTTTTTCCGTAAATTACGGCAGGAATTTGTCCTTGCTTTCTAGCTTTTCTTCTTGACGAATTGGTAAATGATTTTCTTTCTTTTGCATGTATGACTGCTGTCATGGTAATCCCCTTTCTTTCAGACTTTTTTTCTAATAACTCAATTCGAAAAAAGCCTTCTTACTACTATTGGTTTCCCATCATCACAAAGTCTAAACATGCTAATGAAAGAAATAATCAACTCACAACTCGCAAAGAAGATCCCTATAATATTATAATCTGCTAAAATCGTTTAAAAGTCAAAGACAAAATATTAGTCAAAAAGCACGCTGACCGATTGTTTTTCATGAACACGGATGATCGCTTCACTTAGCAATGGAGCGACAGAAAGCTGAATCAGCTTTTCAATTTTTTTCTCTTCCGGCAAAGCGATTGAATTCGTTACGACTAACTCTTTAATCTTCGAGTTTTGAATTCGTTCTATCGCAGGTCCAGACAACACCGGGTGTGTACAGCAGGCATAAACTTCCCTTGCTCCATGCTCTACTAGAGCATTTGCCGCAAGCGTAATCGTTCCTGCTGTATCGATGATATCATCAATTAAAATGGCTGTTTTGCCTTCGACATTCCCAACAATGTTCATAACTTCAACCATATTTGGCTTAGGACGGCGCTTATCGATTATGGCAATTGGCGCCTTCAGCCGATCTGCCATTTTTCGTGTTCTCGTCACACCGCCATGATCAGGAGAAACAATGACAATATCATCAAAGCGTTTTTCCAAGAAATAATCTGCTAAAATCGGCACTCCCATTAAGTGATCGATAGGAATGTCAAAGAAACCTTGGATTTGCGGCGCATGCAAATCAAGAGTAATCATCCTTGTCGCGCCTGCAGTTTCCAATAAATTCGCAACAAGCTTAGCAGTAATAGGTTCTCTTGCACGTGCTTTCCGATCCTGCCGCGCATAACCATAGTATGGCATAACAATATTAATGGTTTTGGCAGATGCACGTTTAAGCGCATCAATCATAATGAGCAATTCCATTAAATGCTCATTGACTGGATCACTTGTCGATTGGATCACGTATACATCGCAGCCGCGAATGCTTTCTTCAATATTAATTTGAATCTCCCCGTCACTAAATCTCGTAACCGAACTTTTTCCCAAATCGACTCCTACTATATCCGCGATCTCCCTGGCAAGGGCTGCGTTTGAGTTTAAAGAAAAGATTTTTAAATTTTCGTCTTTATAACGATTTTTTGTCATTGTAAAGGGACCCTCCAAATTACGATTTTTTACCATTCATTTTTTCGATGACGTATCTCTCTTTATTCACTTGACGAGCCCTTGCGATCGATAATGCGCTGCCAGGGACGTCATCTGTAATAGTTGATCCGGCTGCTACATATGCTCCTTCGCCAATCGTAACCGGCGCAATAAGGTTTGAATTACATCCAATAAAGGCTCCGTCTTCGATTTTCGTTAAATATTTATTTTTCCCGTCATAGTTAACTGTTATCGAACCGCAGCCAAGATTCACCCCATTCCCAACTTCTGCATCTCCAATATAGCTTAAATGGGATGCTTTCGATTCTTTTCCAATTTTAGATTTTTTGACTTCGACAAAATTCCCAATTTTTACTCCATCGTCAATAACGGAGGCTGGGCGAATGTGTGCGAACGGACCGATGTTAACCTGATTTCCGATCTGACTGTCATGAACAACAGAATGACGGATGTTCGTATTATGGCCAATTTGGCAATCTTTAATTTCGGAGTTGGGACCGATTTCACATTCCTCTCCGATGACCGTTTTACCGATAATGACTGTACCCGGATAAATGACAGTATCTTGTCCGATCTCTGCATCTGCTGATATATATGTATTATCAGGATCGACAATTGTAACTCCGTTTTTCATATGCTTTTGATTGATTCGCCTTTTCATAATAAGCTCCGCTTGCGAAAGCGCTATGCGGTCGTTTACCCCTAACGTTTCTTCAAAAGAATCTGTTTGAAACGCTGAAATGATTTCGCCTTTTTCCTTCAAAATCTCAATTACATCCGGCAAATAATATTCGCCTTGCGCATTGTCATTATTGACATGCTTTAAAGCTTCAAATAAGGAAGCGTTATCAAAGCAATAAGTTCCCGTATTAATTTCTGTCACAAGACGTTCACTTTCTGTAGCATCTTTATGCTCAACTATTTTTTCAACCAGCCCTTCTTCATTGCGGATCACTCGTCCATATCCAGTCGGATCATCCGCTTCTGCTGTCAGAATGGTGGCTTTTGCTTTCGTTTCCAGATGATGCTTTAACAATTTTTCAAACGTCTCGCTGGTGATCAGCGGCGTATCGCCACAAACAACAATTGTCGTTCCTTCTTTCCCCTCAAGATATTGAGCCGCCTGCAAAACAGCGTGAGCAGTTCCAAGCTGCTGCTCCTGCAAAACATACAATGTCTGTTCGCCGAGCTCTGATTTTACTTTTTCCGCACCATGACCGACGACGGTAATGATTTCGTCAACTTGAAGCTTGGAAACATTGTCTATCACATGCTGTACCATAGGTTTACCGCAAACAGGATGCAGCACTTTATAGAGCTTTGATTTCATTCTTGTTCCTTGCCCGGCTGCTAAGATGACTGCAAAACATTTCTCCATTTATAGGCCTCCAATACCCTTTTTATCCATAAAAATCTTATCTTAAATAATGTTCTATTTCAAGAAATCTTGTGTGATTCCGTAAATTTCCGTTTCACTCTATTTTTCTCGAAAAAGGTACAGAAATAGGATAGGAATTTTATTAAAAATCTACGAGGAAGCCCTAAATTTTATGCTTCTTCCCTCTTCTCTAAAGGCCGGTTTTGATACTTTGACGAAAAAACAAGAAGGAAAAGAACACCTGATTGGAGGCCTTAACACAAAAAAAATTAATTTCAGCAGAACAATATTGCCTAAAGTTTTTTTGATTTATTCGATTGCTTCCTTTCGATGAACCAGATTTTCTGACAGTGGCTGAACGTAGAAGGTTATACTTGGATGCATTGTTGTTCAACGAAGTTGATTTACGATTTACAGCTCTGCATTTCTTCGTTTTTTCAAATGCCGATGTATGAACATTAATTTTTGAAACAAATACCATTTCCTATACAACCATCAGACTTGATGATCAATAGCTGCATAACAATTGAGTATGTAAGAAAAACAAAGGAGGCCATCTATTCTTTTGCAAACGTTTACTAAATCGTATTAGTGAACAGATCCTTTAAAAAAGAAAGGGTCTTAAGCTGAATGCTTTAAGCCCCTTCTTTTACATCATATTTTTATGAAGCCCCTGCTTCTTCATATTCAAAATCTTCCGTCTCACCTAAACGGTGATATTCAGCTAGAACAGCGTCTTGAATTTTACCGCGAGTATTTGAATTAATAGGATGTGCAATGTCTCGAAACTCTCCATCCGGTGTACGTTTACTAGGCATTGCTACAAAAAGGCCGTTATTTCCGTCAATTACACGTATATCGTGGACGACAAATTCATTATCCAATGTTATGGACGCAATCGCTCTCATCCGACCTTCTGTATTGACGCGGCGCAATCTTACATCTGTCACTTCCATCCTGTTCACCACCTTTTTCTTCGCAAAAACTTTAGTAACCATAATTCAACAATTCAACGGATTTTTAAATTTTCCTTCTTTTCACACAAAAAATTTTTGGGAAAAATAAAAAAATAAAAAAGGATCCGATTCGCAAAACGGATCCTGAACAATCAACCTTTTATTTAACTAAAGCAATCACTTCAATTTCAACGAGGACATCTTTCGGAAGTCTTGCAACTTCCACACATGACCGAGCAG
>Ga0207866_1002842_pt1 | contig 11773 bp, 12 predicted proteins | sample HigsolmetaAR203D_FD_184835 | JGI IMG/M metagenome (GOLD analysis project Ga0207866, IMG submission 184835) | Ionic liquid and high solid enriched microbial communities from the Joint BioEnergy Institute, USA - AR20-3-D (SPAdes) (version 2) ...
CGGACTTTCCGCCTTCGTGAGGCGTGAACGGTTCAGGCGTTTCGTTAATCCGGTATGGGCAAGTAAGGCTCCCACCGTCGCAAGACCAGCATGTGTGGAAAGAATGAGTTCTTTGGACCGAACAAACCTGATTTTCATACAGCACCCCGCAGGTGAATGGTTGCGAAGCTTCGAATACCTGAATGATTCGTCTTCGGGGCTGCATTTGCCTGCTTTCTCCTTGTATTTATTCGTCGAATGATCACGGATTCAGGAGGATTTAAAACATCAGCTTATTGGAGGCCTGCTGCAGCCCGGCGCCGCTCAGGACGCGCCGCACCGGAAAATAGCGGTTGTAATGAGGAACGGCCAGATATGTCCGATAAAACTCTTCATAAGAAACGCCTTCAAATTGCAGCATCCGATGGTAAAAGGTTGTGGCGTCCACCTTCAGTTTGGGGGCAAGAACGGTATCCGAGCGGTGCAGGTACACATAATACTGGCCGATGATCGGATTGATGGAATTATACAGCGACAGTTCGTTGACGAACGAAATGAGGCGGTACCGCTCCTTCGGATCGTCGTAACGGTTTTGCTCCATATACCGTCTCAGTTCCGGATTAAAGCCGATTTGCATGGTCAGCCGGTTGATCTCGTTCATGTAACCGTCGACCGTCTGCTTCGCCCGTTCCAAAGCCGACTCATGCGCGCGGTGGGCATTTTCGATCATGATGTGTTCAATTTTGGAATAGAACGCGACCGCCACGGCCACCGGCACGATAAAGACGATGACGAACGAAATCAGCAGCGTTTTGAACGTCGCCGCATGGCGTTCCCGTTGCACGGCCTTCCGCACCCCCCGAAAGCTTCCGTTTCCGCTTGAGGAAGCTTTTGGCATGTTCCGTGATTGATGCATTCGATGCGGCCGTTCCGTCTTGTATGCGCTTTCCGTGTTCCCGGCACATCCCCGGCGGGTCCTCGGGCGCCCGTTCAAATGCGGGCGGGTGAACCGACCGGAACGCCGGTTCACCCTTTTCCGCGGTTATTCCCGCATCAACAGCCGAAGCACGGCTACCGCCGCTTCCGCGCGCGTGCTCTGCGCCTGCGGATCGAAAAACCGATGCGCGCGGCCTTTCATGATCCCCGCTTCGGCGGCGGACGCGACGTATCCTTTCGCCCAATCCGGGATCGCTTCCCAATCCGCAAAATCCGCCGCCTGCTGCGACGGCGCGCCGCCCAAGGCGCGGACGAGAACGGCGGCCATCTCTGCGCGGGTGACGGGAGCGTTTGCCCGGAAACGGCCCTCCTCATCCCCCGTAAACCATCCGGCGCGAGCCGCCGCCGCCGCATACGGAACCGCCCATTCCGGAATCTCGCCGTCATCGGCAAATCCGGGCGCAGCCCCCTGGAGCAGCGGAAGCTGCAGCGCACGCGCCAGCATGGCGGCGAACTCGGCCCGCGTCACGCTTTGATTCGGCCGGTACGCCGTCCGGACCGGCGGACATGTTCAGGCGCTGCGATTCCATCCATTCCAGCAGCATGCGCCATTCTTCCACGGTTCGTTCGTCATCGGTACGGCATTGCAGCAAAAACCGCAGCAATTCCGCCGCTTCCGCGAACCGGTCCGTCTCGAGCAGGCGGGTCAGCCGCATCTGGTAATAATCGATTGTACGCGGCAGCAGGATAACGTTGCCCTTTTCACCCGCCCTCACCGCAAATCGCCTCCCTTTTCCTGCCTATCATAATCCATGTTTCCGACGAAATGCAAATGCGCACCGCGCGGCCGGCCATCGGACGGATCCCGTCCGCCGATTTTTTTCCACGCGAAAAAATCGCCGTCTCCGCGTCGACAGCCCATCCCATCATCCGGGACAGATCATAAATTAGTGTTAGTGCCGTAAACGGAGGTGGAATCCGTGTCGGAACGGAGCAAACTACAATGCAAGGCGGCCAAGGTTTCTGTAAGATGTACGTGTCATCATCGTTGCTCCGCATGCAAATGCAAGTGCAAATGTGTGTGCAAATGTGAGTGCAAGTGCGGCAAATCTTCGTCCCGACGCCCATGTCCTCATCACGCAAGACGCGCCGATCGCACGAGGCGCATCAAACGGAAAAACAAAAAAAGAATCCTCCGCCGCATTCACTTCACCGTTAAGCATCTGAGCTTGGTTTGTCCGGATCGCACCCCGATCAGCATCCGTCCCGTGGTGAAAAGATATTTCTTTCAGGTTCCCGAAGACATCCATTTGACAGGCGAGGAATTGGTTTTGCATCCTCATCAGTTTGCGGACGATACGGGGGAGACGGCCGTCAAGTTCATGGATTTTGGACAAGAAGGCTACTTCAATTTGTACGTGAACGGGGTATTGCAGGAGGGAAAGCTGTATCAAGCGAGTGCCGATGCGCTGAAGATCGCCGCCACCGGGCAAAGCATTATCAAAGGCACCCCCATTATTTTGGAGTCCGTGGGATTTCACGTTGCGCGGGAAAAATAGGTGCACCTATCGGATGATTTGTCCAAACCTTCGGAATGGCGGCCGAATATGATTTTACTGCATCGATCATATTCGCAAAGGAGGTACGGATCATGCCTCTGCAACTCATGAAAATCCAGATTGAAGCAACGTCGTCAGTGGAAACCGGGCCTCAGCCGCAAAAATTTTTCCATGTCACCGACGAAGAAGTCGAGCCGGGCGGTACGCTGACCATCGATGTCGCCGATTTTTTCGACGATACCGGGGCGGAAGCGACCGAGTTGCCCGAACTGGCAACCAACAACAGCCTGTATAAAGTGTACGTTAACGGCGTGCTGCAAATGCAGGGCATCACCACCTATACGCCGGGAACGTCGGGCACCGGGTCGCTGGTGATCAATGTGCCCGCCGACGGGGAACCGATTATCGCCAATTCTCCGATTGTGCTGGAAATCATCAATTTTGCTCCCTCCTCCACGATTGAGGTGAACACGTAACGACTCGGACATGGGTGCCGCGATTGGGGCACCCCTTTTTTATTCGGCACGCTCCCGCATCGCCTCCGACAGTCGACATCACGGGAGCGCCAAGAGACATATTCGTTGAATTTTCGGACCGTCATTACAACCGTTGCACCAAGTGCAACGGTTACCGCAAATCAACCACTTTGCCGACTATGAATTGCGCTTGGTACATCTTTTTCGCACACACTCCATTTTTCACCATGTTCATTGAAAAGAAGGGTACAAACGGCAACCGTTTCTTCGATTCGGCCCGATAACCGACCAAACCGTTGCACAAAGTGCAACTGTTGCATCGATGCGGACGGATTGCCGTCCGATCCGTTGTACAAATTCGAAAAAACGACGAGACGGGGCCGCTTGAGTTCAATTCGTCGAAGCGGCCGACGGCAACAAGCGCGGCCCATGGTACGAGCGTGGTCCATGGGTTGATTTTGCGCTGCTCATATGCTATCATATTCGTTGTTTCTGCCGACACAAATTCACGGCACTTGTCCCAGTAGCTCAGCTGGATAGAGCATGCGCCTTCTAAGCCTGATTAAGTGCTTTGGAAACACTTCATTAAATAACTTCTCCCAGTAGCTCAGCTGGATAGAGCATGCGCCTTCTAAGCGTACGGTCAGGGGTTCGAATCCCTTCTGGGACGCCATACCTTAAATAGCGAATCCGCCAATCGGGCGGATTTTTGTTTTACCCGGGAATCTGATGCCCTGTATGCGCGGCCCCGAATCGTTCTGCGATTGATTCAATAAAAAAAAGCCGCCCCACCGCTTCAAGCGCATAAGGCGGAATGATATTTATTGGGAATATGGCCGGAGTCAGTCCGGATCAGGCCGTTTTCCGTTTGATCACATCGGCATAAACGGCGATCAGGATCACAATTCCTTTGACAATATACTGCCAGAAGGAACTGACGCCGATCAGGTTCAGGCCGTTGCTGAGCACACCGATGATGAGCGCGCCGATCACCGTGCCGCCGATTCTTCCGTAGCCGCCGGTCATGCTCGTTCCCCCGAGCACGACTGCGGCGATGGCATCCAGTTCCGCCGCAACGCCCGCCGTCGGCTGACCCGAGAACATGCGCGAGGCGAGCACAATTCCGGCAAATCCGGCCATGAAACCGCTGAACGTATACGCGAAAAATTTCACCCGCTTGATGTTGATTCCGGAAAATCGGGCGGCCTCCGGATTTCCGCCGACCGCATAAATGTACCGGCCCGTCTTTGTTTTATTCATAATCAGGTAACAAAGGATCACGAAAATGATCGAATACAATACGGGGGTAGGCAGAATCCCGCCGATATAGCCGGATCCGATGAAGTTGAAGGCATCCGACATGACGCGAACCGGTTGGCCGTCGGTCAATACGTAGGCCGCTCCCCGGCCGATATTCATGGTGGCGAGGGTGATGATAAACGGCGGTATGACGGTGGTCGCCGCCACATAACCGTTCAGCGCGCCGAATAATATGCCGACGAGAAGTCCCGCGGCGACGGCTATGAAAAGCGGCACATCGAACAGCGCGACCAGCATGGCGGTCACCACCCCGGATACGGCCATGACGGAGCCGACGGACAAATCGATGCCGCCCAGGATGATCACCATCGTCATCGCGAGCGCCAAATAGAGGTTGGTGGATGTTTGCCGCAAGACGTTCAGCAAATTGTTGGTCGTCAGAAAATTGGGATTGAGCACCGCGATGATGACACATAAAACCAATAGCCCGGCGAGAATGCCCATGTTGGCTCGAATAAATGATCTTGTTCCGTAAACCATGGTTTAACCTCCAGTGGCATAATGCATGATGGTCTCTTGGCTGAACTCGTCCCGATTTAAAATGGTTCTTATCCCGCCTTTGTACATGACCGCGATCCGGTCGCTCATATTGATCACTTCGGGCAATTCCGAGGAGATCATGATAATGGAAACGCCTTCTTTCACCAACCGGTTCATGATCGCATAGATTTCCGCTTTGGCCCCGACATCCACCCCTCTGGTCGGTTCATCCAGGATCAGGATGCGCGGGTTGGTTGCCAGCCATCGGGAGATGAGCACCTTCTGCTGATTGCCGCCGCTCAAATTCCGCACTTCCTGATCCGGGTTCGGGGTTTTGATCGACAATTCATTGATGAATTGCCGGGTTCTCTGGTCTTCATAACGGGCATTGACTCTAAACCACCATTTGATGAACTTATCCAGGACCTTGATGGTGATGTTGTATTGAACCGAACGGATGAGGAACAGGCCTTCCTCTTTCCGGTTTTCCGTCACATAGGCAATGCCGTGTTTGATCGCATCGTTCGGATTTCGAATGATCAGCGGCTTGCCGTCGATCCGAATTTCCCCTTCATCGAAGGCATCCAGACCGAAAATGCATTTCATCAGCTCCGATCGGCCCGCGCCGACCAAACCGGCAAATCCGAGAATTTCCCCTTTCCTGAGCTCAAAGCTGGCATCGTTCAGCACGCCTTTTTTGGACAGGTTGTGTACGCTGAGCACGATTTCCCCGCCGTTTTCCGGGGCGGTGTCCTTGATGTAATATTGGGTGAGCTCCCGGCCGACCATCATCGAGATCAACTGATCGGCTGTCGTATCCTTCGTTCTGACAGTTCCGATCAGGGCACCGTCCCGCAGAACGGTGATGCGATCGGTAATGGCGAACAATTCGTTCATCCGGTGCGAAATATACACAATGCCGACGCCCTGCTCTTTCAGATGGCCGATGGTTTGAAAAAGAAATTCGACCTCTTTTTCCGTAAGCGAGGAGGTCGGTTCGTCCATCACGATCATTTTCGCCCGGAAGGATACGGCCTTGATGATCTCGATCATCTGCTGCTGCGCTACCGTCAGCTTTTTTACCGGCACCTCGGGCGACAGTTCCAGACCGAATTGCTGCAAGGTTTTCCGTGTTTCTTCGATCATTTTTTTCCAGTCGATCCATCCGGTCTTCGTGACCGGTTCTTTGCCCAAAAAAATATTCTCGGCAACGGACAGATGCGGCACCAGCGAAATTTCCTGGTGGATGATGCTGATGCCGAGGGCCTGGGCATCTTTGACGCTGTTGATGGAAACCTTGTTCCCCTCGATGAAAATTTCCCCTTGGTCGACGGGGTAGATGCCCGCTAGAATTTTCATCAACGTGGATTTGCCGGCGCCATTTTCGCCGAGGAGGGCGTGAACTTCACCGCTTTCCAGTTCAAAATCGACACCTTTCAGGGCGTGAACGCCGGCAAATCGCTTTTCAATTCCGCTCATCCGAAGCAGTTTTTGACTCATCCGTTCCACCTCGATGAATGACGGGAGGGTGATCGGCGTCACCCTCCCCGTCGTTTCGTCATTGCCATCCATCCACGCCGTACTCTTGAACGTTATCCTCGTTGATCAGGAACGTTTCCACCGGCGTCCGTTTTTCGTAGCTTTCGCCCCTCAAAATTTTGTAAGCGATATCCGCGGAAATCTGACCGATCGAGATCGGCGACTGCGCCCCGGACCCCTTAAACGGTCCGCCTTCGGCGATGGCCGCTTTCGCGTCGGGTGAACCGTCCACGCCGTAAATGGCAATCTCCAAGCGGTTGGCGGCTTTGACGGCGGCCAACGCGCCGAGCGCGGACGGATCGTTGCCGGCGAAGATGGCCGTGATGTCGGAATGGGCTTGCAATATATCCTCGGTAATGCCCAGGGCGGTTTCCAAATCTCCTTTTGCGTCCTGTTGGGCCACGATCGTGAAGTTTTTCCCCTCAATGGCTTCCAGGAAACCGGCCACCCGGTCGTTGATCGAATTCATCGTCGGGCTGTCGAGGATGACGATGTTGCCGCCGTTCGGGAAGCGTTTGACAAGGTCCTCGCCGACGACTCTGCCGGCGTTCTTGTTGTCTGAGCCGACGTAAGCGGTAACATACTCAAAGTCCTTGACTTCGGTATCATAGTTGATGATCGGAATGCCGGCTTCCTTGAGCATTTGCAGCGCGGGTCTGATGCCTTCCCAGTCTACGGGATTCAGGAAAATCGCGTCGATTCCTTGCGCGATCATATCCTCGATCTGGTTGATTTGCAGCGCCACATCCATTGCCGGGTTCAGCGTAATCATTTCATCCCCGTTTGCTTCGACTTTCTCCCGAATCGCTTTCTCCAGGACGATAAAGAAGGGGTTATTCTGTGTCATGGAAGTATAACCGAATACAAAATGATCCTTGGAACCGCCGCCACCGCTGCCACTGCCGCTGCTGCCGCCGCCGCCGCACGCGGCGGACAACACGACCAGCGCAACGATGCACACCAACGACAACAGTTTCTTCAATTGCAGTCCCTCCCATAAATGCTTTTTGTTTAGCTTGGTTCTCGAAAAGTTTCCGAACTTCTCTGTAACTTCATCAACCTTTATCTATACGCGGGATGCGCACTTGCCTGGGATCGGTGCGGGAAAACAGCACAAGTTCAATGCGATTCCAACCCCTGCAAACATTTCCGCCGAGCGCTTTTGCGTCAGTAAAACTTCACTTCGTTTCATATTCGTCACCTCCATCCCTTAAGAAAATTTCAAACCGTGATCTTGCCATCATTCGGGCCGATCCACAGTTCTGCTTCCTCATGAAACCGCCACCCGTCAAGTCTCAACCGGTTGGCGCGCTTGGGCCATCCCGCTTCGATTCGACGCTGCACGGTTTCCCAGGAAGGAATGCCGCTGACCGCGTCTTGGCGCTCGACATTGCAGGCACCAACCGCCACCGCCGCGCGCATTGCAGACTCGGGTGAAAGGCCTTTCAACAAACCCGCCAAAAATCCGGCAATGGTGCAGTCCCCCGCACCCGTCGTCCCGGCCACTTCTACTTGATAACAAGTTGCCAGCAATTCTCGACCGGCCCATTCTCCGATATTTTCCGGCGTGCAGCCCCCCATCGATTGAAGTCGGCGTTCACCTGCGGTACGCAAATACAGGCCGTGTTCCCCCAATTTTACCGCGACGATCGCTGCTCCCATACCGATCATGCGATCAGCCAATGCACTCAAATCTTCACCGTCGAGATGTTCCGCGATGTCACCCTTCGCTGAAGCAAGCCGATCATAAAAAGGCCGATCCAGCATGTATAAGATTTCTTCAACGCTGGGCAGAAACACGTCTACTTTGGGCAGTACCTTTTCCAGGATGGCCATCCAATCCACATGCCCCGCTTCCGATGCGGGATCCGGCTTGGCCATGTCCAGCGACGTCGTCAGTCCCGCTCTCTTCACCTCATGGAGCATGCCGGCAAGTTCGGTTCCTCCGTCCGCGTACATGCGCTTCATGAGCGGAGGATAACCGAAATGAAACAGCCTCGCACCCGTCAGCAGTTCCCACCTCAAGTCGGACCCCTGAAACGTATCGTTCGCCCCGGTGCAATGAAGAAAAATCCGGTCGATTCCCGGCGAATGGATCACGATCGAATAGGATGTATTCTCACCCGCAATAACCATCATGCCTTCGGCCAGTTCGGGAGTTTGCCTCCGGAGCAATTCCAGCACTGCCTGCCCGAACAAATCGTCGCCGATTTTCCCCATCAGCAACACAGACATCCCCAGTCGATGCAGTGCGATTCCGGTATTGGACACGGTCCCGCCCGTGGACAGCACAACCGGGCCGGCATTGACCAGCTTCCCGGGAACGAGGATCTGATCCAGCCCACCCTCCGCATTCGGCAGGGAGGGGATGATATCCAAACAAATATGGCCGGCTACGACGACTTCCGCAACTTGCTCCTTCAAGGGAATATTCCTCCGGGACAAAGATACGGTTTGCCTAGTGGCATGGTATTCTAATGCGGCGGTCAATATGCGACGGCTCTCTGCTCCTGCTGCAGAAAAACACCCGCTGCATAATTGCTTTATCAACCGAGCTCCCTTCCTCGACGCCATGCATAATATTCAAGCCGCTTGCACTTGCAAGCGGCTTTTTCGTTGGCCGGCCGAAGCCGTATGCTGCTTTCCGCCATTTCTGATCATGATCGAAAAGATCAGACAAAATTTATTCGACCGAACCGAGCGCTCGCCGCACGTCCTCCCGCACGGAGCCGAATTGCAGCACTTGCTCGCCGAATGATCCGCCATCCCGGGCGACGTTCATGAATGCGTCCGTCCGATCCACCGCCGCCTGGTGCAGCGGGTTGTCGTACCAATCGATCTCGCGGTCCGCGTCATTTTCGGTCACCCGGACCATCTCAATTCCGCCGTCGGGAGCCTCCGCGAAATAGACGAGCAGATTCGCCGCGCCCGCATCGTCGGTCACAACCTCCACTTCCGCGCACGGACGTCCGTCCAAGTTCGTCGTTCTTCTCACTTCGGCGTGAACGATGTCCATCGGATGGCACACTCCTTTTCTCAAGACAGACGCATCTGTTCGATGAACGCCTTCGTTTCCGGCGTTCCCAACTCATGCAGCAGGTCGTAGATTCTCGCCGTCACATCGCCCGATGCGGCCGACATTTGGTCCGTGGACGCCGTCTCGTACGGGTGCCGGAGAAAATGCCACACTTCCGCTTCCTCCAGGCTTGCCAGTTCCTCGAACAGATCCTGCAGGCGGTACAATTCCTCTTCATTCGCGCGAATTTCCAATTCATAGGGCGTTGCGCCCTTGTCCTTCACGATCTCCTTGCCTCCGACGGAGACGTAATAGGTCTCTCTTCCGTCATCCGATCTCACGATACCTGCCTCCTTCACCCGAACCGGCATGCAGAAGCCGGGACGCGCGATCTCGCCATAGCATGCCGCGCGGACAGACATTTTATGCCGCCGTTCAGCATATATCTCCTTATGCTGTTCTGTAGCTCAAGACCGACACGAGAGGATGAAAGCATATGTGCGGAATTACCGGGTGGATCGACTGGACGCGCGATCTGACGCTGGACAGCGCCATACTCGAGAACATGACCGACACGCTCGCGCCGCGCGGCCCCGATGCTTCCGGCACCTGGATTACGACGCACTGCGCGCTGGGGCATCGCAGGCTCAGCGTCATGGACCCGGAGAACGGCGCGCAGCCGATGATCCGGCATGCCGGGGACAACACGTTCGTCATCGTGTATAACGGGGAACTGTACAACGCGCCGGAATTGAGGCGCGAACTGGAAGGACGCGGCCATCGGTTCTTCACGAACTGCGATACGGAAGTGCTGCTCGTCGCATACATCGAATGGGGGCCGGAAGCGCTCGATCGCTTCAACGGCATCTACGCCTTCGCGGTGTGGGACGCGCGGGCCGAGCGATTGTTCGCCGCCCGCGACCGTCTCGGCGTCAAACCGTTCTTCTACGCCGAGACGGACGGCCTGTTCCTGTTCGGCTCCGAACCGAAAGCGATTCTGGCGCATCCGTCGTTCGAGCCGGAAGTCGGGGCGGAAGGACTGGCCGAGATTTTCGTCATCGGCCCGGCCCGGACGCCGGGCGTCGGCATCTACCGCGGCATGACCGAGCTGAAGGCCGGGCAATGCCTGACGGTCGACCGGTCGGGCGTCCGCGTCCGCACGTACTGGCGGCTGGAGAGCCGGCCGCATGATGACGACGAAGCGCAGACGGCCGCGCGCGTGCGGGAGCTGCTGCACGATACGGTCGAGCGGCAGCTGCTCTCCGACGTGCCGGTCTGCACGCTGCTCTCCGGCGGCCTCGATTCCAGCGCGCTTACCGCGCTGGCCGCCGGGCATTATCATCTCACCGGCCGGGGCACGCTCGACACCTATTCGGTCGATTACGTGGACAACGACAAGCATTTTCAGGCGCACGCGTTCCAGCCGAACGCGGACGGACCGTGGATCGAGCGGATGCGCCATCATCTCGGCACGCGGCATACCCGGGTCCAGTTCGACACGCCGGAGCTCGTCCAGGCGCTCGATGACGCGGTGATCGCGCGCGATGCGCCGGGCATGGCCGACATCGACGCGTCGCTCCTGCTGTTCTGCCGCGAGATCAAGAAAGGGGCAACCGTCGCGCTTTCAGGCGAGGCGGCGGACGAAGTATTTGGCGGCTATCCATGGTTTCACCGCCGGGAAGCGCTGGAAGCCCGGACGTTCCCGTGGTCGCTCGCGACCGCCTTGCGGGCCGAATTATTGGCGCCGGACGTTGCGGCATGGATCAAGCCGCTCGAGTACATCGAACGGCGGTACGCGGAAGCGATCGCGGAAGTGCCGCATCTGCCGGGAGAAGACGAAGCGCGGCGCCGGATGCGGGAGATGTCGTATATCAATATTACGCGCTTCATGCCGACGCTCCTTGACCGCAAGGACCGGATGAGCATGGCGGCCGGCCTCGAGGTGCGCGTGCCGTACTGCGACCACCGGCTCGTCGAGTACGTGTTCAACATTCCGTGGGAGATCAAGACGGCGGGCGGACGGGAGAAGGGGATTCTGCGCCGCGCGCTGGAAGGCGTGCTGCCGGACGACGTGCTCTACCGGAAGAAAAGCCCGTACCCGAAGACGCACAATCCGAACTATCTCGAGGCGGTGCGCAAGCGGCTGATCGACGTGCTGAACGATCCGTCGTCGCCGCTGCTCAAGCTGATCAACACGGCGAAAGTGCGCGAGATCGCGGAGTCGGACGCGGCGTCGTCGCACATCCCGTGGTTCGGGCAGCTCATGTCCGGGCCGCAGCTGTTCGCTTATCTCGTACAGGTCGACACCTGGCTGCGCACATACAAGATCGCCATCCGGTAAATCGAGTAGGAGGGGGCGGCTAGCCCCCGACCTCTCACACCACCGTACATGCGGGTCCGCATACGGCGGTTCCGTAAGGTTAACAAAGTTCCAGGTAACGAGAAAGCAGACTTTTCAGCCCTTTCGC
>Ga0207866_1002843_pt1 | contig 11765 bp, 8 predicted proteins | sample HigsolmetaAR203D_FD_184835 | JGI IMG/M metagenome (GOLD analysis project Ga0207866, IMG submission 184835) | Ionic liquid and high solid enriched microbial communities from the Joint BioEnergy Institute, USA - AR20-3-D (SPAdes) (version 2) ...
TTAACGCCTGAAATTACTTCCAGTCGTCCAAGACTCGCTATTGGTGGCTTGGCTTTAGCCTTTCCAAGCAGGATTTCCACCTGCTAAACTTCACAACCTAGGCTTGGTCGCACCGAAAGTTGAGTTATTAATTGTTAACGATCAATCGTCCCCATCATGTAGGGGCTCGAATGCCGGCTTCGGCGGATATGGAACCGGTTTCCATGCGTCCGGTCGCCGCCTGAAAAAGGATTTCCAGTGCCGGTGGATAAGTACATAAGAACATACACCGAATGGGGAGGTTGAGCGGATGTTCAAATTAGCGCAAAAAGTTCTCAACCGGAGTCTGAAAACGAAGATATTCTCCTATTACGCCCTGCTGATCATACTTTTGTTTTTGGCCGCAAGCGTTGTGCTTTACGTGAATACCGTCTCGTTCACCCGGGAGTGGGTCATCGACTACACCCTGAAATCGATTCGGCAATCCGGGGCCAAAATCGACGGCTGGTTTCGCGAAATCGACGCGTTGTCCGAAGCGGTTATGTGGAACCAGAACGTGCGCAATATCCTCGTCGAACCTGGCGGGGACGCCCAGCGCTTCCACGACCGACAGGAAATCAGCAAATTTCTCGAGCTGCTGACCATCCCCCGGGAGGACGTGTATTCGATTTTTTTGGCGCGTGGCGATCAACTGGTTTACAAAAACGGCTCCTATTTTAATCCGGATATCAACGACAGCCGGCTGATCCGGGAGAAATTGCGTCTCGAGCAGTCTCCCCGTTATCAGCAGGGAGAGATGGTATTTACCGGCCCGCTGGTGAAAGAGGGTGTTCAGCAGGAAACAACGCTGCTGGCCGCGCGAAAACTGTATCATCTTTACAGTTTCGAAGAAATCGGGACACTGCTGATTGAGATTCGCCATCGGCTTCTTCCCGATTTGATCGGTTCGCTGGACGCCAAAGGGATCAATGAAATTTATTTATCCGACGCCGACGGCCGCATCATCTACAGTTCGGTGCCGGGGCTGGAAGAGAAATTGCTGAACCCTCCTTATCGGGAGGCGGTGCTCGGCGAAACCACCCTGGAATATACACGGGTGATCGGCGATGACCGGATGCTGGCGGGCGTCCGGTCGCAGGAGACGGGTTGGCATCTTCTGGTGCTGACGCCGATGGAAACGATCATGGCTCCTTATCAGCGCATTCAACGCATTTTCCTGATCGTCACCCTGGCTGGAGTAACGATCGCGTTGATTTTGGCGGCGATGCTGTCGCGCAGCATCTCGAATCCGCTTACCCGGCTCGTTCAGCAAATGACCAAAGTCCGCCTCGGCAATCTGCAGATGCAAAGGGAACGCCGCGAGGAATCGGACACCTACAACGAACTGCAAAAGCTGCACCAAAGTTTCCATCAAATGTTGGACGATCTGAACCGGATGGTTCAGGAGGTGTACGAAGCCAGGCTCAAGCAGCAGGAAGCCGAACTTGGCATGCTTCGCGCCCAGATCAATCCCCATTTCCTGTATAACACCCTGGATATTATTCACTGGCAGTCCGTCATCAACGGACAGGACGAAACGGGACAGCTGGTCCGCGCTCTAAGCGATTTGCTGCGTTACAATATCGACCGCTCGGAACGCCCCGTTACCGTTCGCGACGAGCTGCGCCAGGTCAAAAACTACCTGAAAATTCAGGAGGCCCGGTTTGAAGGCTCCATTCGTTACGAAGAGGAACTGGAGGACGGCGTCTCCGGCCTGACGATTCAGAAATTCCTGCTCCAACCTTTGGTCGAAAACAGCGTCAAGCACGGTTTCGGGCGCAGCAACAGCGTGTCGATCCGCATCGTCGGACGGGTGGCGAACAATCGCCTGCTGCTGGACGTGATCGACAACGGCGTGGGCATGAGTCCGGAGACATTGCGGCGGTTGAACGAGGAGGCCGAATCGCCTCCGCGGGACCGCGGCGGCACCGGAATCGGGGTTCACAATGTGCGCCGGAGAATCCGGCTGATCTATGGAAGCGAATACGATTTGATTTATCGGTCCGAACCCGGAAAAGGGACAACGGCGCGATTGATTTTGCCGCTGTTACCGCAAAAAACCAATCCGGACGAACCAAATCCAAATCCCCCCTCATTTCATGAAACCGCTTAATTTTTTAGAATAAAGCTGAAATCGACAATTCAGGGAGGGGTTTCGATGAAAAAGCAAACGTGGAAGCTGTGGACAGGTGTATGGATGGCCGCGCTGATGCTGATCGCGGCCGGATGTTCGGGAGGCGCCGCGGGGGGCGGCGCGCCGGCCGGAAGCGGAAATCCCGCTCCGGGCTCAGCGGCGGACGGCAATGGCGGCGGGAAAGTGAAGCTGGAATATTGGACGAGGGCTCAGCAGGAGGAAATCGAGCAACTGAAGGAGATCATTTTCAAAGATGTATTAAAAGAAGTCGACATCAACTTCGTCACTGTTCCGACTGGGGAATACGAAAACAAACTGCGTATAGCAATCAACGGCGGCAAAGCCCCGGATATTTTCGAAGTCGACGGAGTGTACACCTCCAACTACGCTCACAACGGCGCCTTACTTGAACTGGATCCGTATTGGGATCGGGAGGATTTTGAGGATTACGTCAACTCGTCCAAGGAAAAAACGATGTACAACGGCAAACGTTATGCCGCCTCTCTGCATGAAACGAGCGTGGTGGTGTTTTACAACAAGGACCACTTCGCCAAAGCGGGCATAATGGATGTACCAAGCAAATTCAGCGAAGCGTGGACGTGGGAGCAATATCTCGAGGCAGCCAAAAAATTGACGCAAACCGAAGGCGGCAAAACGACAGTTTACGGAGCGATCCCCGGCTGGAAAGCTCCCGATAACGCTTCCGAAGCGGCGGTTTTCACTCATCTGCTTTTTATCTGGAACAACGGCGGTCAGGTGACCGACGAAAAGCTGACCACGGCCAAAGGGTATCTGGATAGCGATAAAACCGTTCAAGTGCTGCAGTTCTATCAGGATTTCTTCCAGAAACACAAGGTCGCTCCGATGGAAAGCATCACCAAATCGCTGGAAGGTTTCGAGGTTGGCAAACTGTCCATGTTTCTCGGCAATATTTCCATTGCCAACACCCTGAAGAAAAACTATCCGGACATCAACTTCGGGGTGATGCCCGTGCCGGTCGGCGAAAAGAAATACGCCACCTCCGGCGGCTGGAATATCGGCATCAGTTCGCAAACCAAACATCCAAAGGAAGCCTGGAAAGTGATCGAAGCGCTCACCGGCAAGGAAGGCCACCTGAAATATGCGGAATTCAAAGGGTTCATCCCGTCCCGGAAAAGCGCCCTAGAAGCGATGAAATCGCTTAACGAATTTCCGCTGAATGTCGCCAAAGACAGTATGCCGTACGCGAAAGCCCGGCCGATTACGCCGGCTTATGCGGAAATCTCGCCGATTATCGGTGAGATGATGAACGCCATCGCTTACGGCAATGACGTAAAAACGGAAGCGACCAATGCGGCGGCAGCCATTGACAAAGTGCTGCAAAAGTACGCCAAATAAACGTTGACGACCAAGACGGAAAGTGCGGCTCCGGCCGCGTTTTCCTTCCCATTACCAATCCGGAGGTGCTTACCATGGAACAGACCGCACCGCGCAGTCAAACGGTCGCCCGCAAGCGAATGACCGTGAACCGGTGGAGCGAAATCCGCGACGGCTGGATCTTTGTTTCTCCCGCGCTGGCGATTATGGCGTTATTTGTCGTGTGGCCTACCCTCCATCTGTTTTGGATGAGCGTCCATGAATACCGTTTTGCCGGCGGCGTCCAGACGGCGACTTTCATTGGCCTGGAAAATTTCGTGGACGCCTGGGAAGACCCGCTGTTCCTGCAAACGTTGTGGACGTCCTTTTATTTTCCGCTTGTCATCACGCCGACCCAAACCGCCCTCGCGTTGTTTGTGGCCGTGCTGCTGAGCCAAAAGGTGCGCTGGGTCGGATTGTTCCGCACCGTCTATTTCATACCGGTCGTGATGTCTTTCGTTGTTGTCGGAATGTTCTGGAAGGAGATGCTGAACACGAATTTCGGTATGGTGAATCAGGTGCTCGGCATGATCGGAATTCCGCAGCAAAAATTTCTCACCGATCCCGAAATGGCCCGATGGTCAGTGGCGATGATCAGCATCTGGAAATCGTGGGGCTGGTATATGGTCATCTTTATCGCCGCTTTGACGCAAGTGCCGCAGGAGTTGTACGATTCCGGAAATATCGACGGAACCAACGCCTGGCAGCGGTTCTGGTACATTTCGCTGCCGATGATCCGGCGGGCGATGCTGTTTGTCATCATTATCTCGACGATGAACTGCATCAAGCTGTTTACGCCGATCATGGTGATGACTGACGGCGGACCCGCCAATGCCACCAAAACGATTGTGCACTACATTTATACAACTGCGTTCCGGATGGGCAATTTCGGCAATGCGGCGGCCATGGCGATTATCCTGTTTTTTGTCATTTTATGCATTTCCTTTATCCAATACCGGCTTTTAAAGAAAGAAGGGTGACGATGGTGAAAATAACGGTTGCACTTGTATCGACTTTGAAATATGCCATTTTGACGCTGCTGCTTGCCTTCGTTCTGGTCCCTCTCCTATATGTGCTTGTGACCTCGTTTACCCCATTGGAGGATATCGGCAAAAGCCTGTGGCCGGAACGATTTTCGCTGCGAAATTATCAGGTCGTGTTGTTTGAATCGAATTTTCTTCGTTATTTATATAATACCGTCTTCATAACGGTTATTGTTACGCTGGGCAGCATGCTGCTGGATTCGATGGCCGCCTACGGCTTTGCGCGCATTGCCTTTCCATGCCGGGAAGCGCTGTTCCTGCTTGTCGTTGCGATGCTGATCATGCCCGGAGAAGTGCTGCTCGTCCCCCGCTATATTCTGATCCGGGAGCTCGGCTGGATCGACGATTACAAAGCCCTGATCATCCCTTCGCTCAGCGGGGCGTTCGCCATCTTTTTCCTCCGCCAGTTTCTGCTATCGCTTCCGAAGGAACTGGAGGAATCGGCCACCATGGACGGATGCTCCCGCTTTCGGATTTTTTGGCAGATTGTCCTGCCGCTCATCCGCGCACCTTTATTTACAATCGGGTTGATGACGTTTTTCGGGACGTGGGATGAATTCCTGTGGCCCCTTACAGTCATCAATTCTCCCGAAAAACATGTGCTGCAGGTAGCGGTCAGCCAGTTGGATTCGGAATTTTTTAACGACATCGGGGCCAAATTCAGCAACGTGGTCCTCAGTTCGCTGCCGGTGCTGATCTTGTTCCTGGTCGTTCAGAAGCAATACGTCAGAGGGATCACTTCGGGGGCCGTAAAAGGCTAATCGACAGCAATGTCGTGAATGGATTTCGGCAATCCCCCGTATGTGCTTGGAAGGCAGCCGTTTTATTCGGACAGACAAAGCGGAGGCGAATGCGATGAATGTGATTCTGGTGGACGACGAAGCGATTGTACGCAAGGGTATCCGGACGGTCATCAGCCGCAAACACCGGGACTGGCAGATCGTCAGGGAAGCCAGCGACGGCGCGGAAGCGTTGTCGATACTGGAGCAAGACTCCGTGGACGTGATGATCACGGATATTCGCATGCCCGATATGGACGGTCTCCAGTTGATGGAAGAAGTACGGCGCCGCGGGATAGATGTCGAGATCGTTGTCCTGTCGTCGTACGGGGAATTCGAATACGCCCAACGCGCTGTCCGTGCGGGAGCGGTCGGTTATTTACTCAAGCCGGTCGATCCCAACGATCTGGCGGAGACCATCAGGCAGGCCGAAGACCGGGTTCGCAAACGGCTGCTGCGCCAGATCGAGCGGCAGCAAGCGGAACATCAACGGACGCTGCTTAGGCAGATGCTACTGACTCATTTGCTGCTCGGCCACAACGTTGATGCGGCCCGGCTACACGGCGAGCTGGCGCAGCTGGATTGGCAGCCGGAGCATTTGCTGGTGGTGGCCATCGGCCTGGAAACCGGACAGCTCAACGACCGGGCCAAGTCGTTGGCCATTCGTCTTCGGGACGTCTTCCGGTCCGGCGGCTGGATGGTCGATGTGATCATTTTAGACCGACTCCTCGTGGCCGTCGTGGGGGAAAAGGCGCAGGGACCGTCATTGGACGAAGCGCTAGGCTGCCTGGAGGAAAAACTGGAATGGCTCGCGGGTAAGGAGATTCGTGTGGGAGTCGGGGATTCGCGGGGTTCGGATCTGTCTACCGCCTTTAACCAGGCCGTCAGCAGTTATCATACAGCTGTCCGTTGGAACCGCCCCGTTGTGCGCGGCAGCGAGCTTCCCCCCGGGGAAATGGCGCTGCAGTTTCCGTACGCGCTGGAGCAAAAGCTGTTGTTTGCGCTCCGCTCCGGCAGCGCCGACGATGCCCGCGAGTTTGCCGACCGTTTGTTTGAAGCCAATCGGGACAGCAATTTGTATAACGTTACCATTCTGGCGAACCAGACGTTGAAATCGTTTCGTCGGCTGCTTTGGGAACGCGGGGAGGCGGAGGCGATGAAGGCGGAGGGTACGCATCCGCTGCAGCTTCCGTCGATTGGCCAGGAAGCCTTGAAGCGCTGGTTCGTCGAACGGCTGGAACGCATTGTCGATTGCTTGACCCGGGGCCGGAACAAACCGTGCAGAGGAAACGCCGTCATCGAACAAGTCAAGCGCATTGTGCAGGAGGAATATCACACCGATCTGCAAATTCGCGACATCGCCAACAAGCTGTACATGAACGCAAGTTATCTCAGCGACCTGTTCAAACAATCGACCGGCAAGACGTTTACGGAGTATCTGATCGACGTCCGGCTGGAGAAAGCCAAGGAATTGTTGCAACAGGAACGATCGTTAAAAATATATGAAATCGCCGACCGGGTAGGCTACAGTAACCCGAAATATTTCAGCCAGTTGTTTAAAAAACATACCGGTTTTTTGCCGGGGGATTTTCGCCTATAAACCGGACGGTGCCCGTGCCGTTCAAGGAGGAATGAATACATGTTGATTGCCGTCAGTCCCTGCAGCAACCCGGAACTTGAGCTGGAACCGGTGCTTGCCGCTTATTCCGCCATAGGTTACCGCCGTTTTGAAGCCTTTACGGGATGGGTTCAATCGGCTTTCCATTATCGGGCCGATCCGGCCATTTACCGAAGATTGTTAAAGAAATACGGCATGGCCTTAAGTTCGTTGCACCTGCCGCCGATTGCGGAAGACAGCGAAGCGGCCATAGCGGAAGCGGTGAAAGCGGCGGAATTTGCGGCGGCGGTCGGCGCTCCGGTCGTTCTGTTCAAAGCGAAAAGCCGGGAACTGTACATCCGCACGGCCGGCCGGTTCCTCGACGCGATTGCGAAGCTGCCGGTTGTGCCCGTTTTGCAAAATCACGCAAACAGTCCCATCTCCTCTCCGGCCGACTACGACGAAGTCATTCGCGGCATCGGCGACAGGAGGATGCGGACGCTGCTCGAAGTAGGGCATTTCCATTCGGTCGGAGTCTCCTGGAGAGAAGGGTATGACCTGCTTGGCGACTCGATCGCGCTTGTTCATATCAAGGATCAAATCGGCACGCAATCGGTCGCTTTCGGAACAGGCGAAATCGACTTGCCGGGATTGTTTGCCCGGCTGAAATCGGATAGGTACGCGGGAGACATCGTCGTGGAGATGGAAGTGGCCGACCGTGAAAATACGCTAACCTATTTGCAGGATGCTTTTGAATACGTGCAAACGCTGATCAACTCGTAAGGAGCGTGTGGATTAATAATGGAAGATTTGAGAATCGGCATTATCGGTGCCGGCAATCTGGCGACCAAACGGATTTATCCGTATATCGGAACGGCTGGCGGACATCTTGTCGGTGTCTGCGATCTGGATCCGGAGAAAGCAGCGCGCAACGCCCGGAGATTCGGCGGGAAGGCGTACACCAATTACATCGAAATGATCGAAAAGGAAAAACCGGATGCCGTTATGGTTTGCATCGGTCCCGAACAACATGCCGAACTGGCGCCGGAGATCCTGAAGCTGGGATTGCCCGTATATACGGAAAAGCCGCCCGCGCCGACGGCGAAACAAACGCTCGAGATAGCGCGGCTGGCGCAAAAAACCGGCCTGCTGTGCACAACCGCTTTCAAAAAACGTTACACCATCGCAAGCAACCGGGCTAAAGATTGGCTTTCCAAGTTTGCGCCCGAAGACTATTATTCGATTTCGGTCGACTATTGCTCGGCTCAATACGCCAATCAGACGCCGCGCAGTGATTTTTTGCTGGATTTCGCCATTCATTTGATCGATTTGATCCCGTATTTGTTTGGCGATGTGGATGAAGTGTTTTGCTACGCCAAAGGAAAGGACGCTTACGCGGTGGCGGCCCGGTTCCTGCACGGCGGCGTCGGCTCCTTTAACTTCAATTGCGGCCGCTCGTTCCAGGTTCCGACCGAGGAGATCGAACTGACGGTGCGGGGCGGCAATTTCATGACGATCCACAACTCTTCTGTCTGGCGGATCACCGAAAACGAAAAACCTTGCGAATGGCGCGAGCCGACGACATTTGTCAGCAGCGGGGATAGCGGAAACGACACCGGACATTTGGCCGAAATCGTCGACTTTTTTGCCGCGCTTCGCGAAGGCCGCAGCACGCGTTCGGAAATCTACCAGAGCTACAAAAGCATGGTTTTCTACGAGGCGATCAAAACCTCGGCGGAAACGGGCCAGGCGGTGAAAGTGAAATACGAGACGCTGTAAAAAGCCTGGGGCCCATCGCCGATCCGGCTAATTGGCGAACAACCTGCAGCCTCGTCGCCCGTTGGACGATGGGCCCGCCGCCCGCTCATTTGGCGGGCGGCCTGCAGCGTCCCGGCTTCGTTGCGATAACCGACCACGAGCCAAGTCCCCGCCGCAAAAAGGGCGCTTTCTACACTTCCGGAACTCGTCCGATTACACTGGTTCCACGATCAAGGTATGTTCTTCCCCGTCACTTGTCAATGTGAGTTCCATCACTCCGTCCCCCAAATGATTTCCTTGCAAAGGCATACCACGCCAAAGCGCACGGTAGCGGTAATGGGGGTTCATCGTCACGATCACGTTGAACGGTTTTCCGGCTTCGCCATAGTGGCGGAGGTTTGCGGTCAAAGAACTGTAATCCGGCGAGTATTCCCGGTGTGAGATCCATACGTCGAAGCCGCAGGTGATCCTTCCCGGACGGTAATAAGCCGCATACCAGTTCAATACAGGCGCGGAAAGCCCGCCAAAATGATGCCAGCCGCTTCCCCGACCGGAAGCAATCACGAAGTGCTCAAAGCAATGATAAGTCGCTTCCGTTTCCCGCTTCCACAGCTTTAATGCCGTATCGGCAATCTGGCGGGCGAAATCAGGCCGGTTCCAATCGAGCATCGCCTTCCAATAAAACCATTGATGCGGCATCCATACGGCTCCGTTCCAGTAACCGTCCGTCTTGTAATAAGGGGCGCTGCGGTCTACCGACGAAATACCGATATCTGTCCACATTTCCTTCGGGTTGCTCAGATGACCGATCAGACGCTCTGCCTGTTGCGGAGTGCAGATGCCCGCCACAAGGGGATAGGCTCCATCCAATCCCATATTGTAGTTCACACCGCTATCATGGCGCAAAATTCCTGTCGCTTCACCGTTTTCGTTATGCATGACGTAACCGTAATATCCTGACGCTTCATCCCAGGCATAGTCCTGAATGGCCCGGGTAAATAGAGCGATATCCCTGTCGTAAAGGGCGATGTCTTCATCCAAGTTTCCCAGTGCAAAAGCAGCCATGCGCAATATTTTGGCGATTCGGATACAATGCGCCGTATTGGAAACCGGAGCGACGCTCCCCTGGAGCCGATTTTGGTGGACGGCGACTTGCGGCGGGTAGTCGTCCCATCCTCCTGAATTGTAGAAGTAATCCCATGTCTTCAGAAGATTGGAGCGCAACGTGCGGGTCGTCGAACTGCCGTACTGCCCGCTTAAAAACAAATAATATTGCCTCAGCCGCGGATAGAAATATGCGAGCAGTTCCTGCGACTGTGTTCTGTTCCACAATTCCAGGAATAAATAATGCTGAACAGGGACCGGACTGCCGTGGTGAATAAATGCCGCATGCTCGTCTCCCGGTTCGGTAACGTAGGCGTTTAGACAATCGACCGCTCTCTCAAGGCTCAGCTCTGCCAAACCGAGTCCGATAAACCCGGAATCCCATGTATACAGGGAGTCCCACCAACGTCCCGGCGTATTGTGGCGGATGTAAGTTCTTTTGGTATAGACCGGGTAGACAACGTTCGTCAGGATTGTTGCGGACATCAGTTGTTGGCTGAATTGATACGGCGCGCCCGCAGGCAACGGAGTCAAATCGGCTGCACCGGCTTTCGCTTTCAAATAAATGTGTTCATAATCCTGCTGACGTTCGCCGAACGAGGCGAGCATTCGCCGCACTTCATCCAGTGTCCCGCAGCAAACCATACCGTATATGACCATCCGGGAACCGGGTTCCATGGGAATGGGGCGCAAATACGCGTTGGCATAATGTCCTTGACCTTCGCCGCGGAATACCGATCTCGTATGGTGATGGACATTGAGGCGCATGAACGAGTCCAATTCATTACAATAATACTCACGTTTTTCAAACTGCTCCCATCCCCAAACCATACCGTAAAGTTGAGGCAACTTGGCATATTTTAAAATCATCGTATTGCGGCTGGGCCCCTCGATCAATTCGGGAACGGGATTCCATTCCACCGGGACGAACCGTACGTCCGGCAATACTGACTTCGCGGCCAGTACGAAGCCGTCCAATTCCACGGGTGTCCCTCCTTCGCTGACCAATTCGAAGGAGTAATTGCCGGCCGCAAGACGACCGATTTCGCAAGACACGGTTTCAAACTGTCCCGTTCCCTCTAACGTCAGTCTCCTATCCGCTATGCCCGACAAACGAAACGCCGCGGTCTTGCCCTCCTCTACGCGGTAACGTATCATGAGAGCGGCATCGGACAAGGAAACGTCAAGCGCTACGGAATACCGGACCGTATCTCCGGAATCCATCCCGAAGCCTACACCAATACCGGATCCGTCCACATAACCGTCCCCCCGCTGCTCGCCTCGGAAATATCCGTCATATACAAGGTTATCCGAAGGACGTGGGGTTGCGAACGCAAGTTCGGAATAATCCAGCGCATCGATCCAACGGGCTCCTTCCGGAAGGTGTACTTCATAAGGAGTCCATTTGGAATCCGCCCGTATGCGAGGAAAATGAAGAGAAGCCATATAATGAAGAACCATATTTTGCTTCTCCGGTGTGTTGTTTACGAACTCGCAGCGAACGAGTCTGGATTGCCCGTCCATGTAAGAAAATGAAATATCGCAGTACACCTGATCCTTCCATTCCAATTCATGACGATGAGAATAATAATGCAGATCGGCAGAAGCCTCCCATGGATGGTAGCCCGATTCCCACAAGACATTGGGCACGTCGATTTTTCTCCGATAAAATCCCGGGATAAGCGACAAATCGAATCGGATGCCCTGGTGTTTATCGGCGATATGGGAAATACCCATATATTTTTTTGTATAAGGTCCCCATTCCGGTAACCGTAGATCATGACTACCTTTCAGCACATCCATGCTGCAATCCCCCTCGTATCATATGTTTTGAAAGCTGTTGTTTCCTAATTTCCAGTGTGATGCGACAGCATCTTCTTTTCCAGAAGGACGGATGTAGCCGAGCCCGCATCGCAGCCCGTCAGAGCGAGGAGCGG
>Ga0207866_1002844_pt1 | contig 11765 bp, 11 predicted proteins | sample HigsolmetaAR203D_FD_184835 | JGI IMG/M metagenome (GOLD analysis project Ga0207866, IMG submission 184835) | Ionic liquid and high solid enriched microbial communities from the Joint BioEnergy Institute, USA - AR20-3-D (SPAdes) (version 2) ...
TCTTCCCAGTAAGTAATCGCATCCAGAACTTCTTGATCCGTCATATCTTCAGTGAACTCAACACCGAGACGCTTGTAATGATCCTTCATGGACGTAAACTCCATAAACACACCCATGGAGATTGGCGCATCGCAGATGACGTACTTCATTCCAGGGATACCTGCTGAAGGATACCTACTGATGACGTCCGCAGGTGTAAGAATTTCACCAATAGGCGTGATAAGGTCGTCTGAGCCATTCCAAATCTTATACTTCATGTCGTATACGCTCCTCTTTTATATTTGATATAGCCATTCAATGGATTCGTCAACGTGATTGTCGTTGGCGCAGTAACTGTAACTTCACCGGACCCAAAATCGTACTTGGTGCCAGGCAGGAAAGACATTGTAAAATCTGGGTCGTACTTCTTATACGCTGTAACTGAATTTACGTGTCCCAAGGCTCCATCGTATCCCCCTGCAAATATCATGTAGTCTGCGGTAGATGCAGCAGCTAACTCCCGCCTATCATTGGGAAGTGTAGTAAGCAGTACTCGAGTTAACGATGCATCATATGCATCCATCACAGTACGTCCGCCTATTACTACGTACTTCCACAAGTTGGTACTATCAAGGCCTGAGGCTGAGGCCCTCAAGGAAGTTGCGGTAGAGCGTACCAAAGATGTGTTATAGCAGTCAACTACATTGGAAAACGTAGTAGAAGCTGTATTACCCCCTGCAATCAATGCATAGTTTCCTATTGAGGCACCAACGGCTCCCCAGCGCGCGACAGAAAGACTGGTAGGGGTGGACTTAACCAGCGAGGCGCTGTAAGCATCTACCGCGGCAGTGGCTACGGCTACAGTGTTCGGGGAAGCGTTGCCGCCTGCAAATATCGCGTAGCTACCTACAGAGGCCCCTGCCAGGTGACTTCTTGCAGTCCCGAGGGCAGTTGCAGATGTTAAGGTATTCGTGGTGTTAAAAACTGCTACATTGTTGAAGACAGATCCTGTGTAAGTGCCGCTATTGTAGTAATATCCTCCAGCAAACAAGAGGTACGAGGTACCCGCTCTAGCCGCAGCCATATACGATCTTGCCGTATCCACATTAAATGTAGCTCGAGACAAGCTAGTGTTGTAGATGTCTACGTTGGAGTAATAAGTTGGGTCACTGCCACTGGGTGTGTACCTATGGCCGCCACCGAACCAGGCATAGTTGTTAAATGTAGCGGATGCCATTCCGAGCCTGCCTACAGATAAGCTAGAAGGGCTTGATCTTGTAAGAGAGTTGTTATATGCATTTACAGACGACAGGTAGTTGTTGTAGCCTCCGGATGAGTACCAACCACCTGCAAACAATGCATAGCCTCCTATGGATGTTCCGCTGAGACCGGTACTCGGGTCTGACAAGGCCGTGATAGGGCTAGTGACACGATACATACTGTTTCCAAATACATAATCGGTGAAGGTATGTTTTACCCACCCCCCTCCACTAGCTAAGATAAAATTTGTGCCGTCGTATACGAACGTGTAAACACTGCCCGCATCACCCTCGAACCTGTCTGTAGCATTTGCATACATAGCTTTGGCACCTAAGCCGTTTACGTTGAGAGTAGGGTTTGTGCCTGTAGCCGTATGCAGCTTAATAGTTACCATCAGTCCAGTGTACAGGGACGCCGGAGCTGGGGACAAGCTAACTGTGTATGCTGTTGAGGATCCGGAAGTTACTGCATATCTAGCCTTGACATCAATCCCTCCGGAAATAGTTACATTTCCAGTTACGCTTAAGTTACCCGAAATAGTGCCACCAGCGTTGGTAAACAGGTCGTATAAAGTAGGGCTAAATTCTGCATCAGCAGTGGTTGAGCCCGTATAGGTAAAGCTCTTAATTACCGTGCTTCCGAACTGCATCACTATACCACGCGCACCAATAGCAGAGTGAGTATACGCAAACTTATACTTACTACCGTCGGTTCTATCAATGTAACAGTTGTGCCCTAACAGTATGTGACCATTAGTTCCGGCTGACAGCACGAGCCATTGACCAATGCGAAGACCTTTAGGGCCAGCTATATTAATTAGACCTGTGAGATCACCACCTGTCATGAGCAGATTGTACAGATGAAGCAGGTTTGCTTCAATGCGGTTAAAGTCTTCATCGGCCACCCCATCTACTGGAGTCCAATCAGTCTTCGGAGTAGTCCACACCATTGCCGTTCACCCCTTTCTAAAGTTTCTTGCCTTCAGTAGTCGCTTCTAAGTACCCGGCCCAAGTCATCGATTGACGAGTCACCATATAGTAAGTCTCAGATCCTTTCACCTTTCTGAATGCGACTCTACTTCCCAGTTCTGAAGCAACATTTCCCCTATTCTCTATTGTAATATCCAGTCTGGAATCTTTGTACGCTTGCAAAATTTGCGAAGCAAGCTCAGTTGCATATGCCTGCGACTGGATAAGGGAATCGCTAATAGATACGCTGATCTTGCCATCTTGCAAAATTGCACTATCATCTTTGGCAACAATAGTTCCTCTGCTCTGCTCTTCGAGCACAGTACCTGTAATGGTAATCGCGGAAACCGTGATTGCAGATCCAGTAGTATTCTTCAGGCGAAGCTCTACTCCAGTAGCGTACAAGGTATAGCCTTCGAGAGTTACAGTGCCCGTAGCAGTAATGCTCGGTGGATTGATGCTGAGCACTGGACTCCGACTGAACTCTACTATATGAGAATATGTCGTGCCTGCGGGAAGTGTGAACGACTCTTGAGAGTCATATACCTCGGTTCCTGCTACAGGCGCCCACTGTTGATGCACCACTTCTACGTGATTCACCTGCTCTGCTACCGCCAGAGGATTCCTCGAACTATACACGTTGACTTTCTCATCGAAGACGTGAGAGGTTTCTGCCGGGGCATCCAAATCCTTGTTCACACGGATGACTCCGTCTCGAGTGCAGTACACTTGAACGACTCCGCAGCGAGCGAGTCTTGCAAGAGCATCCCGGTGCGTGATATTGTCGAGCCACGCATATGGAATGGTCACATCTTCGAGTGCGGGGTCGAGTTCGAATTCCTCCACGGTAAGACCCGCATCCCTCAACACATAATCGAACAAATAGTACAACGACTTGTTCTGGAATATCGGAGCTCTCATAAAGGTCAACCTCAGCAGTTCAAGTCGGTCTCTTGCAGTGAGAGTCACTGACAATGAGTCGTCTCTGATGTCCCACGAGGTTGTCCAATAGGTACCCATTGGAGCCCATTCTACTTCTCCATTAACCTCCGCCCCAAGCCATACGCGTACCCTCCGATTGCGCTTCACGAATCCGTGAATAGTGGAATCCTCATTGTCAAGGTCGAATCTCCTATCAGCATTGCTGATGGTGATATCTACCTCGTTAGAGGAGATGTTTCCAAGAGGTACTGATCCGGTAGCATATCCAATTTCTTCCAATATGTGAATGCTTTCAAGCATATCATTTTCGTAAGTCTGAATGATTGCAGTCATGAGTTCGAGAAGCTTCAGAGAAGAATTGCCCTTACTGACTTTGTTAATCGTTATTACCGCTTTGACAGTATCTAGCAATTCTGGAACACCAGACTTCCAATATGGAGAGGCGTTATCTTCTACGACGATAGAGTGCTGCAGATTGTTGTCCGCGTCATAGAGAGCGTATGTAAAGTCGACTGGATAGCACTCCAAGAGGTCATCTCCTACAAGCTGCACTTCGGTGAGCGTTCTAGGAGAGAACTCAATGGTGATCACTTGAGGGTTCGTAAATACTCCGCTAGAATTAGAAAGCTCCTTACCCCACCAGCCAACTGAGTAGTTTGCATTCGATGGCAGAGGATGATAACTTCCATCAAGCTTGTTGTCGTGCAGGGAAAACCACTTGTAGGTTGGAGACAGTATTCCATCAGACAGAAACTTCTCGGAGGTGAATCTTGCGGTTTCTGGAAGGGTAATCACCAAGGTTTCATCCTTGAAGGGATCCGTGTAAGTGATCTCCACTTTTGCAAAGATCTGTCTACTGTAGTCGTCCATTACTCTTGGGAGAGTTGTAGGATAATCCGGAGGACCTACTAAAAGAGCTATGAAGTCTGCAGCACTCGCGGAAGAGTCAAACGCTGTGCTGGCATCGAACTTCCTTGAAAGACTTACGGTCCTAGTAGACTTCCAACGTTCCATCGATAATCACCCCTCTCCTGAAAGAGTAAGCTTTACGAATCTACTGTCAGCTATCGAACTTCGTTAGTTGAATAATCCCTCCGACTTACAACGGGCAAAAAACTCCGCATATCCACGAGTCCCACAATCCACGGACATAAGATCATCAAATGTCGGCGGTGTAGAGACGTTTCCGAACAGATCAATGAAAAAATCTATGGAAACGAATTGACCGTTCCCAATATCCAAGTAATCTTCGCTAAGGACATATGGTTTAAAAATAGTTTTTACATCTTCTGCTATCATCGCTTCAGACCCTCCCAATCACTAGCGCACGTAAAGTACCTGTTGTTGGCGCAGGAGACGATGAAGTTACAGCAATACACAAGCCAAAGATCGATGCAGAAAATAGAGGGTAGGAGTCTTTGTTATAAAACTTAGATGCTCCTGCAGCAAGTGGCTCTTGTGCAACGACAACCAATCTATCCTCTATTTGTGATCCAGATGGTCTAAGATGTCCGTAAATAGTTACATTCACATGCTGATCATAGCCATTTTTCAAGAAAACGGATGGTTCAAAGTGCCTGCAATCAATAGGAGTGGTGTCTGAATATGTGTTCGGGAAATTGCTCCCGGAGTGTATATATCCTAGATGACTAGTTTTTCCGATCCAAAAATTCGTTTCCATGAATTTTAGCTCTTTAACATATCTCCCCGCTAGTTTAACAGCGCCCGGCGTCTCATCGGTAAAGATCTCCGTTCCGGATCCGTTAACGTTGACCACCTTCGGCTTGTCGGTGCTGGAACCCTTCACCCAATCTTCAAGGGTCTTCCAAGCATCGTATAGCTGCTGCATGGAGATTTCATCGTTTGCCATTCAGACCACCGCCTCTCAGAGCTTATTTTTCGATCAAGTCAAAGGTAACGTCTTTCCAATACCAAATCCCATCTGTCCGGAATCGGCGCCGTTTTATAGCTCCAGAATATACAATCGCGCGTTTTTCCACCCGATTATCAAGGTAAATAATTTCGAAGAATGGATGGTTTCGCGAGTAAATCGCTGTTTGAATATCTTCATACTCTGGCCCAGAGAGGACGGCGTAGTAGAACTGGAACTTGCGCTTTTGGGCAATAATGTCCATCGTCATATCTCCAGAAGCGACCCGTCCGCTCTTCGTGAGGTTGTATAGTTCAATATCCAGCGTAGTCGGTTGCTTTACTTCGATTCCTCGAATGGACTTAATAGCCTTTGCCACTGTCAGGTCAGCCCCTTCCGTTCATTCTCAGCGATGCGGATTACTTCCATTTTCCGGTAGAGTTCCTTCAGAGAGCGCTCATCTGCAATCAGGGTATGCACATACAGTTGAGGTCGTGCATCAGATGTGGAATAAGATTGCCTTTCCAGCAGAGGCTCTAGGGCCTCTGCGACTCCATTTGCAACCGCATCCGCGAATGGCATCATGGCGCTAGTCTCAAGAGGTACAATCGCCTCTCTACGACCCCTTTCACCTACGCGAATGATAGAATCTCGACCTACAATACCTCCAGATGCAAATCCGGTCACGGCTCTCTGGAGACCTGCAACTATCTCATCCCACCAAGATGCTAGCGAACCCGCGGACTTCCCAAGCTTCAGCAGGGATCCTCCTGCAATGAGACCTCCTAGCAGTCCCAGAGGAATGCTGTTCTGAGGCTTCGCCATTTCCTCTTCGAGCCACTTCTTCGCGGTCTCTAGGTTATCCTTCTGAAGCCCTACTGTCCATGCATCTGTCCAAGTGCTCCAATCCTTGAGAGAGTCCCAATTGATCCCACCACTCCCTGTACTTGGGCTTGTAGCAGGAGACCCCTTAGGAGTAAGGGCTTCCTTGAACCAACTGCCTATGGAGGTGAGGCCTTCTTTCCAATCTTCCAGTGAAAGGGATGGCGCAGTAGATCCTCCAACCACCGGACGAGAAATGCTCCCAACGTTGATACGATTCCCTGTAAGCGCTGCCATACTGTTTGCAAGGCTTTGAATCATATCCCGAACTCCTACTGCCATATTGTAGAATGTATCCGCTACGGCCTGGGCAGTGTTCTTCATCAGGGTCTTGATAGGGCTTTCAATAGATCCAAACAGTCCTGGAATCTCAGAGACTACCAAGGCCAAGCCGGGAAGCAGTCCACCCCAGATCCCTAGGGAGTCTTTCACAGTAGTATCCGTAAGTTCGTTAATCTTCGCTCCGGACATGCCCCACAGGGCAGGGAGAAGCCCCAACATTCCAACTGTGGTAGCGTTCAATAGATTCTGCAACATTTCGTCCCAAGCAGTCTGCACTTCTTCGGAAGTCACCGCAGTAGTGAGTCCCAAAGCTTCGCGCATGCTCTCCCATGTGGTCGAAATGTTCTCCTTCGCAGTTGCCGTCAGAGCCTCCAACTCTCCAAGGAAGGTTGCCCACGCAGCCTTGATCTCTTCAGCGATGGTCTCTGCTTTTAACTTCATCCCGTCAAACATAGTACCCCATTCGAGGGACAGTACTGGAGTGAACGCTATCAGAGCGAGCAAGAGACCCTGTAGCAGTGAGTCCCAGGCAACGTCGAAGGAAGGATCATACTCGACAATCTTGTCAATGAGAGCCTGCAACATTGCACCCCACGAAACTGCGAACCCTGGAGTAAATGCTGGGATTGCATCCAGAAGCCCTTGCAACACCTTCTCCCATTCTACCTTCAAATTCGTCTGGAAGGCTACCACGCTATCCAGAAGTCCTTGAAGCAAAGAGCCCCACTCAACTTGGAACCCTGGAGAGAATTCGACCAGAACACTCTGGAGAGTTTGTAACACTCCACCCCAGACTTCACTGAGATTTAGTTCGGTCAACAGCCCGGGCAGCGGAGCGAAAGTTCCTTCGAATACTGGAACAAATTGAGTTGAGAACTTCACTACAGCGTCAGACATCTTTGCAAATTCATTTTGCAGCCTAGTTCTCAAATCTTGCAAGTACCTGCCAGCGTCATTTGCACCCTTCTCAAGCTTCCGTATCCAGAAGAGCCAAGGACTGTCCTCCGAGGAATCTTCTCCCGGAAGCCCAGCATCGGGAGTAGAAGGAGTTCCAGATCCTGGACCCGAAGGGAAATCCGGCAGCTCGAAGAAGCCATCTTTCCAACTGGACTTCTCCTGCTCTGGAATGTTGTATACTTCGTCAAATGCCGCCAAGAACTTCTTGGTAGCTGCCTCTGCATCTTCGGTAGCTTCTTCAGTACCCTTCATTCCATCAATGATGTCTTGGAGGGACTGGTTATATTTGGAAAGGTCGTCAGCGATTTGCTCCGGATCAGTTGGCTGCAAAATTTCATCTGGGTTGAAGCCCAGCAGTTGCCCGAACTTCTTCATCAGGGTGTCAATCCACTGAGTTGCATTCTTTGCAGCGCCAGATATTGTCAACAACGCACCCGCGAGCACTACTACAACCATTGTTATCGGATTTCGTTTAAGGAATGCCCAGAGACCTACCAGTGCTCCATGGAGCTGCTTCACTACCATAGAAGATGCGGCAGCAGAGGCAAGCATCCTTAGAGCAGCTGCAAGGCCTGTAACAGCGGACACCACCAAGGACGCAGTCCGGAGACCTACGATTGCAAACACTAAAGCATTTACCAGCGGAGTTGCTCTCGTAATTATTTCCGCCATGCGGGAAATTGCTTCAGCGAGCAACGCCACCAGTGGAGTTATAATTGCAAGCGCTGCAGCGAATGCAGTTCCGAATGCCTTGACGATAGGCTGAGCGGCTTTCCACAAGCGTCCAAGACTTTGTCCGATGGACTTCAGAGAAGAGAGAAAGATTCTTACAGACGTGCGCATTTCCGGAGGAACCAGAGCTTCGAACAATCCTCCGGCGCCAGAAGTTCTGGTAACTTCCCACAACTCTTCTAATCGATCGCGAATCCCCAACAGACCCTCGCGGAGGGAGTTGAGTGGGCCTTGAAATACGTTTCTTCCAATGAGTAGAAGGAATTCTTGGATCGCGTTCCTTGCGCCTACGGTGGTGCGCTCCATCTTCTCCATGATGCCCCCGTAACGAGCATCCATTCCTTTAAAGAGGGCTGCGAGGCCTATCGACGCCGGAATGTCCAGATTTCCAATATTCGCTACTTGCTCGGCAGTAAGTCCCAACTCTTCCTGCAGGATCTCTAGCGCAGGTACGCCCCAATCCGCAAGTTGTCGAAGTTCTTCCTTCTGGACTTTGCCAGTGGCGCGAATTTGACCAAGGGCACGTACAATACCATTCAAGACATCCTTACCGCCACCCAAGCCCGCAGTGACGTCACCCACGATCCTCAACAGAGGAATTACTTCCTCGATCGCAAAGCCATAAGCCTTGAACCTTGAAGCAGCTAAGTCAATGTCGGCATATGTAAATGGAGTCCTTACCGCAAAGTCCTCCACAGCCCGCATGAATGCTCGGGCTTCCCTGGCAGAACCCGTAAGCACTTCAAACTTGATTGCGGAGAGCTCCAACTGGGAGTTGAATTCGATCAAGGCGCGGGTAGCGTCCTTGATAGCACTCAGGGTTGCATAGAATGCCTGCGAGATCAGGATCCCGCTCACGACTCTGCTGACGTCTTTGAAGTAGCCGGACATCTTACTAGTAGCATCCTTGGTGTCATCCTGCATCTTCTTCAGCTGCTGGCGGTACCTGCTTGAGAACGCTTCCTCGAGAGCATCTCCAGCTTTCTTGGCCATTGTTCTCGCCTGTGCGAATGACTTCTGCAACTCGTCCAATGCGAGTCGCATTCCTACGATCACTTCGCCTACTTTAAGCTGCGATCCCGATCGCTGTTCATCCAACCCTGATCACCTCCTAGAAGAGCACTTGATCAATGTAGTATGTTTTCTGAGGAGCTGTACTTTCATCTGCGACTCCATTGACTTCCTTGTGAACCTGTGCAAGTGCGAATAACGTTCGCGGAGTCATCTTCCAAAATTTCTCTTCTGGAATGTGCAAGATCGTTATCGCAAGATAGTACATCCACGCCCAATCCCAAGAGTGGCTTTTAGAAGCATTTCCCCCGGAAGCTAGTTTCCCGAGCTCGCGCCGCCCTGAGCTTGAGGAATTGATGCAGTCACGGCTTCCGAAAGCACCTTGGAAACTTCGGTGAGATTCGCGAGAGTGATCCAGCTTCCAACTTCCTTGAGAGTCAAGCTTTCATCTTCGTGAACAACAGCCGCCCACAGCAGAGCGCGTACCGCCTTGAGATTCTTGGACTCCAGAGACGCAATCGCATCTTCCAAAGATGGATAGATGTCTTCGAGGGCAATGAACGCGTTCATGTCGAAGACAATGTTACGCTCCTTGCCACCCAAGAAGATCTTACGAGACTTCGGACGAATATCTTCTGCACTCATTTGCCTTCCTCCTTTCAAGAGTTAGATAGTGGAGAGCTGGAAGCTCCAGCTCTCATACTTGCTAGTCCTGATAGCTTAGGAATTAACTTCCGCCTCCAACTGGAGCATAGTCCGGGTCCGTGAACCAGTTGGTAGCGACGGCAGAAGTAAAAGATGTAGAATCCTCATCAGCCATCCTTCTCCACTTGTTGTCACGATCTCGCTTGACGAATGTGCCAACAATTGTCGGCGGCTGGAAGTTGACGCTGTCCGCCTTGGTTTCATGATTCATTTCCGGAATCTGGAACTTGCCTTTCAGCAACCACACATACCTGTACTTGCCATTGGACTTCAAGGACTTGAAGCCTACAGCAACCCACGGAGGAGTGTCAGTGGACTTGTTCTCCAGAATCCCGTTAGTCACTGGGGCCGCACCTAGCAACGTAGCTTGATCTTCCAGGGGAATGTCTGCCACACTAAGCTCGAGCTCAATTTGCCCTATGGTGGATGCCGTATCGAACGGACCATCATCAGCAAACAGAGTTTCGTTACTCGCGTTGGGATTGATGTTGGCGGTAATGGCACCCTTAATCTGCCTGATATTCTCAATGTCATAAGTTTCAGCATCCGGATCATCCATCACCACGTAGTGGAGAGAGCTCAAACCAATAGGAACTCCAGCCATACCTCGAATCTCACTCCTTATCTGTGAAAGTTAATACCGCCATATTGAATGCGAAGGAAGAGGCATTTCTCAAATCAAATGTTACCTTGAACGGTGTTTGCAATGCGCGCACCGTAGCCCACCTCTCTGGAGTGAAGTACAAAATAGAAGATTCCCCTCCGAAGAGAAGTTGGTAAATTCCCCAAATCTTTTTGCGAGCATCTTCATAGTTAGGCGCTCTCGCAAGTACTTGCACCCTTCGAGAAACTCCTGAAAGCTCTACGTACGTGCTTGGCACTCCGCCGTATTCGGTAATAGAGATCAGTTCAATTGGATCGTCAGGAAGCGCATCCGTGAATACATCCACTCCCAAAGAAGTTCCAATGCCCTCTGAGAGCAAATAGTTAGCAATGTCTGTGCACAGATTTTGCATCCGGAACCCCTCCTACTTACGCACAATGCGCAAGATTCTTCGAGCGACCGCCACAGTCGCTTCCCCAACGTATTGATTGAACGGATCTTCTAGATACTTTGCCTTTCCATTCTTATGGCGGTAGTGTAAATTTTCGTGCTGATCAATTGCATACTGCGTACCGTATGATGCAATGACTTCCCCAGCAGATTCTCGAATCATCCCGGAACTCTTCAACTTTCCAGTATCCACAGGAACCTGATTCTGAGACTCCTCGAACACTTTTTCCATCGTTTCTCTTAAGCCTTCTGTTCCCGCCTTTGCGGCGGCTTTGATGAACGAAAGAGAATCAAACCACTTGACTCTTGCCACTACACAGTCCCCTCCCGAAGGAACGGAGTTCCTCTTAATCGAGGGATATCTGCTACAGCCTGTATCGCTCGAGCATGCTTCTCACCCGCAAATCGAATCATATCTCCTTCGGCGATAGGCTCCACACACCAGAATACTGTAAACGTCTTGACCTGATCCCCCGTAGCAGTACGTACGATCGCACGCTTCTTCTCTGCTCGGACTCGGATCTCTGTTTCGGGATCGAACTCGTATTCTCCGTGAGCGTTCTTAGTGTCTTTGCGCTTTGCCCAATACGCTTTCTGCTTCAAGTAAGAAGGTGCTCTCATCGAATGATCACTCTTCCTACGAGGAACGGAAGCAAGAGTTCCCTGGCGACAGGACTCAACGGCGGCCGCAAAGTGTTCTGACGAATGCGTCCGGAATCTACAAACTCTCTCGCAGCACCTATACTCTCGGACGTGATTCCAAAGAGCTGAGAATGTTGTCGCTCGAGATCATAGTCCGAAATAGATAGCAGAAACAGTGCTTGCTCGCAACAGGCATCCTTGACTCTCTGAGGCACTTCATCTTCGTACCACCACCCAGGAGGGTACGTGAATCGGTCTTGCCTCACGACTGTACCTGAAGCCATATAGGCTCTTGGAAATGCCCTCTCCTGCCGAGGATCCGCAGGGATTCCTTTCAGAGGCAACCTGTCTATTGCTCTAGTTGCCATTTCCAAGGCTTTTAGCTTCTCTACTTCGTCGGCGGAGTCCCAGGCTTCTGCGTGGAGCCTGCCGGAGAAGTATTGGTCGGCTTCGGCGATGGTGACGTAGGCTTCGATTGCAC
>Ga0207866_1002848_pt1 | contig 11750 bp, 10 predicted proteins | sample HigsolmetaAR203D_FD_184835 | JGI IMG/M metagenome (GOLD analysis project Ga0207866, IMG submission 184835) | Ionic liquid and high solid enriched microbial communities from the Joint BioEnergy Institute, USA - AR20-3-D (SPAdes) (version 2) ...
TACATTGAGTTTTTCTACAACCGAAAACGAATCCATGGTTCCATTGGGTACCTGACGCCGGCTCGATTTGCGATGCAGTTTGCCACTTAATCCATTTTTGAGTGTCCACTTTCTTGACAGAGGTCCAAATTGCTTCTCTCGATGCGCCGGAGCCGGCAGCTCACCCGCTGAGAGAAGCAAAATGCTTCTCTCGATGCGCCGGAGCCGGCAGCTCACCCTCTGAGAGAAGCAAAATGCTTCTCTCGATGCGCCGGAGCCGGCTGTTCACCCGCTGAGAGAAGCAAAATGCTTCTCTCGATGCGCCGGAGCCGGCTGTTCACCCGCTGAGAGAAGCAAAATGCTTCTCTCGATGCGCCGGAGCCGGCTGTTCACCCACTGAGAGAAGCAAAATGCTTCTCTCGATGCGCCGGAGCCGGCGGCCCCCCCTCTGAGAGAAGCAAATTGCTTCTCTCGATGCGCCGGTGCCGGCGGCCTACCCTCTGAGAGAAGCAAATTGCTTCTCTCGAAGCGCCGGAACCGGCTGTTCACCCGCTGAGAGAAGCATAATGCTTCTCTCGATGCACCGGAGCCGGCTGTTCACCCGCTGAGAGAAGCAAATTACTTCTCTCGAAGCGCCGGAACCGGCTTCGCCGGGCCGGAAACGTCACACCGTGCCGGACTCCTCCAGTTTTTTTCGCAGGAACTCCCGGCCACGATGCACCCGGGTTTTCACCGTCGTCACCGGCAGGTCCAGAATTTCGGCAATCTCGTTCAGGGACAGATCCTGCAAATACTTCAAAATGACCGCCGAGCGGTACTTGTCCGGAAGCTCGAGTATCGCCTCCCGAACATGCCGCTGCGTCTCGGACACGAGGAGCAGCTCTTCCGGAGAAGATTCGTCCAGCGGCATTTGCGCATATCCGTCGATGCCCTCCCCTTCGGGCAGCTCCGCGTCCAGCGAGTACACCTTCCGGCGCTTGCGCATCCGGTCGATGCACAGGTTGTGGGCGATGCGGTAAATCCACGTGGAGAACTTTTTCTCCGCATTGTAGCTGTCCAGATGGGAAAACACCCGGAGAAACGTATCCTGCACGATCTCCTCAGCCTCATGGCGGTTGCCGAGCATGCGGTAGGCCAGATTGAACAGTCGGTCCTTGTACAGGTCGACCAGTTCCCGGAACGCGCCGCGATCTCCGGCGCGCGCGAGCCTCGCCAACCTGTTTTCTATTGTATCCACCATCATTCCCCCAACAGGGCCAGGTTATAAAGGCTGATCCGTCAACGGGCGGACCAATCCCCGGAGTGACCAGATGCGGTGTGATCAGCTGACGCAGCAATCACTCGCGCGGTGAGCGGCCAGCCAGCGATCGGTCCGCCAGCGTGCGTTCCGTCAGCGTGACTTCCGTCAGCGAGCGGTCCGCGCGGCGATCAGTCGCCGATCCGGTTTCGCCAGATGATCGCCGCCACGATGAGCGCGATGCCGATCCATTTCATCGCCGAGACGTGCTCACCGAGCAAAATCCAGGCGCTGACAACCGCGGCCGGCAGCTCGGCCGAACCGATCATCGAGGACAGCGTGCTGCCAATGCGCGGGATGCCCGCGTTGAAGCAAACCGTCGGGATGACGTGACCCGCAAGTCCCAGCAGCACAGCCCACCCGAGGAGAGGCAGCATGTCCCCCGCTTCCGTCCAGAGCGGTTGATCCGGCAGGCGCAGCCAGACGAGTAGCAGGGCGACGGGCAGGAGGGGCGTCATCATGACCGCCGACTTGAGCACCGGATCCAGTCCGGTCCCGACCCTGCCTGCAAAGACGAGAAAAAAACTGTAGGTGACTGCGGACAGGAGGCCAAACAGCACCCCCAGGCCGTGCACATCCCCGAGGCCTTCGCCGATGATGCCGGTACCGAGCAGAGTGCCCAGGAGCACGACGGCAACGGGGGCGAAGTGCAGGAATCTCGGTTTTTTCCCGTACAGAATCCATTCCATTAAAATCGTGATCCACGTGAACTGGAACAGCAGGATAACGGAAAGCGACGCCGACAGGTAGCTGAGCGCCGCGTTGATCAATACCGTCGTAAGCGAAACCCCGATCAGTCCGACAAGGCCGATGCGGAACCAGGAAATGCCTTTGAGCTGCCTGAAGGCGCTCGGGTTCCAAAGCGTCAGCAGCCACAGCATCGCCGCGCCGAACACCAGCTGGGCGGTCGTAACCTGCAGCTCGTTGTATCCGGCGGCAAAGGCCAGCTTGACAATGGACGACAATACCCCGTAGCTTATGGCTCCGAGCAGAACGACCAGCGACCAGAACCATCCGGACGACGGTCGGGTCGAGGGACGGGATGGTGGACGGGTTGAAGATCGGGATGGCGAAAGGGACGACAATGGGCTCACTCCTGGCACGTATACTGCTTGGTCAGACAAAAATTTCTCCAATGCCTTATATTATCATACCCTGGACGGATGATCACCGTTTGGCCGGCAGCGTCTCGTCGGGCATGACCAGCTCGTACGCCAGCCTCCGCACGGCCTTTCGCAAGTACCTGTAGTAGCTCGGAACGGACATGTTCAAATATTCCGCGACCATGTCGTGGGTGCCGAGTTTTCACGCCGGAAAGGCATACGAGGTATTGCTCCTCGCCGGGATCATAGACGCTCACGGCGGGAGCGGTGAGCGGGTGGCTCCTGAACATGCGGACGGTCTCATCGGTCAACCGGATGCAGGCGCAAAAGGCGACCAGCCGGTCATCCGACCAGCCGGTCATCCATCCACAGCGAGAAAAAAGCTTCCGGATCCAGCCGCCACAAAGGCCGGATGAGCGATTCCAGATGAACGTCACCCGGGATGTAGTTCGGCTGGCTCCGCAAATAGTTCACATACAGCCGCTCCACCTGCTCCAGCTCGTCCTCCGCGCATGGACGAAAGACGAGGCTGTCGTCCAAATGAAAGCAGAGTTTGCGGACAAATTCGTCTTCGCTCAGAAACAGTTTTTCAAAGGTGTACTCCCTTGTCCGTCCGGGGTTTTCCAGCTCGCGTTCGCGCAGCGCCTCCAGCGCCCGGACCCGGAATTGACGAAACATCTTCGGCATGCGGCTGCGAAAATCGATGTGAATCCACTGGCGCACGGAATCGTGCAGCGACCAGCCATGCTCATGCCGGATGACGAAGGGCAGCGTGCAAAATTCCCGGAACCTGTCGGAGGGAACGGCATCCTGAATGACCTCCTGCAGCAGTTCCTGGTCAAATTTCCACAACACCGATGCCGCCTCGATGTACCGTTTCAGGACCGGGTCCCGGATATCCCGGGTCAGCTCCCTGGCGAGGTATCCGCTCATCTGGCGCTGTTCCGCCTGGTCGAGAAAGGCCGCGTCTCCGTTCCGCACCACAATTTCGCAGGCCAGAGACAGGGCGAGCGGCACCCCCTTCGAAAAACGCGCCAACGACTCGACCATCTTCCCGTTCACGATTCCGCGATTTCGGATGAACCGGTCCATCTCCGCAAAGGAAAGCGCGCTCAGTTCCACGTTGTGGACCAGCATATTCCAGACGCCGCGCCTCCACCCGCCCATGAGGGGATACCGGCCGGCGGTGATCACCTTGACCCGCTGGCTCAACCGGCTGACAAAATGATTGCGCAGCCAGTCCTCGATCGCCTCGTACTGCTCGAACGTGTCGAGGAACAGCACAATTCCTTCCTCACGGGTAAGGGCATATTCATTCAGCACATCGATGTCCGCCGGGTATCGTCCGGTTTTGCGGCCGGCATTCGGGGTTTCCGTGTACGGAGACAGTTCCCTGCGTATGTTGTGCAAAAAATCCTCCGGACTCCGAAACCCGCTGTACCCGTCCAGATAAATGCACCGGGCCGGATCCAGCGATTGGGCGAACACGCGCAGAAGGTCGTTTTGCCGATTCCTCCCGGACCATAAAAATGGAGCAGCCGCCATTCCGGCGAGGATACGGTCCTTGCCAGAAGATCCAGCTGCTCCTTCCTTCCTACAAACAGCGATCGTTGTCTTTCCAGCAGCAGGTCGCTCACGCGCGCAGAAGCCATTTCCCCACGGCCCCTCTGAATTTTTTTCATGGATGAGAGGATTTGTTTAACCAATTATATCACTAAACGATGCACGCCGGCGAATGGCCCCCATGGGAAAAATGGTGATCTTTTGCACAACTGTGATAGTTTGTTGATCTGGAAAGTGATAGCAATTGTGTGAAAAGATATGCTTGCGTCCTTGTGCGACAACATGTCCCGCGGGGATGCCCGGAAAATGCCCGGAAAATGCCCGGAAAATGCCCGGAAGATGTCCGGCATTTATTTAACGGCATTAACAATTTGATGGGAGGATGCTTATGAAAAAGCTGAAAAACCCCAAAGTCGTCATTGCTGTCCTTTCCGTGCTGCTGTTTTTCAGTTTGTCGGCAAATGTGTTCGGGAACAACGGCCTGATCGAAATCACGGCCTACCTGAACAACGGGATCAAGGTGACGGTGAACGGCGAACCGTTTGAGCCGGTCGACCCGAATGACGGAACCAAATATGTGCCGATCACCTACAAGGGCAGGACCTATTTGCCGCTGCGGGCTGTGGCTGAGGCGGTTGGCCTGGAAGTCGTGTGGGACGCGCAGACCAACACGGCGCATCTTGGCAGCGTGGCTGGCGAAATTGCCAAGGAGCAGTTGAGCTGGACCCGCGTGACACCGGAGTATGCGCCTGGTGCGGAAAGTTTGTATCACACGAAGAGCAGGCAGCCGGAATATTTGGACCGGGCCCCCCACCGGGTGTTTGAATACGGATATTCGGCGGATCCGGAATATTACGCCTCCATCACCATTTTTGTGAATACAAATTTCGAGTATGACAAGTTCAAGGCCACTTTCTGGCTGGACGACGATGCTCTCAATGAAGACGGCTCCTACCGGAACGAGCCATACATTGCCTTCTATGACGAGTTTGGCAGCCAGGTCAAGGTGATCAGGGACGTCGAATGGGGCAAGGTGTATGAAATCGAAGTGGACATCAAGGACGTGCAGCGGCTGGAGGTCAGGGCCGGCGGAGGCCTGAGCATCATTGGAGAGCCGATGCTTGGAAAATAAGCCTGCGGGGGAGCAAACCTTGCAGGGAAAAGCGCGGATCAATGCGGAAAGCGGACCATTCGGTCCGCTTTCGAGCTTTTATTCCGGCGCGCATCAGTTCGAGCGCGGGGTGGCGCCGGTCGCGTCCTCTTCGCTCAGAACGACATATTTGCCGTTCTGGACATAGGCGGTGATCAGCTTGCCGTTCAACTGGCCCGTGGGAGAAACGCTGTACACGCCGTAGGGCTGATACTCCCCGGGCAGAGCCTGGATGGCGGGCTCGATATGCTCACGAATCTTGTACGGATCCGTCGAGCCGCTCAACTCCAAGGCCTTGGCGAACAGGTGCATCGTCTGGTAGTGCAGCGCCGATTCCGCGTTCGGCAGATTGCCGTCGTTGGCCTTTTTGAATTTTTCCACAAAGGCCTGCGTTCCAGGACCGGGATAGTAGATCGTCGGCAAGGTGCCCACGGATCCTTCGAGGAGCTCGATCGGGACGATTTTCTCCATCGACTCAAGCTTCGCCTGGTCGATGACGACGAATCCGCCCTGGAATCCCTGATCCCGCGCTGCCTTTGCCACCAGCGCCGTCGGCTGGGAAGCGCCGCCGATGAGCATCACATCCGGCTTTTCGGCCACGGCCTTGGCCACCGCGGCGGAAAAATCGGTCGTCGTGTTGTAGTCCACCGAGTTGTCCGTCAACACCTCTCCGCCCAGCTCTGCCCATTTCTGGCTGAACCCGGCCACCCACTGCTTCGCGTACGCGTGGGTTCCGGTCAGAATCCCGAGCCTTTTGCCGTACGCGGTCATTTGCTTGCGGGCAAAAGGTTCAAAATATTGCGTAAATTCCGGCGGGATGTTGACCGTCAGCGGATTGTTGGATTGATTGACGGCCGGATCGCTGCTGTACGAGCCGAGCAGGAACGTCGTTTCCGGATCGGTGTTGAATCCCTGTAGCGCCAGCACGCCGCCGCTGTGCGGCACAAAGATGATCGGCGCCTTGCTTTGCTGCGCCAGACGCTTGGCGTTCGTGGCCGCTTCATCCGGCAGGTAGCGGTCATCCAGCGACTCCAGGGCCAGCTTCGCGATCTTGTTGTCGCCGAGCGGCACGCCGCCCGCCTCGTTGATTTCATCGATGGCCAGCATCAGGCCGGAGAGAATATCTTTGCCATACTGCGCGGCGCCTCCGCTGAGCGGAGCGGTGAGCCCGATTGTGACGGTGATTTCCTCAGGCGGCGCCTGTGAAGATTGCGGCTGGGACGGTCCGGTCCCTGTCCCGGATGTCCCGGTCGACCCGGACGACCCGGAATTGGAGGCCGGCGTTGTCGATGACGGCTCCGAGTTCGAGCCCTGGTTCGCCTTTTCCCCGCATGCGGCCATGATCAGCAGCATCAGGATCATGACCACTGCCACAATGGTTTTGTTTTTACCCCTTTTTCTCATTTCCCATACTTCCTCCTTTTTGATTCCATGGAGATTCACGCAACCTTTTCCACCGGATGATGTGAAAAGAAAGCTTTCCTCCGCATCTCCTCTCTCCGCTTTCTCACCTCCCGTTTCTGGTTCAGCCTGCTCGGAATGATCCGTCCTCCGGATTGGATCAGATGCCCAAATACGCCTGCCGAACGGTCGGATTGTTCATCAGTTCCTCGCGGGAACCGCTCATCACCACCTGGCCGTTGGCCAATATATATCCCCTGTCCGCAATCTGCAGAGCGAGATAAGCGTTCTGTTCCGCCAGCAGCACGCTGATGCCGGACTGACGGATGTCCTTCACCGCCTGGAGCATTTGCTGGACGACGAGCGGCGCAAGTCCCAGGGAAGGTTCATCCAGAAGCAATAGCCTCGGTTCGGACATGAGCGCCCGGCCGAGAGCGACCATCTGCTGCTGTCCGCCGCTCAGTGATCCGGCGGCCTGATTCTCCTTTTCCTTCAATACCGGAAACATGGCGAACACCTTTTCCAGCCGCTCCCGCACCGCCGCCTTGTTTTTCCTGTGCAGATAAGCGCCGAGCAGCAGGTTTTTGCGCACGGACAGCTTCGGAAACAGCTTGCGCCCTTCCGGACATTGCACGATGCCCAGCCGGACCAGTTCATGGGACGGCCTGCCCTGGATCGGCCGGCCCTGAAACTCGATGCTGCCCCCGGAACATTTGGCCAGCCCGCTGATTGCGCGAAAAACGGTGCTCTTGCCCGCCCCGTTCGATCCGAGCAGGACAACCAGTTCCCCTTCCTGAACGGACAGGCTCACATCGCGCAATGCCTGTTCCCGCCCATAGCTCAGGGATACGTTACGTAGCGTGAGCATTTGTCTCACCTCCCAGGTACGCCTCGATGACCGCCTTGTTTCGGCTGACGTCGGCGGGCGGGCCTTCGGCGATCTTGCAGCCATGATTCAGCACCACGATATGGTCGGCCAGATTCATCACCATCTGCATTTTGTGCTCGATAAAGCAGACGGTGATGCCGCTTTTCACGATTTTTCCGATGAGCTCGCCGAGCCCCGCCGTTTCCTCCGGATTGACACCGCCGGCGATCTCATCCAGCAGGAGCAGCTTCGGCTCCGTCACCAGCGCGAGCGCAATCGACAGCCGCTTCTGCTGTTCCTGGGAAATGGCGCCCACCGGTTTGTGGGCGAGCTTGCTGATGCCGGCAAATTCCATCGCCGCGAAGGCCCGCTCCACGCACTTCCGCAGCTCCCTGCGGTGCCGCGGGGTGCGGAACAGGGCGTCCCACACATTGACGCGGGTGCGGAGCCGGTGCCCGACGATCAGATTGTCCAGGCACGTCTGCCGCTGGAACAGATGGGTCGCCTGAAACGTTCGGGCGATCCCCCGCCTGGCCACCTCATGGACCGGCAGATGCGTAATATCTTCGCCGAGAAATTCGATCCGGCCGGACGACGGTTTGTAAAACCCGCTCAACAGGTTGAAGAGGGTCGTTTTCCCCGCTCCGTTCGGGCCGATGATCGCGGTGATTTTTCCCTGTTCGATGGTCATGTCCACGTCCTGAACGGCGGCCAGTCCGCCGAAGGATTTGCCCAGTTTTGCGGTTTTCAGTATCATGTATGTCAGCGCACCTCCCGATGGACGGCGCCCTTCGCGCCGGCCGTTCCCGATGCCTCTGCCGCGTCCGAAGCCTCCGCCGCGACCGAAATCTCTGCCGCCCCCGAAACTTCCGCCACGCCCGAAGCTTCTGCCATCGCTGCCCCTCCGGCCCTGCCCGGCGCCGGTTCCGCTTTTCCTTTGCGGTTCGCCGAGGCGGTCCTCCACCGATGCTTCAGCTTGTAGTACCCGCCCGCCAGGCCATGCGGGAAAAAGATCGTGAGCAGGACGAGCACCGGCCCGAAAATCAGCATCTGATAGTCCTGCAGCACGACAAGAAACTGGGTCAGCACCGATACGATGAACGATCCGATCAGCGGGCCGGCAACGGTTCCGATCCCTCCGACCAGCAGGTACAGAAGCAGGTTGAAGGTGACGGTGATGCTGGCGATGGACGGGCCCAGAAATCCGATATAGCCGGCATACAGTCCGCCCGCCATCCCCGTCAGGGCAGCCGAGATCATGAACGCCAGGCGCTTGCCGCGATTGACCGGGATGCCGATGGATTTGGCCAGATCCTCGCTGTTGCGGATTGCCATCAGCGTTCTTCCGATCAGCGAATGTTTGAGGCTCCAGCTGACATAAATGGCGAGCAGCAAAAACGCATAGATCAGGTAATACCTGGCCGCGGCCGTGTCAAAGGATATCGGGCCGATGCCGCCGAATCCGGGAATTTGCGACAGCCCGTTGTTGCCGTTGGTGAGCTTCTCCCATTTTTCCATGACATGATGCAGAATGACCCCGATCGCCAGCGTAAAAATTGCAAAATAATGATCCCTGGTGCGGAAAGCGATGAAGGACAGGAGCCAGCTGGTCACAATGTTCAGCAGCACGGCGCAGGCCATGGCCAGCCAGAACGGCGCGCCCAGCTTCAGGCTCATCAGCGCGACGGTATAAGCTCCGAGCCCCATGAACCCGGCGTGTCCCAGGGACAGCTGACCGGTGTATCCCAAAATGATGTTCAGGCCGTAAACGGCGATCGCCCAAATAAACCCCATGATGATGACGTGAATGTAGTAGGCATTTGCCACCACCGCAGGGACGAAAAGCCCGGCAATGATCAACAGGCAGGGAAAAATCCAACTGCGCCAGTTAAACTGCATCCGTTTGTCCTCCTTGCACCATTAATCGCCCCTGGAAAACAGCCCGGTCGGCCGGATCGCCAAAATGGCGGCGAGCAGCGCAAAGGCGATCAGATCGCGGTACTGCATGAGCAGGTAGGTGCCGCCAAGGCTCTCCGCCAGCGCCAGAAGGTAGGCGGCCGCAATCGCTCCCGGGATGCTCCCCATTCCTCCGATCACGACGATGGCAAATGCCTTCATGATCACCATGGTTCCCATGGCCGGAAACACCAGGTTGATCGGCGCGATGAGAGAAGCGGCAGCCGACGCCAGGCCTGCGGAAATGGCGAAGGTGAGCATGGACAGCCGCGTGACGTTGATGCCGACCAGCATCGCGCCTTCCCTGTTTTGCGCCAGTGCCTCGATGGCGGAGCCGACCATCGTTTTCTTCAGGAAAAGCTGCAGTCCGATCATCAGGATCACCGCGGCGATGATAACGATCACCTGCTGGTGGCTGATGGTCAACCCGGCAAACCGGTAAATGGCCGGATTGGGGGCCATGACAAATTTGTAGTCCGCGCCCCAGAGCTGAATGGAAAGCGCTTCCAAGAACAGCATAAGCCCCACGGATGCGATCATGACATTGACGTGGCTGCTCCTGCTGACAGGATGAAACACCAGCCTTTCCAGCACAACGCCGGCCAGAGCCAGCACAAGCGCCGCCAATATCGCGGACGGCCAATAGTGCAGCCCGTATGTACCGACGAAAAACAGGGTCATATAAGCGCCGAGCATATACAGATGGCCGTGGGCAAAATTCGGAATGCCTCTCGTCCCGTACACAAGCGTGAGTCCGAGAGCCACCAGGCTGTAAATGCTTCCCAAAACCAATCCGTTCAAAACCTGCTGCAAAAACAAGTTCATGCCGCAGCCTCAGCCCCTTTGCAATCCTTCCGTTCCATCTTGTCCCCCTTCTTTCAGAATTGAATCATGGATGATAAAATAGGATGATTTATGAATACTAACCGGTTAGTATTTCAGTGGCAAATCATATGGCAGGCATGTTGCATCGTATGCCCATTCAGAACATGCCCGCAAGCCGAATCATGAAAGTATCTTTCGGACTGTTCGTCGCTTAAATGTTTATGGGCGTTTGCCGCAAATTGGTCTGTTGCGCGATTTCCGTGCGCCGCCTGTTGCGTACTAACCGGTTGGTATGTTACAGATACTATATCATATTTCCAGTTATTTGAAAATAGCGAATTTTTGATCTGCCGTTCCGAAACCTCTTTGTTGCAACAGTTCGGCTGCATCCCGAATGGAGCCGCCTGGAGAATGGAGCCGCTTTGAAATATAGTCGAATTTTCTACAACAAAGTGAGCAAATCCGAATGGTTCGGAGCAATATAGTCGAAAAATCACCTATACCAGGCTGGCCGAACCGTTTTATCGGATGAATATAGTAGAAAAATCATCTACATTCCGCTGTAAACCGTACGTCTGCGAAGCACCAGGTCGATATTCGCCTAAAACAAAAAAACGAACCTGGCGGTTCGTATTTGTTCACTATGATGGAGCGGGTGAAGGGAATCGAACCCTCGACAACAGCTTGGAAGGCTGTGGTTTTACCACTAAACTACACCCGCACAACATCTTTGAGTGGTCGGGACGACACGATTCGAACATGCGACCCCCTGGTCCCAAACCAGGTGCTCTACCAAGCTGAGCTACGTCCCGACGAAAATGGCGTGCCCTGAGAGATTCGAACTCCCGACCTTTTGATTCGTAGTCAAACGCTCTATCCGACTGAGCTAAGGGCACACATATGGAGCGGACGACGGGAATCGAACCCGCGACCCTCGCCTTGGCAAGGCGATGCTCTACCGCTGAGCCACGTCCGCATTGCGCTGGTGCGCGTGGAGGGACTTGAACCCCCACGTCAGAGACGCCAGATCCTAAGTCTGGTGCGTCTGCCAATTCCGCCACACGCGCTTGCAAAAGTGAGCCATGAAGGACTCGAACCTTCGACACCCTGATTAAAAGTCAGGTGCTCTACCAACTGAGCTAATGGCTCATCCATGGCTGGGGATCTAGGATTCGAACCTAGGAATGACGGAGTCAAAGTCCGTTGCCTTACCGCTTGGCTAATCCCCAGTATCAGAAGATGGTGGACGCTGACGGACTCGAACCGCCGACCCCTACCGTGTGAAGGTAATGCTCTCCCAGCTGAGCTAAGCGTCCAAAGAATGACCCGTAGGGGATTCGAACCCCTGTTACCGCCGTGAAAGGGCGGTGTCTTAACCACTTGACCAACGGGCCGATAAGAACTGGAGCTCCCAACCGGACTCGAACCGGTGACCTCTTCCTTACCATGGAAGTGCTCTACCTGCTGAGCTATGGAAGCGCTGGCTCCTCGAACAGGACTCGAACCTGTGACAACTCGGTTAACAGCCGAGTGCTCTACCAGCTGAGCTATCGAGGAATAATGGAATTCTATATTACCAAGCCGCCAGCCGTTTTTCAAGTCCTTTTC
>Ga0207866_1002851_pt1 | contig 11741 bp, 8 predicted proteins | sample HigsolmetaAR203D_FD_184835 | JGI IMG/M metagenome (GOLD analysis project Ga0207866, IMG submission 184835) | Ionic liquid and high solid enriched microbial communities from the Joint BioEnergy Institute, USA - AR20-3-D (SPAdes) (version 2) ...
TTCATCTTTCTTCATTCCCTTCTACACATAAACACCTCAGGAATATGGTTTATCAATGAACTATCTCTTGGAAATGTGCATACAATTGGCACCTCTCCCTTTTCTGATCTTCGAGAAAACTCAAACAATATCCCGCCAAGATTCTTGACGGTACTTTATTGAAATTAAACAATAATACTTTTTTAACTTATTCATATTTGCTCTTTTTTACAATTTATCCTTCCTGTTTACATTTTCTCACAACAGATATAAATACAATAGTAGGACGGAACAGCACGAACTTTTCGTTTCCCAGTAAATCCTTCCATTGCATGTAATCACACTCATTAAGTCATTAAACTCTTCGATCGGTATATTAAGTGTATTTCCTTCCCAATCTTTGTCCTGGACATAGTTGTAGATTTCTTCATTAAGTGAACGCATTTTAGATGAATAACAATCTTGCGGATGAATTGTTCAAGTAATAAAGGTAAAAAATGGTCACTGATATGTATTCTTCAGTGACCAAATAAATACTACTTGCTATGGAAAAGAATTACAATTCCATTATAAATTATTTTATTATTTTGTCAATTTATTAAATAAAATATTAATGGTACATTTAAAAGTTTAATATTTCCCCAAACGCCAAGTAATATTTATAGAGAGGAAAAACGTGAGTGACTACTAAGATTTTGTAGAGTCTGTAGATTAATCTTAAGTCCTGAGACTAATTCGATACTTTGTCTACTGTTAGAAATAATTGTACTTAGAAGAGGAATTATATAGTAGTTATTTTTGTAGCTTAAAACGTTCGGAAATTAATAGAAGCAATACAGTTTATGTTAAATGTTATAAGTGTCTATTGTTAAAGAATTTTAATTTCTGGTTAACCTCTAAGTCGTGTTGTTGATTTAGCAATCATTTAATAATTACGTTTAAATTATAGTAAAGTAAATGCATTGGAGCAATATTATATGTAATACAACAATATATATCATTTAGTCAAAAGAAAAAATCTCCGTTCAATATGTGGCACACTTAATTTTTTATAAAAACTATAAAGAATAGCTGGTTGTAACACAATATCCAAAATTAACTAAAGTTTTTTAACAACCATTGTTTTACATCATTTTCTGTTCTAAGTCCACGACTTTCAAGTATTTTTGCTATATCTTCACCGCTAATGACAACTACGGGGTGACCATCAGTCTTTATTTCTTCGTATGCTTGTTTATTGACATATGAAGTTGTTACAAATATTCCAAATTGACGGTATCGTAACCGTGAAATTAATCTTGAAGTTTCACGTACGCCAGAGCCATTAGTAAACTGTTTGCATTTAGCTTCCAGAGCAAAATCTACATATATAGCATTTTCATTCATTCCGATTCGATATTTTCCTATTGCATCCCTTCCCCCATCACGCCAAGGTCTTGTTAGGTCGTATTCGACAATATTGTTATCCATCATTTGGGCAATTCGTGCCGCACATTCCTCAAAGGCATATTCACCTCTCGTATGTCCTTTGAAATAATTGATAATACACTGTACCATTTCTTCTCTTGTCTTTGTAGAAGGAAGTTGCTCTTTTTTAGTACGGAATTCGATTGCTCTTTTTGCCTTCAAAGCTTGATATTTCCCCGAAATGATCCATTCAATCCACTCACTTGGTGCATTTTGAGTAAAGGGATGACCATTGTGCAGATCTTGAATCCATGATCTTTTTACAGTTGCCACATCCAGAATCGTAAAAACTGCTCTATAATTTTGAAATCTATTTCCGCTTTTAAGCTTCCAAATTGCTATCAAGTCCTCTGTTTCATTTAAATCCGGCGCTCCAGGTACAGCAAGACCACGGAACACAACGTCTCTACCTTTTGTACTTTTGGTAAAAACGAAAAAAGGAGGAATAACTTTACGATTTCCTTTATGTAGTTCGTCAAATGAAAAACGCAAAATTAAATTTCCTTTTTTGGGTGTATCATGGAGTTCACGTCCTGGTTCCCTATTGTCTCCGTAATAAAAAAATTTACCAGTTTCTATTTCTATCCTATCGGGCCAATCTAAGTTTGAAAGATCTGTATAAAGCACACAAAATTTGGTATTGAAACCATTACGGGCTCCTACAATTCTAAATCCACCTTGGTTTTCACAACCCATCAGTTTGGATAAAGGATCATCACCTGCATTTCCTTTATTCCCTCCCTCATAGGTTGCATCAATTATTAAGTCTGCGTTTGGAAGGTCGGAAAATAAAAATGTTCGAGTACTTGTCATGTGTTTTACATCCTTTCATTTATGGGCAAAATATCTCTTCACCGGTCTGCGTATGCTTTTGAGTCTGGTAATTATGACTTACTGAATCTTTTTGAATCAAAAACTATTCTTATCTATGAAACATCTTCTATATCCCCTTCTTTAGATATTCACTTTATATTTGCCGCAAGATGCACTTGGCACTGTAACAATTAAATTTACCGATAATTTAAACATTAATCTTCAACAAAAGTATTGACATCTAATTTTTAATGGTACATTATTTTTATATAAATTAAGTGTACCAAAAGAGGTGAAGGAGATGAAAGAAAAACAACTTATATCAATAACAGGTGCTGATCACAAGGAATTGATGAATAAAATTGAATTACTTGCTGAAAAAGAGAATCGTTCCATTTCCGACACTATCATGTCATTACTTAAAATAGGTTATCATGAATACACCAATCGTACAATAAACAACAATGTGCCATTATCAGTTGTTTCACTATTTGCAGGAGCTGGCGGTCTTGATACAGGTCTAGAGATGGCAGGATTTAACGTTATTTGGGCAAATGAAATAGATAAGGACGCTTGTGAAACGTATATTGCAAATCATCCTAATACGTATGTAGAACGTGGGGATGTGCGGAATGTATTAAAGTTCCCAAAAGCTGATGTTGTGGTCGGCGGCTACCCGTGCCAAGGATTTTCACTTGCAGGTAATCGTCTTATAACCGATGAACGGAACTATCTTTATAAAGAGTTTCTGCGTTGTCTTCGTCAAGTTCAACCAAAGTTCTTTATCGCTGAAAATGTAAAAGGGCTTTTGACTCTTGCTGACGGAAAGATACTTGAGGCAATGATTGAAGAATATCGTGAAGAAGGTTATGTTGTTAATGCTTATCTAGTGAACGCCAAAGATTACGGGGTTCCACAGGATCGTGAACGTGTATTTATTATTGGTGTTCGTAAAGATGTTGATTTTACTTATAAACTACCTGATCCGACTCATGGTGAAGGACGTGAAAAACCTTATGTAACATTACGAGATGCTATCGGACATTTAAAACCTTCCGAAATAGGTGAGTACGATCAAAGTGGTTTTTCTTCTCGTTACTTAAGTCGAAATCGAAAACGTGGTTGGGATGAGGTAAGTTTCACGATTCAAGCAAGTGGACGCCATGCACCATTGCATCCTTCCGGAGATCCAATGATAAAAGTCGGAAAAGACAAGTGGATTCTTCCCGAAACGTCTGAACACCGTAAGTTATCATATGTCGAATGTGCGTTAATTCAAACATTTCCGCCTAATTATACTTGGAAAGGTAGTCTGTCTTCTATTTATAGACAAATTGGTAATGCTGTTCCTTGTTTACTAGCAAAAGCAATTTCGAAACCTATTGCTGATTACCTTAAAAATCAGTATCTAAATCAAAATGGAAACAATCAAGAGAAGGAACAAACTTTACAAAATCCAAGAAGACAAAAGAGAAAAGAGGAAACACAAGAGGGAGACATTACACAGTTAGAAATGGAGATGATTTTATAATCAGATACAGGGTTACCGACACACCTAACTAAAATAAAATGGAGTTTCGTTCCCGAAATAGTCAACTTTGAATGATGCATTGTTATGACAGAAGAGACGTTTTAATTTTATATAATAAAAAGCTTCAAAAATAAATCTTTCTAAGGTAATTTGTAATTTAGTTCATTTACTTGCTCAAAAGCAACAGGAATTGGAACTCCTGTTGCTTTTTCTTTGTCGTGATTATACTGGTAATCTTAACTGATTGAATTGATTTTCTTTTTCTTTTACAAAATTAATTGCCCATTCAGCTATTGGTTTGGCAATTGCTCTTGCCAACATAACTGGTACTGCATTACCTATTTGTTTATAAATCTTATCTAATCTTCCGTTCTCACTCATCCTTAAATTATTGCCATCACTAAAATAATACCAATCCGGAAATGTTTGGATGCGTTGGATTTCTTTCACTGACAATCGACGGTTATTTTCTTCACCATCAGGAAAAATCCATTTGTTCTTATCTACTTTTTCCATTGGTAACCCATCAGGATGAATCGGCGCTTGTCTGCCTGATGCTTGTATAGTAAAACTTTGCTCATCCCAACGTTTTTTACGATTTCGACTCATAAAAATGGTTGAATATGAACCTTTAAAGTAAGGTCCAGGGTCATTTCTTAAATCGCCAATAGCTTCTTCTAAAGTCACAAATGGTTTTAGTCCTTCTTCTTCTCCATGGGTTGGATTCGGAAACTCATATTCAAAGTCAAGGTCATTCCGAACACCAACAATGAACACCCGCTCTCTTATTTGAGGTACACCATAATCCCTAGCATTAAGTAATTTTACATAAAGAGTATATCCTGCTGCTGCAAAATCCTCTACAATTTGTTTAAATACCTCACCTTTACCTAAAGTTAACATACCTTTAACATTTTCACCCACAAAAATTTCTGGTTGAACTTGTAATAAACATCGAATAAAGTGAAGGTAAAGGAAATTTCTTTCATCATCCACAAGTCTCGGTCCAGCTTCACTAAAACCTGGACAAGGGAACCCTCCCAACACAATATTAGCGGAAGGAAATTCTTTCACTTTGCGGATATCTTTTTTATGAATATATATGTCATCTGAGTTATTTTGTTGGTATGTTTCTAATGCTTCTTGAAAAATATCGTTTACATAAACTGTCTTGAAGATACTTTGGTTTCGTAGCCTACTATATTTCTCTTTATCCTTAAATGCTTCTAGTGCCTTTTGTTCCCCAATTACAGCTTCTAGACCTGCAAGTTCAAAACCTAGGTCAAGTCCCCCTGCTCCACTAAAAAGTGATACTACATTCATTTTATCCCGTTCATGTTTTATCTCGTCATGAGAAAAATCACTATCTTCCTCAATTACAGTTTCTCTTTCTTCATTTATTTTTTTCATTAATATCTGTTTAACCTCTTCAGGCTTATAATCTGGAGCAGGCTTAAATTTACCTCGTCCACGTTCATTCACTTTTATTGCCATTATACTGCTCCTCCTTTAGAAAACTAACTATTAGTTTAACGGTATTATTGACTTTTTACAAACAAAATAATTGACCAATTAGAGTAAGAAATAATTTAAAAAGAAAACCGTTTAGAAAAACGGTTTTCTCTGGTCTCTATGGCAATAAAATTGACGGATTTTTTAAGTCTTTACTACTCATATCACTTGGATGTAGTTTACCTAATTTACTAAGAACTTTTTTTAGTCTAGGGACCATATCTTTTCCCGTATATGCAAGAGGTTTATCATACATAATACGATGTGCTAATTTATTTCCTTCTATATACCATTCAACTCTAACTGCAATTGGACGAGCTCCATCTGTTTTATCTTCTTTTGTCCGATAATTATTTGCTGTAAAAATTAAGTATGTAGGTTGTATTTCTACCCCATCAATTAACTCAATTTGACTAATAATATCTTGTGTATTCTTTATATCCTCAAGGTCTGCATATAAGATATATTCAGCTACACCTGAATTTTCTATAATTTCTCCATTTACAACAGCATGTTTTTTCTCAGGTGGTAAATTTACACCTTTATACACAAAATTTCGTATTTGTTCATCGTCTAATTGAATAGGAGCACTTAGTTTTCTCGGTTTACTCGCAATTTCTAACTTCCATCCTAAAGTTATAGAATTTGGTTTGGTCGGATATTTTCCCGACGCAAATAACAATGGTTGGTTTTCAAATCTTTCCGCAATACTTCTCGTCGTTTCTTCTATGATTTTCTCGTACCCCTCACCAAAAAAACTCTCAGCACGTTCTGCATTAACTTTATTTTCCTGAAATTCGTTCGATGACTTTAATTTTAGAGATAACTTTAACTCTTTATGTTTACCAGATTCGGTAACACCCAATATGTATACATCTGTTTTTGGTTCACCTGAACCCTTTTGTGGTTTTGGCTTACCTACTTTTACCACCTCGTATTTATCTCCTTGAAAGAAAAATGCTTTTTCAGTGGAAAAAATGTCAATAACTCTTCTTTCTAGTCTTCCATAGTTCTTTTTTACCATGCTTATCACCTTCTTAAAATTCTGTCGGTGTAAGCTTCGCTAAACTAGTATAATATTCCTGCAAAATATAAAAAATATTTTTTCAAGATAATTTTAATTACTTATCTATTTGTGTTTTAATCAGATTTAATATATAATCTTGCTTTTATTCCATAATTTATCGAAATGATTAGTATATTCTTTTACAATCTGTCTATCTTCTATAAAATGATATGCGTTTACTTCTGAAAAAGTATTACTTACACGAAACTCATGATTTCCCAATGAATATATCATGGTATGATTTTCATCCCACGCAAACTGAGTGGGAGTGAAATTGCCAGATGTCACTAATATCTTATTGTCAACAATAATGAATTTATCATGGATGACAGAATCCCAATATCTTTGAGAAATATTTGAACATTCTTTTAATAATTTCTCCGTTTTTTCCGTTCTCCATCCTTGTACTTGATTTTGTGCTCTCGTTTGTTTAAGAATTTTGATATCCACTTTCATATCAATATTTTTTAACCGTTTTACTAAACTATCAGCACTAATATCATAAGAATCAATATCACTAAAATGCTGCGAACAAATATAAATTCTAGTTTGAGCAGATTGAATAAATTCAACAATTTTCTTCTGTATGTAATGATTACTACCCACTCCATCATATTTAATAAAAGGAGCTGTAAAATAATCGGTCTTATACGTGTCTTTTAAGTTTACAGGTTTTACAATATACTCAAAATCATAATGTTCTTTGCTAAAGTTTGAATAATCATTAATTGTGAATGACACTTGATCTAAGATAGAAAAATAATCCTTAAAGATTTTTTCAGTATTTGCGTTCCCTTTAATTACAAGAAAATTATCACTATGAGGTGGGTCACCAAGTGCAAAATTACAAGAGCTCGTAATGCATTTAAAACCATCCTCAAATTCAGCCAAAATCGATTTATTATGCAGACTATACAAATTTGAGCCTCTTGAAAACTTCTGCTTTCTCCATATGTACGTATGCGGAAATATTTTTAAATTAATGTTTTTATTTACTCGTACTATCCTATCATATATTTTATTGGCATACTCTAATTTTGATGTCTTGATTTTACCTTTGGAGTTGTATAAAACCTTAATTCTTTCGTCATATCCCCCTAAAGGAATGCTATATATATTTATTAATGCCCCTGATTCAGCTATCTCCTCAAAAAATGAATGTAAAAAAGGATTATTATACAAAAAGAAAGAGATAAAAATCTTTTTAGCTCCTTTTAACTCTGCTATTAAATTATTCAGTAAAAAAGGTGAGCTTCCTTGTACGTGCTTCCTCCTTGATTTTCCAGGAATATCATTATAAGTTTTATACGTCTGACTCAAGTTTTTCACCCCAAATTAATAATTGTAAAAATACAAAAAATATTTTTTCTCTTGATTAATAAAGATAAAGAAGATTCTCAAAAAAGACTTCACATGAAATACAGGTAGTGAAATGTATTCCCCAACTACTTGGATAGTATTTAGAAAACACAAAATGTAAAACCCTAGAACCGTTGCGATTCTAGAGTTTGTACGATAATTCCTATTTGCAAAGAACCAGCAACCTCGTCGCTTTGTATTTAAGTCATTAATCTGGTTTCTAGTACTTTCTTAATTTTATCTATTAGCTGTTGTGGAGAATATCCCAACTTTTCGCTTATTTCTATTATCTCGATTAATTTTAAATCTAAGGATTGCTTCAACTGAAAATGCTCATCAAATTCTTCATAATTAAAAAGGTTAAATTCTTGTTGTTTAGAGAGCTTAACAGTGTCTTTATTTCTCTTGTTTAACTTTCTTTCTTGCTCTTTCTCAATACTAATTAAACTTTTATACCTTTCAAGCATTAAATCGCATATTCGATCGTAATCCTTGTCACTAGATATCTTTTCAGCTACTTTATTATTTATTAATTCATAAATTCCTTGAACAGCTTCATTATTAGGCTCTAGAGGTTCAGGACAAAAAAGTAATCTATTTTGTTTTTTCGCAAAATTAATAGTATGTTGCGTTCCACCCTTCAAAGGAGTTTGAACAGGGCAAACTCCTATAGAAAGCCCGCTTTGTATTCTATCTCTAATTATAAAAGATTGTTTAAATGTTTTTGAACCAATTGGATTTTCTGAAATAAGTAGTCCATTCTTTTGAATAATTTGTTCTGCTAAATCAGTATTTTCTTTAGGGTAAATTTTATCTAAACCGCCTGCTAAAACTGCAACAGTTGGTCCATTAGCTTCTAAAGCCCCATAATGACCAGCTGTATCTATTCCAATTGCTAATCCACTTACAATGACGTATCCTCTTTTGCTAAATTGGTATGCTAATCTTCTAGCTACTTTCATCCCCAGGACAGTAGGATTCCGAGTACCAATGATCGCAATGTTTTTTGTGGAATTTAGTAATTCGATATTACCTCTACAATATAAAGCAATTGGTGGGTCTTCAATGAGCCTTAATAGTCTAGGATACCTCTGAGAATCTATGGTTATGATTGATATCCCTTCTTTTTCATGTTTACTTATTAAATTCTCTGCTTCCAAGATTTTTTCCATCATGTACTCTTTATCAGTAATATTATCAACAATAGCAGAATTCTTTACAACATCATTTATTAGTTCAAAATTACTCCTATTTGTTAAAAACTCAAGACTTAGAATATCCTTAAATTCGTAATAAAGCTTTTTTACAGTTTTAGTTCCAATCCCCTTAACAAAGCTTAATGCAAGCCACAAAGTTGACACTGTATCACCAACCTAAAAAATAGTTTCTTTGTCAATAACCTCAAATGTATATTGTAAATTATACTCCTTTTTTATTCTGTAATAATCCCTGGTAGTATTACAATAGGGAAACTTGTCACACGCCCAAAAAGATCCACCACTTTGATTGTTAAATCTTAGTTTAAATATCCCTTCTGTACAACTTGGACAACTTATTTTATTAAGGTTTTTAGTATTGGACCGCGATTGCATTACAGCTAAAGGAACTATCGAAACTTTTTCCGCCCCACTTTCATATAAAACTCTAGCACATTCTAGAGCAGTTGAGCCACTAGTGAGAATGTCATCAACAATTATTACATGTCCATTTACTTTTTTTCTAGTTGCGAAAGCATTCAAAACATTAGTTGCTCTATTTTCCCAACTTCCCACTGTCTTTTGTTTTGGATAATCTCTAATTGTATACAAGATATTAGTATCAATAAGACCTCTAAACTCGTTTAATTGGTTATTGTTTAATAAAAAGCCTAAATGGTTTTTATCCGTAGACTTGGGTGGAACCCCAATGATTAAATCTATATCTCCCAATAATTTTTTTGCCATCTGTATGTTTTGTTTTAATATACCAGCTAATTGGTCAGTAATTACTGGATTACAATCTTTTAATTTTAATAATTTGTTTGTTAGACAATGAGTATAAGATCTATGGTCCTTAGAAGTAAAGTATCGTCCTCCTACAAATAAAGATGCAGTTATTTCAGGGTATAGCAAGTGCCTAATTTCCCCAAGAATATGCATATATCCTATTCCTTTTAAATCTTCAGCTACCATTTCATTATAATAACCAAAAATTGATTCTGTTAAAATTAAACTTAAGTTATTTAATTCTGTTAGAATATAATCAGGCAAAGCAGTGTGATCCATATTTGACAAGTCTCTTGTTAGTAAAATAGTAGACAAATAGTAATTATGAACAATCCTAACAATTTCTTGGCTTCCCGTTATTATAGCTGACTCATAAAGCTTTATATCTAAGTCGTGTAAAAACGTAATTGAAAAAGAAGAACTTTTTGCTTCAACATATATAAAACGGTTATGTATATCATGATTTTCATAATAATTTTTATACCACGAATTCTTGTAAAGAATTATTACGTTTAAATTTTGCGAATTTTCTTTTAAAAATTCCGTGTATTTAGAATCTTTATAAAAATATTCCATGATACTATCAGCATCAACAATTATATTCTTCAACTCATTCAAGTGTATAAACATCTCTTATTCCTCCAAATAAACGATTTAATAAATTAATTAACTCATTAAATGAATCAACAATATAATTTGGTTTAACCAATACTAATTGTTCTTTACTGCAATCCCCCCAAGAAACTCCAATTGAAATCATCCCTGCTCTATTAGCAGCAATGACATCATTCACGTGGTCCCCTATAGTGATTACCTCTTTCGGTAAAACTCCTAAATTATTTGCGCACATCAACATAGGATCAGGAAATGGTTTTCTCCGATTACAATCGTGATAAGCAACTAATGCATCGTATTCAAAACAGTGATGTTTTAACATTCTTTCTGCATAGTGTCTTGGAGAACTTGTAACAATTCCAAATTTACAATTCCATTTTCTTAGGTGCTCTTCTAAAATATCCTTTGCACAAATTATCGAAGTAGTATGTAAATTTCGAAAGCAACTTTGCCAGTCCCTACTCTCTCTAAACTTTCTCAAGTTATTGGTATTAATTAAAGTATTATCTAAATCAAATATTAACCCCTTATAATCCATTTTCTTCCCTCTTCAATTAAGAATTAAGTTTCAAAATAAAAAAATATAATAAAGCTTTTTAATCAGTTCTATTTTACTATACAAAACCCATCACTGTTAATAATTAATCTAGCTGGAAATTGGTGATAATCTTTTCTCAAACAGTTTAAGAAATATCGATGGAGTTTCCAGTGCTCAATTAACTAGATATCTTTTCGTACAGGTCATAGTTAGAACGAACAAATGTTACGAACATTCCTAATTTTTAGCCGATTTTGAGTATTCGATACCTGATGGAGCACGATTTAATTCAAGCATTAATAAATGGTTATTCATGATTAACCCCTCAGTTTATTTTTTGATTTTATTTTAGCTTTATAATAAAAATGCTTCTAGATTTAAATTTGTAAAGGACACTTTTTGGATTCACAGAACCAGACTAAGTGAAAAAGATGATTTTGGAGCTACTATGCACCCATTATAAGTTTTATAATACGTTCTTAATGAAAAAGTCCACAATCATAAGAGACTAAGACCCCCTATTTATATATTAATACTTTTAAATAAATATTAATACAATTCAAAATGTTTTTATATTACGAATTTTTTATTTTCATAAAGGAACATTCATTGGTAATGGAAGCAGAGAAAAAAGTGAGGCAGCTGCAAAACAAGAAGACATTCGTCAAGTTCTACTAATCGCAATCTTGCTAATCTAAAAATGAAATAAATACTTCTAACACTCTCCTTCAAATTTTTTGATTTATGGGTAGGAATTCTCAAACATGCCATTGTGAGCAATTTTTTTGCCTATCTGCATTTTTATATTATAATAATTATTAAATAATAATAGATGAAAGAGGTGTTCCCCATGTCCATTTATCAATTTGAAGTAGA
>Ga0207866_1002854_pt1 | contig 11724 bp, 11 predicted proteins | sample HigsolmetaAR203D_FD_184835 | JGI IMG/M metagenome (GOLD analysis project Ga0207866, IMG submission 184835) | Ionic liquid and high solid enriched microbial communities from the Joint BioEnergy Institute, USA - AR20-3-D (SPAdes) (version 2) ...
AAGTAAGCAAAAGCTTCTTGACCAAAAATACTCTTTCCAAAGTTTTCTTTTCACTTGTGGATAATGCTTTTTGATAAGTCTTAGAACTTGCACTTTTATAGGCATTGATGAACTTTGATAGTTCACTCGTAAAATATCGCAGACAAGTGATTGATGATACCATATCTGACTATGCAAAAGATATGTTTATTCGACTTGGTGAAAATTACAATATTTCCTTGGTCGAATGGAATCACGATATTGACCATGTGCATATTTGTTCAAAGCACATCCGAATGCCTTCCATTTATATAACACTGATTATATCATAGCACAAAAAAGAGACAGCTTTAGGCTACGCCTAACCGAAATTCATCTCCCACTTTCACTGGTGCCTCCGCACTTTCACGTTTAGAAGTAGGAGACTTTTTTCGGAGGAAAGTTAAAAGACCCTCTAAAAAGAGAGAACTTTCTCAATTAAACAGTTAGTTCAAATCAAAGGAAGAGAATTTCCAACAAAAAAGAGGCTTGATCTCAAAAGTTATTTTGCTTTTGAGTCAGCCTCGTTTTTCTATTAGCGAACCTGCATTGAATTGAGCCGTTTTTGAAGCCTTGTTTTTTCCGAGCCCTTCGGAAGTTTGTTAATATAAGATTGTGCTACTGATTTGTAAGACTTTTTCTTGTATTTTTGAGTTAAATTCACATATTTTTGAGCTTGCTGCAAGTTGATCAAGTATTGCACTTTATTGATTCTCGTTAGCAAATTGTTTTTTTCCGCGGCTGCCGGCAGATTGGAGATCGCTTGGAGCGCTTTTTCGACATTGGCATGAGAACGATGATGTTCGACATACGAAACTAGTTTTTGAGCCTGATCAGACAAGCTTTTTTTAACGGCATCAAGCCTTTTTTGCAGCTGCGTTTTGTCCGCCCCATTGTCCAAGCTATTGATCGCTTGCTGCGCAGCATCCACATATTTCTTCGTACGGTATTTCTCCGCCGATGCTACTGCTTGCTGAGCGATCTTTAACTTAGCTTGCACGTTTTCACTCGCACTCTTGGAAGATACATTCAACGGGTGATAAAAGACCATTCCGTAGCCGTACCAGTCATCTTTTCCTTTTTTTCCAAGATCCATTGCTTCCTTCTCCGCCTCTGCCCGCAGCTGGCTATTCAATTCATTAGGATGCAATTGTTTTAATAGAGCCAACATGCCGGCCACATGAGGAGCCGCCATCGAGGTGCCGCTTCCGACTGCATACTCTCCATTCAAATAAGTGCTGACGATATTTTCACCCGGTGCAGATACTTCAATTTCCGGACCAGTTGCGGAAAAAACAGAACGATTTTTATTTGAATTTAATGAAGATACCGCTACAACACTGCTGTATTTGGCCGGATATTCCACCGTATCTCCTGTACCGGATGAATTCCCGTTATTTCCTCCTGCTGCAACAAGCAAGATGCCGCTTTTATATGCCTTATCGACTAAATCATGAAGGATTTTGGAGTCGGTGCTTGTCCCAAAACTCATGTTAATAATGTCCATCTTATTTGCAATCGCCCAATCCAGAGCTTCTGCAATATCTTGCAAGTTTCCGTTTCCGTTCTTATCCAACGCTTTTACGGCATAAATCTGAGCATCCGGTGCGACACCGGCGATCCCTATGCCATTACGTTTAGCGCCAATGATTCCGGCTACATGAGTACCATGTCCATTATCATCTTTATAGGAAGAGGTGTAATCGACAGTGGACACTCCGCCTGCAATATTCAAATCCGAATGAGAGGCAATCCCCGTATCAATCACGGCGATTTTGACGCCTTTACCGGTCACCCCGTTTTCCCAAGCTTTGGATGCATTAATCGCCTGCATGTCCCAAGTTTTTTCATTGGAAGAAACGGCGCGGCTTGTACTTAACGTTTGAAAACTCGAATCAGCCAATTGAAACGGAACATTCTCTTCCACATAGGCAATATTTGGATTCGACTCTAATTGACGAACGTCTTGTTTGTCCGCCGTAACAGAAACGGCCGGAATGCTTTTAAATTGATGTTCTACATCATGGCTGTTTTCAATAGCGGCCTCTTTTCCTTTCATGTTTTTATAAACGACGACCACTTCTTTTTCGCCTTTTTGAGAAGAGGGCTGGTCATTCGCCGAGGCAATCCCCGATTCCACATTCAACCCTAAAGCCAAAGAAACCGACAGCAATAAAGCATAAAATGCCGTTTTTTTCTTCATCTTCCATTCCCCCAGAGGCACACATTTTTATTCTATGTAAAAACAAAATTAGAAAGATATTACAATCTTTTATTTTCATTATATCACCTAACATCTGCTCTACAAAACAGTATAAATGGAAACTTTTGCATCATCGGCGGAGAAAGTGGCTGGCGATTCTCCATGTACAATCTATCTCTATTTATTTCTCGATCGCTTCCTTAAATTTTTCAGGTTACAGTAACATCTCCATAATTGGTGTTATTTTGATCATGATGTTCTCTTCACTACCTCCTCAAAGAGATTTCGGAAAACATTAATCGTTGTCAAAATATAAGTGGAGCAGAATCTCATGTTGAACGTGTTCATACTGCTGTTCAATTTCAAAAAACTATTCATTGGAAATCCAGCATAAATATTACATCTTTTTCGCCAGGAGTAAAATCCTTATAATATGTTAATTTTGACAAAATATCAGGTCTTTGGACTGATTTAATCTTATTTTTCAAAATTAATAGTGACTATTTAGAGCTTTTTCTCTTAAAATGGAACAACAAGCACTTTTTACAAAAAAAGGAGGATTATATGAAAAAAGTTATTCCTATTCTAGCCTTGCTGTTGGCTCTTCTTGTGCCTTTCAAAATGGTGTCGGCCGCTGAAAAGACTTCAGACATGTACTATCCTGAAGATGTGGATGATGATTATTGGGCACATGACGAGATACAGGACTTTTTATCTGCTGATATTATTGATGGAAAGATACAGTATGATGAAGATGGATTCCCTTCCGTCTATGTAAAGCCAAATGAAAATATTACGAGAGCTGAATTCACAAAGATGATTGTCAATGCAATGGGACTGCAGTTAAAAGGAAAAGCCAAGTCTTTTGCTGACGTAAAATCCGGCGCTTGGTATTATCCATATGTTCAAATTGCAAGCAGTAACGGCATTATTAGTGGACGAAACGATGGAACATTCCATCCGGGAGACAAAATTAAACGCAGTGAAATTGCTAAAATGGTGTACAATGCTTTCCAAAACACCATTCAGTTTAACCCCATTCGTAAAACTTTTAGCGATGTGCCAAAATCAAGCTTTGCTTATGAGGCCATTCATAAAAATGCGGCCAACGGAATCATCCAAGGCTATGGAACTACTTTTAAGCCGAATGATTTGGCAACTCGAGCACAAGCCATTGTTATGATTTATCGCGCTTTGCACCAAGAGACAACAGCACTTCCTGACAAACAGCAATTAATTGATTTTGTAAAGCAATTTGAATCAAATGAAAGCCAATATATAAAAGATCAGAATTTTGATGCTTTGACTCAATTGTATAAAGACAATACAATCGGCTATTACCGAGCATCAGGTTTAGAATCAATTGACTTTTATCAATCGTTGAAGAATGAAAATGCTCAAATCACGATTGAACCTATCGGTGATCCTACTTATAACATAAAAACTTTAAATAATCGTTATGCAACAGTAGAATTAACCAATGCAAAAGTCAAAATCGCATTAAAATCTCCAGACTTTAATTTTGATGTAACCGAAGATCTATCTGGTCTATTCTTTTTAAAGCTAGATTCAAAGAGTCAAAAATGGAAAATCTATGATTTCCAAGCATATAGCACAGATCCGGACGAGCTTCCGCTTTTCGGACTCTGATATGATTTTTTCTTAAGGCTAAAACCTCCTGTTTTTTATGAACAGGGGGTTTTTAATAATACTTATCTACCAACGTTATTCTGTAACTCTGCTTGAGTTACTTCATCTCATCCATTTGGCAGAAGAAATATAAAAAAAGCCAAAAGTTTAAATCAGATAGGAAGTTGCTATACTGAAACTATCGCTTCTGAATGGCAAAGGAGGATAAAATATGAAAAGCGTCAATCCTTATATCATTGTGGAAAATTGTCAAGAGGCATTGAATTATTATCAAGAAACATTGGGCGGAGAAATTAAAAATGTTCAATTAGCAGACGATGTTGAAATGTTTAAAGGGCATGAAGGCAAATGTTTGCATGCCGAGCTGCATCTTGGAAACAGCATCATCCATTTCTCCGATCCTTTCGGCCGTGTGGAAAAAGGGGATAATGTCAAAATCACGATCGAATTTGACAGTGAAGAAGAAATTCGTAAAGTATATCAATCATTGGTTGCCGACGGCCAAGCGATTTTGGAACTGCAAGATACGTTTTGGGGCGCTCTCCATGCCAATGTAATAGACAAGTACGGCATAGGCTGGATTTTGAATTATCAAAAATAATGGCAAAAAAAGAAGCCCTTGATCCGTATCAAAGAAATGCTGAAATACGGATGGAGGGCTTTTTTAAAAAAGACTATAGGTTTTTCAAAGCATCCGCAATCGGAATTTCACCGGAAATAAGATCAAAGGAGCGATAATACGTATTTTCCTCATCCAGAGAGGCTACAATCGTTTTCGCCACATCCTCCCGCGAAATCGTCCCTCTATTTAAATTTTCAGCCGCAAAAATCTTTCCTGTTCCCGGTTCGTTCAACAATCCTCCCGGCCGGATAATGGTATAGGCTAAACTGCTTTGTTCCAGCATAATATCCGCATAGTGTTTAGCCACATAGTACGGCTTGATGGCCTCGTTCCAGTTTTTTCGATTGTGGGCCTGAATGGCGCTCACCATAATAAATCGCTTGATCCACAATTTTTCGGCAGCGTCCATTGTTTTCACAGCTCCATCCAAATCCACCAACAGCGTTTTGTCTGCTCCTGTATGCCCACCGGAGCCGGCAGTAAAGACAATGGCTTCACAGCCTTCCGCCGCTTCCGCAATTTTGTCCACGCTGTCTTCCAAATCGGCAATCGCTGTTTCTACACCCAATTTTTCGAAAGATTGAGCCTGTTCTTCCTTTCTGACCATCGCTCGCACTGTATGTTCATTGCTTTCTTTTAATAACCGGACAACATGCTGCCCAACTTGGCCATTCGCTCCAACAACCAAAACTTTCAAGATTCCCAACTCCTCCCATTCTTATCCTTCTTAAACAAAACCTGATGTTTCATTCCTTTTTATCTCTCTTAGCCCGAGCTATGCAAACGAAACAAACCGATATATTCCATCCACTTTATGGGACATGCTCCCCATTTACGTTTCAATTTATTATATCATGCATCGTTTGATCACTTGCAATGTCCACATCAGCTTAAACAAAAAATTTACAATAGGCGCCCTTTGCTGATTTCGAATCATTCTGTACAAAATTTTATATCATCGGCAAATGAATCACGCTTCCCACGTTCAACTTTTTATTACTAAAATGAATGGTAAGAAACAGCTTTTTCCCTCCGGCGCCTAAATGTCTGAGCCGTTCTTTTATTTCAATGAATCAGGAGTAGACTTTTTCTCCGTAATTTCATCAAAAATATTTATTTGGGAGCTTTCTTTAGATTCTTCATTCTTTATATAGGCTTGCATCAACTTTTTAAACTCCCCCACGGTTAAAGGCTTGGCATCCTCTGTCAACTCATATCCTAATTGTCCGCTTGGTTCAATAGTAGCTGTTTTTATATCAGAAAAATTGGCAATGCCTTGCTGACGAAGACGCAATTCCAGCTGATCCACTGTTAATCGAAGTTTACGCAGCGCATCCGTTTGAATTTGTCCATTTTGAATGACGACCATCGCTTTTCCGGATATAAATGTTTCCAATCGATTCGACTTCATCTGCAAAAATTCGGTCACGACCAATGCCACGATAAATGTGGAAGACGCCAAAATGGTGCCTAAGAGGCTTTCTTGCGCCACCGGCTCTACAATAATAGTTCCTATCGAGATAATGATAATCGTTTCCGGCAACGTCATTTGTGAAATAGTTTTTCTTCCTGCAATCCGAAGGAGCAGTATGCCAGCAAAGATAAGAAATAAAGCTTTTCCAATAGTCCCAAGCAACACCATAACCCCCTTCTCCTTCCATTATTCATTAATATGTGTAGGCTGCGCTTGGAACATGCATGTATGAATCCAGATGCCCAAAGGTGCTATGATCGTGCTGCTTCCGATATGAACCAAGTTCTTCTTCCATTCCCTTTCTTGAAACCATTTAATTTCTCATCCTAAATAAAAAAGCACAGTTGACTCAGGTTTTCCACTGAATTCAACTATGCTTGAAAAAGATCTTGCATCAACGGTCAGAAACCCTCTACTCTTCGAGACACAAAGGTCAAACGAAATCCAGCGGCGGAAAAACTGCCCCAAACAGCTCGTTATCTCCAACCCAGCATTTGCGGGAATTGCCCCCTTGCCGATGGCCATCTTATCTTATTTCTCCTTTTCCAATCGTTCAATGGCCTTTTCCGCCCTGTTTTTTAAGTCCATTAATTCCGACTCCACTTTTAAAATCTTTTCCTTTTTCTGTTCAATGAGCAATAATTGCGCATCGACTGTATTTAAAAGATCGGTTAAGGCTTGAATTAAATCCTCCGCTTTGTCTTTTTGTTCGCTTGTTCCTTTTACCTGTCTGTATTTCACTCTCTGCTGTTCCAATGTATTGCTTAAAGAAATAAAATGTTGCAGCTCTTGAAGAGTAAATCCCAACACTTCTTTTGCGTTCGTAATTTTCTTTAAAAACTCAACATGCTGTTGTGAATAAAGTCTAATTCCCCCTTTGCTTCTCGGAGGAGAAGGCAGAAGCCCAATTTGTTCATAGTATCGAATCGTTCGTTTCGTTAAACCGCTTTGCTTGGCCACGTCATCTATTTTTAATTCATCCATGTTCCTCACCTAAATCTCCTTCTGACTGCATCTCCTCGATGAAGGGGATGAAATCCGTTCTTCTATTTATTATACATGAAAAACGGGAACCGATATGAGCGCTCTCCCCTGTCCAAAACCAAGTTCACAGAATTGTTCTATCTCTCTTCCATACAGATTGCTCATCTTTACCAACGAAAAAGACAAAATAAAAAGCCCTTACTTCCAGGGCTTCATTCACTCCATGACGCAAGCAACCAAGCAATAATCGAAACAACGGGAATGACAATGAAAGAAATTTTTAATGTCTTTTTTGGCCGCTTTATAAAATTGACAGCATAAATGGGAATGCCCAATGTGACTGTATCCAAAATGGCTAAAACGATGTTTTTTGAAAGAGATCGCTCTGCATCTTTCACTATTTCATCCCCTCTCTTTTATCGTTTCCAAGAATTTTTTCGCGCGGCATCCGGCACGATCCACTGAAACCCGCTCCGCAATAACACAAAAATCCTTTGGGAACTATCCCTCTATATCGTGCTCAAATGGTTGAAGCCTTGATCCTTAGGGAAATTCCAAACCTTCGGATTTATATGATGCCTCGTTCATCGCACGCATCGTTGCGAATGTTAAAAATTTATGGATACTTGCCCAATTACTTTTCCCGTTTTTCGTAGTACAAAAACGAAATCGGAAACAAAAAAATTTCAGACAAAACGATCGATTCATTTTGAGAATTTTTTGAAATGATTTTACATTCATTAGATTAGAAGTATACTATTTGTATGCAAAATACTTATTTTTAGCCCAAAAGAACTATTTTTTTATATTTCAATCTGTTAAAATACGGAAAAATGAATTAACATTTAAAAGATAGCATATCTAGGGAGGAATCGTCTTGCGGTCATTAAAAAAATGGAGCTACTTATTTTATTCCATTCTATTAGTGTTTTCATTGCCTATAGGAGCGCATGCAAATGAAAAAGGTATCAATGAGCCTTCAAAAATCTTATATCCAGAAAAAATTTCCAATCAATTTACTAAGCCTTTGAAAGCTAAGCAAGAAACGGATCAAGATTATAGGAATCCTGATGATTACCCATTCGCTTCACCTGGACAACACCTTGGAGTTTTATCGGATAGCTACGGTCAATCTCATTACCTGACTTACAACAACACAGTTGATTATTCGAATTCGGATATGGAAGTCCTACTTGGGTATCAAAGTAATACAACAAATAAAGATGCCTATCTTAATATCGAATTTTATAAGAATGATAATGGTTCCATGTCGTATTTAGGAAGCTCAACTTTTAATGTGAAGTATCTGGTGGGCAGCTTTTCTTTAGAAACCATTATCGGTAAGTCGGTCTATGAAAATGATCCTTATATTTATATGAGAGTAGGAGTTATACCTAGCTTATATGCTTCATACTACTCTGATGTCACTTATTTTAAAGTGAATAATCCATTTTGTAAAGAATCAACGACCCCAGATTCTAATCATTATGTGTTGATTAGCAACGAATCCACTAATGGCGATCAAATCGAAAATTCCGGTTCATTTAAAATCAATAATGATCAATATTCGTTAAACAAAAACATCGCAAAAAGCGCCTATAAAATGGACTATGTGAAACCTTTTGACGCCAAAAAATATAAAAATAACTTCATAAAAAGAGAGGCCAAATCAATCCGCCCATTATATCAAGTAGGAGACAGCAAGAATTTTTGGGTTTCCAATCTTGTAACGAATCAAGATTATCAAATTAAGGCAACTTTGAGTTATAGTGGTTCACACTCAAACGTATGGGTAAATAATAATCAAATTACACAAGAAGAAGCAGAGCAACTCGGAAAAGAATTTGACGATAAAATCCACCCTTTAGATGTAGAAAATTTCGGGAATGAATCAGATGTAGACGGAAACGGAAAAGTGGATATTCTTGTGTATGATATACAAGATGGATTTAATGAAAGCGGAGGATATGTTGCAGGTTATTTTAATCCAGCGGATCTTTATGCTGTTCCTGATTCCAATCAATCTGAAATCTTTTATATCGATACATATCCAACGATGGGGACGAGCTCAAATAAAGATGTCTCTGCTGCTTACTCCACGCTTGTCCACGAATTTCAACATATGATTAATTTCAACGAGAAAGTATTGATTCAAAAAAAAGAGCCTATGGATACATGGATGGACGAAGGGCTTTCCATGGCCGCCGAACAAATTTACGAAAATCAAGCTCTGCAAGATCGAATTGATTACTATAATTATGATACGGATATTACAAATGGACATTCACTCCTATATTGGGATTATGATGGGGATACTTTAGCCAATTACTCTCTATCCTATTTGTTTATGCAATATTTCAAGATTCAATGCGGACAAGGGGATCGAATTTTTAAAGAGCTGATAGATGATCCACACAGCGATTACCAAGCCGTCCAAGATATGATCCAAAAATATATTGATCCAAATCTTACATTTGGAAAATTTATGACAGATTTTAGAGCGGCGCTTCTATTGAAACAAAAATCCGGATTATACGGATTTAAAGGGAATCCGGCTTTCGACTCACTGCAGGAAAAAATCTACAGCGGAAGTTCACTTTATTTGAATGGCGGGGGAGCGGTTGTTAAAAAGGTTCGTTCGCCTGAAGACTATAGTATCCCTGCAGATAAAGGATCAGATGTTACTTATACGTTTTTAACAAAAGATCAAGGCACCACTGTACAACAACCTACGAAACCATCCGTGAATAAAGTCGGCGATCATGACACGTCTGTGACCGGAACCGCTGATCCAAATAATAAAATAACAGTAGAGGCAAGCGGTAATGTGATTGGTTCTGACGATGCAAATGAAAATGGCCGTTTTTCCGTCGCCATTCCTGTGCAAAAAGCGGGCACTGAATTACATGTATATGCGGAAGATTCGGTGGGAAACAAAAGTGAAGAAACCATTGTAACGGTGAGTGACAACACCGCGCCGACAAAACCGGCAGTCAACGTAATAAGCGACCGTGATACAGTTGTCACAGGAACAACCGAAGCAAATGCCAAAGTAACCGTAAAAACAGGCAACACCACACTTGGAATTGGTACAGCAAATCAAAGCGGTCAATTTAAAGTAACGATTACGAAACAAAGAGCAGGCACGACCTTAACTGTATTCGCCGAAGACGCGTCCGGAAATAAAAGTGCTGCCGTTGCAGTTAAAGTGCTGGATAAAACCCCGCCGGCAAGCCCAACAGTCAATATTTTTGGCGACAACCAATTAACCATAACCGGAAAAGCTGAACCCGGAGCAACCGTCACAATCTATTCCGGCAAGACCCTACTAGGAAAAGCCACTGCCAATAGTTTAGGAGCCTTTTCAGTTCTTATTAAATCTAAGCAAAAAGCAGGCACAACTTTAATAGCTTATGCCACGGACAAAGCCGGCAACCAAAGTGCAGGCAAGGCTTTTAAAGTAGCAGACAAAACGGCGCCAAGTATTCCAACGGCTAATAAAGTGACATCTAAGTCCACAGTGATTGCAGGGAAAGCTGAAGCTGGATCAACCGTTTACGTATACAACGGGAATAAATATATCAGCAAGGCCATTGCCGACTCTAAAGGAAATTACAAAATCAAAATATCCAAACAGAAAAAAGGCACGACTTTAAAAATTTATGCGAAAGATAAAGCCGGAAATCAAAGTGGAGTTCGATATGTGAAAGTACAGTAAGGGATTGATCTTAAAAAGAAATTCCACATGAGACTGTTTCAAAACGACGGAGAAAACCATCCAGCATCACTTGATTTAAGTGGTTCGGGATGGTTTTTTAAGTGTTATTGATTTCCTCTCTAATGAATCAACCTATGGTGCTCATTCGCGCTCATCAATCAATAAAAATACCCATCATTTCAACGATGGGCATCTTCTTTTATTCCTTTTCTAATTCATTTTCCAATTCTTTTATTTTGTTCTCTAATCGTTTTAAGGCATAGTCGATTAATTCATCTCGGTTCATTTCTTGTTTTTCTTTATCAAAGATAAGGGGTTCACCGAATAGAACGTGCGATTTTTCTCCCTTCCATAATCCGCTGAAATTGGTTGGACCTTTATAAGCAGCAGGCAATATAGGGGCATTCGATTTTAATGCGACAGTCACAGCCCCTCTTTTTAAAGGAACATCTTCACTTGTTCGCGTCCCGCTCGGAAATATGCCTACACATTGGTTCTTTTTCAAGATCTGCATAGGAATTTTTAAAGCACTCGGCCCCGGATTTTCCCTATTGACAGGAAATGCGTTAATAGAGCGGAAAAAACGATCTCTCCATTTTCCCTTAAAGAGCTCTTGCTTCGCCATATAATGGACAGGTATCGGATAAAGAGCAAGAGCCAACATAATGACATCGACCCATCCCCTATGAGAACACGTCACCACAAATCGTTCATCAGATGGAATATGCTCTTTCCCCTTCACCTTTAAAAGGCGAAACATTTTCACTAACAACAATAAGATCGTACTGATCAGTCGATACATGAATTTCCTCCAATCTTTCACAACATCATGATATGGAGAGGCAAAGAATAAGAGGCAGAAGATTCTCTTTTCTGCCTTCGCTTCATTTTAACATACTCTTAGGAAGAAAAATTCCTAAGTTCTAAAGATGATGTAAATTATTTTGTGTAAGCAAATTTTTCTACTAGAAAAAAAGAAAAAGGCAGGGTATTCTCAGATTTGCGACCAAACAAAACTGAAAGGAGATACCCTACCTTATGAGTAATAGTATACT
>Ga0207866_1002863_pt1 | contig 11716 bp, 4 predicted proteins | sample HigsolmetaAR203D_FD_184835 | JGI IMG/M metagenome (GOLD analysis project Ga0207866, IMG submission 184835) | Ionic liquid and high solid enriched microbial communities from the Joint BioEnergy Institute, USA - AR20-3-D (SPAdes) (version 2) ...
ATCTTAAGTTGCATCTCTGATAGATCCTTTCCCCTGCCCCCTTTCGCAAACCAACCGCAGGAAACCGATCAACCCATTTTGATTTCCCTACTATGTCAAGAGACAATAATTCATGTCCATCCCACTTTAGCCCCACCAAAGCCTCCAATCCCTTGCCGCACAAAGGGTTTCAGGTTTTGAGGAACGAGTTGGTACAAAATGCCAGGAAAATAAAAAGTGTCCGTCCAATTGGAAGAAATTAGGTGGTTAGAGGGAAGGGATGAGGGAAATGGAACGTTGGGAAATGTCCAGGGAAATCATTTGAGTGCACAAATGGAGAAGCTCAATCGGAGCATAGCGGGAGGGGGGTATATTGGGAAACCGCTTGATAAATCAACGTCTTTTCCTGTCCCCTCTCCCCTGTATCACTTTAAAAAGAAGAAAAAGCCAAGCATAGATCAGGGCAACCCCCTACCATGCTCGGCTTCGTGGACACTTTTTATTATCTCTGGACAATTTTTATTTTCCCAGGACGGGATTTATTTTCGGGTGACACCTGTGTTCAAGGAAAATAAAGTTTTAGACTGAGGTTGTTGATTTGATGCGGGTTTTTACTTCCTAAAAGCATTAACTTCGGGAAAATAAGTTTTAGACTGAAATGAATTACAGCCATAACAGCAAACAAAAAACGGGAAAATAAAGTTTTAGACTGTACTAGTTTGAAGAACGTATAAATTATGGAGTCACACGAAACGCTTTTATTTTGCGATTTCCTGCTCTGCTGAGAATATTTTACTCAAACCTTTTGGCACACTGAATCCAATAAAATATAACCGTGTTATAGATCAAATGGGCAAAATGGCTAAGGCCTATGATGAACCAATCTTGGCAGAAATAAAAATCCCCCGCAACTTCAGTTACGGGGTGCAAGCTCACGTTCAGGTTAGTCATTCAAAACCAAAATCATTGACTTTCAACGTTCTGCAGTTTTCCGTTACAACTCTGACGGTTTGATGAGGCAAGCCGTCGGGAATTTGGGCGTTAACTTCTAACGACACTTCCACTTGACAACCGTCCACGGAAGTAAGATGGCTGATCACTTCTTCCACAAGGCGCTGGACATCACGGTTAATCCGGGTCGTATCCAGTTTGGCTGATAAATAAAAACGGGTATTCTTTGTCTCTGCCGGCTGCGGTTCACCAGGTTGCGGAACAACTGGAATTGTTCCTCCTACCGAGTATGGCTCGATGACAGTTTCGTTCGTGCCCGAAAATGTCGATGTGCCCTGAACATATGGCTGAGCATTCACTGACGGATTTGTCTGCGCTTCAGCAATTTGTTTGAGTGCCGGAACAATCTTCACCAGGTAATTGGATCGGTCAATGAACGAAACGCTCTGATTGAACTTCAAATCCAGATACCGATTTTCACCCACGCCAGCCGCAAGCGCAAAATATTCCGTGGAATTCACACCGATCCGAATCGTGTCTTCAAGTACTTCATAGTTGGCCAACCGGGGCAAATAACAATATGTGCAAAGATACTCCCACAACTTCTTGATCTGGATATGGTCGTCTTCCCGCCAAAGCACCTGATCCAGTTCCATCACAAGCAGCGCAGGTGCCCACTTGGTTATCAATGCCTCATTCTGGATCATCTTCCTGGCCACCTTTGTGACGATGCTGTCATTACCGCCGCTGATCCGAATCCGATCCCAAACGATGGTTTTCATATCGACGGTTCGGTCAATGTAAGGAACCAGCAACCAGCAATAAGCTTCCTTAATGCGCAATTCCACCGTTTCATTGCTGCGCTTCAGATTGTTGTCCGTTTCCCGATTCTGGGCCGCATCCAGGTTCAAGTCTTCACTGTCGTTCTTAACCGACTGCCAGGCCAGATAGCGGCGCACTTCCTGCTTCAGTGACGTCATCAGATCATGATCCGGTGCAATAAATGCAAGCATATTGCGGTAAATTCGCGGCGAATTACCCCGATTGTTGAGAATATTTTCCGCCGCTTCAATTGCCCGGTTCACGGATGCCGATGCTCGATAAGTTTCCTCCGGACGCAAGATTACAAGCCTTACAGTCTGTTCATCGGGCACATCAAGGGAAGAACCCGGACATGCGTGCACTCCTGAGAAAGGAGCTTCTTTGCGCAAACTGCGGAGTCGCCGTTCAATTTCGTATTCCACTTCGGGTTCCGGAATTTGGGTGGCACGATCTTCCACTGTCTTTCGAAGCGTCGGCCGGGTGTCATACCAATACCGGTCATTGGACGGATTCGTATATAAATAGGCCAGAGAAGATTGCAGCGTGCTCAGCGCATCATTGAAATCCGCAATATTTTCGCCCGGCTGGACGACCCCCAGACGGATACGCGACGCTTCGATCCCCCGGACGGCTTGCGCACGAACCGTTGGAGCGCTCCCAAGCATGATGGTGCGTGCCACCCTACGGGCAGCCAGCTTTTGACCATATCGGGGAACCGCCTGGTCCTTTTGGTATGGAATCGACTTTTTCCCGTCAATCTCGCGGTCGATCAGCGCATTCCAGCCTTCCGGCAAATGACGGGTCAGTTCATCGCGCACGCTGGGCACATCAAGCGGAATGGAGCCCGGCATGATCATCAGACTCGCATCATTGCCCATCCACAGCTCATGAATGACCGCAGCCATCAGGCGCAAGACACCGCGCGTTCTTTGGAAACGTTCCAGCGTCGCCCAGTCTTCATACAAGCGGTCAAATACTTCGGGATGAATCGGGTAACAGGAAATCAGACGCTGCTTGTACTCCAATTCTCTGGCTTCCAAAGGGAAATCCGCCGCATTTTCAACATACATCTGGCTGAATTTGCCGCATACCAGATCGCGACTTTCCGGATCCTTGCAATCGAGGAACAGCCTGCGACGCACAACTTCAAATCCTTCGTGGGCCGCAACCGGCTTCCAGATGGACTCCATGCGCCCAAACGTATGTTCAATCGTCTCCAGTGCGATTTGCCCGGCTTCGCCGCCGATTTCGATCTCCGACTCCGGAATGGATGCGACGACGAGACTATTTTCACTGGCTCTCGCAGCTTCCGTAATCTCCTGAATGAAGGAGATAAAGTTATCAAAACTCCCCGCAGGCAACCCGCTCACACCATAAATTTTCTTGGCATAGGCGACCAACTCGTCCATTAATACAAGACAAGGTCCACAGGCGTTGAACAGGTTTTTCAGCGCTTCCGAACCGGGGGATACGCCTTTCTTGTCCGCCTCTTTCACGTAATTGTATAACTCCGGCCTGCCCGCCGATTCTGCCAACTGGGCAGCCATTTCGCCCCAAAGAGTATTGATTGTAATACCCGGAAAATGATTCGGACGCCTGCTCTTCGTTGGATCTAGCGCCGTACCGACCAAAACGGCCACATTCACCTTCGGAATTTCCGACAATCCCGCCGCTGCCAGCACGGGTTTTACAGACGGGATCTTGTCGAGCGGAGCCTTGCCCCGTAATAGATGATATAAAGCCAGCATGCTGTGTGTTTTGCCGCCGCCGAAAGCGGTTTTCAGCTGAATGACCGGTTCGCCATCCAAACCGCTGACGCGCCTGAGCGCCTGCACGAGCAGACCCGACATCCCTTCGGTAATGTAGGTTCTAGCAAAAAACTCCACCGGGTCCTGGTATTCGTAAGCCCCCTCACCGCGTGCAACCTGTGCCAGGTCGGCGGCGAATTCAGCCTTTTTATATCGGCCTTGCGCCACATCCGGGTGCGGCTCGATGACATCGCGCCAACTTGGCAGCCCTTTGACAGGCGTGTGATCCAGAATCCCGACGGCTTTGGTCTTTTGGCCCGTTACCGGAGCGTTCGCTTCTACTACGGTCGTCGATCCGTTGGCCGAGCCATAACGAAACTCGCGCAAGATGGAACGAATTTCCTCCGTGCTCTGCGCATCAATTTGCTCACAAAGCCGGGACATGGTATCCAACGCACGCCATGTGTCATCGTCGCTGAAATCTTGTCCGCCGATATGCGCCAGCTTGTTGCGCACGCCCATCAATTCTTTCGCCCAGGTGCGATGGTCGATCGATAACTTCTTGCGAAACACTTGATTCCAGTGTATATCAAACAAGATAAGGCACCGCTGGATATCTAGCGAATCCACCAACTCAGGCCATGTTCCGGTTTCAGGGAGATTTCTTTTTTGTTCGTCATATAGCTTGTCCATCACCGCCGTTTTCCACCAATTGTTGCCGAACTCGATCTGCAATTCACGAGCAATATAAGGTGCGAAGGCATTCAAAAGGAAACGGAATCCCTTAGATACCAGCACATGATTTTGATCCATTTCATCACCCTCCCCGGTTAGTTAATGTCGGCATTAAAGATTGTCAGTTGTTCCGGCTGGAAGTTTTGCAATTCGGCCGCCTTGCTCTGGATGTCAGGCCAGGCAATGATGAGAGAATTATAGGCGTAAGCTTCCTGTGCCCAACCTTTACGCTCGGCAATGGTATAAAGCCGATAAGCAAGAGACTTGGCCTGTTCGGCATTAGATCCCATGAGGGAAGCGACAATCCGTGCACAGGCAGATACGCCACCTTTCTCCAATGCGCGAGTCAGCTGTTGGGTAAGCAACCAAATAATTTGTTCAAAGGTATTCACTTTTTCGGGAATTTCATCCCTCGTCAACAGATGCACGATGCCCTTCTGCGCGTAAAGAATCCCTCGTCCGGCCAGTTTCTCCACCGAAGTATTTTTGGCACGGGCAAGCACATCGGCCTCTCCAAATTTGATATCATTGAATGCACATTGAGAATAAAGCTCTACACAAAAACGGCTGTCGCGGTCCAACTCGCCATCTTGTTCGCTAAAGTAAAGATCCAGTTCCTGATTGATGATCTGTAGTGCGCTCCGCACGCTCATCGGTGAACCGTCCGCTTCCAACACCCTGGAGTAACGGGAATAAACCGCCATCCCCGGTCCGATGGCCGACTGTGCCAAGTCTACCGGTGCGATGTTGGAACGCTGCAACTCTGCCAAAGCAGGTTTCAATTCACGTTTAAGCGCGTTGATGAAATCACGTCGGGTACATACCGGTGCGTCAGCCGGACGTTTGCGGCAAACAAGAACGATAGAAGATGCGAGAGCATTAGTCCCACTTCTTGCTAAAGCTCGACCTTCCATTTCGGTTCGCATAGGCCAAGTACCTGTAATAGCAAACCCTGCTTTGATGATTGCGGATAGCATCGTTTCCCATCCTGTAGATGCAGTTTGCTTACCACTTTCACTTTCTTCCGATTCACTTTGTCTAAAAGCATAGTATATCGTTACAGGCACATCCTCATGTGCATAAGTGTGTACTTGTTGGAAAGAACGAAACATTCCATCCTCAAAAAAGACTTTAGCTTTTTCCACATTGCCATTAAAACGATAGGGCGTGGCGACAAGTTCCTCAACTTTGGGTACCAACATCGTTCTAAACAGTTTTGGAAAGGTATTTTTCAAGGATTGCCTCATCCATAAATAAAAGAAATCCGACAAGTCAGCGTAAACAATATTATCGTAATATGGTGGGTCAGTAGAAACCATTATGTTTCTTAAACCTATGTCACTTTGCGCATCAAATTGGTTTACAGTACCTTCTCTCCCAGCTGGTAAATGAGATATACATTTAATTACCCATTCCAACATATTGCCAAAGGAACCGGATGAATTACTAAATGGATTAGCTTCCGCATAATCCCAAATCATCGGTAATGCTTGCCGAGAAAAAGTACATTGAATTATTTCACGCAAGGAATGCCATGAAGCCAAGTTACAATGATAATTCGTCATTTTATTCACTGCAAAAGCCAAATAAACTCCTATTGCTTGTCCATATGCCGTTGCTCCTTTACCACCTTCATCAAGTGGAATATGGTCGTTAACCATCCCCGCAGCAACTGCATCCGCCTCAGCCTTCTTTTGAGCTTCCCGCACCAGACTGCTGAATGTGGTAAGGGCAGTGAGTTGGCGGTTGGTGAAGAGCGATGCGAAACTTTCTAATCCGTAATTCGGGGTTTTAAAGTCCCGTGGATTATAGGTAATAGTTGCATCCGGGTAATCTTCCGGTTTATTAATTTGTGCTATAAACGCTTGTTCATCGTCTGGTGAAATATAAATACGACTGTTATGACCTTCCGCAATAACTGCAATCAATCTACTCCCCATTCGACCATTTTTACCTTCTTCACGGATGTATGGGAAGCCTACAGGAGTATCACAGAAGATGCACTTTGCCCCCTTACGATTAACAGTACCTTCCGGAGAACCTTTTCCATATTTCACAATATATGAGATTTGTCCATTCTCATTGTAGGGGTACACATACGCTTCCTGTCCATTTTTTTTGGACAGTTGAAAAGACTTTACTAAAGGCATTTCGCATCCGCAGGCGGGATTCGGACATTTGACGGTTCTCGCCCAGATCCAGGCAATTACGGTTAATTCACCACCACCCTGTTCCTTGGGCACCTTCACCTTCGGATACAAATGACCAATACGTTTAAACGCTTCTTTCTTCATCCACTCGCCGTAATAGCGCACATCTTCTGCGAGCCCCTGCGCACCAGTCCAACCTTCCCGCAAAGCATTAGCCCTGGAATCGGGGTTTACGGGAGGAAGTCCGGCGAACCGGGGAGGAATCTCGATCATCGCCTTATTGATCATTACCGCTACGGGATTCAGGTCACTGGCATGCGCCTCGAGTCCAAGGCGTTGCGCTTCCAACGGAATCGAACCGCCGCCGGCAAATGGATCGAGCAAAGCAGGGGGATTCTCTCCCGTTGACTTCAGGATCTCGGCTTTGGCCAGGTTCAGGATCTCCTGGTTATTGGAATTTTCCCATTTCACCAGTTCTTCGATGATGCCGAACAACCGCTTTCGTTCGGCGGTTTGGGCTTCTTCCGTGGGATACAGCTCGGGATGGGCGGAAGGATCATCCACCAGCGAGGCAAAAATCACTGCTCGCGCTGCGGCAAGCGGCCGGCGCGCCCACCACAAATGAAGCGTGGAAGGATGGCCGTGACGAATCGATTTCTCACGCGCCGACTGCGTATTGATGGCCTCAAGCGGAAGGGCCACCTCGATCAGTTTCTTTTTGTACGTCATTCGCTTATCACTCCAGCTCTCTGTAATAGGATTTCAGATGTTGTAAACAACTCGGATATACTGTAATTGACGCTCGTTGCCCCAAAGTCAGGAGCCGACTTGAACGGACGCTTTAAGTAGACGGTGTTGGTTTTGTCTCCGTCCACTTCCACGATGGCGAGAATGAACTCCTCTGGCTTGTTTAACGCAGTTAGGATTTCATTCTTGCTGACCGTTACAGTTGTCGCCCCCTTGGCACGTCCCTTCACTTCTAGGAATCGAAGACAACTTGAATTTTTCCGGAATTCTTCGGGAATGAAGGATTCGATATCATAGCCGCGTTTCTCGCTGCTCACATCGCGGGGAATATACCCCAAGGCAGCCTCAATGTCCATCACCGCTCTCATCGCAGCTTTTTCTACAGCTTGTTTATCCCCTTGGCTGAATAAATCAGGTGCGGCATGATCCGTCAACCGATTCAACAGGCCGCGCGGGATCACAAGCGCACCGCCCACTACGACCGGTGGAAGAGCGGAAATCATCTTCTCCGCTTCCAGCTCGGCCAACCGCTTGTGCAATCGCGCCTCCAATTCTTCTGCGCGGCGGGCAGCCTGTTGAGAATTGAGCCGGGCATTCGTCTTGCCTGCCGCTTCTTTCTGCTTCAATTCGGCAGCACGGTAATCCCAGTACTGGATGGCTGCTGTCAATCGCTCCTTGACCGCCTTGGCAATCTTGTCGATCATGCGGTGTTTATCGGCCTTGACTTGCGCATAATGGGGAGGAATAATTTCAGCAATCGCAAAATTAAGGGCTCGTTCCTCAATGTCAGCCTGCAACCACGGCTGTTCGTTCAAGTATGCGCGAACTTGCGCCTGCTCCTCGAGTGAAGCCGCCCGATAATCCAAATAGGGAGCATAGCCTGCTCGAACCGCCGTTCCGTCCTCCATCATCTCTACAAAATGAACGGATTTGGAAATCACTCGCTTGTTCCCGTTGGCCTGTACGACACCGTCCTGAATCGCACTTTCAATATAGAACAATAACCTTGCTTCCGTTCGGTCATCGTTTTCATCGATAAAGATAGCACCGCGCTTTAACACATCTCTGTTACGCTCAAGAATGACATCAATCGTGGCATCCAACAGCGGATGCCCCGGGCATATCAATTCTGCCTGGATATGACCGTTGCGATCCGCCTTATCAAAGCAAACCCTTTCATATCGGTGCAATATCGGAATTCCGTAACTGGTTGCGATATCCCGGTTTCTGATCACATGGGGAACAAATGTAATTTCATAACGCCCGCTTTCACGGGGATGAATCTTGCCTCCAGCGCTGCGGAAAGCCTCCAAAAAGAACGTTTCAATGAAATGAGGCTGCAGCTTGCGGGCTTCCATCCGCTCCATCTCTTCGCGAATCGCAGTTACGCGACTTACATCCATGATATCACTGCTCAGAGCCCGTTCCGCAAGCAAGGATTGCAGCTTTTCGCGATCCAGCGAATGATCGACCACCTGATAGAGCCTGGAGCGCACATTCGGATCGTCCCCATATCGAATTGCTTCGACAAGCAACTCGCGCAACGGCCGGTTGTCGAAGGTGACTTTTCCGAGGATATCGAACACTTTCCCACCCAGCGCCTTGCGTTCTTCCTCCAGCTTGTCCAGCAGGCGTTTATATACTTTTCCTTCTTGCGTATCCTCGGAAACAAGATTCCACAGATGGCACACCTCGGTCTGACCGATCCGATGGATTCGCCCGAACCGTTGTTCCAACCGGTTGGGATTCCAGGGCAGATCGTAATTGATCATGAGATGCGCACGTTGCAAGTTGATCCCTTCGCCGGCGGCATCCGTCGCAATCAGAACAATGACATCCTTGTTCTGTCTGAATTCATTCTCAACCTTGCGGCGCTCATCGCGCAGCATGCCGCCGTGTATCGTCAGGACTGCCTCATGGCCAAGCAAAGAACGTATTTTATCAGCCAAATAACGCAGAGTATCCCGATGTTCCGTAAAGATGATCAGTTTCTCATGCCGCCCGTCCGATCCAAACATATAGTCGTTATCTTGAAGCAAAGAGGACAGTTCTTCCCATTTGCGGTCCACCCCGCTTACCCGAACCTCGTTTGCCATTCGTTCCAGGCGTTTCAAAACTTGAATCTCTGCTTCCAGCTCATGAATTGTTGTGGCGGCAGTTGCCTGATCGGCTACCCTTTCTTCTTGTTCCTCCCGTTCAGCAGAAGGAAGATCCTCATCATCGTAATCCTCCAACATTTCGTATAATTCCTGGTAGTCATCGGCTCGCTTGCCTATGCGCTCTTCCGCCAATCGCTGTTCAAGCCGTTCCCTACGTCTTCGCAACGATTGATAAATCGCTTCCGGGGATGAAGCCAACCGACGCTGCAAAACCGTCAGCGCGAACCCGACCGTTGTTTTTCGCTCATTATTGAGTTGATCCGCCCGGTTAAATTCCTCCCGGACATACTCTGTCACAGCTTGATAAAGCTCGGCTTCCATCGGCGATAACGTGTATGTCACCGTATACGCCAACCGCTCCGGGAACAAAGGCGTACCGTCAAACTTCAGCAGCTCTTCCTTGACCAACCGTCGCATGACATCCGAGACATCTGTCGATGAATGCCTGGATCGCAACACACCTTCAAAACGGTCCTGGTCAATCAGTGACATAAACAATTGAAAGTCTTCTTCCTTGCCATTATGTGGAGTAGCTGTCAATAGCAGGAAATGTCTTGTAATCCGTGATAGCAAGCGGCCAAGCTGAAAGCGCTTTGTATACTTGATTTCGCCTCCCCATACCGTGGCCGACATCTTATGTGCTTCATCGCAGACGATTAAATCCCAGTCCGTGACACGAAGCTTCTCCTGTATCTCCGCACTGCGAGACAACTTGTCTAACCGTGCGATGCAAAAGTTGACTTCTATAAAGATGTTGCCAGACACGGCCGACTCCATTCGGTCGTTCGTTAATATCTCAAATCTCAGGTTAAACTTGCGATACAATTCGTCTTGCCACTGTTCAGCCAAACTGCCAGGTGTCACAATCAGGCAGCGTTTCAGGTCACCGCGAATCAGCAACTCTTTGATCAGCAACCCCGTCATGATTGTCTTGCCTGCTCCAGGGTCATCGGCGAGAATGTATCGTAAGGGAAGCCGCGGCAACATTTCCTGATAGACGGCCGTTATCTGATGAGGTAGGGGGTCGATATCGGAGATATGTACCGCCAGATACGGATCGAACAGATGCGCCAGCTGAATACGATAAGCTTCAGAAACCAGTCGAAGCAAATTTCCATCTGCATCAAAACGCCAGGGCAATTGACTTTCCATAATTTCAATTCGTTCTTCATCTTCTCTGTATAGGAGCTGGCTGCCCAGATTCCCGTTGCTGTCTTTAAACGTGATTTCCAGTACAGCCGTTCCATACCATTTCACGGCAACGACCGTTACCGGATTTGCACCGGCAATTCCAGATACGATGCTGCCTACGGCTATCTGTTCTAATGAAGCCACGCTTCCGTCATCCTCCCATAAAACAATTCCTTATATTTATTTTTCGTCCGTGCCGGAAAACTTTCCATCATTTAATAAAGGAATATACTATCCTTCTTACACCATGATTGTATTTATTTTATAGTATAAAACATTTGTTTCATTAGGCCTCTCTTGTACATGGAAATGTCAGTGTCAAGCTAATGTGGGTTTAATGCTCTGGAACACAGAAATTAGAGAGTCCCAAGCTTTGTAAGCGCTTTTCCTATTTCGTTTATCAAATAAACGATTGTTGTCTGTATTTATTATCAATATCCTCTTTAGATCTTAAATGTACCCCCTCAGTAAAGTTCGCTGTAAAGTTGTTCTCTTACATTCTGCCACCGCTGTGTGGCTTTCCGAATTGTTTCTTTGTATAGGGCTTTTTCTTGCAAATATAGATTGATGATCTCTTCTTGTTTATTTTCTGAAAGAAGAGGCAGTTCGAGCGTCCCGATATCGGACGGGTTCAAGTTCATCACCGTGGTGCCTCGCTGAAAACTTTGAATCAAGGCCGTCCCGACTGGGCTTTCCAGAAATATTTTGGCGTAAAGACTGCGAATCGATTTTTTGAACCTAATGACGATGATATTGGCTGAGGCAATGACGAATTCCTCGCATTCCGGAAATACCGCCACTTTGTTGCTCGTCCCCCGGCAGGTCATGACCAAATCTCCTGGCCGAATCTCATATCGTTTTACTTTGCGTTCTTCCTCGTCGATCGTTTCGAGCCCGTCGAGCAGAACTTCCCCGTCCTCCAAATTGGAAATATTCAAAACTTTAATGTTTCCGGGACGCAAATCCTGTTTCAGAATTGATTTCCCTCGAAAAATTTCCGCCACATCCTGGAGCTTCACTTTCGGTACATCGGACATTTGGAAGAAACGAAGCTTATCCCCGTCTTCATCCAACAGAAGATCTATGCGCCAGTCATCCAGGGAATTAAACATGAAATCGGAATGTGGATAACTCAATCCTGTGGATAACCCGCCATCGCGCCACGGAATGCCTGTTTCAATGAGTTTTTGGGGCCGGGCTTTAAGTCTTCTTGCGTTCTGATGTGAACCTGCGT
>Ga0207866_1002867_pt1 | contig 11703 bp, 12 predicted proteins | sample HigsolmetaAR203D_FD_184835 | JGI IMG/M metagenome (GOLD analysis project Ga0207866, IMG submission 184835) | Ionic liquid and high solid enriched microbial communities from the Joint BioEnergy Institute, USA - AR20-3-D (SPAdes) (version 2) ...
CCTCGCTCAACACGGAGATCCGCCGGATCGAAGGGCTTGGGGACAAGGCGAACGATCTGCGCGACCAGCGCGATCTGCTCGTCGATGACCTGTCCCGGATCGTGAATGTGTCCGTCATCGAATCGGAGACGGGATATACGATTTCGATCGGCGGCATCACCATCGTCGACGGCAGCACCGCGACGCCGGTCACGTCGGAGATGCTGCTGGATGCCTATCAGAGCGGAGATCTGGACAGCGGCGAAGTCCACGGCATGATCGTCTCGCGCGACGTTTATGTCGCGGAATATCGCCGCCAGCTCGACTCGCTGGCGAATACGCTGGCGACCGGCGAGATTCAGGTCATCATTCCGGCGGGCTCCTATCTTCCGCAGGCCTTCGCTTCCGCCCAGACGCCTCCGCTGCCGGTACCGCTGGCGAACGACACGGTCGTGACGGTCAGGGGCATCAACGGCCTGCACCAACTGGGGTACACGCTCGAAGGCGGCACGCCGCCGGCGACCGGACTTCCGTTCTTCACGACGTCCGACGGTTCGGCCGTCTTCACGGCGGGCAATCTGAGGCTCAATCCCGCGATCGAGAGCGATGTGAACAAGATCGCGACATCCATGCGGCTGGACGCCGGCGGCGCCGTCGTGCGCGGAAACAACTCGCTCGCGCTCCTGATGAGCGAGCTGAAGGAGATCCGGTTCACCTTCGACGAGACGTTGAGCGGCAACGGCGTGACGAGCGCCAAACTGAGCGATTACTACAGCGCGCTGGTCGGCGAGATCGGCGTCGTCGCGAACCGGATGCAGCGCAATATGATGAATACGAAAATGCAACTGGACCAGATCGAGTCCAACCGGCAGTCGGTCAGCGGTGTGTCGCTGGACGAGGAAATGTCCGAGCTGATCCGATTCCAGCATGCGTACAACGCGGCCGCCCGGCTGATGACGTCCTTCGATGAAATCCTGAACAAACTGATCAACGGCACCGGCGTGGTCGGCCGCTGATGACGGGTGAGGAGGTAACGGCATGCCACTGCGCGTGACACCGGGAATGATGCATACGCAGCTTACCCGGAACCTGAATCGCACGCTGACGGAAATGGCGAAGCTGCAGGAGCAGATGACGACCGGGCGCAAGATCAACCGCCCCTCGGACGACCCCGTGGGCATTACCTATTCGCTCCGCTATCGCAGCGAGCTGCAGGCCAATGTGCAGTATCAGAAGAACATCGACATGGCGCTGTCCTGGCTCGATTTTAATGACACGGTGCTGCAGCAGGCGCAGGATGTGCTGAAGCGCCTCAAGGAGTTGTCCGTCCAGGGAGCGAACGGGACGAATCCGGCTGTCGCGCTGGACAACATCGCCGACGAAGTCGAACAGCTCAAGGGACAGATCGTCGACATCGCGAACAGCACGCTGAACGGCAAATACGTGTTCAACGGCGAGAAGACGGACGTCATCCCCTACAATCCGACGGCTGTGCCGTTTGATCCGAGCACGGTGCAGACGGACGCCGGCGCAGTTTACTACATGGTCGGCGTCGGCGTGAAGCTGCAGATCAATCTGAGCGGCAATGACGTGTTCGGCCATCCTGGCGAAGCGGACAACGTTTTCGCCGTGTTCGACCAGATCATCACGGCGCTCCGGAACGGCAACCATGCGGGGGTTTCGGCGCAGATCGCCAACATTGAGTCCCGTATGGACAAGATCCTGACGCAGCAATCGGAGATCGGCGCGCGCGTCAATCGCGTCGAGCTGATGCAGAGCCGGCTGAAGGATCTGGAGCTCAACCTGACCGATCTCCAGTCGAAGACGGAAGACGTCGATTTCGAGAAGCTGATCATCGACGCGAAGATCAACGAGAACATTTACCAGGCTTCGCTCTCTGTCGGCGCGAGAATCATCACGCCGTCGCTGGTCGACTTCCTGAAGTAAGGCGGCGGATGACATGGCGCCGCAAATTTACGTCGAGACGCAGCGCGGCCTGATCAGCGCCGAATCCGTGAAAGGCCGGTACGAGATCCGGCAGCGCCAACCCGAAGTCCAAGTCGAGACGAAGCGGGCTGTGGTTACGGCCCGCAACCGTCCGGGCGAGCTCAAGATCGCCAACACCCTGACGCACAATGCGCTCACAGGAGGCAAACCGGAGCATTTCTGGTTGAATCTCTATGCCCAGTACAAGGCGGTGGCGTTCAAGAATCTCGAGAAGATCGTCAAGGACGGCAACCGGATGGGCGATCTGAGGATTCGCCGCAATCCGATTCCGGACATCGCGCTGGACGAATTCGTCGAGGGGGCGCCGGATCTGCAGGTGTTCGGCGAAGCCAGGGTCGACAACACAAAGATCGAATACACTCCGAACGACCCGGATATCCAGGTCGATCCGGGAGGCGTCGAAATGGATGTGCAGATCCACGGTCCGGAAATCCGGTACCACCGCGGACACGTCCGCATCTACATGCTGCAGTATCCGAAGGTGACAATCATACCGCCGCCCGTGATCGAATTGATGGCATAGATTTGGGGAATACCGTCAGAATACAGCTATAAGCGAGCCATGATTTCGCTTGTAGCTTTTTCTTTGACCATGACGAAAGGGAGGATTGCGGGGATGAAGATTGAGACAAACCGATTCGGAGAGATCGAAATCGAGGAGCGGGACATCTATACGTTTCCGGACGGAATTCCCGGCTTCGAGACGGACAAGCGGTTCACCCTGATCGGACTGGAGGATCTTGACGGTTTCGCGTGTTTGCAATGCGTCGATCGGGGAGACCTGAGTTTTTTCATCGTGAATCCGTTTGCGTTCTTCTCCGATTATGAATTCCAACTGCCGGACGAGGACGCGAGACAACTTGGAGTCGAGGACCCCGTGGACCTGGCCGTCTGGACCATTGTGAACGTCAAGGATCGGCTTGAGACGGCGACCGTCAATCTGGTCGCTCCGGTCGTGCTGAACGTGCGAAACCGGATCGGCAGGCAGATCATTCTCGTGGATCCCCATCTGGGCACGCGCCATGCGCTGTTCCCGACGGCTCAGGGGGTGTAAGCATGCTGGTGCTTTCCCGCAAGAAAGGACAGACGCTCGTCATCGACGGGCGGATCGAGGTGACGGTGCTCGAAGTGGAGGGGGAAACGGTGAAGATCGGCATCGCCGCCCCCCGGGAAGTCCGGATCGCGCGCAAGGAATTGCTGCAGTCCGTCAGGGAGACGAACGAAGAGGCGGCGACCGCGGCGATCGATGTCGGACGATTGAAGGATTCGCTGCGAAATCTCAAAAAAAATTTAGGTGAGCTATAAATTCCACCAAGTTTCTGCCGATATAAAAATTGAACGCTCTTGGGGCGGCCGACCCATGGCGAGCGATCCACAAGGATGTGGACGAACAACATTCAAGGAGGAAAATGAATCATGCGGATCAATCACAACATTACGGCTCTCAACAACCATCGCAACATGCTGCTGAATGACACGGCGCTGGGCAAGAGCATGGAGAAACTGTCCTCCGGCCTTCGCATCAACCGCGCGGCTGACGATGCTGCCGGTCTCGCGGTCTCCGAGAAGATGCGCGGCCAAATCCGCGGTCTCGAGCAAGCGCAACGGAACGTGCAGGACGGCATCTCGTTCGTGCAGACGGCTGAAGGCGCAATGAACGAGATCAGCGCCATGCTCGTCCGGATGAAAGAGCTGAACGTGCAAAAGGCGAACGGCACGTACCAATCGACGGACAAAGACAACATCGACGAAGAGCTCAACGCGCTCGGATCGCAAATCGCGCAAATCCTGGCGAACACGAAGTTCAACGGCAAGAAAATTACGTCGGGCGCAAGCATCATTTCCGACGACAACGGCACGGCGATCGTGATCGGCCAGATCTCGACCAGCAAATTCGCGGCGCTGTCCGCGGATTCGGGTCTGACGGCAATCAACGACGCCATCGAGGCTGTCGCGACCGAGCGCGCGAAGCTCGGCGCGCTGCAAAACCGTCTCGAGTACACGTCGAACAACCTGGGCACGACGATCGAGAACCTCACGGCTTCCGAATCGCGGATTCGCGACACCGACATGGCGAAGGAAATGGTCAACTTCGCGAAACTGCAAATTCTGCTGCAATCGTCGCAAGCAATGCTTGCGCAGGCGAACGCGGCGCCGCAGGGCGTCCTGACGCTCCTGCGCTGACCGCCGATCGGCCGCCCCAAGCGCCCCCGGAACGATTTCCGGGGGTTTTTCCTTTTTCAGGTCCCGGCCAACCGGCGAAAGATCTAAACAATTCCCGGCTGTCTGACGATATAGTAATCAAATCCTATTAGTGTTCGGAGATGATTCGGTATGGATCTGCAAGTCGCAAGAGGGACTTCCATTCCCATACACTACGGGGTGCAGAGCCAGGAAGCCGGAGCCGGAGGTGCCGCGAACCCGGGTTCGGGCGCGCCGGGCAGCATGGCGACGGCTGTGATCCGCAGCATGAAGCAGCTTGAGTTCGCCGAGATCAACGGCAAGAAAGTGACCATCGGCGAAGAGCAACTCGTGCGCGCGATCGAGCGCGCCATCCGGGAGATATCCGGGCTGGATACGGGGCTTGAGGTCAAGATCCATGAAGCGACCGGATCCGTGGTGATGCGGGTGGTCAACCGGGAGACCGGCGAACTGATCCGCGAGGTCCCGCCGGAACGGACGCTCGACATCGTCTACAAGATGATGGAGATTGCCGGACTGCTGTTCGACGAGAAAGTCTGAGGAGGACAGAGACATGCCTATTCGCATTTCCGGATTCAGCACAGGCCTCGACATCGATCAGCTCGTCAAGGATCTGATGTCGGTCAAGAGGCAGCCGCTCAACAAATTAAACCAGCAGAAGACGCTGATCGAATGGAAACGGGAACAATACCGCGAGATCAGCAGCAAGCTGGTGGACTTCCGCAACAACAAGCTGTTCAACTACAGCCTGACCAGCTCGCTTGCCGCGAAGAAGGCGGTCGTCACCGGCGACACTTCGGCCGTCCTTGTCAAAGCGAGTTCGGCGGCGTATGCCGGCGACGAACTGACGATCCATGTCGAATCGCTTGCTACGGCCCACAAATTGGAAAACCAGGTGACATTTGACGCGACGAAAACGCTGAAGGAATTGAAGGACGACAACAATAACCCGTTCGACTATGACGGGGACGGCACGATCTCCTTCAAGATCAACGGCAAGACGATTGAACTGGATGAAGAAAATGATACGATCGCCACGATGATTCAGAAGATCAACAAAGCCGATGCCGGTGTGACGGCCTATATCGACAGCGCCACCGGATATTTTACGATCCGTTCGAAGACAACGGGCGATTCGTCGACCATTACGATTGACGATCCGAGCGAATTGCTCAGCAACTTCAATTTGAATTCCACAGCCGGTTCCGACGCGATTGTCCGCATCAACGGCATCCAGACGACCCGATCGTCCAATACCTTCACCGAGAACGGTGTGGAAATTACGCTCCTTGCGGATAATTCGGATATCACGATCCGGGTCGCCACGGACACGGACAAGATCGTCGAGCTCGTCAAGAACTTCATCAGCGAATACAACAGCATCCTGGATGCCGTAAACAAGAAATTGTCCGAAGCGCGGTATCGGGATTACCTGCCGCTCACCAGCGAACAGAAGGACGAAATGTCCGAGAAGGAGATCGAGCTCTGGGAATCGAAAGCCAAGAGCGGGTTGCTTCGCAACGACAGCATCCTGACCACAATGATCAACGAATTCCGTATGGCGATGATTACAAACGTTGAAGTGAACGGCAACGCGGTGAACCTGACCCAGTTCGGAATCACCACCGGCGATTACACGTCCAAGGGTAAATTGGTCATCAGCGATGAAGACAAGTTGCGCGCGGCCATCGAGAATGATTTGGACGCGTTCATCGCGTTATTTGCACAGAACTCGACCGACAAATCTGCGACCGCCGCTGACAGCGGCCTGTTCAGGAGACTGTACAATTCGGCGGAACGGGCGCTCGACCAGTTGGCCCAGAAGGCCGGTGTCAGCAAATTCAGCACGGATCCCGGTGCATCGTTCTCGGAAAACAGCTTCATGGCGGAAGAGCTCAGGGCGTTGAACAACCGAATCATTCATCTTGCGTCCCGGCTTGCCATCATCGAGAACAACTACTATAAGCAATTCACGGCCATGGAGAAAGCCGTCAGCCAATTCAGCGCCCAATCCGGAGCTTTGTTCGGCTTCATGAACTGACGGGAGTGTGACCTGAAATGTTGCCATCGCCTCATCAGATCTATCAGCAGTCCGCCGTCAATACGTCGTCGCCGATCCAGCTGGTGCTCATGCTCTATGATGGTGCCATTCGGAACATCAAACTGGGCATCGAAAGCATCGAGAAGAAGGATGTCCTGAAAGCCAACACGTATCTTCTCAAGTCGCAGAGCATCATCAACGAGCTGGCCGGCTCGCTCAACCTGCAGTATCCGATTGCACAAACTTTGCTGTCGATATATGATTACATGCTGCGGAAATTGATCGAGGCGAATATCAAGAAGAAAACGGAACCCGCCAGCGAAGTTCTGGAATACCTTACCACCTTGCGGGACGCCTGGCAGCAAGTCGCGAAGCGCGGGACCGCGGCGCCAAACCATGGATGATTTGCTGCGGCGCCTGCTGGCGGAATCCCGACGTCTGAGCGAACTTGGCAAAGAAGCGGGTTACGAAGCGTTCATTGAACTGGTTGATTTGCGCGAGCAAGTCATCCGGGCGATGGATGGAAGGAAGCTGACTGCCGAACAGCAACAACTGCTCCGGGAACTGAAAACCCATGAGTCTGTGCTTCTGGGCCATATGCAAGAGCTGTTGCGGGATGCGGAAGCGGGACTGCGTTCGTTCAGAAACTCACGGATTCAGCAGCGCGCTTATCAAGCCTATGCGCCATCCGAGAGCATGCTGCTGGACAAGAAACAATGATTGGCACGCCGGCCTGCCGCCACAGGCAGTCTGTTTTTCTACAATATTTCACGGCTGCGTTGGCATCTGATTGACGAACAGCCGGCACGGAGGATCCGGGATGAACGTAACGACAACCGATATCCACGAACTGCAGTCGATCGTCGAGAACATGAAGCGGCATCTGCCTGCGTTGCGCCAGTCGTGTCTGGACATCGCGGAACAATTGTATGATTCGGTCACGCCGGACACCTGGAAGGGCATCGGAGAGCTGGTAGAGAACATGGACCGGCTGTACCGGCAATCCCGCCGGGTCGCCGAAGCGTTGGCGGGCTTGCCGGACAACGACGAGTTGCAGACCGCGCTGGGGCACTTCATCCGGATTTTCCCCGAACAATTTCGGGTCATGAACGCTTGCATGGACCTGGAGGATTACCGGGACGCGGCGGACTGCCTGAAATACGAACTTTCGGAGTTGATCCGAGGTCTGTCGGTCGCGCTCGGCGACGAGATCGCGGTCATGGAGGAACGGTTCCGTAAGAACCTCGAATATTTGAAATCCAAGTTTCCGAAGGTTCATGAGGCAGTAACCGGCGTCGAACCGGACTGGGACAACTATCAGATCATCTACTCGAGAACCGGGATGCCGAATTTGAAAATCCGGACCGGGGATAATCGATGGATCCGATTTTACAGCAACCATGATCCGGAGGCGGAAGCTTCCCGCTGGGCCGCGAAGTTGGCGGAGAAAATCGGCGAACATCCCGACATTGTGCTATACGGCCTCGGGTTCGGCTATCATCTGCTTCTGCTGGGCATGCATGTGCCCAATCTTCGCGTCTTCATCTATGAACCGGATATGCAGATTTTTCTGGCTGCCATGCATGCGATAGATCTGGAGAAGCTTTTTTCCAGAGCAGAGGTTTTCGCGCTGGCGGTCGGGGACGACAGGGTTCGGCGCGAGCAGCTCGTCTTCCGGTTCATGAAGGCATCCAAGGCGAACGCGTCGGTGCATGCGCTTCCGATCTACGAGAAGCTCTCTCTCCGGCACATGAACGCGTTCAAGGAAGACGCGAAATATGCGAGCATGGCGTATTTTTCTTCCATGGTGACTTACCGACGGTTCGGGGTGGATTGGCTGCGGAACCGGCTCTACAATCTGTCGAACATCCTGAAATCGCCGTCGCTCGGGAATTTCAAAGGTCTTCTCGCCGGCAAGACGGCCGTCGTCGTCGGCGCGGGACCTTCGCTGGAGCCGGACATTCCGGTACTGAGGGAACTGAAAGACCACGCGGTGATCATCGCCGCCGGTTCAACGATTCAATCTCTTTTGCATTTCGGCATCAAACCGCATATCATCGCTCTCATCGACGGCGGGGATATCAACAGGAAGATTTACGACGATCCCGAAGTTCGCGATATCCCGTTGCTGTTCTGTCCGGCGGCGTTCCACCCTGTCGTGGACGACCACAATCCGGAAAAGCTTATTCATTTCTACCTGAGAGAAGATTTCACCACCCAATTTCTGATGGGACTGAGCGATCAAGACCCGCTGCTCCGGCCCGTTCCTTCCGTAACGGGGGAAGCCATCGAAGCCGCCATTTACATGGGATGCTCCGAAATCGTGTTGGCAGGCCAGGACCTGTCCTATCCGCTGGACAAGATCTATTCGCCCGGAGCCAAGCACTATACGCCGGAAGACATCGAGAAAACGCTCGAAAGCGCAAAATATGAACTTGAAAATGTGAACGGCGGCGTCAACCGCGCCACGCACGGTCTGGTCGTCACGCTGCGCGCCATCGAGGAACTGCTGCACGATTATCCGAACATCGTGTTTACGAACACTTCAAGATACGGAGCCAAAATCGAGCACACGAAATGGGAGCCGCTCGAACGGGTGCTCGAACGGTTGCAGGGTCAGACGGTCCCCGGCGATTTGCTCGGGCTGCTCTCCGACGCAACGGATTCCATCTACAGCGAACACCGTGTGCGGGAAGTATACGCCAGATTTGTATACCTGAAAAAACAAACGGACGAGCTGGAGGAACATCTCGACCGCATTGCGCGCAAGTTGGAGAAACTGCCGGAGTACAGCCGGACGAAAACAGGGAAATGTCTCCGGTACATGCAGGATATCGAACGGGAATGGGGAAAGGTCGTAAACGGCGTTCCGTTCATGACGATCATGACCGTGCTTTGCATGAACGCCATCCGGTCGTTCGACCGGGATCGCCCTGAACTGGAAAAGGAAACGGACATCGTCCGCAAGTCGCAGCTTTTCACGGACGTTTTGGGGCCTCTGGTGAAGTCCATGCGATCCTATATACCCGATGTGAAAGAAATGCTCGCGTCTGCCGAAGAGAGATTGAAGGATTGAGATCATGTACAAGGGAAAGAAAATCCTGATCACCGGCGGAACCGGTACGATCGGCTACCATCTGACCCGCAGGCTGCTGCAGGAAGATCCGGCCGTCATCCGGATCTTCAGCCGGGATGAATACAAGCAGTTTCAGATGAGCCTGGACTTTCGGGAGCATGCGCACAAGCTGCGCTTCCTGATCGGGGATGTGCGTGATCGGGAGCGTCTCAATCGCGCATTGGAGGATATCGATTACGTCTTTCATCTCGCTGCGATGAAACATGTGCAGGCGTGTGAATACAATCCGTTCGAGGCCGTGCAGACGAATGTGGTCGGCACGCAGAATGTCATCCAGGCAGCCATCGCAACCGGTGTGAAAAAAGTGCTGTTTACGAGTTCCGACAAAGCAATAGCGCCCACCAACACCTACGGAGCAACCAAACTGACGGGAGAGCGACTGATTGCCGCTGCCGAACTGCAGAAAGGCCCCCGTGACATCGTCTTTCATGCCGTGCGCTTCGGAAATGTGATGGGATCTCGCGGCTCGGTCATTCCGCTGTTCAAGGATCAGATTCGGAGCCGTTGGTCGATCACCATCACCGATCCGGAAATGAAGCGTTATATGATGACGCCGTCGCAGGCCATCAATCTGATGCTGAAAGCGAATGAACTGGCGCGGGGTGGAGAAGTTTTCGTCCTGAAAATGCCGATTGTTCGTCTGGGGGATCTGGCGGAAGTCGTCATTGAGGAAATGGTTCGCGAATACGGCATAAGGGAGCGCATCGACATCGAAGTGATCGGCGTGCGTCCGGGCGAAAAGATGCAAGAAGAGCTGATGACAAACGAAGAGATGAAAATCGCCCTGGAAACGGACGATATGTACATCTTGCCTTCCGTGTTCGTGGACAAGTGCCACCATTACCCGGGTGTCGTGGCTGCCGATACGACGGCGGTGGATCCCGATCAGCCCCCGATTGACAAGGAACTGCTTAGACGTTGGATACGCGAGGAACAACTGGTCAAATGATGAAAATCGGATTCCGATCGGACGCCTCTCCCGAGTTGGGAACAGGCCATCTGATGCGATGTCGGACACTGGCGCGGTCATTGAGGAGATGGGGAGCGGAAATCGTTTTTTTCTCCAAGCCGTTGCCGGATTGGTTGACAGGCGAACTGCAGACGGATGGATTTCGGTTGGTGTTGCTTGATGGTGATGCTGATGAAGGCGAATGCATGGCTCGCGAACTTATGCGCATGTCGGAATCTCCGTTCGACTGGCTGGTGGTTGATCATTACGGTTGGGGAGTCCGTCAAGAAGCGGCTATCGCACGATTCTGCCGACGTGTGATGGTCATTGATGACCTGGCGGATCGTTCTCGTCATTGTGATTTGCTGCTGAATCAAAATGATGTTTCCCGGCTCCACGAGCGATATCTGGGTCTGGTGCCTCCTTCAGCGCGATTGTTGCTCGGAAGCAGGTACGCGTTGCTGCGGGAGGAATTCGTCACTACCAGAGCATTGCTGAACAGGCAGATGGGACCTGTCCGGACGTTGTTCGTCTCATTTGGCGGATCAGACCCTACCAATGAGACGGACAAGGTACTGAATGCGCTGGATGATGATGAATTTGCCGATCTGAACATACATGTCGTCATCGGTCGTCTCCATCCCGCCATTGATCGAATCATGCAGAAGTGTCAGTGCGATCCTCGCATTCAGTTGCATATCCAATCGAATCAAGTGGCGAGATTGATGGCGGAGTCCGATCTGGCCATATGCGCGGGCGGCGCCATGACTTGGGAAAGGTATTGCATGGGATTGCCTGGGCTGACGATTGCGGTTGCCGACAACCAGATGGAAGTAGCAAAGTTTGGCCAGGAATCCGGTGTGGATTGGTATCTCGGAAAGTCCGGACAAGTGGAAGTTGAACAGATTCAATCCACGCTTCAGGAGGTGTTGAATGATCCCGATCGTCTTCACACAGCGCAACAGGCGGCATTCGCCAAGGTCGATGGACGCGGTGCTGACCGGGTCACGGAAGTCATGATGAAAGAAATCGGGTGTGGGTAAAACCAATCAAGGAATGAGCATTCCGGGAGTGAAATGATGAAGACCATTCTCGTTATCCAGGCTCGCATGGGATCGACGCGGCTGCCGGGGAAAGTGTTGATGCCGCTGGGGAACACCGTCGTACTGGACTATGTCGTACAACGTTGCCGACAAGACCCACGGATTGCCGATGTCATAGTGGCCACTTCCGTGCTCGACCAGGATGATCCGATCCGCGATTGGTGTGGTCGTCACAGGATCACCTGCTTCAGCGGTTCCGAAGATGATGTGCTTTCCCGCTATTATGAGTGCTCCCGATTGCACAATCCGGATTATGTCATCCGCGTGACCAGCGATTGCCCGTTCG